>OATG01000082.1_pt1 | contig 114271 bp, 101 predicted proteins | sample 1516581 | NCBI WGS metagenome assembly OATG01 (sample SAMEA2579930, study PRJEB22360) | human gut metagenome | biome: human gut; feature: human-associated habitat; material: faeces | place: Denmark | collected 2008/2010
AAAATATGAATATGATTTGTGGTGAAAGAAGTTCCTGCAGGAACTTCTTTTCGTTATGGGCTTTAGCCTGTTGAGTGCATCGGAGTTTCTCCCAACGGAGAAATGGAGATGTGCGAAACAATAAACCACCTGCTATGCGGGTGGTGCAACAAATTTGTTATACAAAAAAATCACCTTTCCGGTAAAATAGAGTTGTTCAGGCTACTATTTAACGAAAGGAAAGGTGATTTTAATGGCAAATCAAACAAATTCTATGGCACATACAAAATGGATGTGCAAATATCATATTGTATTCACACCAAAATACAGAAGAAAAGTAATATACAATCAGTACAAAGAAGATATCAGAGATATTATCAAAGCATTGTGTAAGTATAAAGGTGTGGAAATAATAGAAGGACACTTAATGCCAGATCATATCCATATGTTGGTAAGTATTCCACCGAAATATAGTATATCACAGTTTATGGGATATTTAAAAGGAAAAAGTCACATTGTCCTTGCACTCCAGGTAAAAAGCGTTTACTATAACAATTGATTTTAAAAGTAATTACCATGTAACCTGCAGGAGGATTTTATCAATGAAAGTTTATGTATGTTTCCCGGAAGGAAAGGCGAAAGCACTGACTATGAGCTACGATGACGGCAAAATTCAGGATGAGCGCCTTGTTTCCATTTTTAACCGCTATGGTATACGGGGAACTTTTAATTTAAATTACGGAATGATCGATAAAGAAGGTCTCATTCCGCCGCGCATCAAAAGTTCACGGATCAATGAACTTTACGCCGGACATGAAATCGCAACCCATACCATGACCCACCCGACCATTGCACGCTGTCCAATGACGGAAGTTGCCGAAGAAATTTTAGCTGACCGCAAAGGCTTAGAGCAGATCACCGGCCGCATCATCCGCGGACATGCTTATCCAAACGGATCTTACAATGAAGAAATCAAACAGTTATTCCGCCAGCTTGGCATTGCATATGCCCGCGTCGTAGAACCGGCAGCTGACTTTACACTTCCAACCGACCCTCTTGAATGGCATCCGACCTGTCATCATGATGCACCGGATCTGATGGAAAAAGCTGAATTTTTTGCAGAATTCAAGAAAAAACAATATTTAAAATTAATGTATGTCTGGGGACACAGTTATGAATTTGACAATCATGATAACTGGAATGTCATTGAAGATTTCTGTGCCTATATGGGCGGCAGAAATGATATCTGGTATGCAACCAACATCGAGATCATTGATTATATGGATGCCGCCAGACGTCTGATTTTCTCAGCAGACTGCAGAAGAGTCTACAATCCGAATGCCATCAGTGTCTGGCTTGAAATTGACGGAGATACTGTGATAGAAGTAAAAGGCGGCACCTGCCTGGAAATTTAATCATAACCTTCTTAATCATCATGCTTTTTTCGCTCTGTCGTTTTTCGTATAAACTGTTTTACCAGTTCATAAACAAGAAATCCAAACAGTCCGCCAATCGTATTTAAGATCAGGTCATCTACATCAAGACTTCCGACCTTGAACACAAGCTGCAGTATTTCCACAACAAGACTCAATTCAAAGCTGTAAAGCACCGTATACCGCAGTTTTCTGCACCGTTCATAGTAGATTGGCAAAAAAGTTCCAAATGGCATGAATGCAATGATATTTCCCACAAGGTTTAAAACCACTGCATAAGTACCGAGAACTTTTCGATAACGTATGAAACGCATGATTTCTTTTAATGGCACAAGATTATAGTGATATGCTCTCTCACTGTAAGTCCGTCCCATTTTTTCTGAAAAGAATAAGAAATAAAACAACACCGCAAAATAAACAGTGAACAATACGCCGGCAATCAGCCGGCGTCTTTTTTTTCTGTCATCCATCGCATTATTTACATCCATACTGTTCATAGTATGCATCAATTGCTTTTTTTATCTCATCATTAATGACAATTTTGCCCTGACACTCCTTATTGTAAAGATGTTCTACGACCTCTTCCATTGTTACAATCGCATTTGTCGGAAAACCATAAGTTTCCCGGATTTCATCAAGTGCACTCATTTTACCGCCAAGTCCCATTTCCATACGGTTTAAAGAAACCATCAGGCCAACGATCTCAACATTTGCAGCTCCTCTTACTTTCGGAACTGTCTCCTCCATGGATTTACCGGATGTTGTAACATCCTCGATCATGACAACACGGTCACCATCTTTTAAACTGCTTCCAAGGAAACTTCCCTTATCTGCTCCGTGGTCTTTTTCTTCTTTTCTATCCGAACAGTAACGGACTTCTTTTCCATACAATTTGCTGAATGCAACTGCTGTTACAACACTGATCGGGATTCCCTTGTATGCCGGTCCGAATAATACATCAAAATCATCTCCATACTTCTCATGGATCGCCTTTGCGTAATACTCACCAAGACGCATTAACTGTGAACCTGTCACATAAGCTCCTGCATTCATAAAAAATGGGGATTTGCGTCCACTCTTTAATGTAAACTCTCCAAATTTGAGCACATCACTCTCAACCATAAACTCGATAAATTCCTGCTTGTACTGTTCCATTTTATCTACGACCTCCTGTTTAACTTCCTTAATATCGATTGTTTGCACCTGATTCTCTCGTGTCTTCACAATTATTTTTATACTATCATAAGTGTCTTGGAATCTCAATCTCTTTTAACTTCATTTTTTAACCTGTAGAAAAGACATTAGAATTTTTATCAGACAAGACCCTATTTTAAATCTTCTGTTTCATAACATATCTGTCTATTCCGTCAGTTCTCCTATCACTGTGATAAATCTTTGCTCTGTAAGACCGGAACTTTCTATGGTAAATATAACTCCATCTTTTTCAAAAACAGCGACATAACTATACCCGCCAGTCTGCCCGATCGGATAACATCCCGCTGTGACCGTAATCCCATGCACCAGAGACGTGGCTAAATGTGTATCTGTAAATCTTGTCACGATCCCGGATTCCGTTGTACGAACTCCGATTTTCAATGTACGTTCTCCACTTTCATCCGAATAGATCAGACTATTATTATCATCCACTGCTTCTCCTGCTTTATCATATCCAACATGATAAACACCATCCGACAGAATGAATCCATCCGGAATGGAAGTCGGACAGATCTTTGTTCCAAAATATTCTTCCAGCCCTGCTGCATCATAAGAAACAATCTGATACGGTTCTGCTACATCATAGGCTATACTTTCCATTTCGCGAATCTCATTAAAGATCAGACCGGTATCCTCTTCTGCTTTTTCCACCCCTGCCTCATCCGCTGATCCGGCTGCTGTACTTCCATACATACCATCATAATCATTGAAAACCGTATCCACAGAGTTATTTTTGTTTCCTGAATATCCATTCCTGATCCTTCCATAAAACATTCCTGCACCGATGATCAGCACAAATGCTGTCATACACATCGCCGCCGAAATAGTGATATGCGCAGGCTGTTCCTTCTCTAAAGGGATTTTTTCTCTTATAACATAAAACATCCGCTTCATCCGTGATTTTGATTTTATCTCAACTTCCGCATCTGAAACATACTTTGGATCAATATGCCCGAATGCATCAATCAGATCATCTGCTTTCACTGCTCACACCTCGATTCCTTCCTGAGCAAGACATTTCCGTAAACTTTCCCTTGAACGCATCAGAGACGATTTTACCTTGCTCTCACTGATGGAGAATCTCTTTGCAATTTCAGCTATACTGTCAAAATACCAGTACCTCCGCACAAAGATCCTGCGGTTTTCTGTCTTCATCCCAGCCAGAAAACGGTTAATCATCTCCGCAAGTTCCATATTTTCCACATGTAACTCCATATTTTCACCGGAAATACAGTCCTGCATCTCTTCATATATGTAAGAAATTTCTCCCTCTCCACGCTTTTTCGAATGATTTTTCCGGTAGCGGTCTAAGGATAGATTTCTTGTAATCGCTCCTAAAAACGCCTGCAATATCCCCGGCCGCTCTGTCGGCATGGAATTCCACGCCCGGAACCATGTATCATTCATACACTCTTCACAATCACTTTCATTGTGCAGTACATTCTGTGCTATCTTGTGACAATATGCTCCGTATTTCTGCTGTGAGCATGTAATTGCCCTCTGATCTCTGACCCAGTATAACTCAATAATCTTTTCATCCTCTAAAAACTGCCCCACGATCCGAATCATATCCTCCTGTAATGTTTGTCCTGTTCTGTTATGATTTTACAGAGCATCTGCCGCACCAATAAAAACAGGTATCCCATTCTCCCTGTCTATGATCGCATAGACAAATGGCCTGTCCAGCACAACATTTTCCACTGCCTCCAGACACCCCATTGTTTCCACTTCCACAACTGTTGCCGCCCCGGCCTTTGTACCAAGTTCATTCACTTCAATCTTTGTCCGGTGCAATACCCGGCTGATATACAGATTATCCCCATTTTTACAATTCCCCATCTGTGAAAAATCTGCTAATTTCTCATCAAATGCATCATGCATTCCCATTCTGTCTAAAACTTCCGCTAATTCTTTCTGCGTCTCCGCCTTAAACTTTGGCATACCTGTTTGCACTATTGTATCATTTGCCTGAGCAATTGTCTTTAGAAAAGTTTCTCCATTCATCTGACTGATATAATCTCTGATATCCATATTCTCATCCGGAAGCAGTGCAACAAAGTCAAAGCCTTCTTTATACGGCTTGATAAATCCAACGGCATGCTCTTCCTTCAGAAAAGAATATTCCTCCGAATACATCATTGATACTGTTGAATGATTACCATCAATATCATAAAAATCAGCATCATGCACCTGTTCCTTTTCATACGGGTCCTTCCACTCCCCCTCAAATGCCACTGCATTTACAAGATACATAATAGCATATGGCGGTATCTGATCCATGATATCTTTGATCATTCCATCCGTGCGCCGGTCGATCCAGCGATTGATATCCTTTGTCGTTTTTTTATCAAAAGCCGAGGCAAAGATATCTGCCTGATAAAATTCAGCGTTTAACTTCAGAAAATCATCTGCCGGTACAAAGTTCTCATCAGAATCTTTGTACCAGATAGAATTCGCTGTATATAAATGATTATTTTTTTCCTTTGGCATGGAACTTTGCAGACGCTGCAGCTCCCGATTGAGAAGATCAAGCGAGCAGTCTGCCGTACCGCAAAGTACACTCTCCATCTGTTCCAAAGTCTCGCCTGATGCTCCGTTTGCAGTCATGGCAAGCGCATTTATCACGGAATATGGTGATATCATTGTATTTTTTCCAGCTTCATAGCTATTTTGAAAAGCCTTTATTGCAAAATCAGCATAACTGTCCGCAAATATTTTGTCTGATTTTTCATCCGATGGCAGCATCTGAACATTATCTCCGGATTTTCCAGTATCTTCTTTCGTTACATTCAATTCCCTTGTCGATCCTGAAAGATGCATGCCTTCTACATTAGAACACGCAGCTGTCCCTGATAACAGAATACCAGCTGTTAAAAATAATGCTACTATCTTTTTTGCTCTTTTTTTCATCTTCTCTTCCTCCATTGTATCTGTTTCCTGTTGTTTCATTGCTCTTCTATAGAAAAAGACGCAAATGGGTAACTGCCCGTTGCGTCTTTTTCCAATTTTTTCCAGCATAGAATTTGCCTTACTATATTTTCCAGTCCCCATGTAACACATCGCTGTAAGACAATCTAATTCGTCATTTTCTACTGAAATCTTCTTTCTGATCTTTTCCAGCTCTTTCGGTCTCAACATCATTCGCGATAAGTATATCATATTTCACCAGTCGTTTTCCACATAACCGTAAAAAAGTAAAAAACCATATGATACATTTTCTATATGTATCACATGGCTTTACTTATTACTTTACTTATTGCTTTTCAACTGAAACAATTGTTCCCGAAAATGCATCCACTTCTGAAAGTTCCCCGGTATATGTTACTTTTACTTTATCTCCAACAGAAACATTTTCCAATCCCTGTGGTTTTGCATCAAAACTTAATTCATAGGAAGCACCACTATCATCTGTCACAATAAACATAAAATCTTTGATCTCGTCCACCGTTCCATTCAGTGTTTTCTCTTCGCCTGTTACCGCTTCAGCTGTATTTTCCGGTACAGCTTCAGTCTGTAACTCTGTTTCAGCATTACCCTCTGCACCAGCCTGCTGTTCTTTCTGCATATTATCCTCTGCCTGTACTTCCTGCTGCACTTCATTTCCGGCATCAGCACGATTCGTGCTTCCACATGCTGTAAATATGGACATACACATTACCGTTGCTAATACATAAATTGTTTTTTTTCTCATTCCGAATATCCTCCTGCGTGTTTTTATTACTTATCATTTGTAAGTTTCATTTATTTAGATAAAATAATAACAAAAAAAGTTTCATAAAAAAAAATTTTTTATTCCCGTTTCCTCGTCTGCAGGTTCATCCCAGTCCGTTCCGCTAAAATGAGAGGCATTCCAATGAAATGACGAATACTGACCTCTCCTGCCCGGAAAATAATAATTTGCTCCGCAGATGCATAATTTTTCACTCCATCAGAATCTCCTCCACCGTCACAAACGTATACCCCTCTTTTCCCAGTTCATCAATGATCGCAAATGCCGCTTTCACCGAAGATTCCGACGCATCGTGAAGCAGAATGATATCATTTTCCCCGACCTTGTCGATCACTCTTTTTGCGATCACCCCGGAATTGTCCGTCGCCCAGTCTTTCGGATCAACGTCCCACAGCACCTCGATCATTTTTGTCTCATAATCCAGATTACATTTCCAGCAGCCATACGGTGGTCTTATGTACTCCGGGTATTTCCCGGTGATATCATAGATAGCCGCGTTTGTCTTATCCACCTGCTCGATCGCCGCCGCATCGGAAAGGTTGCTTAAGTTGACATGTTCGTAAGAGTGTGTGCCGATCAGATGACCGCCGTCAGAGATGTCTTTTACAATCTCCGGATATTTTTCAACCTCTTTTCCCAGCAAAAAAAACGTGGCATTTACACCACGTTCTTTTAACCCCGTAAGAAGTTCTTCTGTATAATCCGGATTTGGCCCGTCATCAAAAGTGATCGCCACCTTTTTTTCTGCGATATCTTCCAGTGCCGCAAAAGAAACGGTTTCTGCCGCCTTTCCATGATTTCCGCCCCACTGACAGACTGCTGCCGCGAAAATAACTGCGGCGATCAGAACATCTTTCGGATAACTATGTATTTTTTTATTATGAACCTCTCTCATAAATAAAAGCAATTTTTCTATCACAACGCCCCTGAACCGTTTGCTTTTCTCTTATTTGTAATATATGACTGGTGTTGTGGCTTTTATACATACTATTTTCTACCAAAAAGGCAGTTATCACTTCCTTGATAATCTCTATTCCTGCGCTGTTTTTTGCGCATCTCAAGTTTGTGCGTAAGCACAAATCTTGCGTGTGAAAAATCTTATTTTTCACACTAACTGCCCCATATCCTGTTCTCACTCAACTGTACATAATTTTCTCGCTGTCAAAAATCTTTGCTAACCCGGCCGTCATAACCAGTGCATACAAAAGGTTTGCCACGATTGTTACCACAAAATTAACAGGCACAAGATCAAAGGAAAAAATTCCATTCATGCACTGTACACTGTTATAAAACGGGATCAGATACCAGTAAACCTCCTTCGGCGCACCATCCCCGAACATCGTCGACACACCGATCAGCATGACGACGATCATCAGAGGCGAAACCATCGTTCCTGCCTCTTTGACGCTCTTTGCCAGGCCGGACATCAGGGAGATTGCACCGATAATTACCAGAACCGTACTTAAAATGACAAATAACAACAGTACATAATCCGTTCCACTGTAAACTGCAGCGCTCATCGCACCCGTCATACTGTCATCCTCAAGCGCCGCACCGCCCATCAGATTCGGAAGTGCCAGCATCGTGCCGATAAAGCTGGAAACTCCGCCCAAAAGTCCGATGACACTCAGACTTAAGACTTTTCCGACGGCAAGCTCGCTGCGTTTCATCGGTGTGACAAGCAGCGTTGCGATCGTTCCGCGCTCCTTTTCCCCGACGATGGATTCCGGGGCAACCGCCATACAGCCACTGAATAAAAATGACATCAAAAGCATCGGTAAAAGCATGGAAAAAAGCTGCGCGGAAGTATCTTTTTCCGTTGCAACATCATATTTCACACCTTCTTCGGCATTGATATCAAACTTATTTGCCAGAGAAGATTCATAATCATCAAAAACCTGATACATCTGATTGTAGATCGTCGACGATTCCGTCGAAACTGAATTATAGTACATGTTGATATCCGGTGCTGCCTGCGTGGTATCTAACGGATCATATGCAGCGACAGCCGCATCAAAATCCGACTGGAACACCATCAAAAGATCTGCTTCCTCCGCCTCGATCTTTTCTAAGACATCAGACTCTTTTTCTACTGTAATTTCCGTCACTTCCAGATCAGACTCTGTCTTTAAATAAGAAAACGCCTCCGGCAGATCCACCGTATAGATCTGATATACATAATCCTCCGAAGCGGCAAACTGCTTCATAATTCCCTGCCCCAGAAGCGTATACAAAATATAGATCATAAGCCCCGGCATTAAAATTGTGGTAAACACCAGTCTCTTATCTCCGAAAAAGCGGGCAAACTCTTTTTTCATGATTGCAATCATTTTTTTACTCATACTATCTCACCTGCCGTTTCCCGATAGATTTCAAAGAACTTATCCTCAAGTGGCATTTCCGCCGTCACATGGGAAAGCGTGTCACACAAAACCATTTTTCCGTTGATGATAATGCCGACACGGTCGCAGATCTTTTCGATCAGTGAAAAAATATGTGTTGATACAATGATCGTTTTTCCTTCTGCTTTCAATTCCTGCAGAAAATCGGTCACAACTTTCGCCGTGATAACATCAAGTCCGTTTGTCGGCTCATCAAAAATAATGATCTGCGGATCATGCACCAGTGAAATGATCAGGGATACTTTCTGTTTCATACCGGTGGAGAGATTTGCAACCTTCACTTCCGCAAACTCATCCACACCAAATTTCTGAAACAGGATACGTTTTCTCTCATCCCGCTCTGCCTGATCGACACCGTATAATTCTGAGAAAAAATCAAACAGATAGTTCGGAGTAAAAAATTCTTCCAGTTTTAATTCACTCGTCAGAAATCCGATCTTTTTCCGAACACCGTTCGGATCTGTCACAATACTGCTTCCGTCAATCAGAGCATCACCTTTATCCGGTTTGATCAGCGTTGCTAACATGCGAAGCGTTGTTGTCTTTCCCGCTCCATTGGGCCCTAATAATCCAAAAACTTCCCCCCTGTAAGTACAAAAGGAAAGATCATCCACCGCAACCTTAACTTTTTCCGTTGTCTTTTCTAATTTCTGCTGTTTTTTTGACAAGTGAAATGTCTTGGATAATCCACTGACTGTCAATAACTCTTCCATAACCCTCTCCATTAAAAATTTCTATATCATGATCGTGATCTACACTCGCTTCGCTCGGCAGTCTTATTATATCGTTCCGTCATCCATACTGTCTTCAATATCATCATAGATATCATCGTAAATATGATCATAGATGTCATTATAGCTGCTATAAGATCCAAGTCCTGTAAAAAAAATCAGGATATACAGAATAATCGATGCTGCAAAACCGATTCCACCTGTGATCAAACCAACGATCGCCATTCCTTTTTTGTTTCCTTTTACAAGCTGTATGATACCAAAAATAATCGCAAGAATACCGGTGATCCAGCTGATACAGGTACAGAACAGCAAAACCGTAATGATTCCAAGTACTAACGACGCAATACCAAAGCCTTCACTTTCTGACTTATTACTTCCATACCTGCCAGCCGGTTGTCCGTAATTATATTCTGTACTTCCGTTTGACTGTCCATAGTTATAACCTGCACTGTCATTTGACTGTCCGTAATTATAATTTGTATTGCCGTTTCCATATGACGTATTTGTATAATACGGATTGTCTGTCATAGTCTTTTCTGAATTTACACGCTCTTCATTTCCGGTCACAGTCTTCTCTAAATTTACACCTGCTGTACCATCAGTCGTACTTTTCTCCAGGCTGACAGGATTTCCCTGATTTACATTCGGCTCATCATTTCCATAATTCCAGTTATTTTCTTCACTCATACTCTCACTACCTCTTAATTAAATCCGACCACTTTCTGTGACAGTCGATATGCCGCAACCGAAATCTTTCTGCCTCCCTTGCCCGGCAGATTCATTGCATTTCCCATAATTCCGGCGCGCAGATGATGGAATAAACGGATGTCGTGATCCTTAATATATTTCCACAGTTCACGTTTTTTCAGAAGATTTTCCTCAGTGCCGGAGCGGATCAACATAATCGTGGAAATGACCGTGATGATTTCCAGATAATTAAACATGTAATGACGCAGTTTTCGGTTTGGAATCTTCCAGAGATCAAATTCATCTACCATAATCTTATTTACATTGATCTGCTGGTCGATACGGCTGATCATCACTTTCTCATTGACCGACTGATCTTCCCTGCCAATAAAGTAACGGTAAAAATCTACATCCATATAATACAGTGTTTTTACACTTGGTAATGGTTTGTACACATAAATATTATCCACATAAAATGTATGTTTCGGCAGCTCTAATCCACATTCACGCAGCAGTTTTGTACGATAAATCACAGAATGCATCAAAATGTACTGACCCTTTCTGAAACGTGACACATCATTCCAGGTAAAAATCTGATTTTGGGGCAGGTTCGTGTAGTGCATCACTTTTTTATGATGCGCACCTTCTTTTTCATATACATAATTGGCAATAAACATATCCAGTGTCTGATTGCCGCCGGTCAGCTCACGAAGTTTATCTAAAATCTTCTTATAAGCCTCCTCATCTACCCAGTCATCGCTGTCTACCACTTTAAAATAAAGTCCTGTCGCATTGCGGATTCCAGCATTGACAGCCTCTCCGTGTCCTCCATTTACCTGATGGATTGCACGGATGATTCCCGAATATTTCTTCTCATAGGCATCTGCTATGTCACCGGTGCTGTCTTTTGACCCATCATCAATGATCAGGATCTCAACATCATCGCCACCCGGCAGCAGGGATTTGATACAGTTTTCCATGTAATCCTGTGAATTGTAACACGGGATCGCAAATGTCAGTAATTTCATATATGAATCCTCCGATTATCTTTTTGTATTTTCTGCCATGATCGCATCAGCAAGTTCCATCGCTTTTTTCGTCATCGCATCGATATTATAGTATTTGTATTCTGCCAGTCGTCCGAGCAGATAAAAATGCGGCAGTCCACCTGCAAGCGCATGATATTTTTCATAGAGTTCCTGGTTCTTTGGCTCTAATATCGCATAGTAAGGAATTTCTCCCTCCGCTCCTGTGTAGGCAAACGGATACTCTTTCACGATTGTGGTTCCGTCCGTGTTCTTTTGTCCGGTCAGATACTTAAACTCTGTGATTCTTGTAAAATCCTCACTGACCGTGTAATTGACCACGCTGTGTCCCTGATAAGATTCTTTCTCATAATGTTCAAAGTCAAATCTTAAGGAACGATATGGAAGCCTTCCAAACTGACAGTCAAACAACTCATCCAGTGCGCCCGTATAGATAACCTCTCCGTCAAACGGTGTTCCATCAAAATAAATCTGATTTTCTTCAAAACGCAATCTCTCTTTACAGTCAACACCTGTCTCAACCGTGATGTTCTCATGGTCTAACATGCGCTCAAACATCGGTGTGAAACCTTCCTTCGGCACTCCCTGATATTTGTCCTGAAAATAGCGGTTGTCATAAGAAACCAGCACCGGCACACGGCCTGTCACTTCCGGGCTGATATCCTCCGGTTTTTGTCCCCACTGCTTCATGGTATATTTTAAAAATACATTTTCGTACACAAACTGTGCGATCTCGCGGATGTCCGGATCTTCATTTTCCCGCAGTTTCATGATCGGCACGCGGCTTCCCTCTCCGTATGCAGCAATCAGTTTCTGCTCTAATGCATCTGCTTTTTCCTTTTCATATACCATATGAAGCGTATTTAAATTAAACGGAACCGGGATCAGACGATCCCCGACCTTTGCTACCACCTCATGTCCGAATACATACCAGTCCGTAAATCTTGAGAGATACTGATATACTTCTTCTATTCCTGTATGAAAAATATGTGGTCCATAATTATGTATTAATATTCCATGTTCATCCGGCTCATCATAGCAGTTACCTCCGATATGACTGCGTCTCTCTAAAACCAGTACTTTCTTTCCTGCTTCCTCTGCAAGCTTTCTCGCACTGACAGCACCCGCAATTCCTGCGCCGATCACGATACAATCGTACATGTAATCCTCCTTGTTTTCCACTTTGTTTTACCATAGCCATTCTATTATACACATTTTCCTACCGCAAACCAATCAAATTTTTCTTTAGATATTCTTAATTTCTGCCAAAGTATGTAGTTGTTCATATTTTATTTACATAATTCTCACAAACAGGGCATACGGCGGTCACAATTCCCCGATATACTAAATTCAAAGTTAAGGCAACAAGTTAAAATTTTTCATAGAACTTTTTTTCATACCTGATGTAAGTCAGGTAGCCTTGCTTATCCGATAAGCAAGGTTCCTCCCAGCAAATAGTGAATTACTTCACTTTTCATACACACTCTTTTTCATAATGAATAGCCGGTGCTGTTGCACCGGCTCCCTCTTTTTATAAATATTTTCTTTTAAGCTTTCTTTTCATTTCCAAGAAGAATGTTCATATATTTCGCATACGCAGCAAAAGCGGACGGAATAGCATATTTTTCTTTTGCATCTTCTGCTTCCACAAATAATAATCCATCTGCACGATTTTTTTCACACTGCACCTGTGGATGCATTTCCGGCTCCTCTACACGGACTGCATAACCTGTCATGTGCCATTCGATATGGGAAAAAATATGTTTCGCCTCACCTAACGGCTGAATACGGATCGGTGCATACCCCATCTCTTTTACCATGGAAAGTACTTCCTCCTGTCCCATATTTCCTTCCACATTCGGAAGCTCATACAGTCCTGCCAAAAGTCCCTTTGCCGGTCTTTTCCGGATTGCAACCTTCTCATCATCCCTTAAAATCAGAACCGTTTTTTTCTCGATCTTTCGCGGTTTTGCCTTGCTCTTGACTGGTATCTGTCCGATCAGTTCCTGTTTTTTTGCCTCACAAAAATCCTTCCATGGACATTCGGTACAAAGCGGTGCACCGTTTGGCACACAGATCGTTGCTCCAAGTTCCATGAGTGCCTGGTTAAACGCACCGGCAAGATTCTGATGATATACCTTTGCCCTCAGATCATCTGCATCCTCCATCCATGGAAATACATTTTTTTCATTTCTGCCGTCTGCCCCATGCATCAATTTTTCTAATAATTTTTCCATCTCATTACGGAATGACTGTTTCATGATATCCGTATCATCCGCAGAAACGCGCGTTAAAACACGGAGCACATTTCCATCGACCGCCGGAACCGGGATTCCGTATGCGATAGATGCGACCGCTCCCGCTGTATAATGGCCGATCCCCTTTAGTTTCAACAGTTTCTCATAATCTGCCGGAAGTTGTCCACCATAATTTTCCACAACTTCCACAGCCGCTTTTTGCATGTTCCTGACACGGTTATAATAACCTAACCCCTCCCAAAGCTTTAAAAGTTCATCCTCCGGACACACTGCAAGTGCCTTTGCATCCGGCAGTGCCGTGGTAAACCGCTCAAAATACGGCTTTACCGCCTCCACTCTCGTCTGCTGGAGCATGATCTCCGAAACCCACACCCGGTATGGAGTCGGTTCCTCTCGCCATGGCAATACACGGGCATGATTTAAAAACCATTGCAATAATGGGGATACCAGTTGCTTTAAGTCGTAATCTTTTAACATGTATGTCTCAAACTTTCTTTGTTATATAGCAGCCTTCATGTCTGCGCTTATTTTTTTCAAACCAGTACCTTATTTGAGGTCAAACTGGCTGACAAATACTGCGATCTTCTCTAAACATTTCTTAATAATGTCTTTGGAATAAGCATAAGAGCAGCGGATGTAACCCTCTGCACAACTTCCAAATGCGTCTCCCGGAATGACTGCCACCTTCTGTTCCTGCAGCAGACGGTTACAAAATTCCATGCTGGTAAGTCCTGTTTTTTTGATCGACGGGAATACATAAAATGCACCTTCCGGTTCTGTCACATCCAGTCCCATATTCCGGAACCCGTCCACCATGATCTTTCGTCTCTCATCGTATTCTTTACGCATCACATCGATCTCTTCGTCACGAACCGGACTCGTCAGTGCTTCAAGCGCCGCCACCTGTGACGTTGTTCCTGCAGACATGGTCGTAAACTGATGAATCTTATTCATATGAAAAATAACTTCCGCAGGACCCGCTGCAATACCCATACGCCATCCGGTCATTGCAAATGCTTTTGAAAAACCATTTAATACCACACAACGCTCATACATATCCGGCAGCGCCGCAATAGATGCATGCTTTTTGCCATAGGTCAGCTCTGCATAAATCTCATCTGTAATCACAAAAATATCATGTGCGGTCACAACCTCACGGATTGCTTCTAAATCCTCTTTTTCCATGATCGCTCCGGTAGGGTTGTTGGGGAATGAGATCAGCAGTACTTTTGTTTTATCTGTAATTTTTTCTTCAAGTTCTTCCTTCGTCAGGCGGAATTTATTCTCTGCCTTTAACGGGATGGAAACCGGAATGCCGCCACACAATTCCACACACGGAATATAGGAAACATAGCAAGGTTCTACAACTAACACCTCATCCCCCGGATCCACCAGTGCACGAAGCGCCAGATCAATACCCTCACTTGCTCCCATCGTGATCAGGATCTCATTTTCCCTGTCATAATGAAGTCCAAACTTCTCTAAATACTCTGCAGCTGCCGCACGGAGTTCGACCGTACCGCGATTATCGGTATACTTTGTCTCACCTCTTTTGATTGAAGCAATCGCTGCCTCCCTGACATGTTCCGGTGTCGGAAAATCCGGCTCGCCGACACCAAGTGACAATGCTCCCTCCATCGTATTTGCAATATCAAAAAAGTCCTTGATCCCTGAATCCGGCATCTCCTTTACTACCTTAGATAAGTATGATTTGCTTGTGTCCATGGTTTTTCCTCTTTTCTGTGTCTTTGTCAAAATATCATACCACCTATCATAGCACTTTTTCTACCAAATTTATAGTGAATTTTTCCCATAATCTATTGACAAATTCAGGGAAAAGCTGTACGCTATTAATAACGTATATTGTTAATTTTTTATCAAACTATTCAGGAGGGTTCCAAACGATGAGCGATTTTAACAATTTAAAACTGGAAGTTGCTGAGGAGATTGCTGTTCTTACAATTTCAAGACCAGCAGCATTAAACGCATTAAACAGCGAGACATTAGACGAGTTAAACACAGCATTAACTGAGATCGAAGCAAGAGACGACATCAAAGTCGTAATCTTAACCGGCGGTCCTGACAAGAAAGGCAACGAATTCAAATCTTTCGTAGCAGGCGCTGATATTTCTGAGATGGTAAACTTTACCGCAGCAGAAGCAAGAGCTTTCGGTATGAGAGCTTCCGTACCATTCTTCAAATTAATGAACATGCGTCAGGTAACGATCGCAGCTGTTAATGGTTTTGCACTTGGCGGTGGATGTGAAATTTCCATGGCATGTGATATCCGTATCGCATCTGACAACGCTACTTTCGCACAGCCAGAGACAGGTCTTGGAATCATTCCTGGATTCGGCGGTACACAAAGACTTGCCCGTTTAGTAGGCATGGGACGCGCAAAAGAGATGATCTTTACCTGCGATTCCGTTGATGCAGCAGAAGCTTACCGCATCGGTCTTGTTAATAAAGTAGTTGCTCCGGAAGAGTTAATGAACACAGCAAAAGCTATGGCTAAGAAAATCATCTCCAAAGGAAGCTACGCTGTTTCCGTTGCAAAAGCAGCAATCAACAACGGTTATGATATGGACATCAAGAACGCTGTTGAGATGGAAGCAAACTTATTCGGCGTAACCTGCTCTACTCATGACAAAACAGAAGGTATGACTGCTTTCTTAGAGAGAAGAGCTGCTGATTTAACAGATTTCTAAAAAAACATATCAAAAAAACGGGCTGATAATTCAGTCCGTTTTTTTTGATATACTCATATTCCAAATTTAATGTGCAGGTAATCTCTGATTACCTCTACGCATTTTTCACGCCCCCATCAAAACCGACACCACCGGCATCGTCACCACAGCAAGAATTGCCGTAAGCGCAACTCCTCTTGCCGCCAGATCATAATTTCCATCATATTGCTGTGCAAGCATTGCTGTCATACTGCCGACAGGCGTTGCGAGCATGACCATACACACGCCTAAAATCATCGGATCATCAACAAACTGCTTTATGATCCATGTGCCTGCAATCAAAAAAAGCGTCAGAACCCTCTTAGTTCCAACGCCTTTGTCAATAATTTTTATCATTTGTATGTAATATAGTCGATAGCTATATTTTTGTCAATATCCCGCTGTTTCTATATTTCAGTGGAGAAATGCCATATGTTTTTTTGAAACTTCTGATAAAATAGCTTACATTCTGGTATCCGCTCTGCATAGCTGTCTCCGTCACTGAAAGATCGGTGTCCTGTAACAACTGTTTTGCATTCTCCAAACGTAAATATGTTATATATTGCGACAATGTAATATGGAAATGTTCCTTAAAATACCGCGATATATATTTTTCCGAAAGATGAAACTGTTCCCCAAATTCCTTTAGCGATATCTTTCCTGTAAAATTCTGCTGTATATATGAAACCATCTCTTTTTCTACAATATTTCTGCCGCTTGTATCATTTTCTATTACAAATCCTTTCTTCCACATTTCAAGAATAAATTGTAAAAGAATTATTTTTGTCTTTATCTGCGCAGTTATTTTTGACTCAGTTTCATCATTTTCTGCCATATATATATCAATCAGCTGCTCACACAGTTCTTTTGCCGAGTCTTTTACTCTTGGGTTTATCATCAAATGACCGCTATTTAATGGTTCAAGCAATTTATCATCTAACATGTCATCGGTCCGAAAAGATATATATTTTAACGGAAACAAAAATGTAAAATAATCCACGGTGCCGGTCTGTGAGCCCATAAGATGCAGATTGCCCGGCGATACAACGAACGCATCCCCTGCTTTTCCAATATAACTCTCTCCTGATATACTTACCGTCAGCAAACCACTTTTTACATATATAATCTCAAATTCATCATGCCAATGTACCGGTATCTGAAATGACCGCCCCGCATTCTCTATGTGATATATACTAAATGGATTGTCCTTTGTACCATGTGGTTTATTTTCCTTTAATTCAAAGTACATACTCTCTCCTACAATTCTACAAGGCTCTTGCTTTTCCATTTTCCGCTCTTCCATCTAAGCACCATTCCAACAGCTCTCGCGCACTCATCACCTGCCATGGCAATATATGCTCCTACTGCCTGAAGTCCCATATGTATTCCAAGAAAATATGTTCCACCAACTGCAAACAGATACATAAATATCGCACCCATTATAACCGGAAAAACCGCATCTCCACTGGTTTTTAATGCCTGACCATATACAAGATTTGTCACCCTTCCAAATTCAAGGAATATATCTACTATTAACAGCCTTACCACAAGATTTATCATTTGCGCATCATCCGTAAATATATGAACTATAAAATGTCCGGACATCGCAAATGTCACAGAGAAGCACGTCGCTGTTATAAGACCATATACCACAGCTTTCCGCGTACCCCTGTCACATTCTTCAAACTCCTTTGATCCAATTCTCCAGCCAGTCATAATAGCATTAGCCTGTGCAAGTGCAGCTCCTATACAATACGAAAAATTTGCTATCTGCATAGCATATGAACGGGCTGTAACATTCATTCCGACTGCATCCATCTGATTCATGAATCTTACTATAAGCGTCATTGCAACATTATAAAGTGCTGTTTCAAATGCAGAAGGAAAACCTATCTTAACAATCTGCGCAAGTATCTTCCGTGGCGGAATGCGCTCCGGACTCTGCTTTGCCTTTATCAGTACAGCACCCATGCCTGCTACAATGATAAGGTTCACAACTTTTGAAATAACTGTGGCAATAGCAACGCCCATTACTCCCCAATGAAATACAAACAGGAACACTGAATTAAATATTATATTAATGGCATTTCCTGCAATCGTTCCTATCAAGGAATGCTTTGTATATCCAAACACTCTGAGATAGCTGGAAAAAATGGGAATAAGCGCATTTAAAAAACATGCACCTCCAACAATTTTAAGGTATGTTTCTGCCGGCTCAAGCAAAGCCGGAGAAATACTTACGATTCTAAGTATTTCTCCAGAAAAAAAGGCAATAATAACCGACATAAGGATACCTGTCAGTGCGTTAAACATAAGTCCAAGCTGTCTGGCCTGATATGCAATTCCAGGTCTCCCCGCTCCGATATTTTGTGACATAACTGCTACCATACCGGATGATATTACCCCGAACATGATGATAAAAACACTTATATACGTATTTGCTGTTCCGACAGCTCCCACAGCCTGGTCGCTTACAGACGATAACATAAGTGTATCGACCATGCCTGAAAGCATATAAAATAAAGTCTCTAAGCATATTGGCACAGCCAGCTGTGTCAATGTTTTTCTTTCAGTTGCCATGTTTTTCTCCTATGAAAACTAATATAACATACATTATCAATAATATGGTATTTTTCTGCATATTTCTTGTATAATATTATGCAAAAATTGCATTATTTCTACTTATTTACGAAGTGAATCAGCAAGTCTGTTAATTTTGCCCTGATCTGCATTATCATAGGAAAATATTTTATGATTCCACATTCTCATCTCTGCATAAAATGTTGACGTTTCCCCCCAAATAGACTAGGATAGAATTTGAATGATAAATACGCAAAACAAGGAGGAAAATCCTGCCCAATGTGTTGGGCATTGCTCCTGCAATGGCAGTCGCATTTTGCTCCGCAAAACAAGGAGGATTTTATGTTAGATAAAATGATTGGTTTTATCGGTGCCGGCAATATGGGAAGCGCCATGATCGGCGGTATTCTGGATGCATCTTTAGTGACGACCAGCCAGATCATCGCAAGTGCACACTCTCCTGAGACACTTGATAAGATCCGGACAAAATTTTCCATAGAGACAACCCAGTCAAACGAGGTCGTTGCAGAACGAAGCGATATTTTGTTTCTCGCTGTAAAACCAAATAAATTTTCCGAAGTACTTCCGCAGATCAAAGGTCATTTAAAACCGGACTGTATCGTAGTTTCGATTGCAGCCGGACAGCCGATCGCAAATATCGAGGCGCTGCTCGGTGAGGTCAGACTGATCCGCGCCATGCCAAACACCCCGGCGCTTGTAGGCGCTGCGATGAGTGCACTCTGTCCGAATGACAAGGTAACACCAGAGGAAGTAAAGCTCGTTGAGTCCTTATTCAACAGCTTCGGCCGTGCAGAAGTTGTACCGGAAAGCATGATGGATGCCGTTGTCGGCGTTTCCGGTTCTTCCCCTGCCTATGTCTATATGTTTATTGAGGCAATGGCAGACGCCGCCGTTGCAGACGGCATGCCGCGCGCACAGGCTTATAAATTTGCTGCCCAGTCTGTTTTGGGCGCCGCAAAAATGGTATTAGAGACCGGAAAGCATCCGGGCGAATTAAAAGATGCTGTCTGCTCTCCGGGCGGTACGACCATTGAGGCAGTTGCAGCTTTAGAACATGGCGGTTTCCGTGATACTGTGATCAGTGCACAGCGCGCATGTTCTAAAAAATCATATGATATGAGTCAAAAATAATTTGGAGGTTTTCTTATGTGGGCTTACGAAAGTGTTTTTTATCAGATATATCCGCTTGGATTCTGCGGTGCTCCGTTTGAGAATGACGGCGTTTTAGAGCATCGTATTTTAAAGGTCAATGACTGGATTCCGCACATCAAAAAACTTGGCGCCAATGCCATCTATTTTTCCCCGGTCTTTGAGTCTGACACACACGGTTACAATACCAGGGATTATACAAAGATCGATACCAGACTCGGTACGAATGAAGACTTTGCCACAATCTGTGACAATCTTCATAAAGAAGGCATCAAAGTTGTATTAGACGGTGTATTCAACCATGTTGGCCGCGGTTTCTGGGCATTTCAGGATGTTTTGGAGAAAAAATGGGATTCCCCGTACAAAGACTGGTTCCACATCAGTTTTGACGGCAACTCAAACTATAACGACGGTCTGTGGTATGAGGGCTGGGAAGGTAACTACGATCTGGTCAAATTAAATCTCAGAAATGAAGATGTCATCCAGCACATTTTTGCAGCGATCAAAGGATGGGTGGAAGAATTTGATATCGACGGCCTGCGCCTCGACGTTGCATACTGCCTTGACCATGATTTCTTACGCCGCCTGCGCAGCTTCTGCGACAGTTTAAAACCGGACTTCTTCCTGGTCGGCGAGACATTACACGGCGATTACAATCAGTGGATGAACGATTCCATGCTGCACTCTGTGACCAACTATGAGTGCTACAAAGGACTTTATTCCAGCTTCAACAGCATGAATATGTTTGAGATCAACCACTCCCTGCTGCGCCAGTTCGGACCGGACAACTGGACACTCTATAAGGGTAAACACCTGCTCTGCTTTGTGGACAATCACGATGTCACAAGAATCGCAAGTATTTTAACCAACGAAAAACATCTGCCGCTGATCTACGGCATGCTGTTCGGTATGCCAGGTATCCCGTGCGTTTACTACGGCAGTGAATGGGGTGCAAAAGCGAGAAAAGAAGAAGGCGATCCGGCTCTGCGCGCATGTTTTGACGCACCGGAATGGAACGATCTTTCTGAGACGATCAGCCGGCTTTCCGAGATCAAAAAGAACTCGGAAGCATTAAATTACGGTTCCTTCCGCTCTGTGCTCCTGACAAACCGCCAGTGCATTTTTGAACGTAAAAGTGAACATGAGCGCATCTATGTAGCGATCAACGCGGATGAAAACAGTTTCCACGCAGATTTCGATGCCGGATGCGGCACGGCACAGGAACTGATCACCGATACCCCGCACGACTTTGGCGGTGGAACAGACCTGCCTGGCTATTCTGTGGCAATATGGAAGATGGAACATTAATCTTTTATGCTGTATAAAAGGACGGGAATCCGCAGTCCGGATGTCATTTTCGTGACATCCGGACTGTGCTTTCCCGTCCTTTTTTCTCATTCTGCCCCTGTGATCCGGAAATCTCCCGCATCTTTTGACTTAATATTCATTGTGATACAGCAGTCTGCCATATGCTCATAATTGACCTCGAGTTCGTAATTGACCTTGACATCAATATCATTTTCTGTCTCCTGCACATCCACACTTTTTGCGTCGATCCCGATCAGAAGGCTTCCATACGGCGTATAATAATAGGTCACATTCTTCCGGTTTTTCTCAAACATCATATGTACATTCGATACACCTCTCCTGGTGATATCCATAAAATCATCATTCAGTTTGATGATATTTCGTGTTGTCTCGGAAAATCCCTCGTTGACTTCATCATAGATGATATAATGTTTTCCATTTTTTTTATAATAACTGCCGGATGTGATCAGTTCCACGGATTCACTCTCAGTTTCCGGTGAAAACTGAAGCCCGCTGATGGTTACCAGTACTTCTTTTGTCATTCTAATCCTCATTTCCTGTTGTTTCTTTACATCAGAACTATATTATACGCTTTTCGCCTGATATTCAATACTATTTTTCATCATACAGCCCTTTTAAAATTTCAAATGACTTAAATTTTACCTGATAATCTCCGGAAGCAAGTACCTGCTGATATTCATCTTCCGACAAAACTCTTTTTAGCGAACTTCTTGCATCCTCATCGATCACCTCATACATGGTATCCGAAAAGCACATGTTCGGGTACATCACACACCACCAGTTGTGTCCTTTTCCCGCTCCGATCACGATCTCAAGCGCCTCATAATTTCCCGCCGGAAATGTATACGCACCATACGTTTTTACCGGAAAATCCGTATCTGTCAGACAGATATCCACATCATAGTCATAACCTCTCTCCGCAATGACTTTCTCTGCCGTCTGCTTCATGTCCTCCATATTTTTCCGGATCACAGCCTCCGACCGGCTCCGGTCGGCTGCATCTTTTAAAAGCCCTGACATTTTGATTCCGACTGCATCACGCACAGCAAGTTTTAAATTCTGATCCGCTTTCGTATCACTGTTTGCGATCACATGAAAACGTATAATCTTTTCTGCGATGCCTTTTTGCATCTCAAGCCGCTGCTCGTACCGTAACCCGGCAATGCAGGCAATGGAAAATAAAAAAAACAGGGTTATGTAGAGGGAATCTTTTTTTGTTTTTATGGTTGGAAATTTCATTGGAATACTCCTTTTTTCTGTTTGATAGGAGGAGTATTCCACTTATCTGGTTTTTTATACAGTGTTAAATAATCCCTTTTTCACTCACCCATATTTACCCAGTCAACCTTCACCCGGTAAATGATCTCCATATCTTTTTCATACTGCTCCGGCTGCTTCTGATAAAGCAGATACCAGTCCCTGCGCTGTCCGCCAAGTTTTTTATAGCTGTTCGCGCAGTCGACTTCCACTTTCTGTGCAGTTTGCTGAAAATAATCTTCAAGTTCCTTTTCCAACATCTTTTTTATATCCCCAGATTTTAAATTCTGACCATATTCAGACTGCAATTTCTGCCTCCATCCCGGTTTTTCATACAGGATCTCTCCGCTGCAGCTTATTTCTGCGATAATCTGTTTTTCTTTTGTCTGTGAAAAAACAACCTGATTATGCGGTGCAAACAGACGCACATCCACTCCGTCCGCAAGTGTCAGTGCGTATTCTTCCTTCTGATTCTGTGTAAAAAAAGAAAGCAGCGCCGTCTGGCTGTCAAACATTCCTTCCGCCTCCCCGCGTTTCCAGACATAATACTTTGTCACGGCAGGCTTTTGGTCCACTTCTTCCACATAGGGGATAAACAGGGTTTCCATTTTGTTTTCCTGCTCCTGATAAAGCATCCCGAGTGTCGGATAGGCAGTTTTTTTGATCTCGGACACATTTTCAAAATAATCTTCAAGATAAGTGCCAACGGACTCTTCCATATTTTTCTGTAATTTTAATACAGCCTCTGCATCCTCTGCCACCGCAAGATAGGTGTTTCTCGGCACGTCACTCTTTTTTTCCAGGATTTCCAGAAATGCATCCATATTTTGGGCATCTTCCAAAAATTTCTGATCCAGTAAAATGACTTTCATGTGGCTGTAATCCACCATGCGGTTCCCGGACTCGTCGGCATTCAGCCATTCCCTGTCAAACTGCTCCATGTCACTGACTGCCATCTCGATCGGAAAATTGCGCTCCTCAAGTTCTGCCGTCGCACAGCCGGAAAGCCCCATCAGTCCTAACAGGACACAAATAACCGCTCCGGATCTCAGATGTTTTTTTCTCTGTCCTGCACACCGTATGATCGCCAACACTACCGGGACAAGCACCAGAAATGGTGTTCCGATATACCACAGAAATTTTTCATACAGCACGGTATTTTCTTTCGAGTTATACAATAACACTGCCACACCAAAAACTGCTGCAAACACCGCCGCCCGCTCCCACTTTTTCCACAATGCCTGTCTTTTTTTTGCATGATATAAACCATTTAATAACATTTCTGCATAAAATACTGCACTGTTTAGCAGTGCATACAGTGTAAAAAACCAGATTCCAAACATAAATGCATCAGCACGCTTTAAAAATCCACCTGTGATTTTGATCGTGCTCATCAGTGTGATCGCCGGAGTCTGCATGTCTGAGAGCGCAGCACCACCAAACACCCCCAGTAAGATCAGATAAAGTCCTGCCTCTAAGCATCCGGTAAAAATCAACGCAAGCCTCCCCACTTTCATCAGGCTTTCCCGCTTTCGCAGATACCCTCCCAGAAACAAAATCAGAAAAATAAGTGACGAACAGATAAACACATAATAACTTCCCGCAAAAAAATCTCTTTTTCCCGTAAAAAATACAGGATTCCAGTAATCTGTTTTCACTTCATCCAGTGCGGACGCTAACATGATAAAAAGCGGTATCAGGATAAACCAGAATAGCAGTTCGTAGACACGCGCCCGCCCCTCAATCCCGCTTAACAGCCCATACCAGACAAGCCCAAGGATCAGCACCAGTACAAGATAAAAAGACTCCCCCCGCAGCAGGTTGTTTAACACCGTCACAGAAAACAGATACGCCGTATACCCTGCTAACAGCATCAGATACAGAAAATATCCCGCCTGTATGGTCTTTCCGAAAAATGTCCCGCACATTTTTTCCGTATATTCTGCAAAGCTGCCCTGCATATCCCCCACTGCATACACCAGAAGGCGTAAAAATAAAAGTCCAAGCACTGTTCCCACAATAATGCAGAAAATGCCGTCCCGCCCGCAGAACCCGGCGACCGCAGCCGGGATCAGAAGCGTGCCAAGTCCTAAAAGATCAAATACCAAAAGGCGGAATGCCTGGCGGCCTGAAATTTTTTCGTTTGATGAAAACATAATTCCTTGTACTCCTTTTTATTTGGTGTTTGTTTCAAACATTCATCCTTATTTCAATTTCAGTTTCACCCGCTCCTCCCGCCTGGCGTAGATCGGACGTTTTGTCAGTTTGCGGATCGGCCATCTCCACAGGAAATCACGTTCGTCTTCATAGTCCGTCAGATCTGCCCCGACAAACGGCATCAGATATGGGATGCCAAAGCTTTTTAAATGCGCAAGATGGATCAGTACAAAGAGCAGTCCAAGCAGCATGCCAAAGTAGCCTAACCACGCACACATTCCGATAAAGAAGAACTTCAACAGACGGAATGCCGTCGCAAATTCCTCATTTGGAATTGCAAAGGAACAGAGCGCAGTAAATGAGATGACGATCACCACGATCGGGCTGACAAGATTTGCCTCGACCGCCGCCTGTCCGATGATCAGTCCTCCTACAATACCGATCGTATTTCCCATGGCGCCGGGCAGACGCACGCCTGCCTCTCTTAATAGTTCAAATGAAAGTTCCATCAAAATCACCTCAACCACCGCCGGGAACGGCACACCGCTCCTCGCATCCGCAAAAGACAAAAGAAGCATCGTCGGCAGAATCTGCGTATGGAAATTTGTCACGGCAAGATAAAATCCCGGCAGAGTCATGGCAAAGAAAGATGCGACATAGCGCAAAAGCCTGCCGAAACTTGCGATTTCCCACCGGTTGTAATAATCATCGCTCGTCTTAATGAACGAATTATAATCAGTCGGCAGGATCAGCCCCACCGGGGAATTGTCAGAAAGCACAACCACCCTTCCCTCCAAAACAGCCATTGCTGCACGATCCGGCCGCTCTGTCGTCTGAAACTGTGGAAATGGGGAATACCACTTCTCCTCAGTGAGCTGTTCGATCACACCACTGTCTAACACCCCGTCGATCTCAAATCCCTCCAGCCTGTGCCCGATCTCCCGTACCAGTCCCGGATACACCAGATCCTCCATAAAAACAAGATAAACATTGGTATTCGAGCGCATACCACATTTTTTCTGCTTCACCTTGACTTTCGGGGAACGGATACGCTTTCTAATCAGCGCCGCATTCTGTTTTACCGAATCACAAAACCCCTCGTTTGAACCCCTTATGACCTTTTCAGAATCCGCCTCCGTGATCCCCATATTCGGATAACCGTCGTCCGGTATCTTTACCGCCCTGTCAAATCCGTCCACAAACAGGATCACCTCTCCGGTCAAAAGCCCGTCCACCGCATCCTCTATCGTATCAAAATAAGTTGCATCCGAAATTCCCAGCGCATTCTGCTCCAATGCCTGATAAATTTCCTCCTTCCCAAGCCCCTTTAAATACTTCAGCACCTCACTCAGTGCCGAAGTCCCCATGTCCACCGACACCTCAATAAACGTCAGATAACATGCCACATCCATCTGCCTGCCAAGCATCAATTCCTTCTTTTTAATATCATCGCACTCATGAAAAAACTCCTCCATCTGCGCGATATTCTCACTTAATCTCTTTGAAACCGCTACCTTTTCCTTCATAATATCCCTCATTTCCCGGCAACTAAAAAAGGATAAGCCTACGGCTTATCCTCAAAAATTCATTTCCCTTATTCTATGCAATTTTAACCAGATTATACAAAGCTCCCTTACTCCTGCTCTCTGATCATTTCCTTGACCGCCACAACCTGATTTTTGACATGCTTATGCATTGCTTCTGTCACACGTCCCTTATCCTTTGTCATCAATCCTTCCACGATCTCACTATGTTCCCGCATCAGTGTCGGATAATTTCTCTCATCCTTTAAATATTCCACACGGTAACGGTACATCTGCTCTCTCAAATTATTGAGCATATTGACGAGTTTTGGATTGCCGGTCGCCTGATAAATAATATCGTGAAACTGCACATCCGCAGCGGCGATCTTTTTCAAATCTTTTGATTTGGTAGATTCCTCAAACTCATGCATTGTTTCCGTCAGAGTATCTAACTGTTCCTTTGTCATCTGCTCACATGCAATCGATGCTGCAAGTTCATCTAACGCATCACGGATCTGAAGCACATCCTCCATATCCTTTTCTGTCATCTTGGCGACTTCCGCACCTTTTCTCGGAATCGTGACCGCTAAGCCCTCCTGCTCTAACATGCGGATCGCCTCACGGATCGGTGTACGGCTGACGCCTAACTTTGCAGCAAGCTGCAGTTCCATCAGACGCTCTCCGGGTTTTAACTCTCCTTTTAAAATCGCCTCACGCAGTGTGTTAAACACCACATCCCGAAGTGGCAGATACGCATCCATATTCAGCGTCAAATCGTCTGTCATAAACCTGTTTTCCTCCATTTCTTCGCTTATCTCATGTTGTTGTAAATACTGGTCAGGTAAACCTGCTTTGCCAGTCCGGATGCCTGCATCGCCTCATATGCCGCAACCGCTTTCTCCTTATCATCAAACAGTCCGAATACCGTCGGACCACTCCCGCTCATCATAGCTCCCGCAGCTCCATGTTCCATCATATGTTCTTTGATCTCTGCGATTACCGGATAATTCGGAATCGTCACAGTTTCTAAAACATTTCCCATATCTGAGGTAATGGCTGCAAGGTCTTTTCGTCTGATGTCTTCCACCAGACGGTCAATATCCGGATGAACTGTATTTTCATCCAGCTTCAGATTCTCATATACAAACTTTGTCGATACAGAAATCTGTGGTTTTGCGATCAGTATCGGACATTTTACCATCGGTGGAAGTGCGGTAAGCTGCTCACCAATTCCTTCTGCAAGTGCGGTTCCACGCATAATGCAGTAAGGAACATCTGCACCGATCTTAACCCCACGCTGCATCAGTTCTTCTTTGGACAGTCCAAGTTCAAACATACGGTTCATACCATAAAGCACCGCTGCAGCATCTGTACTTCCACCGGCCATTCCCGCTGCGACCGGAATATACTTGTGCAGCTTCACATCGATACCGTCCGTGATCTGAAATTCATCCATCAGAAGTTTTGCTGCCTTGTAGACAAGATTATTCTCATTTGTCGGCAGAAAAGACAGATTTGTCGTCATTGTAATCCCGCCTGCTGTCTTTTTCATTTCAAGACGGTCAAACAGGTGGATGGTCTGCATGACCATTTTCACTTCATGGTACCCATCCTCACGTCTGCGCACAACATCAAGCCCAAGATTTATTTTTGCAAGTGCTTTTACTGATATTTCCTTCATAATCCCCATACCATCGTCATGTATTTTCGTTGTTTTTTGTATACAACATAAATTTTATCATTTTAAGGCAAAAAGGTCAATTCCATCTAAATTATTTTTCCCGAAAAGCCGATATATTTTACAGAAGAAAAAGGAAAAAATGCATGAACAAATCAGTCATTCATTTACTGGAATGGAGGAATTATTTATGACTATGAATGCAATTAACAGCGTAAATTCAACAACTAACAGCTATCAGACAGGCACAGCTTCTAAGACAGCTTCTACATCTACAGACAAAACCACAACATCTGATAAGGCAGAAACCGGTGTCGTATATGAGAAATCTTCTCAAACAGACAAGGATACCGTTACCAAAAAAACTGACTATGCAATGGTTGCAAAATTAAAAGCAGATGCTGAGCAGCGTACTTCCCAGTTACGCAGCCTGGTTGAAAAAATGATGACCAAGCAGGGAACCGCAATCGCAAATGCCGATTCCATGTGGAGCTTCTTAGCAGATGGTAACTTTACCGTTGATGAGGAAACACAGAAACAGGCTCAGGCAGATATCGCTGAGGACGGCTACTGGGGTGTAGAGCAGACCTCTGACCGTATCCTTGATTTTGCAAAAGCCCTTTCCGGCAACGATCCGGAAAAAGCAGATCTTCTGATCGACGCTTTCAAAAAAGGCTTTGAAGATGCAACAAAATCCTGGGGCAAAGATTTGCCGGATATTTCCCAGCGTACCTATGATGCTGTTTTGGAGAAATTTGACAAATGGAAAAACGGTTCTACCACCGAAACTGCCGGAACTGAAACAGAAAATTAATATGTAAATTCTATCACATGAAAAAAATGCAGGAATCATATTTTATGGTTCCTGCATTTTTACTTACAAACTTTTTCGCTGCGGTAATTCCTGTATTCCAGATAATAATGTTACCGCAGCGTGTGTAATCTAATCTGTTATTTTTCTTCTAAGATCTTCTCAATACTTGCTAATTTCACACAAACAACAAAGATTTCTGCTGCTGTTGTCAGATCCTCTAAGCTTGGATAAGACGGTGCGATACGGATTACGGAATCTTTCGGATCCTTTCCATACGGGAACGGTGCACCTGCCGGAGTCATCACAACACCTGCTTTTTTTGCTTTTGCAACAACATTCTTTGCACAGCCCTCTAAAGTCTCATAAGTGATGAAGTAGCCTCCCTTTGGTTTGTACCAGGTTCCTACGCCCAAATCGCCAAGTTCTTTGTCAAACATGTCTGTGATCATCTCGAACTTCGGACGTAAGGATGCAGCATGTTTGCGCATATGCTCTGTGATGCCGTGAATGTTCTTAAAGAAACGTACATGGCGGAGCTGGTTTACCTTATCATGACCAATGGTCTGAACCTTTAACTGTTTTTTGATATCCTCCAAGTTGTTTGCGGAAGTTGCGATCGCAGCAACACCGGAACCAGGGAATGTGATCTTACTGGTGGAACAGAATTTGTATACCATATCCGGGTTTCCTGCACGCTTACACTCTGCAAGGATCTCAATCAGATGATCCTGATCGATATCATATAAATGATGTACACAGTAAGCGTTATCCCAGTAGATACGGAAATCTTTTGCAGCCGGTTTCAATCTTGCAAAACGGCGCACAGTCTCATCTGAATAGGTGATACCCTGTGGGTTGGAATATTTCGGAACACACCAGATACCTTTGATTGCCTCATCTTTGCTGACTAAATCTTCTACCATATCCATATCCGGACCGGTTGGCAGCATTGGTACATTAATCATTTCAATGCCAAAATATTCTGTGATGGCAAAATGTCTGTCATATCCCGGAACCGGGCATAAAAATTTTACTTTATCTAATTTGCACCATGGAGTACTTCCCATAACACCGTGTGTCATGGAACGTGCAATCGTATCGTACATGATATTTAAACTGGAGTTGCCATAGATAATGATATTATCCGGGTTGCACTCGATCATATCGCCGATGAGCACTTTCGCCTCATGGATACCGTCAAGCACACCGTAGTTGCGGCAGTCTGTTCCGTCTTCACAGGTCAGATCCACATAGGATGCTAAGACGTCCATCATTCCCATTGACAGATCAAGCTGTTCCTGGGATGGCTTTCCTCTGGACATGTCAAGTTTTAATCCACGCTGCTGGAATTTCTTGTACTCTGCCTCGAGTGATTTCTTTTCGGCTAACAGTTCTTCCTTTGTCATTTCCTGGTAAGATTGCATTGTTTGCTTCCTCCTCTTGGTTCGCTATACATTATTTATCATTCATGGGAATATTCCCCTTTGATCTTGTGGAAATATTCTCTGATCTGCTTTTCATAACCGTTTTCTGACGGTCTGTAAAACTTCCGGCCGGTCAGTCCGTCCGGCAGATACTGCTGCTCTACATAATGATTCGGATAGTCATGCGCATATTTATAGCCTACGCCGTGACCGAGCTTCGATGATGATTTGTAGTGGGCGTCCTGTAAATGTGGCGGAACCGGAGCTGTCATCGTATTTTTGACTGTCTCCATCGCCTCGCTGATCGCCGTAACGGCGGAGTTGCTCTTTGGCGCACTCGCCACATAGGTAACCGCCTGCGCTAAGATGATCTGCGCTTCCGGCATTCCAATACGTTCTACCGCCTGTGCCGCTGACGTTGCAACCACGAGTGCCATCGGATCTGCATTGCTCACATCCTCTGAGGCACAGATCATGATCCTTCTTGCAATAAACTTGATATCCTCCCCCGCATACAGCATCCGCGCTAAATAATAGACTGCCGCATCCGGATCGGATCCGCGCATACTTTTGATAAACGCAGATACGGTATCGTAATGGTTATCGCCGGACTTATCGTACTTTACCACACGCTTCTGGATACATTCGGAAGCAACGGAAAGCGTGATATGTATCAGACCGTCCCCGCTGCGCTCAGTTGTAAGGATTCCAAGCTCCACCGCAGTCAATGCGGCACGCGCATCACCATTTGAGATATCTGCAAGGAAATCTAAGGCATCCTCATCAATCACGGCATGGTATGCACCCATACCTTTTTGCGTATCATTTACCGCCCGCAAAATAAGAGTTTTGATATCCTCTTTTTCTAAGCTTTTCAGTTCAAAAATGATCGAACGGGAAAGAAGAGCCCCATTGACTTCAAAATAAGGATTCTCAGTCGTCGCACCGATTAAGATGATGGTTCCATCTTCCACGAACGGCAGAAGATAATCCTGCTGTCCCTTATTAAAACGATGGATCTCGTCGATAAACAGGATCGTCTTTTTTCCAAACATCCCCATGTTATTCTTCGCCTTAGCAATGACATCTTCCATGTCTTTCTTCCCGGCAGAAGTTGCATTCATCTGTAAAAATTCTGCGCTTGTGGAATTGGCAATAACCTTCGCAAGCGTTGTCTTTCCGGTTCCCGGAGGTCCATAGAGGATGATGGAGCTGAGCTTATCCGCCTTGATCGCACGGTACAGTAACTTGTCCTTCCCGATGATATGCTGCTGTCCGACCATCTCATCTAAAGTCGTCGGCCGCAGACGCGATGCAAGCGGTGACTCCGTCTCTTTTTTCTGTTCTCTCATATATTCGAATAAATCCATGTTTCAACCTGTCTTTCTGTTGCGTACATTTGCTCTTTTTGCATTTTTCATTCTGCAATCTTGCATTTTAAAGTTTAAAAAAACATTCTTTTGCAATAATTCCTGCAAATATGACAGATTCGCTTTTCAAAAATTCATTCATCTATTACCATACAGGAATTTTTCCGCTTTTGCAAGATGTAAAATTATTTTCTCTGTTCTGTATGTTTTTCCCTGAAAATCTGTCACCTTACTGTGCAAAAGCATGGACATACTTCTGAAATGTTTCTCCACGCTCCTCAAAGTTTTTAAAATAACCGTAAGATGCCGCTGCCGGTGAAAGGATACATGCGCCTCCCGGTTCGGTCATCTGTACTGCTGCTTCAACTGCCTGCTCTAAATCTTCCGCATAGACACAGTTCTCACAGTCGCCGACTTCCCCGAAAATACGTTTTCCGGATGCGTATGCACAGATAAACTGAAATTCTTTATGCTCCCTGATAAATGCGACCAGAAGATCATAATTAATTCCACGGTCCATACCCCCGATCAGGACCGTCTTTGCATCCGGAATACTCATCGCCGCATTGATGGCAGCCTCCGGGATCGTTGAAATCGAATCGTCATAATATCTGACGCCCCGATAAGTTCCGACATACTGCAGGCGGTGCGGCAGTCCTTCAAAGTCTGCCATGCTCTTTAACACAGCCTCTTTTTCGCATCCAAGCAGTTCTGCCACACGCTCCACAAACTGTGCATCATACTGATTATGCTCTCCGGCAAGTTTCAATTCATAATGCACACCTTTGGGCTGATGAAGCACTGTCCTTTGCGCCTTTGTATCGATCTGCGGTACATTTTCTCCCACAAAGAAATAATCTCCGCTCTTCTGATACGCCGCAATATGGCTCTTTGCCTCAAAATATTTTTCTACTGTTCCATAATAGTCAAGATGCTCCTCATAGAGGTTTAAAAAGATTGCAATGTGCGGTGACACATTCGTATGTGCAAGCTGATGGCAGGACATCTCATAAACAATGATCGTATCTTCTGTCACTTCCTCGAAATAATCAAGACAAGGCTGTCCAATATTTCCAAGCAGTAACACAGGTCTGCCGCTGCATGCCTTCAAAACAGTATAGAGCATTGCAGACGTCGTACTTTTCCCTTTGGTTCCGGTGATTCCTATTACCTGGTCACGAAACTGCTGTAAAAATAATTCTGTCTCTGAGGTATATTTTGGATTTTCCTCATTCATCACAATGCCAGGACTTTTTATGATAAAATCGTAATCATCCTCGTCGATCTCTTCTTTCTTCCCCTCAAATATATCCACGGACGCCGGTTTTACGCATCTCTGCAGAAAGTGCTCTGTCGCCTTTCCTTCTCTGCCGTAACCCCAGATCAAAATCCGTTTTCCATTCAACTCACTGATGATGTCCATCTTAATCTCCATTCCTGCCCGTTCCCCAGGGCATCTCTATTCCTGCTGTTTATGCCCGATTCATAAAATCCTTTAAAATCTCTAAGAAATGCTCCGGCACCTGGTTTTCGGATACCCACTCGGAAAGCATCTCATCTAACTCTCCCGGAGCAGCTTCGATCGTTTCTTTATAGCGCTCGGTTAAAAGACTCTTTCCACCGCGTGCAATAAATGTCTTTAATGCAACAAGGACTTCGCGTCTGGTTCCCACGCACTCAAACGGTTTGTTCTCCTCAATGCCGGTCAGCTCTCTAAAATCAAGATCAAGCGAATCTTTTTCCAACAGGTTCTCTCCGAAAATGTGCACCAGTTCTTCCTGTGATAAAAACGGAGTTAAAATGATATAGACAAACAGACATTTCGGGCAGTTGCAGCACCAGATTCCCTGTTTGCTTCCCGCATTACAGCTCCGGAATACTTCATGATAACTCTTACATTTTGAAAACAGCCATGCAATCTGCATCTCAGTGAGCGGACGTAAGAGGCTGAAATAATGGATATCGGAATCTGTCACTTTCTTTATATATGATACAAAATCCTGCTCAAACTCAAAGCTCTTTGAATATTGATGGTTGACAAAAGAATCTTTTACCGTCGTCTCGTTTGCACTTGTCTCATTCGAAAGCACGATATAGCGGTTGCCACTCAAAAATGCTGAAATAAAGGATGAAAATGCAACGACTGCAGAGAACGGAATGTGTCCGTTTAAATATCCCTCTGCATTAAGTTCTAAAATCTTTTTGTCGAGAATACGTTTTGCAGCGTAGTCTCCCTGTTTGTGGTCACAGACTGCAATGACATTTTTTGTGGTCGCATTGCCATTGATACTGTAAGTAGTAATCTTTTCTCCCTTTAACACCTCAAGGGAAACCACGGAATCCTTTCCACCGCCGACAGACACCAGGCATCCATCATAGGACTTTGTATCATGCAGTGGTGCGCACGCTTTGTCCTCACATTCGATCGTAACAAGATCCTCTTTTGAAACCACGATTCCATTGCGGTACATAAACTCGCCAAGTCCGTTGTAATATAACTTTTTCCACCATTTTTTCTGTTCTGCGGAAAGTGTTCCACACAAAATTTTTAACTGCTTCGGGCAGGCACATTTCCAGTAGCTGATTGTCTCTGCCATTCCAAGATGAAATGCAAGCGCCTTTAAGATTGTCTCATCCACGCGCTCCTTTGCCGGGAACTCCCACTTTGACTGAAATTCACACAGCCCCGGTATCTCAAAATGATACACGATCCGATATGCACTTTCGATATACTCTACGGAATAATCTTTATATAAAAAAGAATTGTATTGATTTCTGAAATCCTCAAACTTTGACAACGTAAATCCTCCATTCCGGACGCGATACGCCCCAGACCTATTTTTATTATATGAAATCATCATCTGCGATAAACATTATTACACAGCAGACTCTGAAATATCATAGCACACATCCTAGCAAAAGTCGATAGCGGAGGGACGCACAAACGGCGTTCACCAAAAAAGGAGTGGGCATTTCGCCCACTCCCTATACAATCATTCCATTAATTTTTCTTGCCAAGTGTAACGGAAATCGTCTGCTCCTGATATTCACCATTCGTAGAACGCTCAATCTTCACATCAACCGTTGTACCTGCTTTATAATACTCCATTGTAGATGAAAGTTCTTCCATGGAACCAATCTGTTTTCCGTCAAACTCTGTGATGATATCACCTTTCTGGATACCTGCCTGCTCTGCTGCGGAACCTCCGGTTACCTGTGCAACATAAACACCGGATGGCATGTTATAAGTTTTTGCAACATCATCTGTTACATCGACACCTACGATACCAAGGTATGCGCTGTCAGACTCATCTACTTTTTCTTTCGTGATCAGATCATTGATAATCGGTGCTGCCGTATTGATCGGGATTGCATATCCAATACCCTCTACGGAAGTATCGGAATATTTTACAGAGTTGATACCGATAACCTCACCGTTTGCACTGAGTAATGCACCACCACTGTTACCAGGGTTGATTGCTGCATCTGTCTGGATCAGATCTGCAGTATAGCTTGTGTCACTCTCTGAATCACTGACAGATACCTGACGGTTCAATGCACTGATATAACCAACGGTTACAGACTGTCCATAACCAAGTGCGTTACCGATTGCGATACAGGAATTACCAACTTTTAAGCTGTCAGAATCACCAAGTGTGGCTACTTTAATATTATTCATCGTATCACTTTCAATGCTGCTTAACGCTACACGGATGACTGCAAGATCCGTAGAAGGAACTGTTCCTTTTACCTCTGCGCTGACTGTTGACTCATCATTAAATGTAACTGTCAGACTGTTTGCACCGTTTACTACGTGATTATTCGTTGCAACATAAAGATAATTATCATCCTGACTTACGATGATACCGGATCCACAGCTTGTGCTCTCATAAGTCTGTGGCATACCGCCCCAGAAACTCTGGTATTCGGTCTCGCTCACATTTGTGATTGCCACGATGGACGGCATTACGGATGATACGATGTCAGATACATCCGTTGCTACATAATTCGACGATGTGGAAGTTGCCTCCACCTTGTTGTCTGCTTTGGTCAGTGCATTCTGACTGCCGCTGTCTGATACTGCGGTTTCATCATTGCCAAATGCCTTGGACGATACAAGATGTACACCCTCAAATGCAGTGCCTGATACCAGTCCAAAGACTAACGCGATGGCTGCGCATTTTGCAAGTTTCGTTCCAAATCCACCCGGTTTTCTTTCTCTCTTTTTCTTTTGTTTTTTACCAGTCGTCTGTGCGTTCTGATAAAATGCACCGTTGGTATTCTGATATCCACCATTCTGGTAAGCACCGTTCTGCTGATATCCTGTGTTCTGGTATGTGCCATTCTGATATGCACTGCCCTGCTGATATCCTGCGTTTTGTGAATAAGAATTTGTGTTCTGATAAGAATTGTTGTACTGGTTTACGTTTCCTTCATTTGCATGTTCTGTCTGCTGATTGCTCTGGCTGCCGTTATTGTATGAATAGAAGGAATCCGAAGACCCATTCTGATTGTTGTTGTTATAATTGTTACCATCCATAACGATTTCTCCTTTCGTATTCGGAATTTCTTTTCCTTTTCTGATTATGAGTGTACAGAGAAATTGTGTTCTATTTGTGACAAAACAATCAAAAAATTATGTTTTCTTCTCAAATATAATTGATAACCTGATATAGCAGATTCCAAACGCCAAGACCTGCCACGATAGAATAATACAGATCTCTCCATTTCTTACCCGGCATTTTAAATGCCAGAACCAATATAATAAACATACACATCCAATCCGTCAGATAATAAACGCGCGCACCGGACGCATAGATCGTCGGTGAGAAATGCATGATCGCCTCACTTGCAATTCCGCCAAGCCACACCAGCATAAGGACTACGTTATGTTTTAAAACTTTCCATATCAAGATACAGGTAAACAAAAGTGCCGCGATCCACCAGCACATTGCAAACCAGTTTGCCGCCTGCATCTCTTCGATCCGCGGTACCTGCTCCAGCCGTACTGTAATATCTGCGATATGAAGACCACAGTCTGAAAACACCTTGATTCCGGCAAACGGCAGTAATGCAGCTGCAGAAAACAGTCCTGCAGCCGTCATACATGCCACATCTGATGCTTTTCTTTCATTTTTACATATAATATGCAGGATTCCCGCCAGCCAGATTCCAAACAGCAACAGGCGGTTTTCATTTGCAAAAGAAGAAACCAGCCATTGAACTGTAACAAAAAGATGCTCCCCAAAAGAAAGTTCCTCATACTGCGGCATCCAGTTCTGTACTTCCGATGCAACACGGATATCATTTCCCGGTGCTAAAAACAGAATCACAAACGCCACGACCGTCACTGCTGTCTGTATGATAAGAAGAATGGTTCTTTGCTTTTCATGCTTTCTCAGTATCACCACCAGTACCGCCAGCACCTCAAACGTCACAAGCACCGCCGCCATCTGTTCGATCGACATACTTGCGAGAACTGCGCAGGGAATGGAATAAAAAAAATGCCAGGTATTATGATCCCCTGAACCACCATCTCCCGTGTCAAATACAATATCTGCAACCGGAACCAGTGCCCAGATCCCACAGGTAAATGACCATGTATAAAAAATGGAACCGTTGATCCAGATTGCCGCATATCCAACGGTCATAATCGCCATCAGAAGATAACCGCTTACTACTGCAACCGACTCGCCCGGCAGAAAATTTTTTGTCCGGATACCCGCTGCTTTTTCTGCCAGTTTCAACACGCCGCATGGAAGAAGCACAAGCATCATGGCATTTACGATACGCCAGAACCAGATTCCCAGTGAAAATGCAATGTACACCATTGCTTCCCCGGACATCCTGCCGACCCACGTCTGATAGCGCCAGCTTAAATACTCGAAAAATCCCATTTCATGTGTATACTGATAAAAAAAGGCATCGTCGCCATCGGAATATCCCACCTGTGTCAACAGGAGGAATGCTCCGAAAAACATCAATGCCCAAAATAAAACTTTTTTAGAAGTCTCTCTCATAATTTACCTATTCCCGTCTGATACTTCCTGATTCCACAAACGTTTCCAGTACTCCGGACTCATCGTACATTTTAAGATCTGTTTCCTGCTCAGCTTTTTATACCGTTTGCCGAGCCGGTAACCAGCATACTTTCCAACACACTGGATTCCAAGTTCAAAGATAAGATACGGCTTTCCAATTGAGCACAGATACTTCATCGTACTCTTTACCAGCTTCATTCCCTCCGCTTCTGAACTGATCTGCTCAAAGATCTCCGGATGCATGGTCTGTGAGACAGCCAGATCAAAATTGCGGTGAAACTGCTGTCTTACCGTATAGTTGTGGGAGTGAATGACTTTTGCTTCTGCCTCATATTTTACATAATATCCCGCAAAAACTGCTTTTGCGGCAAAAAACATATCTTCATTAAAAATAACCGGTGATTCGAATCCGCCAAGTTTATGAAACAGATCCACTCTGTAAGCCGCACATACATCGGAACAGAAAAACGTCTTGATCCCCATTTCTTCTATATCCGCTTTTCCCTTTTTCCTGCTTTCATCCGGATAATTAAAAGATCTTGTATAGCGTTCCACAATGCTGCAGTTTTCATTCGGAAGCTGTCTTGCATAACAGACAGCCGTATCCTTCTCTTCCAAACCCTTTACCAGATTTGCAACCAGATTTTTATCTGCCGGAACCGCATCCTGTGTCATAAAGATAACAATATCCGCATCGGAATGTTTCACGCCACACATTCTGGTACCGCCATGATCAAACATTTCTTTGCTGATATGATACAGCGTATACTCACATGGAAGTCCACAAAGACTCTGTTCGATCGGATACTTTTCCACAGCTTCTTTCCACAATTTTTCTTCTGTGTTTAAAATAATGACCCTATGAACGACAAAGGTCTGCTCCTGCAGTTTTTGCAGGAGCAGACAAAATGTGTCATCCGGTCTGTAAGTCGGTATGATCAGATCTGCTTTCATTAATATCCTTCTCCCTGATGGAATCCGGTATCATTGACAATCTGAGCACTGTTATTCTTGACTGTATCGGTCGGTGCATATTCATTATCATCGTATAAAAATACATGAAGCTGTTTTACATTGGATTCAAGATCACATGGTACAACAACGCTTCCCTTATTTCCAAGTGTTGTCGTATTCTTCTCAAACGGGAAACCTATTGTCTCACCAAGGCTGTAATTGAATACTTTTGCGGCAAGAGAAATCAGTTCTGTATTTGAAAAACTTGTCTTGATATCACCAAATAATTCGTCGATCAGGCTGTTGATCGTAGTAAGATTTGCCTTCTGCGCTTTCTGTACCATTGCAGTAAGAACAGTACGCTGGCGTTCTGTACGCTTATAATCATCTCCTGCAGTATAACGGATACGCGCATACGCACATGCCTGAACACCATCCATCTCTACATTTGTTCCGCCACCGGATAAGTACTTGGAATTATTTTTGGTCAGTTTATTGATCTCATCCATATAACCATGCATCAGCACAGCCTCTTCATCAGACACCTCCGGGATCGTAACTCCGCCCAGAAGATCTACACATTCAACAACTGCATTAAAGTCCACTGTTACATAATCGGTAATGTCCATATCCAGGTTTTTATTTAACATGGTAATTGCCTGCTCCGGACCACCTTTTGCATATGCGGAATTACATTTCTTAAAAGTACCGCCTCCGATATCCAGATAACTGTCTCGATATACAGATACCAGCTTTACCGCATGTGTATCATTATTGATACTTGCGATCATGATAACATCACTGTTACCTTTGGAGAGATTACCGTTTGAACGGTTATCAAGACCAAACAGTGCGATTGTTGTATAACCTGCCATGATTTCCTGTGACTCCGAAGATAATCCCTCATTTACCTCGATATCTTCTTTATTGAAGCTTGTGTCTTTCTGGATCTTTGAAAGTTTTACCGTAACAAACAACACTGCTGCTAAAATCAGCAATACAAGAATCTCAATTACAACGATAATGAGTCTGTTTTTCTGCTTCTTTCTTCTTTTTGACGCTTTGCTGTGTGCCCCGTTTCTTCCCTGTACTGTTTTACTCATAAATGTTTTCTCCTAATATGCATTTTTATTTATAAAACCCTTGAAGACGGTAAGAAACAGGATTTTAATATCCAGCCCTATCGTCCAGTTTTCAATATAGTAAAGATCATGTTCGATCCGCTTGCGGATGGATGTATCTCCCCGATATCCATTGACCTGTGCCCATCCGGTCATGCCGGGACGCACCTGATGTTTGATCATATAACGCGGTATCTCTTCCCGGAATTTTTCCACATACTGCGGCCGCTCCGGTCTTGGTCCCACAAGGCTCATATCACCTTTTAACACGTTAAACAACTGGGGAAACTCATCAAGGCTCGTCTTGCGCAGAAATCTGCCAATCTTTGTGATTCGCGGATCATCTTTATGTGTCCAGCCTTTGCGTTCTTCTTCCTCAGTCTGCACATACATGGTGCGGAACTTATACATGCGGAATGGTTCATTATGCAGTCCGACACGCTCCTGCTTAAAGATCAGCGGTCCTTTTGAAGTCACTTTGACTGCAATTGCTGTAAGCAGCATAATGGGCGAAAAAAGCACGATACAGATCAGTGAACCCACAATATCCATACACCGTTTTACAAGTGCATTAAACGTGTTTGACAACGGTACATAACGGATATTAATAACAGGAAGTCCCAAAAGATCCTCCGTGTACGGCTTCGTCGGAATAATATTTCCATAATCCGGAATAAACTTGGTATGAACCCCGGATTTTTCACATTCCGCAACGATCTTCTCCAACTTATAATATTCTTCAAGTCCAAGTGTGATCGCAATCTCATCTAATTTATTCTCCGGCAGAATATAAAGCAGATTGCCAATACTTCCAATGACCTTTATCCCCTTATAAGTTGTCCCTCTCGCTATATTGTCGTCTAAAATCCCCCTGACATTGTACCCCCACTGCGGATTCTGCTGTATCCGGTCTATATACTGCTCAGCGGCACGCGAATATCCCACAAGTAGAACATGCTTAAGGTTATAGCCGTTTTTGCGTATCGTGCGCAGAAACTGACGTATCAGCAGACGGAACGACTCTTCTAATACCGTGTTGATCGCAAAGAAATAAAAGAACATCTCACGTGAGAAATTTCGAAACTGCTCCACATAAGACTGCAGGTTGTACAATACTGTAAAAATCAACAGAAAACCTACAATGTTCGCCATCACGACATTGGAAAACTCTAACCGCCGTCCCTGTACCCGCTTTGGCGTATACAGGTTAAACGCATAATACAAAATCAGATACAACGGAACAATCACGACCAGTGCCTTCATGTAAAATCCAAATGACAGTGCACCACCCGGTGAGTCCAAAATACCGCTCGAAAACTTCAGCCACCATGCTATGATATATGATACCGCAATGACAAACGCATCTATGATCACATGCAGTCTGTTAAAATGCTGTTGATTATCTTTTATCATAATGTCATCCTTTTTTCATTTTCAAGCTACCATAAAAATAATAATACAATAATTTTCCAGAAAGCACAACTTCTTTTTCTTAAAACTCTTGTCACAATTTCTTAATTATTTCTTTATTATTCTTTGATGCTCAAACGTTTTTTCCCGTTATCTGTGCGATAATACGCGAAATATATTTGTAATGAGTTCCCACTCAATTTTTACATAATTGCGAAGATTTCCAACCTTAAAGCGGACTTTTCTGCATGTTCTGCACTGCCCGATTCCCTCTGCAATGCCCTCTAAATAACGGCGTCCAAATCCTTTTTTGCAGAAAAACAGCCATTTTACCAAAACACCGGCAAATAAAAACGGCAGATTGATCAAAAACTGCAGCAACGGCATATTTTTATAGATCACAAACATGGAATTGCGTGCGGCAAGAAATACTTTTTTTTCATTGTAGCGCGAACCTGTCGTCGCACTCCCGACATGATACACTTTTGCATCCGGGATATAACGGTTGCGGTATCCTGCGATCCTTGCACGGTAACCGAGATCGAGATCCTCAAGATAAGCAAAATGTTTTTCATCCATCACACCAATCTGTTTTAACACGGACATCCGGTAGATGACCGCTCCTCCACAACAGGAAAAAACATCCGTCTGTTTTCCATAATCTGCGGCAGGTCTGCCCTTTCCACGCGCAACCGCCCAGCCCGGCAGCGTATAGAGATCCCCCGCATTGTCAAGCAGCTCTCTCTGTTTAAAATCAAGCATCTGCGCGCCACAGGAAAAAATACGTTCCGACTGCCGGATTCCTTGTAACAGCTCCTCCACAAAATGCGGTTCTGCCTCGGTATCATTGTTCAGTAAGATCGCATATGGTGTTGTTGTCATTTCAAAGCCAAGGTTTACCGCACCACAAAATCCGGTATTTTCCGGCAGTGCGACCATTTCCATGTAAAGGCTCTCCGATGTCACGTCCGTGCTGCCATCCTTAGAGCCATTGTCGATCACAAGCAGTTTAAATTCCTGACAGGTCTGCCGTTCGAGTGTCTTTATGCAGTTTTCCAAAAGCTTTTTTCCGTTGTAGTTCGGAATGATAATCGTAACTTCCGTCATCTATCCTCCATTCAGCTGTTATCCTTCAGAGAATAATTATTATAAACCGAAGAAAAATTTGGATTGTAATACGGATCTCCGTTTTTTAAGATACCGATCCAGTGATTTCTCATGTATTCGATCTCACGCTGGAAACGCGCTGTTTTTTCCGGTGAATCTTCCGCCCCGCGGGATTTCGATTCATAATGATATGCCTGCACATGCGGCTCGTAGACAACTAATTTCCCGAGTCTGCGCACCTTCAGACAGAAATCCACATCATTAAACGCAACTGCAAGCTGCTCCTCAAAGCCGCCTGCCTGCTCATAAATCTCTCTTTTTACCATCAGACATGCCGCCGTGACTGCGCTGTAATCAAGCTGGAGGGATGCCTTATGCATGTACCCGCTCCGGTCCCCGGCAAGACCGACAAACATGTTATCTCCGATGCCGCGCGCACTTCCGCCAATTCCCACTACGATCCCGGCATGCTGGATCGTGTGATCCGGATAAAACAGTTTTGCGCCGACGATTCCTACTTCTTCCCGCAGGCAGCTTCCAAGCATCCGCTTCATCCAGTCATTTCCGATCATTTCAATGTCATTGTTCATCAGAAGGTAATAGCTGCCTTTTGCAAATTTTACACCGAAATTATTTAACTTCGAATAGTTAAATCCTTCCGTATAGACTGCAACACAGATGCGCTGTCCGCCTGCAAGTTTTCCCTCCATGCAGCGTGTTCCATCAACGGTCGTTTCCTGCGGCGCAATGTCCCCATAATAACGGAAAGTATCTTCGCAGCTGTTGTTTTCCACCACAATAACTTCATAATTGCCATACGAAGACTTTTCGACCGCAGCAATACATTTCCGTAAGGTTTCCACCTCATCCTTACTTGGTATGATGATCGACACAAGCGGCTGCTCTGTCAGAGGATACTCCACCTCATAAAATCCCATATCCTTCGTCGGCGTCACGACAGCATCCACGCCAAGGCGTTTTAAATGTTCCCCGATCGCACGTTTTCCCGCATCCACTGCATACTGCTTGGAAAACGGATTCTCAGAGGTCGACTCTTTGTGGCATCTCCAGTGGTATAAGATCCTTGGAATGTGCCCGATCGCCCCTGCCTGTTCCGCACAGCGGAGAATAAAATCATAATCCTGTGCCCCGTCAAAATCAGAACGGATTCCGCCAACCTGGTCGAGAAGTGATCTCTTTACTGCAAGGAAATGCGTGATGTAATTATTTGAACGGAGCAGATCGATGTTAAAGTCCGGCTTTAAATGCGGCTGAAAATGTGTTTTTCCATCCATATCGACTTTGTCTTCATCCGTATAAAGCATCTCATAGTCATTACCGGCTTCCCGGTAGGCCGTCGCTGCAAGCCCATCCTCATCGTGGAATCCCTGCCGGATCATTTTTACCATCTCAAACAGTGCATCCGGCGCAAGCAGATCATCATGATCCATAAATGCGATCCAGTCTCCGTCCGCCAGTGCGATCGCCGCATTTGTATTTCCCGCGATCCCCTGATTTTCGGTCAGACATTCATACCGGATCCGCGCATCTGCAGATGCATATTCATTTGCAATACTCTGCACCAAAGACGCTTTAGGATCCGCATCTTCATCCCCGGCTCCGCTTCCATCCGCAAGGCATAACTGCCAGTTGCCATAGGTCTGCGCCTGTACGGACTCTATCATCGCGCGCAGAAAAGTTTCCGGTGTCTTAAAAAGCGGCACCACGATACTGATCTTTGGCGCATCGTTCCATTTTTCTGCCTGCTTTTTCTGTTTCTCTATCTGCTCCGCTGTCGCCTTATGTTTTTCATACCATGGCTCATACGGAACATTTTCTGCCTCCATCTTTTCCTGGAGACGGATGATAAATTCTTTCCATCCATAATGTTTCAGATAGCGGAATCCCTTCACAACTTTCTGAACGGTTATTTTCTGAAAAATTGACTTCATGTTTATTTTTTCGCTTTCTGATGGATATAGAGCCATCCGTTTGCGTAATCCTTTCGTTCCTCCTCCGACATTGAGGTGAATGCGTCAAAATCCACCTTTGCCAGCGTCATCTGCTCGTTTCCACATTTAAAGCACTCCACATCTTTGCGTCTTGATACGACACGCATCCATCCGCATTCCGGGCAAATAAATACTTTCATCATAGGAACTGCTGCCTCTCTTCTTTCTTACTGCCTATTTGCGCAGGGAAAAATCTGAATTATCCAGTGTCAGGTTCGGATTATAATACGGATCTCCCTGCTCAATGATCTCTCTCCATGAACGAAGCAGTGTATCCACCTCGTCATTAAACCGCTCCACTTTTTCCGGTGAATCCTCATATCCTCTGGATTTCGACTCATAATGGAACCACTCTGCATATGGATCATAGACCACAAGCTTTCCTGTTTTGCGCACTTTCAGACAAAAATCAATGTCATTGAACGCAACCGCAAGTTCTTCCGTCAGTCCGCCGACCTCATCAAACACACTGCGTTTTACCATCATACAGGCCGCAGTGACAGCCGAATAATCCTGCGCACACAAAATTCTGCCAAAATAACCGGTATCGTAACGCGGTTTGCCGATAAATGCATGTCCCGCGGTCCCGCCAAATCCTAAAACGACTCCGGCATGCTGGATCGTCTCATCCTCGTATAACAGCTTTGCACCGACAATTCCAACATCCCCGCGCATACAATAACCTAACATCTCACCGATCGCGCCACCGTCGATCATTTCCGTATCATTGTTGAGGAGTAACAGATACGAACCCTTTGCGGCATCCGCACCGAAATTGTTGATCTTTGAATAATTAAAGCCACCCTCATAAAAAACAACATGTACATTTTCACGCATTGTCTCAAGATCTTTGTAATAATCAAAGGTTTCCTGCTCGGTACTGTTATTTTCTACAATAATAAACTCGATGTTCGGGTAAGTGGTTTTTTCGAGAATGGAATTAACGCATGTTTCTAAATCTTTCCTGTGATCTTTATTTGGAATAATAATCGATACCAGCGGTTTTTCCTTCCAGTCATATTTTGTCCGGTACATCCCGTAAAATGCTGCATTTTCCACAGCTGCCGGAACCCCAATCCTGCTATAATGTGCCTCTATCGCACGTCTTCCTGCCTCGAACGCATACAGCTTGCTCTCCGGATTTGCAGCCGTAGACTGCATATGGCATCTCCAGTGATACAAAATCTTTGGAATATGTCTGATATTCTTCGCATTCTCACAACATCTTAAGATAAAATCAAGATCCTGTGCCCCGTCATATTCACTGCAAAATCCACCTGCCATATCCACAAGCTCTTTTTTAGCCGCAAACAGGTGACAGATATAATTGACACTGCACAAAAGATCGAGATCAAAATCCGGTTTAAAATGAGGTTCAAATCTCTTTTTTCCATCCATGCTGATCTTATCTTCGTCTGAATATAAGACATCAATACTGCGATCCTGATTTAAGGCATCTGCCAGTTCATAGAGCGCATTCGCAGGAACAATATCATCATGGTCAGCCAGGACGATATAGTCACCTGCTGCCAGTGCAAGCGCTGCGTTCGTATTGCCGGATATTCCAAGATTCTTTGGAAGTGTTGTAAATGTAATCCTTTTATCCGCTTTCGCATACTGCTCTAAGAGCGGTGTCAGCTCCGTTACAGGTGCCTGTCCGTTTTCCGCAGTCCCCGCATCATCCCCTGACAGACTGCCGTCCGCTAAGCATAACTGCCAGTTACCATAAGTCTGTGCCTGTATGGATCCGATCATTTCTTTTAAAAATTCCGGTTTTGTCCGATACAGCGGCACGACGACGGAAAACAAAGGCTGATAAGAAAATGTCCGTTTTCTCTGTTCTTCGAGCTCTTCTTTTTTTACATCATATTTTTGACACCATGCGTCATAGGAGGTTTCCGATTTCCCCCCTAATTTATTTTCGATCTTGTGGATCGTTGCAGACAGTCCGTTCCGCTCTAAATAGCGGAGTGCATCCTGTGATTTTTCCAGAATATACTGCCATCTGCCTCCATCATCCCACTTTCTTAACCGGGTGCGGGAGTAATGTTCTGCATTGCGCATTTCAAGGAAAAACTTTTTGTTATCATCCTTTCGCGGAATCGACGCCTGGATCATAAACCCTGGTTTTGCCTGTATGTCGCATTCCGGAAATACAGAGAGCAGATCTTTCCGGAAATAGTGATCCGTCTTTACCTGAAGCTTCTGTCTGCGGTTATCCAGCAGATAAAGATTCACTTCTCCTGCCCCCATGCACCAGCCGGTCACCGTCACGGTGTCCTCATCGCGGTGGCAGTTTTCAATATAATATTCCAGTCTGCTTTCCCTTACGCGCAGTTTTCCGGTTGAAACAGCATACGCTCTTTTTTTACTTTCTCCGTCATCCGTAAAAATTTCAAACTTCTTTTTTTCACGCCAGTCTTTCGGCAGCGTCACGATCCCGACAACTTCCTCATTGATTTCATTGATCGTCCCAAGATATTTCTGGCGAACCTCAGCACCTTTGTTTACTGTAAGGGCAGCCGGCAGCTTTTCGCCATCCAGATAAGCCTGAACTTCCCTGCCGGATGCTTTTCCGTCATAAAACCAGCCGACGAACACCAGCATATCCGGCTCATTCAGATGGAATCTGAGTTTTTCCACAAAAAATTTATGTGTATCCATATGCGGTCCTTCCAATCAGTCTCTGAAATAAATGTCTCTTGTATACACCTTTTCTTTTACATCTGACAACATGTTATCCATACGGTTTGCCACGATCACATCACTCATATTACAAAACTCATCAAAATCACGGATCACTTTGGAATTTTCAAACGTATCTGTCTTTAATGACGGATCATAAATGACAATGTTCACACCCTTTGCACGAATACGCTCCATAACCCCTAAAATAGAACTCTGCCTGTAATTATCCGAATTTGCCTTCATCGCAAGACGGTAAATGCCGACCGTCTTCGGATTTTTCTCAAGGATCTGTTCTGCTATAAAATCTTTTCTTGTCCGGTTTGCATCAACGATCGCACCAACAATATTATTCGGCACATTGTCATAGTTTGCCAGAAGCTGCTTGGTATCTTTCGGCAGACAGTAACCGCCATATCCAAAGGAAGGGTTGTTATACTGCATTCCGATTCTCGGATCAAGTCCGATTCCCTCAATGATCTGCTTTGCGTCCAGTCCTTTCATGGCAGCAAACGTATCAAGTTCATTGAAAAATGAAACACGGAGTGCAAGGTATGTGTTTGCAAAAAGTTTCACTGCCTCCGCTTCCGTAAGGTTCGTCAGAAGTGTCGGGATATCTTCCTTGATTGCACCCTCCTGCAGCAGATGTGCAAATTTCTCCGCTGCTTTTTTCATCTCACTGCTTCCCTCTTTCGAACCGACAATGATCCTTGAAGGATAAAGATTATCTTTTAACGCCTGTCCTTCCCGTAAAAACTCTGGTGAGAAAAGAATACGATCCGTGTGATACTTCTCACACACAGACTGTGTATAACCGACCGGGATCGTGGATTTGATGACAATCACCGCATGCGGATTTACCTTTAAGACCAGTTCTAATACTTCCTCAACGGATGAGGTGTCAAAATAATTTTTCTTTTCATCATAATTTGTCTGTGTCGAGATAATAACATAATCTGCGTTTTCATATGCATGTACACCGTCTGTCGTTGCAGTCAGATCCAGTTTTGCATTTGCCAGATAATCCTCAATCTCACGATCCACCAGCGGTGATCTGCGCTGATTGATCATCTCCACTTTTTCTTCTATTATATCAACTGCAGTCACCTCATGATGCTGCGCTAATAAAATTGCATTGGACAAACCAACGTATCCTATTCCTGCGATTGCAATTTTCATCGTATTCCTCCTGCCTTTCCATTCAAAAGTCAAAAATACTCCATATTGTTTTATACTACCATTTTCTGTAGTATCATGCAAGTTTGAGATTTTAACCATGTCTGCAATTTACAACACGCCTGTTTTTTGCTAATGTATAAAGAAGCATTGAGGAGTATTTGGAATAAAGAGAAAATGGTAAACAACCCAGGAAATGAGGATTTTTATGAAGAAGAAAAATTTACTGTCCACCATTCTTTTAATTTTATCTGCTCTGCTGCTTAGCGGTGCAGCATGGTTTTCTTATCAGAAGAGCCGGATGGACTCTACCGGCCACATACCGGATCCTGCCACGGAATATCTCATCACGCAGTATGCGGATGCGACCGGTGTCCAGGGCACTTTTTATACGATTTCAAACGATGACACTTTGATCATCATCGACGGAGGCTGGGCAGGCAATGCCGATGCTGTCCGGAAAGTGATTGCGAAACACAACAACACCGTAGACGCATGGATCATTTCCCATCCGCACCAGGATCATGCCGGTGCATTCAATGTTATCTATGCCAATCCGGGAGATATCACCATAAAAAATATTTATGACAACGGTTTTGATTATGATTTCATCGAAGCTGCCGGTGAACCTTACGATGATATCACCGTCATGGAAACGTTCCACGCGCTGACGAAAGATGCTGATAATCTCACACATTTAAAACGCGGCGATGTGATCACACTTGCCGGTCATCTGACACTCTCTGTTTTTAATGCATGGGATGAATCTGTTCTTTCTAATGTCGGGGATGAAAAAGACTATCAGAACAATGCCTCTTTGCTGTTTAAGATCAGCGGTGCACAAAACAGTATGTTATTCTGCTCTGATATCAAATATGATATGAACGACTATCTGCTTGGTACTTACCGGAACGATATCTCCTGCGATTATATTCAGGCCGGACATCACGGAAACTGGTCATTTTCCGATGAATTTTACGAGGCTGCAGGCGCCTCCTATGCCTTTATCGATGCGCCTTCCTCCATCACGGACAACCCGGATTTTCCTGCCAGTACCTTAAAAAGTTCTTTGCAGAAAAAAGGAACGGTATTTGATTTTTCTACCGCTCCTAATTCTGTTACTTTGAAATAACTGATGAAATCTCCCGGATTTCGCCCGGTTATATTTTTCTACATAAGTTGTTGTTGAACTTCGATTTCAGTTGTAGTGTGTTGAGTCAAAAAGATAAGAGGTTTCCGCCTCTTTCTTTTTAGTTGCTAAATGAATTACTTACTCAAAATAGTAACCACCAGCTGCTGTTACATTTTTTGTTCCACGATTTTGTACAAATGCACGATATTTTCCCGTCTCTGAAACCGTAAATGCATGTGCTAATGCACCTTTTCCCTCTACATAGCGCACATTGTTGTGCGGATCCATGATACCGATCCAACAGGTCTGTGTACTCGGTGACGTTGATGCAGAAATTACAATTTTCTGTCCACTTGACACTTTAAATTTACCGGAACAGAAGCGTGTTCCCGGTTCTACTGTCCAGTTAAATGATACCGTCTCGTTGGCATTCAAAGATGGTGCAACCGGGTTGAGATCCGGCTTTGCATATTTGATACGTGAATAATCATTATCCTCGGATGCAGAAACATACACTTCTTCCAATTTCATCTCACTTGATAATTCGCCCTGCATAGGCTCTGACTCCTGATACAATTCGTCATGCACACCCGCTGCTCCGTAACTTGCTGCATAGGTTGTGGTCATTGAAGTTACCACAAATAAAAACGACAGTACAATGCTGATATTCTTGCCCCTCTTTTGGCTTTCACATATTTTTTCATATACTCTATTCTCCTTCCCAAACTCTGCTGGCTCTCATATAGGGTAGAAAAAATATAATCCGGCTTTGAATCCTCCGGCATGCGCTCCATCAGATCTACGATCACTTCAAAATAACGTCTGGGCGTTATCACATCACACAATGCGCAGACTGCCGACACGTCACAGGCACATTCACTCCACTCATTGATCCACGGCAAAATATGTTTTGCCCCGGAGGTCATATGCTGTATCGCACCGATATAAATGCTGCAAATTTTAAAGAAAGGGTCATTATGCTTACAATGTACCAGTTCATGACAAAAGATCACCGTCAGTTCTTCTCTACTGTAGTGATCCTTCGGTAATAAGATATTATATTGGAATACTCCTGTCACCATCGGGCTCTGAATGGAACTGCTATAATAAATTCCTATCTTCCGATGGATATGGAGCATATTTTTCACTTTCAGAAACTCTGCACAGACCTGTTCATCTGCCACAGGTATTCTGTATCTGCAAAGTCTTTTCCAGCGAATAAATTCAACCATGCTGTCTGCGACATTTTTGATCAGAAAGACCAGCCAGATAACTCCGGCTATCCCAAACACGAGATCCATATCTCCTGCCATCTCAAAATTAGGTTTCCATATGCTTTCCGTCCGCAGATATCCACGCCAGGTCAGCCTGACGATCAGATAACCAAACGGTACTATGTACATCATACATACAAACCTCAAAGTCGCATATACCAGTCTGGGATCCCGTTTCAGCAAAAGCGGCTGAAATACTCTCCAGAACCCCAGACTGACCGTACCTGTAAAACAGGCAATCAAGATAATCAAAAATATCTGACTAATTAAGTTCATCTAATTTTTTCTTGAGTACCTGAACCTCTTCCTTGGTGAGCGCATCCTCGCAAAGATGGCAGGCAAACGCAGCCATATCTCCTTTATCAAAGAATCTTGCGTTCTCCTGTACGGTTGCTTTCCAGAAATCTTCCTTGCTTACTGCAGGCTGATAGAATGAATATCTTCCCTTGCGGTAAACTGTTAAAAATGATTTTTTAACCAGTCTTGCCAGAAAAGTAGAAACCGTCTGTGGCTTCCAGCTTTTTCCGTTCTCCTGATTTACTCTGTTCATGATATCCTGTAATGCCAGATCCTCTGTTGAATCCCAGATAACTTTCATGACAAGTCTTTCGCATGCTGAAATATCGTTCGTATCCATGAACCAATCTCCTTTCCACTCGCGCAGTGATTACTACGTCCGTAAACAACATATCATTTTTTTATGTTGTTTTCAATAATTTTTTTATTTTTTTATGTTTTTCCCAACAACAGAGATTCTCTTTTTCAATCCCCTGTTTTCCAAAGAAAAACGCATATACATGTTTTATTATAAAACATTTTCAGCCAGAATGCTACATTTATCTTTTTTATTCAGACAAAATTCATACTTTTAGCCTAGAACCTGCTCATCATCACAGGTAACACCAAGGCTTACCTCGATCAGCCGCAGATCCGATCCAAGTGCTTTGATGGAATGTTTCTTGCCGGATGCAATACTTACCGTAGAACCTGCAAGCAGATCTACTTCCGTTCCCTCAAGAATCAGTTTTCCCATACCGGAAATAACGGTGATCGTCTCTGTATGCTGGGCATGTGTGTGATATGGCATTGTCTTGCCTGCAAGGATCTTGATGCGTTTTGTCACGCTGTGTGTGCCGTCCTCGTCGTTGTTGTCGATCGTCTTGATCGTTCCCCAGCGGCGCTCTTCAAATCTTGACTCATCCGGAATATTTTCAAGGCAGTCTTTGATATAGGAACTCTGGTGTTTGTCCGCTACTAATATTCCATCGTGCGAAGCAACGATCACCATATTTTTTGCTCCCATGACTACCATCGGAACTCCAAGCACATTGATTGCATGGCTGTTCTCACAGGTCTTATCCCATGTCACATCACCAATGCTCTGCTCTTTCATTTCCTCGGTCAGGGTATTCCAGGTTCCAAGGTCTTTCCAGATCCCGTCATACTGGACAGCAACAATGTTTTTCCAGTGCTCTAACACCTCATAGTCAAAGCTCTGTTTCGGCAGCTTTTCGTAATCGGCAACCATCTCATCATAGTTTGTCGTAACACCGTATTTATCCAGCCACTGCGCAGCCATGTTTAATTTGAAACAGAACACACCACAATTCCAGAGTGCACCCATATCCACAAGTTCCTGTGCGGTCGCCTCATCCGGTTTTTCACGGAATCCTTTTACTGCAAACGGCTCGGATCCTTTTTTTTCAGGAACGATATATCCATATTTTGTGGATGGATAGGTCGGCACGCCGCCGAGCAGTCCGATCACACTGTCCTGTTTTTCAATATATTCACCCAAAGATTTGATCTTATTAAAAAACTCTACTGTAGTGTATGGATCTACCGGCAGAAATGCAACCACATCATCCGGCTTTGCACCCTTGTTTGACAAAAGATAGGCACAGGATAACATAACAGCCGGGAATGTGTTGCGGCGCATAGGCTCAACCGCAACTTCTGCCTGTCCGTCCAACTGGCTCTCGATGAGCTCCACCTGGGAATCACTGGCACACACGATCGTATTCTCAGAAAGTGATGCCGCCTTAAGCTGCCCGAACACCCGCTGTAACATGGAACATTTTTCCGTACTAGCCGAATGTTCTGCTTCATCCGGATTCATTAACTTAATATACTGCTTGGAACACAGATCGTTTGATAAAGGCCAGAGACGCTTTCCGGAACCGCCTGATAATAAAACAATATACATGTTGTTTCTCCATTCTACGCTCTTAGCGCTCTGCACGCATCGGATTGTGCAGGAAATCGTCATAAGTCAGACGGATTCCTTCCTCTAACTCTGTCTTATATTTCCAGCCGAGTCCCTCTAATTTGCTTACATCAAGAAGTTTTCTCGGTGTTCCGTCCGGTTTTGTGGAATCCCATTTGATCTCACCCTCATATCCGACTACTTTGGCAACCAGTTCTGTCAGCTCTTTGATGGTCAGCTCTTTTCCGGTTCCAAGGTTCACGGTCTCGTTTCCGCTGTAATGGTTCATCAGATATACGCAGGCATCTGCAAGATCGTCCACATAGAGGAACTCTCTGAGAGGTGTACCGGTTCCCCAACAGGTTACCTCTTTTAATCCGGCCTCTTTTGCCTCATGGAAACGACGGATCAGTGCCGGAAGCACATGGCTGTGCTCTGGATGATAATTATCGTTTGGTCCGTAAAGGTTGGTCGGCATAACAGAAATATAATCAGTTCCGTACTGACGGTTTAAAAACTCGCAGTATTTTAAACCGCTGATCTTTGCAAGTGCATATGCCTCATTGGTTTTCTCCAGTTCACTTGTCAGAAGGCAGCTCTCTTTCATCGGCTGTGGAGCCATACGCGGATAAATACAGGAAGAGCCTAAAAACATTAACTTCTTACATCCGTTTTTCCATGCCTCGTGGATCACGTTCATCTCAAGAACCATATTGTCATACATGAAATCAGCGAGTGCTTCACTGTTTGCCATGATACCGCCTACTTTTGCGGCTGCAAGAAACACATAATCCGGTTTTTCTTTTGCAAAAAACTCCTCCACTGCATCCTGACGGCAGAGATCTAACTCTTTGTGTGTTCTTGTGATGATATTTGTATATCCTTCTTTTTCAAGCTGACGGACAATCGCGGAACCTACCATTCCTCTGTGTCCGGCAACATATATTTTTGCATCCTTTTCCATGATCTTATTCTCCATTTCTGTCTGTTTCCCAAGACATAACAAGTTTGAGCGTAAGCACAAACTTGTGTGTGAAAAATCTTATTTTTCACACTTTTCTCCAAATGTTATTTTTCGTTTTTTACAAGCTCCATATCATGCGCTACCATGATCTTTACAAGCTCCTCAAAAGTAGTTTTCGTCGGATTCCAGCCAAGCTCTGTCTTTGCTTTTGTAGGATCTCCCCAGAGATTTACAACGTCGGTCGGACGATAGAACTCCGGTGAAACTTTGATAACAGTCTTTCCGGTTGCTTTGTCGATACCGACTTCATCCATACCCTCGCCCTTGAACTCAAGCTCAATGCCAGCCTCGCGGAATGCGTGCTCACAGAACTCGCGGACAGAGTGCTGCTCACCGGTTGCGATCACGAAATCTTCCGGTTTGTCGTTCTGTAAGATCAGCCACATACATTCAACATAGTCTTTTGCATAACCCCAGTCACGCAGGGATGATAAATTTCCAAGGTAGAGCACATCCTGTTTGCCCTGGGCGATTCTTGCTGCTGCAAGGGAGATTTTTCTGGTTACGAAAGTCTCACCACGGCGCTCTGACTCATGGTTGAATAAAATACCATTACAGCAGAACATGTTATATGCTTCACGGTACTCTTTTACGATCCAGAAACCGTACTGTTTTGCAACTGCATACGGGCTGTATGGGTGGAACGGTGTTGTTTCGCGCTGTGGAACTTCCTCTACTTTTCCATATAACTCGGAAGTGGAAGCCTGATAAATACGGCAGGTCTTCTCTAATCCACAGATACGGACTGCCTCAAGCACTCGGAGTACTCCGGTTGCGACAACATCTGCTGTATATTCCGGCACATCGAAGCTGACACCAACATGGCTCTGTGCAGCGAGGTTGTAGATCTCATCCGGTTTAATGCTTCCGATCAGACGTACCAGACTTAAAGAATCAGACAGATCTCCGTAATGAACGGTAAAATTCGGATTGCCCTCTAAATGGTCGATACGCTCTCTCTTTTCTACGGAAGAACGGCGTACCATACCGTGTACTTCATATCCTTTTTCTAAAAGAAGCTCTGCAAGGTAGCTTCCATCCTGTCCTGTGACACCTGTGATCAATGCTTTTTTACTCATTTCATCTCTCCTTTTATGAATTCTATGATTATTTTGCTAATATCAAAATTTTAAGCCGTTGTATAGATTAATCTAATTTTTTTGATTTTGCAATTGAATATATTGGTCTAAAATAGTATTATATTGCTATGCAAAAATTATTTTTTGAAAAATATAAAACCTCCGAAGTTACAAATACGCGAAGCGTCATCAATACCCCCTCCGCATTTACCCGCAAAAATTTCTTCCACATACAGGAAGCTGGCTATTTAAAAAGCCTGAAATCACATTTAAGCAGGCGGAGCGAGCTGAATTCCTACCTGTTTTTTGTCGTGCTCTCCGGCAGTGGCGAGGTCACCTACCGCGAACCGTTATCCGAAGGCGGAATGATCTCTTCAACGGCGCATGCGGGTGACTGTTTTTTTCTCGACTGTTCCGGGGAATACACCCACATCAGTACGGATGAAGATCCATGGGAACTTCTCTGGATCCATTTCAACGGTCCCGAGGCCAGGGCATATTATACCTATTTCAGGGATCACCATAACTGGCATTTCCGCTCTGCTCATTTCACAGAACTGATCAACGCAATCGAGAGTATCATCCGCTACAACGAAGAACCGACCGATGACACCGATCTTTTAACTGCCCAGCAGATCATTCATATTTTAACGCTCATCTGTACCGAGTCTAATGAAAAAAATGAACTGCTCTCAGATAAACTTAAAACAATTCTGCACTATCTGGACGAACATTATACCGAAAATATCTCCTTAGACCAGCTTGCGGAACATTTTTTTATCAGTAAGTATTATCTTTCACGGGAATTTAAAAAGGAATTCGGAACGACGGTCATACAGTATGTGCTGGCAAAAAGGATCAATAATGCCAAGGAGCTGCTTCGGTACAGCAATTCTTCGATTGAGGAGATTGCGCACCTGTGTGGGATCGATGATGCGAGTTATTTTAATAAGGTGTTCCGGAAGATGGAGGGGTGTACGGCGTCGGAGTACCGGAAACGCTGGTAGAAGTGGGTGGCTCGGACGCGGGGAAACGCCTGGCTTTACGTTATGTTTTCGATAGGCGTTTCACCGCGTCCTATCTCTACTTTGGCTTTCGTCGCAGGCGTTTCATTACGACATGGCTCTACCTGGTTTTTCGACGCAGGCGTTTCTTTAACCGGTTCAGTATTTCTGAAAACGCAAGGCATCCCAGGACGGCGGCGGTAATGCGCAGTGCATGATACAGAACAAATGGTACAACTGCGCCGCCCGGCACAGGAATTGCGATAAATTTGGATGCAATACGTTCGACAACTTCTAAGGCAAAGATGTGGAAGGCGAGCAGGAAGATCGTATTTTTTCCGACGTAGGCGATGAATCTGCCCGGTGCCGTATTTTCGATCAGTTTGCCAAACCAGATGCAGAGCAGTGATCCGGTGAGTCCGACGATGATGAAAAATGGGACGCTGAATGCTCCGTAGATGCCGTATTCGCGGATGGACATATTGATGCCGGGATCAAGACAGCTTGTCAGGATGTAGATGACAAATACCGCTGCGATTAACGGAATGTTCCATTTTTTTTCGAAGAACTGTGCTCTCCCAAGCAGGGTTCCTGCAATCATGAAGATGGTTCCCACGCAGGCAAGATCGATGCTCCATGGAAGGAGTACCGGAATATCTGCAAGTGCCATTGTGATGGCAGTCAAAACGATCAGTGTACCGATTAAAAATTTCCGGTCAGAAAGGCAGCGGTCAATGACCAGATGATAGACAAGACTCGCTGCAAAAAATGCGGTCAGATACCACATGGCACCATTTGCCACGGTAAACAAATAAACGTTATCCTTGACGACTGTCGTGTCGTACAGGCAGTATCTGGAATAGAGTATTCCAAATGCAGACGCTTTTGTCTCCGCAAGTGTCCTTCCCATCAGCACATAGACTGCCAAAAGCACTGCACTGTATCCAAAATACGGGATCAGAAGGCGTTTTGCCTTGTGTTCAATATTTTCTTTGTAACTTCTTCCCTCTTTATAAATATATCCCGAAACCACAAAAAACAGCGGAATGTAATAATTGATCAGAAAGCGGCTCAGCCCACAGCTGTGTGAGATAATGACAAGCAAAAGTCCGAATCCCCTTGCCACATCCAGATATTGATATCGTTTCATTTTTACTCCTGTATCCAATCCTGTTTAATCAGTGCACGCTCCCACAGATACGGCTGAATCCGGTTCCAGATGTCCGCCGCCTGATGGAACGAAGCATTTTTACCTGCAAGAAAATCAGAAAGATCACTGCGTACCTTCGCCGGATCATCGATCAGACTGCAGTTTGCAAAGTCTGCAGATGCCACCGTATCCTCAAAAAACTGGCGGTACGGTCCCCTCATCCAGTCAAGAATCGGAGCATTAAATCCCAGCTTGGTACGGCGGTAAGCAATCTCTTTTGGCATAAAAGCTGCGCCCGCATCACGGACGATCGATTTCGAAAAACCTCCGTGCAGTTTTGAACGCCATCCAATGGAAAATGCAAACTCTACGATCCTGTAATCCAGAAACGGCATACGGATCTCAACGCCCGCTGCCATGCTGTCCCTGTCATAGTTGCGCAGCAGTGTCGGCAGGATCGTCTCATGTGTGGAGACAAATAATGTCTTATTAAGATTATCCAGACGGTTCCAGTTCGGATGGTCGGAATACGCACTCTTTACAGTTTCTTTACCAAGCAGTTTTTTTGCATGGTATTTTAACATATATTCGCGGTAGAGTCTGTTTCTCTGCTTTTTAAATGCAGCTGACTGCTGACTCACTCCGTCTTCCGCATCCTGGTTTAAATATGCGGTCGTGATCATGTCGATTTCTTCTTTTGTCTTTGCATCCGGGTATGCTTTTAACACATCAAATCCATATCCCGCAAACAGCTCATCCGCCGCATGTCCGTCAAGGGAAACAGTGGTTCCCATCTCTCTCTCTTTTTTGTAGAGCTCCATCATCGGCACCTGTGGATTGCCCCAGAGTTCTTCAAAACAGTAAAGCTGGCGCAAAAACTCACGCTCTGAAACTGCGGAATCAATGTTCATAAAGGTATGGCTGATTCCAAGATAATCCGTCACCTGTTTTGCATATTTTGTTTCATCCTGCGCCGTTCCCGGAAAACATGCCACATAAGCGTGCTGCCAGTCATTGTTGGCGCGCTCATCTGTCATGTTTTTGGAAATATAGGACATTGCGCAGATAACAGCGGAAGAATCAAGTCCTCCGGAAAGTCCGGTACCAAGTGTCACATCACTTCTCATTCGGATCTTGCAGGCATCCAGAAACAATTCGCGGAACTGCTCTACCTGTTCCTCATAGGAATCCGGTACGCTGATCAGATGATCTAAGGTATTCCAGTAGCGTTTCAGTGTAATCTTTCCGTCTTTTACCCATGCATTGTGGCCTGCCGGGAACCGTTTGATTCCACGGATCAGACACTCCGGCTGTGACTCATAATGATTGTCTGCAAAGTAGCGGTCGAACATCGGCTTGTTTGCTTCTACCTTAGGCAAAAGCGGCAGAATTACTTTCATCTCCGATGCAAACGCAAAGCCACCATCCGGCAGTTCGGCATAAAATAACGGTTTTACTCCAAAACGGTCTCTGGAAATGAAAAGCTGTTTTGTCTGTTTATCCCAGATGGCAAATGTCCACATACCGTTGAAGCGTTCCACACAGGATTCACCCCACTCACAAAATGCAGCCATGATGACTTCGGAGTCGCTGGCACTGCGGAACGTATATCCCTTTTTCTTAAGCTCGTCCCGGATCTCGATAAAGTTATAGATCTCGCCGTTAAACGTCATCCAGTAACGCTCATTTGCATAGGACATCGGCTGGCTTCCGGCATTGGAAAGATCTAAAATGGATAATCTGCGGTGTCCTAATGTCACACCGTCCTCCTGCCACAGTCCGTAACCGTCCGGTCCACGGTGGATCATCGTGTTTAAGCATTTCATCGCCAGTTCCCGGTCTACCTTTTTATTGACTACACCGTAAATTCCACACATACTAAACCTCGTTTCTGATATAAATATTTATGAATCAAAAAAATTTGAAACTTATTAGGGAATTAAATTGTTCACAACTTTCATATACTAAATTTAAATTTCATAATTATTTCCGATGAATCAGCCACAGATAACGTGTATTCGTGACCAGATAACGTTTAAACAATCTCTTCGGATCCTGCAGCAGACGATATAACCATTCCAGGCTCAATTTCTGCATCCAGCCCGGCGCACGTTTAATGTTTCCGGCATGGTAGTCAAATCCTGCCCCGACACCGATCATCACGCCGTTTACATGGTCCTTATGAGCATACATCCATTTTTCCTGCTTCGGTGCTCCAAGTCCCACCCAGATGATATCTGCTCCGGATGCATTAATCTGGTCGACCATCTCTTTATCTTCCGCTTCGGACAACTCGCGAAACGGCGGTGACACCATTCCTGCAATCTGAAGATGTGGATATTTTTCTGCCAGTTTTTCTTTTAACAGAGCAAGCGTCTCCTCACTGCTCCCGTAAAAATAATGTTTCAATCCGTTATCGCGTGCAAATAATGCAAGCATCAGATCCGGTCCCGTCACACGCTCCGCCTCCGGGAATCCGTGTTTTCTGCTGTAACCGGAAAGCGGCCCGCCATCCGGCAGAACAAACGCGGCATCTGCCTGTACCGTGTGATACTGCGGATCGTCATGCGCCATCACGGTCGTGTGCACATTTCCCACACAGATATATTTTCCCCGCAGCTGCTCTATATTCTGCTCGATCAGATTTACGGTCTTTTCCATATCCGTCACAAGGATATCAAGGCCTAAAATATTACATGTTTTCAGTTCCATATTTTTTCCCTGCTTCTTTTCTTCCTGCCATTTTCATGCTGTAAACATCTTAGCAGATATTTATGATTCCTTCCGGCGTACCGTCTCAAGCGGTATATTCCCTATATACGATGGAAGTAAACTGAATGTACTGTTATAACTTCCTAAAATTTTTCTGCACTTTGACAATGCGATCATCTCCACAAATGCTTCCTCGATTCCCTCTTTCGAATCGCGGTCGATCACATCCGACTGCGGGAAGATCAGCTTTGCATCCGGCAGTAATTCTTTCAATTCCCTGCGTACCTCTTTGTCATCTGTTGCCACAAAAAAACTTGTTTCTTTATCCGCTTCCAGTTCTTTTTTCATACGCCCGGCAAACAATGCCAGCGGACTGTTTGCGATCGCATCCGTATGGTCAGTCCTTCTCACATGTACCCCCACACAATTTCCAGTCAGTTCACGAAACAGATAGTCACCTTTTTCTTCAATGTTTTTGCCTGGCTTTAAAAAGGAATAACTCTCTGCCCCGACCTCGCAGATCGGCCCAAATGCTTTTAAATAGATGACCGGGGTCTGCTCGATCAGGTGGAATAGTCCTTCATACCCTTCCGTTTCTTTGACCTGTTCCACATCATCACACTCTAAGAAACGATCTGCCATTTTTCTCCATTTCTTTTTTGCATGATTCCCAAGAAGCTGTGCCACCGGCTCATTCTTAAATCCATTTTCGCTGATCTCCACCACCTCAAACGGCAGATCAAACAGCTCTGAAAAACGGATGTTGCATCCGACTTCACGTTTCCACATCACGACCAGCCTGCGGTTTAATTTTTCTGCCACCGCATAAGCAGAACCCAGACCAAGCAGTCTGTTTCCAAGCCCTGCACACGGCTCTATGATTATCATCGGTTCACTCATACGCTTTCCTTCTCTTTCCTTGTCACACTGCCACCCTCTACCTGATATACCATGTCACAATTTTTGATCGTAGACAGGCGGTGTGCAATAATCAGCATTGTCATCTTACCCTGTAAGCTGTCGATTGCTTCCATAACAGCAGCTTCTGTTTCCGTATCCAGTGCGGAAGTTGCCTCATCCAGCACTAACACTTCCGGTCTGCGGTATAGCGCACGTGCAATACCGATACGCTGACGCTGTCCACCGGATAAGCGTACACCGGCCTCTCCGATCATGGTATCTAAGCCCTCATCAAGGGATTTTACAAATTCATCCAGCTGTGCCTGTTTTAAGGCTGCCCATATTTCAGCATCATCAATACTTTTTACCTTACCAAACGCAATATTATTGCGGATTGTATCGTCCAACATGTAGATAGTCTGTGGGATATAACCGATCTTATCATGCCATCCACGGTAAGATTCTTTGATATCCATACCATCTACCGTGATCTTTCCGGCCTGCGGTTTTAAAACACCCAGGATCAGGTCGACCATCGTGGTCTTTCCGGCACCGGACGGTCCGATAAATGCAACGGACTTGTTTTTCGGGATTGTCACATTAACATGGGCTAATACCGCATCCTCAGTATCCGGGTAATGGAAGGTCATATCCTCGACTTTGATTTCTTTGTCTAATGTTACTTTTTTGTAATTTTCTTCTTTTTCTGTCTGGATCTCCATATCGCGGATCGCAGCATACTCTTCACCGATCTTGTGGATCACGACACCGTTATGGATGATCGATCCTAAATATTCAGACATCTTATTTGCAGAAGGAAGCAGGGCAAATGCTGCTGCCGCAAATACTGCAAGTGTTCCGACAAACTGCTCCGGGCTTGTGGATGTCGCGTTGATACGGACAATGATTGCCGCCATAAGTCCCGTGATACAGAGTGCTTCCATGATCGGTTTCGGAATGGAACTTAAGAAAGAGTTCTGTTTGATGACATAGGTGTAAAGACCATTCTGCTTTACAAATTCCCCTTCAAAATATGCCTCGCGGTTTGCGATCTTGATCTCTTTGATACCGCCGAACGCCTGCTGCATACACTGCAGGATATTGGCGTTGTATTTTCTTCTGTCATCACCGAAACGCGCTAAGGTTCGGCGCAGTTTTTTCATAAAGATAAATACCATAACGACCATCGCAAACGCAACGCCTAAGGTGAGCAGCGCATCTTTTACTAAAAGATATCCTACTAAGATCAGGCTGACGCAGAGTTCTGATGCAAGCTGGAGCATATTTAACACCGCCGCATAAAACATCTCCGGATCCGTATTGATATCACGCATCAGCTCGGCACTGTTGTGGTTTAAGAAAAATGTGTAATCTCTGCTGATATAATATTTCATCATGCGGTCCTGCATCTCGCGTTTTCCATAATAGGAGAAGCAGTACAGCATGTTATTGATAAAAATGATAAACGCATTTTTTGCAATATACACGATAATGATCAGCACCGAGAGCAGCGTGATCAGCTGATTGGTATTCTGCATGTGAAATCCATCATAAACAGAACGTATGATGTCATTTTTCAATAACTCTTCCGGATTCATCACCGCTGTGATAAACGGGGATAACACCGAAACACCAAGCAGGCTGACACCGGAATTGATCAGTATCAGAAACATCATTCCGACAAGCTTGCGCTTCTGCTTTCCATCAAAAACTTTTAGTACACTTTTTACCAAATCTTTCATTCTTTTACCTTTCTTACTTTAAAATAATCCAGTTTTTCTGCCGCATCCGTTCGCTTAACAGATCATCCGGCATAATGACCGTCTTATCCGGGTTCTGATTCAGATAAGCTGCCCATGTCGAAAACGTACTATTGGACAATATCTGGTTCTGGCATGCCGCCATCAGGAAAAATTCATCCACATCCGAAAATTCTCCCATCTCTGAGACAAATTCCAGCCTGTTTTCTGCCTGTCCCACTGCGTCTTTTTTCTGGCTTTCCAGCACAGGGGCAAGCGCTTCTTCTGCACGCTCCATATCATTGGTAAACACAATATAGCGTACTCCCGGCTTTTCCTGTTCCATGCGTTCCATGGCATGTTTAAAATAGGCTCCGGCAGGTCCCATGATATCACCGCCTCTGACATGCACGGCACAGGTCGGCGTTTTTTTGAACTCTTCCTGTAATTTTTTTACCGTCTCACTCTGCTCGTAAGCCGGCGTCATCATCGCAGTGATCTCATCTAAATAATCTTCAAAATAGGCAAGGTGCTGCCAGTAACCATATAAATATTTATTTCGAAGTCCTTTTTTCTTATAAACTCTCGGATCGATATCATTCACATCATACCGGTGGTCACGGTTATGGTACACCTCGCGCTCTTTGATCACATGATATTTTAACGCACGTCTTAAGTTCTTGTAAATCTTCTGTCCCAAATTACGGTTTGGAAATGATTCCTTTTTATCGTATTTCAGATGAAACTTGTCCAGTTCAAAATCCCGCAGTGTAGAATTGTCACATTCTGAAATATCAAGAACCAGCGAATCGCCATCCCGCCTTGCCTGGGCATATCCGCAGGCATAATTAAACAGCTGGTTTCCCATGCCGTCTCCAATTTTTACTGCAATCATTCCTCTGTTACCTCTCACTTTTCCTGTGTCCTCTGGTGTTTCCCTGGAAAATGAATTTTTTCTGAAAGCAATGCCATTTCCTTTGCACAGCAGGGCAGCAGGATAAATACATACGGATACACATACTGGCTTTTGGCTTCCCATATTATATGCAAAAGAAATCCGCCTGTAAAAAATAAAAAAATATAGTTACAATCATACTTCCTGTTTCTTCGATCCGCAACAAAAATTGTTGCAAGAACAAACAGCATGATCACAAATCCCTTCATCGCCAGGGCAATCTGCGGTTCTATACTTTTTCCCGAATAAAGTTCATTAAAAAACTCTGTCTTATTTTCTGCCCCTGCATCCGGCAGCGGGCCGCTCCAGAGTGATTCATACATCGGATCACACCACATGGATTCCAGTTTTTCGGAGAAAAACTCATACGCAGTATCCGGATTATGCCGGAAAATATAAATATTATCCCTGATCTTTGCTTTGCCAAGCTCTGTTGCTTTCTCCGGGTCATATCCTGCTTCCGAAAAGAGCCAGTCCGAACAGCCGTTATACCAGCCTGCTGCATTATTGTAATAAGGCTCCGTTCCCATTGCAATCCATAAAATCTTTGGTTTTCCACCACAGAGTACGCCACCTGTTTCTTTGTTATACCACGCATGGAATGCCTTTCCAGGAAGCACTGACACAACCATCACCAGAACTGCAAGTAAGATCAGCCTCCATTTTTTTTCTTTTAAGATCCGAAGAAAACACAATATTGCGATCGTTATCGATCCTATAATATTATTTCCTTTCAAAATAACTGCAAGCATTACAAAAATGACACACAATATCATATGCTTCCAGTTGCCGCTCTCCAAAGATTTATCCAGAAACAAAAATGCCAGAAGTATGAAAAACAATCCCGGAATAATTCCATATGCAAATGCCAGGAAGAAAAACTGTGGCAAAAATAAAAATGAAAAAAGTATCACATACAGATTTGTCTTGTGATTTTGTCCAAAACACCGGTCTGTCAGCTTCCAGATCACAAAATTGATCCCTATGATCTGCAGGAGATTGACCGCATATAAAAAGCGCACATCCGTGCTGATAAAACCAATCAGATATTCATAGGTCACAAAACTTAACTGATGTTCATTCAGATAGATATCCTGTCCCGGATTTAAAAATGAAAAATCATGCTGTCTCATAAGCACAGAACCGTTATGTGCACTGTACGCATCCATGCGCAATTCCGTTGAAACATTCGCAATCCAGTATATCCCTGCAATTATATAAATTACAGTAAATACAATAAAGAGTATTTTTTCATCAATCTTTTGAATTTTAGATCCTGCGATCAAAAATACCACAAAAATCAGAACTGCGAGCACCAGTGCTGTGATACTGGTGCGCTCTATGCTCACATCCTCCGTCCACACATATGCCACTTTCGACCGATACAGCAGATTCAAAACTGCTACAAAACCGACACAGCAAAGCATCACCAGCCAGATTATATTCTGACAAAACCATTCAAACAGCTCAATTACTTTTTTTATCTTTTGCATATACTTCATATTCCCCGTTTGCAAATACCTGTTGATAAAAATTTTCTTTTACAAATATTAAGACCACATTTGTTTTTTCAGACTGTTCATCCAATGCAGTTTTATTAAAAACCACAAGTGGCATTGCTTCCTGTTCGCTGCCTGACGAAACAGACTCCTCAAGCTGCTGCTCTATCTCCTCTGCCGTGATGTAATCTGTCTCAATCCAGCCACCGCATCCGGTAATATAAGGAGCTCTTCCGGTCAGATAATGTAAGATTGGAATTGCACCACAGGTAACCATCTTATCACTTTCGCTGCCATATGACTTTATAAAGTTTACCACTTCTTCCATCGGCTGTACAATATCCGTATCATACCTGATGCCGCGCAGTTCATCGAGTGTGAACTGCTGTTTTGGCTCTTGATCTTTTAAATACGCCTTTGTCATATAAAAACTCTGTGATACAGTCAGACCCACACACCATATCGCACAGATGACGGTAAGAAGTCTTCCCGTATTTCTTACATCCGGCAGCTTGTGCTCTGTCTCCACTGTTTCTTCAGTCTGTCTCTTCGCCTTTTGCATTCTGTCTCCGATACAGATTGCAATATATGGCAGTACAAAAAAAGCTTCATTGCACAGATGTGTGATACCCACATTCGATCCAATCGGCATCAGCACTGCAAGCATCCCGGATGCAAATGCAAGGGTTTTAAATTCTTCCGAAGCCTCTTTGTCTTTTAAAATCAGAACAATACATACATAGAGCATCGCCTTTATCACAGCTACTGCGTTCAGGTAATCTCCAAGCACGCGATACAGCACCGATAATCCTGCGATCTGATCTGCCCCGAAAACCGCACCTGCTAATAAAAGCACTGCCATCGCAATCATACCATATCCGATAAACAGTGCAAGACTTTTTACTTTTTTTGCTATCAGATAAATTCCATACAGCACGGCAAGTAATAATATTCCCCGCACGGTTCCCTTGAAATTGATCACAACCATGTTACCGATTGTATGTCCGTCATTTGAATTTCCTGCATAGAAGAACATATCCGCAACCATCTGAAAATAAGTGCCGATCCCGCATGTTTTATACATGAGAAAAAGCCCTGACGCAAAACTGCTCAAAACACCCACCACGCACCATAACACCTGGCGTACAAAATATGCCACATCTTTTTTCCGGTAAAAATCATAAAAAAGAACGATAAACACAGCAAATTGCAGGATGGAAGATATTTTGCAGAAAGCCGCCAGCATGAAAAATGCCGATGCAAAAAAGAGCATCCCGGACTTTTTGTCATTGACAGCCCGGATCAGGAAATACAATCCCGTCAGTGCCATAAATGCCACTGCCGTATTATAAATAAAGAAATGAAAATTACATTTTGCAAGCACCATGGCAAACGCAAGTGCCGGAAGGATCAGCGCATCTTCCCGGTATCTCACATAGAGCCTGTAAGATAAGAAACACAGGTAGAAGCAGACTGCCGCCCATGCAGTCTCCATGCCAATGTAAGCCGGTATATGCAGTATCCCAAACACTTTTAACAGGCATCCGCCCAAAATGTTTGTCAAAAACAGCGGCAGATAAGTACTGTCCATATCTGTAAAACAAAACCGGTACTGATTCATGTTAAATCCGACATCACTGACATCAATACTAAAATTCCATCCCGACGACGGGAGCAGCGGAATCAGTGCGATCAGAATGATCCAGAAAAATTTATATGTCCGTTTCATAAAATCTCCATTCCTGCATTATTTTCACACTATGCTCCAAAATACAGCATACCTATCATTACAATACCATAAACCACACAGAGTGCCATCAGTACCCTGTCATGTAAAAGGACCTCCACAGGATCTCCCTCCGAATTTCCCTCCACCGTCAGACTGTACTTCATACAGATCAAAATCACGATCGGCACCGTCCACATTGCATATTCCATGCCGGCATTGGTAATATCCTTACACCATAATGCATAAAATGTATTGAGCAGTGCCAGGCACATATACATATTTTTGTCCAGGAAATCTCTCGTATAATATTTAAGCACCTTGCGGGTATCCCCGTCCTTTTTCTTCTGCAGCTCGTTGCGTCTTTTTCCAAGACTAAAATAAAACGCACCGGAAAGTACAGTCAGATACAGCCATTCAGACACTTCCGTCCCTGTCAGGACCGCACCGAAAAGCACGCGCAGCAAAAATCCGGAAGCAAGAATTGTCACATCTAAAAGCGGTACATCCTTAAGTCCCATACTATATGCCACATTGATAAACAGATATAAAATTACCAGCGTATAACTGCCCGCTGTCGCATCTGACACCACAAGCAGTACCACTGCTGCGATCAGAATGAACACCATCAGCACTACTGCGTGAAACGGTGTGACTGCGCCGGATGCGATCGGGCGATTTTTCTTTGTCGGATGCATCCTGTCTTTTTCCGCATCCCTGATATCATTGATGATATAGACCGCAGATGTGACCAGTGAAAATGCGATCATTCCAAGCAGTGTTGCCGTAAACTTACGCCTGTCTGTCAGATTTCCACTGAAAATCAGTGGCATAAAAATCAGTATGTTTTTGATATAATGATGTACTCTCATGAGATATAAATACTTTTTCATCCAATCGTTCCTTAATTTATTTCATAATCAGACAGTTTTACAATAATCGTATCGTCAATCACCTGAATAGATCCATCCGCCGGATAGGATGGCATTTCCCTGACAACCTCTCTCTGCATCCAGTTCTGGATCTCCTCATAAGTTCCATAATATGGCGAAAATCCAAGATAATCAGACATCAGATACAGCAAAGAGTTATATCCAAGGTTCGTATCTGCTTTTCCTCCAACGGTAAAAGTATCACCGATCAGACTTCCCATACCATTCGTACTGTCATTAATCTGTGTCCCCACCACGATCACCGGCTTGTCCTGCGAATAATCCTCCACACTCCGGATCTTGGTGATCAGCGTCTGCACATAGGAAAAATCATGATATTTCGTATATTCAAGTGCCATGTAATTGCCATTTGCGTACCAGACAAACACGATTACCAATGCCGCCGTAAGCAATGCAGACACCCAGTTTGTTATGCTCTTTACCGGAGCATGCAGTTTAAGATTCCGGAAACATGCATCCAGCCACAACAGGAAAAATACAAAGAAAAATACAACTGAATATGCCATCAGCGTATAGCAGTAGGAATTCGGTGCCATCACATAGATCAAAAACATCGCTACCGGAAACACCAATATGCCACACAAAACAATTACCTTATTTAAATATTCTTTTTTCTTTAAAACCAGATAAGCACCAATACCTGCTGCAAATAAGATCCATACAACTTTGATCAGACGTCTTACGGTACGGTTATAGCTGATTCCCATAACATCGGAAAATCCCAGATCAAAAAATGAGGTGTAACAAGATTTTAATGCACTAATAAGCTGTGCGATCGTGATCTTTCCCATTGTATCGCCACCCTGATAACTGGTAAGCTGTATATGTGTGACTGCAAGTACCGCTTTATTGATCAGAAAATAAACCGCAACGCCAGCTGCCATCACCACTAAGAATCTGGCAATCATAAGGAAAAACTCTTTCCATTCCTTTTTCTCCTTCACACCGCCAAAGGCTGCTTTTAAGATCACCACCATAAGAAGAATGCACACGGTATCCGGGAAGTATGCCTGATATACACCAAGGGAACATGCAATCATTACCACTGCTGCTATATTTGCAATGATATTTTTCGGATATTTCACAGTGAGCCACGCAGCAAACACACTGAAAAAAATGCCTATTGCATAATAAAGTGCCAGAAACATAAAAAAGTACATGGACACAACTGCCGGAAATACTGTCATAAGTCCTCCGATCAGCCCCGCAGTCAGTTTGTTTCTTACCTGAAATACAGATACGACCATTCCCGCTGATAAGGCAAGGAACAGCAGTGCAAAGATTCCATTAAAAAAAGGCAGTGAATAAGAACCTCCAAATACAGAACGCATAAAACGCCCCATCCAGTTTAACAGCCATCTTCCCTGTTCTGTGCTTAATCCGATACCTCCTGGTGTATTCGCAAGCTCATCATAATTGTATAATTTATTGGTGAACTGATACAAATGAGCTGCAAGCCCTGCTGCAAAAGCAGCATAAAAAGCTGTCTTTACCGCTCCCGAAAGATTCCGGTACCACTCAGTCAGATACTGATCCGGCATTTTCCATCTGATCGTATTCATATCTTCTCCTTTTTCCATTTATTATTTTCCTAACTTCATATAATCTTTATTGTATCAAAAATGTATAGGACGTGTCAAACAGTAGATTCCCGGCACCATTCCATTTTCCTTGACACCACAGGAAGCATTGTTTATGATGTTTATATCTATGTACTGTGATCAGAAAGGAGTGTTCTTAAGATGGGTACAATCCTCGGAGCCTCTTATTATCAGTTAAAATACTGTCTGCGTAACAAACTGCGGCAGGCAACAGGTGACCCGGATTTTCTTTACCGGCATTATGTCGGTAAACCTTTTTATGATACGGATGCCTTAAACACATACACGGCAGAACTCATCAAGTCCGGCAGACCATTTATGATGGGCCGCTTTGGTGCCGTTGAACTTTTCAATATGCGTGTTGCCGAATTTCATATGGAAAACAAAAAAGAGAAAGCCTGCGAACAGCTTTTTACCTGCGCCGGTTTTTTCCCCAATGATACATCCCTTCTGCCGCGTTTTAACGATATCATGAAGGACGCCTGCCGGCAGACCGATATTTTAGGTTTATGGCAGAATGCCTGTGAGGATTATTACATCCGCAGATACTGTAACGATCTAAGCGCAACCTGCCGGCTGATCTCTTTAGAGCCATGGCGCAGCAAAAACCCATGGTCTGCTGCACTTGCCGGAAAAAAGGTACTTGTTGTTCATCCGTTTGAAGAGTCGATCCAGGATCAGTATAAACATTTTGACAAACTCTTCCCAGGCACGGATATCCTGCCGGAGTTCGAATTAAAGACCTTAAAAGCTGTACAGACTGCTGGCAGCGCTGTAGATCCGCGTTTTTCCACATGGTTTGACGCACTTGACTATATGTGCGGAGAATGTGAAAAAATTGACTTTGACATCGCCCTGCTTGGCTGTGGTGCCTACGGCTATCCGCTGGCCGCCCACATCAAAAAAATGGGCAAACAGGCGATCCATCTCGGTGGTTGTCTGCAGATATTGTTTGGTTTAAAAGGAAGACGCTGGGATGAAGAAGAACCGGATATCGTCGCCATGTATAACGATTACTGGCATTATCCGATGGCAAGCGAAGTTCCAAAAGGAAGTGGTGACGTGGAAGGCGGCACCTACTGGAAAAAAGAATAGCTAAGGGGGAAACTATTATGAGCAAGATCATTCCTGTTATGGTTCATCACGAAACCGGAGAAAAGGCTCAGGCTGCGGGGAAGAAGAACCAGGAATACTTAAAATACTGTATCGCACAGGCAAAAAAATATAATGAAAAAGTTGTTTTGCTAGGCGATGAATATAACAAAGCGTGGTGTGACGACTGGCACAATGCCAATGACTTCATTACCGAAAAATGGACAAAATTTCATGCTGTCTTTGAGAATCTTTCCACATATCCGACCGCATGGGCAGAGGGCATCTTTAAGCGCTTTTTCCTGATACTGGAATACTTAGAGCGCAACTCCTTTGAGGAGTGTGTCATTATCGACAGTGACGTTCTGCTTTACTTAAATGTCAGTGAATATGAGCCGTTCCGTCACTGCAAAGTGGCTGCTGAAACCCCCCTTTTACAGGATTTTGCAATGCTTGAAAAAGGAAACGGGCTGAAATGGAAAACCTGTGCAGGATTTTCCTATTTTACCACACAGGGACTTCGCGAATTTACGGATTTCTGCATCGATATGTATGCAAATCACAAAGATGTCCTGATGAAAAAGTGGGATGTCCACCGCAAATTCGGCATGTACGGCGGTGTCGGCGAGATGGCACTATTACATCTGTGGGTTTCTTCCCTTCCGGAAGGGGAATATTTAAACCTGTTAAAGGACGATGCGGACCACGGTGTATTTGATAATTCCGTGGGTGAATCTTCCGGTTACTTAGAACACCAGTATGAGTATATCAAACGCTTAAGCGTAAAGAATCTGCACTGGGAAGACGGCAGGCCTTACTGCTATACGATCGACGGTCATGAAAAAACCTGGTTTTTAAATCTTCACTTTGTCGACATTACAAAAATCTTTATGGAAGGTGTCTATGAAAACCAGTCCTATTCTGCACACGCGAAGTTTGTAACATACATGTTGAAATGCCGCGGAAGACTTGCAGACATCAAACATGGCAATACAAAATGGCAGCAGAAACTAAAGATCAAACGCAGTAAAAATGTCTGATCTGACGGGAAATGAGGTTTGTTATGTCAAAAGATCGTTCTTCTAATTTTGAATTATTACGTTTATTATGCATTTTCGGAATTCTGATGATGCACACTTTCGGCGGAATCGACACTTCCGTATCATTTTTTAACACAGAGATCCATGTACTGGTTAACTCCGTCTTTAATATGGGAGTTACCTGCTTTATCCTGCTCTCCGGTTATTTCGGCATCCGTTTTGACTTCAAAAAACTGATCCGGCTCGACCTTATGATCATCTTTTTCACAATATTTGGTACGATCGCAGTTGGAAATCTGGGTATAAAAGCACTGATCAAATCCTGTATTCCGGTAATTTCAAGATATTACTGGTTTATCAGCTGTTACTTTTTCCTCTGCTTTTTAACACCATTTTTAAACCAGATCCCGGAAAAGCTGTCAAAGGAAAACTTTGAAAAACTGCTCGCCGTCTTACTGCTTCTTTTCTCCGTAATCCCAACCTTCGGATTCTTTGAAATTATGCAGGACGGTGGAAAAGGATTAGTCCACATGGTTATGATCTATCTGCTCGGACGCTACCTTGCGCTTTATCATAACCGCAGCCATAACACCGGACGCCTGTTCCTTGGACTTTTCCTCAGTATCGGTTTTATTTTCCTCGCTGACAGTTCGCTGACCTTTGTCCGTGGAAAGCTCTATACAACGTTCTGCCGCGACTGTTCGATTTTCATTATATTTGGTTCTGTCATGGTTTTACTGCTGTTTCGTGAATTAAATTTTCACAGCCGTTTCATCAACCGTGCTGCCGGAAATGTGCTCGCGGTCTATGTGTTAGATGGAACGGTTCAGACATTTCTGTTAAAATGGATCGATTTTAAACCGTATGCCGGATCGTGGTTTTTAGTATTCCTTGCGATCGGTTATGCGCTTGCAATTATGATCATTGCGTGTCTGTTGAACGAGGTGCGGAAAGCGACGATTGGACGACTGGAGCCTTGGCTCGTGAATGTGGTCAATGCCGTGGTGATGTGGGGTGTGAATGCGGTAAGAGGTGTTGTCCGAAGACTACTCACGTATTTTATTGGTTGATTTTTTATTAAAAGTAACGAAAAGCACGGGTTTCCGGTTAGTGGAAAAACGTGCTTTTTTGCATAGCTGCGGTTGATGACTGAGGGACGAAAAAAGGTGTGTCCGAGTGCTTTGGCGGCGCCGGATTCGCGGAACCCCGGGCTGTTTTGTGCAATTTGCCTTTCACTAACCCCGATACACCTTTTGTTCCAAACATCCAATCCCTATTTCCCCTACAACAATTTCCGGAATACCGGTAATTTCTTCAAAACTAACGTAACTGCTACTTCAATTAAGAATGCAATTATAATCTCAATGATATATGCCGGCAGCATCCCGGTTACCGGGGTTAACGTGCCAGCAATGACATCCAGCCTTCCTCCGGTTCCAATAAATCCACCAAGAAGATAACAGCCAAATACGCAGCCTCCGACACTGACGAGAATCTTTTTTGTCCGCTCTGATAGCCGTTCTTCCTGAAAGAGAAGTTTCGTATTTAAGAATATAACTATGACCGGGACAGACAGCCATGTTCCAAGGTATACTTCCTGATAATTTCCCACTGAAAGATAGTCTTTATATACCATCATCTGTGTAAGGACTGCTGCCACAATCACAGAAAGATTTCGTCCTATGTTCTGCGGCGTCAGAAACTTCGTTTCACTGAAATACTGATCCAGTCCATATCCGATCAGTGGATAAAAAATGACATACTGGAACAGTCCGCTAAAATTATAATAGCCGCAGAGTCCGTATCCCCATAATACCCATACTGTCGGTTTCAGGCAGTCCAGCAATATCTGTAAAATGATCAGATACCAGAAGGTATTTTTCGACATATTCTGTGCCAGTGGGCGCAGGATCGGCAAAATCGTAAGCACACCGAGATAACTGTATAAAAACCAGTACGGCAGATATACCAGATCCGTCGGCAGTGACAGCAGAAACGAAAACGGTGCAAAAGGACGTTCTCCTTTTAAAACCAGTTTCATATAATACAGGAATGAGAATATCACAATTACAAGAATCATGCGCAGAATTCTTTTTTGAAACAACTCTTTTCCACTCTCATTTTTCCCGAGTAAAAGTGCTCCTGATACCATGAAAAACAAAGGCACCGCACCTTTGCATACCATGGAAAACAGAAACGATATTGCATATTCTACGCCACTTTAATTGGAAAATGACATAAATGCTGCAGAATGGTTGTACATAACCATCAAAATTGCGAGAATACGGATGACCTCGAGGTAGTATTTCTTTTTCATAACTTTTTTCTCCTTTGTGTGTGAATATGAAACTTATCCGCAGGCCGAATCTATCGCCTGGCTCAGATAATAGCCTTCCCACAGTTTCGGTGCAACCGCAAGGGCTGCTTCTTTGAGTTTTTCATAATCTGCCGTATGAATTGCCTGATCCAGATCGCCAAGGCGGTCAATCGTAATACCGCAGGCATGTTCCTTGACAAAATTTGCCATTCCCGACTGGCTCCATACAATGACCGGAATGCCGGACGCAAGGTATAATGCGCATTTGTGTGAATTATTATATCGAAGGTATTCGCCCAGGCCGCCTTCGATGTCATCTTTTCCACTTCCATCCCAGACTAATCCATAGTCCATTTCACCGACTGCAAACGGTATCTCATCGGAAGAGAGGATTTCATGATAATGGCATCCTTCTGCCAGTGTCTTTTCACGTTCCGGATCGAGTTTTCCCCATAATTCCATCCGGACATCGGAAGGGATCTCCATGGCAGACAAAAATTCTGATTTGTTGAGATTCCCTGCAAATGCAATTTTTACTGCATTTTCTTTTTTGTGTGCATGCGATATTTCTCGAATCTTAGCGATCTGTGTCTCATTCATCCGGTAATCCCAGATCCCGACCGGTATCATGTCTGAAGAAATACCGTTTTTCTTTAACATGGAAACAGTATTGACATTCGGTGCAAGGATTTTATCTGCCGCGGCAAGTGCCCTTACCTCACCGGGATCTCCATCGTTCTGTCCGTCATAGCGGAATGCGTTCAGATCATTGATAAAACAGATGATCCGGTACTTTTTCAGAAGCTGCAACCTTTTCAGCAGACGGATTTTTAAATGATTCTCCGGGATCGAATAAAATACGCTGTCGCTTTTTTTCACGCAAAACAGCAAAAACAAAACCAGATAAGGCAGATCCAGCAGTTTTAAATATTTACTGCAATGTTTTGGTACGCTCCAGATGATCTTCGCCTTTTTGTCCGCAAGCACGGAAAATACGTCACGCATGGCTTTCCCCGCTGCATCAAATGTTTCATCCTGCCTCTGATTTAACACATAAATATTATTTTTCATGTTTTTCCTCCACTATGCCCGGATACAATAATATTCCGCACAGAAGTAAAAATATATTCATAAATCCGTTTAATACAAACTGCTCTAACACACCGTACAACGCCAGAGTACCAATCATCACAAGCTCTTTGTAACACTCCATCCGGTACAATCTTAACATGGTTTTTAAGATAATTACAAAGAAAAGCACTGCTACAAGGATGCCTGCATAAAAAGTCACTTGCATGTAACTGTTATCGATCAGTCCATGATAACTTGTATAGAAAATCTCCTGTGTCCGCGGAAACAGCGATAGCCCCTGATCTTTATAATAGGTATTCATGATGTATACTCTTCCCGACACCAGATGATTAATCTTATAAAGCAGCGCATGATTTCCATTATAAAACAGTGTCGTAAACAGTGAAAATGCTGCACCGACCGGTACAGAGCACACCAGAACCGATTTTATGTTTTTACTTTTTACAACTTTATCAAATAAGATCAGCACCCAGCAGAAAAAGAATACAAGCACTCCCGTCCTGCAAAATGTCATCTTGTAAAAAACAAGTGCGATCAATGATGTCACTCCGCACCACAGGACATTTAATTTCTCATAATTATAGTATAATACTAAAAGTAACGCCAAAAATACCGTCAGAAATGCGGTATTAGGCTCTCCCATGGCAAACCCATATACATGCTGTTCCACATAGCCGGAATCGAGTTTTGTCTTTTCACCGATATCAAAAATTCCGATCAGGGAACCACCTGACAGTATCACCGCCGCCACACAGCGGATCCAGACTGCGATCTGTGCAATCACCGAAAAACGGCAGTTCTTCATCGCCACTACCGTCATGATCGACAGCAGCCACATATTCTGTCTTGTGATCACAGAAAGCATCACTCCGATTCCCATCATAACTGCGATCCAGAATACTTCCCACATGGTGTAGGTCGTAAAAACCATTTTAATCCCCCAGAACAGGATCGCTGTATAGAAAAACCATTTATAGATATTGTCCCCGTGATCATAGGAAAATGCCTTCATCAGTATATTGATCGCAAAATATGCATAAAAAGAGACAACGCCGATTTTTTTAACGTCAGCATTTTTTAAAAATGTTCGTACCGTGTTCATATGTTATCCCTCAAAATTCCGTTCTTTTTTGCCGGACACCTGTACGCCCGCATAAACCGCTACTTCTACAATAACACCAAAAAATGCTCCCGCCACAGCTGCCTTGGCAATCTCCCGCTTAAACTCCTGTATCGTCGGAGCATAGGCGAGATACCTTTTTTGGGCATCTGCCACATACGGCTCATCTAACACATGCACTCCGTTTTTACCAATGCTCTCCCGTACGGTATCTTTGACTGCCTCCAACAGATAACCTGCAAATTCCAAAGCATCTTCTTCATTTTCCAGTGAGAATGTCCCATAAGTTCTCGGATATTTGACATGCACTGTCATCACATCCGAGGAAGTATTCTGCTCTAAGTCAAACATATCCTGATATGCCAGATATTCCATATCATATCCGCTTAGCTGCTTCATCTTCTCATAAGTGCTGCGGCTTTCTGCCACCGTGATCACCGTACCGACACGCTCTGCGGCACTCTCCCCGCTGTATTCTTCCACCATCAGAGAAGCCATAACGCGGTAATCATCCTCATAATTTTTCTCGGAAACAAAAGAACGGTTCGAGTAATATTTATAGCCCCCTAAAAGCAGTGCTCCCGCCAATGCACCAAAAAGCATCAGCCACCATACCTTAAGATTTCCCTGCAGGATCTCCCATACCGTATATTCCCTGTCTGTTGCAACTTTCTTTTCTTCCACTGCATATTCTCCGTTTTTCATTCTATTATTTTCCTGCTGACTCGTGAGGTCTGTTTTTGATCACATATATTTTTCATTTTACCGCAAAACACACGATTTTAAAAGCCTAAATAACAATACAAAAAAAGATCTGCGCTCCATTTCTGAAGCACAGATCTTTTTACGTTATCACTTTATTATTCAATTACAAGATCAAGCCAGTCATCCACCGGGACAAATCCTACATAAGTTTTGCCGGTATTAATCTTGATCTCATTGCCTGCTGCATCATAGTAGCGTGTCGGAGAAGTCATCTTCTCTTTCTTCCAGGTAACCGGAATCGCTTTTCCATTGGTCACATAATATCCGCCGCCCTGGCTGACACAGTCGAAAATCAGATAACCGTGTTCGTCATACTGGGTATATCCGCAGCTCTGGATCAGAAGATTCTTAAAGCAGAGCTGTTTGTTGTCGTTACCCGGATCTACATGTGCTTTACCATACTCTGAGTAGTAGTAAAGCTGGTCATCCGCATTGTACTCTAAATAAGAACCATTGTGTGGGAACGGAAGATCCACGGTATTGGCATCGATTGCATCGGATGCAGAAGAAAGATCTACCGGATTGCTCTCACTTGCAAACTGGTAATGCGGTCCCTCATAATAGGAGGTATATTCTTTGGACACACCGCTGTTCTCAAAGTTCTTGTCCAGATCGCCCGGTAAAATATATTCGGTATATTCTCTTGATTTGCCATTATCCACACGTGAGAATGTACCACTAAAATTATCCACACTCGGATCTGCCATATATTCATCAATATAGAATGGACCGCCATCATGACAGATGACTGCATTCCACTCGGATGCAATCAGGATATTCGTCGGACGCACACTTCGGATGCTTCCTAACTGTTTGATGTTTTCCCAGTCTTTGACAAGTACCATAAATCTGGTGATTCTGCCGTTTAATGTGCTGTTCATCATCTCATAGACAACGTCTGCCTGTGATAAACCGTAATGTGGCAGTGCAATAGACTCATTGTCCACCATAACTGCGATCGGTCTCTGATTTTTAAGACTCTCATCAATCAGCTCGTTTGTCAGCTCACTGCGGTACATTCCCTCCGGAAGTACTTCCTCACTCTCGGTTTCAGCCTCTGTTGACTCTGTTCCAGCCTCTGTCATGGCAACTTCTGTCGAATCAGCCGCCGTCTCGTCTGTTTTTTTGTCGCCGCATGCTGCCATAGATGCCGCCATTGCAAGCGCAGTCAGCATTAAAATTGCTCTTTTCTTCAAAATAAATACCTCTCAACGTAATTATTTTGTGCTCTTTTGCACCGTTTCTGTTATTATACCACTTTTTATGACTTTTTTACCATCTTATTTTCACGTTTTAAGAAAACCTTAAGGTAAAAAGCTGTAATTCATAAATTACTTCTTTTTCCACTTTGCATACAGTGTCTTATTTCCGCTGCTTCCTTTATTGATGACAGTAACTTTCTTTTTAAATTTCTTATCTAAATACCATCCCTTAAATACATATCCTTTTCTTGTCGGATTTTTCAGTTTGATCGTCGAAGTCTTGTATGTATATGCAGTCGGATTCTTTTTGGCATTTTTTCCACCATTTAATTTATAGGTAATCTTATATTTCGTAAGTTTCCACTGTGCATACAGTGTAATGTTCTTCGTGAGCTTGATCTTTGCTTTGTTTTTATAAGACTTACCTTTTCCGTTTGCCTTGGTATTCCAGCCTGTAAACGTATAATATTTCTTCGAAAACTTATTTTTTGAGATCGCGGTGGAAACACCCTTTGCCATACTCTGCTTGCTCATGCTTCCCTTGCCGCCATTGCTCTTGAATGTGATCTTATAAGTTGTCAGCTTTGCGAGTTTCTTCGATGAAACACTGCTGTCCGCATATTTATTGCAGACTGCAACTGCCTTCACCGTCTTACCAGGGGAAACTGTAAATGCTCCCGTATAACGTGTGCCCTTTGAATATGCCGCATTTGGCTCACTTCCGTCTGTGGTATAATAAATAACTGCTCCAGATGTTTTCGATGTTATTTTTACTTTATAGGAGGTACCGCTTACCGACGCTGAAATAACTGGCTTTGCTACTGTCTGAGTGATTGTGGCAATCGTTCCCGGTGCTGTGGATGTCGCCCCGGAATCGATCGTACATGCCGGCAGGTAACCCTCCCAGATATCTTCTTCCGCATGGAAAACATAGGAACTATAATTTACTGTATCATAATAATTATCGCTTCTTTCAAAATAACCATAGTAAATGGTTCCGTCCGCATCATCCCATGTACAGTCTACATTGTACCAGGAATCGTTAAGACGCACTTTATTCCACTCGTGATAGTAACTTGTTACTGCTACGGCATCGATTCCTGAGCCATTGCACATCATCTCAAATGCCTGTGAATATCCCGCACATACCGTCAGATCTGTGCAAAATACACTGTAGGCAGACTGGGAATATGCCGTATCCTCATCTTTAAAATTATTATCATATAAGGTCTGGTTATATTCCACTTTATCAATGATCAGATCATGGATCATTTTTACCTTTTTCTCATCTGTTGAGCAGGCATCGATCTTCTTCTGCCAGGATGAAACCTGACTCTGCACTTTTTTTGTTGTAGCTGCACGTGCGGAACCATTTGCAAATGCAGGATAAACACAGCCTGCAATACCATAAGTTCCATTTTTTAAGTATGCACTCTTTAAGAAATAGTACTGTGGATTTGAATAACGGAAGATCTGATATACCTCCTCCATCTGCGATAATGACAGCGAACTGCTGCCTACTATATCAATATAATAGTAAGTTGTCCCACTGATATTGTATTTTGCTGCATCTGCCTGTGTTGTCATATACTTTAAACAAACTTTATTCAAAGCATCCCAGTATGTCTTTTCCTTACTGCTTAACTGATTATAAAAATAATAACTTCCATATTTTTCCCAGGTACTGTTATAATAAGCAGATGATTTTAAAATATTTTCTGCTTCTTCCTCTTCCGCAGTTTCGCCATCCAGTGTGATTTCACCAACTGCTTCAAACGGCAGAAGCCCCGTCGGCATTCCTGTAAGTGCAGCCGCCCTGGTTTCCGCCTCCTCAGTTTCTTCGACCTCTTCGGTTTCCAGTATTTCTGTCTCCTCCACCGTCTGCGTTTCCAGTGTTTCTGTTTCCCCGGCCGTCTTAGTCTCCACTTCCTCATTCTCTGCCGTTTCTGACACTTCAATTTCCGTTGCTTCACTCTGTGTCACTCCGGCTTTCTGCTCCGTCTGACTCGCATTTTCTGTATCTTTGTCCTCTGCGTCAGCCTGCTCCGTCCCAGTTTCGGTTTCAGTTTCCTCACTCTGCACTTCTTTCTGAAGTTCTGTTTCCGTTTCCGGCGTAATCTCCTCCGTCTGCTCTTCTGTAATCTGTGCCGCATAAACAGAACCGGTCTCCGCCGGTGCAAGCACAGTCCCCACAGTGACAAAGACTGCCATAAACACTGCCAATACCTTTTTCTTCATACCTAACCTCCTGCTTATCTTTGACACTATTTCACTTTTTCCATATCCTCACGGTTTGTGTCCGAAACGATATAGTGTGGTCTTTTTTTGACTTCCAGATATGTTTTTGCAATATACTGTCCCATAATTCCCATACAGAATAACTGTATGCCGCCGATCAGCGTAATAATACATACGGTTGATGCCCAGCCATCGACCGGATCACCAAAGATCAGTTTACGGATAATGATAAACACAACTGCGATAAACGAAACAAATGTCATAAACATTCCAAACCAGGATGCCACGGAAAGCGGTGCCTGTGAAAAGTTAATCACACCATCAATCGCATAGCGAAACAGTTTCCAGAAACTCCACTTTGTTTCCCCTGCCACACGGTTAACGTTCTCATATGGAAGCCAGTATGTCTTAAAACCGATCCACCCAAAAATTCCTTTTGAAAAACGGTTGTACTCTCCCATCTCGACGATCGCATCAACCATGCTGCGTTTCATCAGTCGGAAATCTCTCGCACCATCCACAATATCCGCATCCGAAATCTTATTGATCAGACGGTAAAACATTCTTGCAAACCAGCTTCTTATCACCGGTTCTCCTTTTCTTGTAGCACGGCGCGTTGCCACGCTGTCATACCCCTGATTCTCTAATATATCAAGCATTTGTGGTAATAATGACGGAGGATCCTGCATATCCGCATCCATGACTGCCGCATAATCCCCGGTCACATTGCAAAAACCGGCATACATAGCCGCTTCCTTTCCAAAATTTCTGGAAAATCCGATATAGGCCACATGTGTATCTTCTTTTGCAAACTCTTTCAAAAGCTCAAGTGTTCCATCCTTTGACCCGTCATTGACAAAAATCATTTCATAATCACAGTCCATGGACTCCATAACTTTTTTGGTTTCCCGATAAAAGATCGGTAATGCTTCCTGCTCGTTATAGCATGGAACAATCAATGAAATCTTCATTTGTTTCTCTATTCTCCTTTTTCTTCATCCTCATTTTGTTTCGTCCAGGTACGCTCGCTGATGATATAGCGCGGCCTTGCCTTGACTTCCATGTAAATTTTTCCAATATATTCGCCCAGCACGCCAAGACAGACAAGCTGTACACCTCCCATAAAACAGATCACACAGACGGTACTTGCCCATCCGGTCACCGTTCTGCCGCAGATCTGTGTAATAACGGCCCATAAAACTCCAACAAAACTTAACACAGACACGCCAATTCCAAGACCTGAAATAAGACGGAGCGGTTTTACACTTAAGCTCGTGATCCCGTCAATCGCCAGATTGACCATCTTTGCGAGCGGATAATGCGATTCCCCTGCGATCCTCTCATGCCTCTCATAAAAAACACTCGTACTCTTGAATCCAACCAGCGGGATCATCCCGCGCAGAAATAAATTTACCTCTTTAAAACCTGCAAATTCCTTTAATACCCTCGCCGATATCAGCCGGTAATCTGCATGATTATAAACGGTTTCCACCCCCATCCGCATTAAGACCTTATAAAAAGCCTGTGCCGTAAATCGCTTAAAGAAGGTATCCGTATCACGGCTGCTTCTGACACCATAGACCACTTCCGCCCCGTCATAGTAAGCATCCACCATCGCTTCCATCGTTGCGATATCATCCTGCCCGTCACAATCGATCGATATCGTAATGTCACTGACATCTTTTGCCTCCATCAGTCCTGCAAGGACTGCATTCTGATGTCCTCTGTTGCGGCTCTGACAGATTCCAATAAAGTGTGGATTCTCCCTGGCAAGCTCTTCTATAATCTCCCATGTGCGGTCCTTACTCCCGTCATTGACAAAAAGGATGCGGCTCTCTTCACTTATCTTTTCTTTTTCGATCAGCAACTGTAATTCCTCTAAAAACAGACCAGAAGTTACCGGTAAAACTTCTTCCTCATTATAACACGGAATTACCATATATAAGACTGCCTTCATTTACTTTCTCCCTTTAATTCTGTTCAATTATGCCCTCAGGCTCTATCAACCCCCTGCCCGATACAACTTTTTATTTCCGGAAAACCCATAATTTACTGATCACATAATTCAATACGATCACAATGATCTGGGCTGCAATTTTTACCACCATGCTTCCAAATCCCAGTTTTGTGATAAACACGAAAAGAATCACTTCCTCAACAACTAACGTTGCAACTCTTCCACCGAAAAAATTCATCATCTGTACAAAAAATTCTTTCGCACCATTTGTCTTCCCGTCAAATACCCAGATACGGTTTGTAAAAAAAGCAAATAAAACCGCTAAAATCCATGAAAAAATGTTTGCGACAAGCTCGTTCATTCCCAGTGAAACATTAAAAAAGGCATATGTGATAACACTTATCACAAATGTCAATCCACCGAAAAACAGATATAAAAGCATTTCCTTATGTTTTTTATAAAACGGTTCAAAGATATTTAAAACCGGCAGATGCATCAGCCGGTCAAAAATATCCGGTTTCCTTGTATCCATAAATTTCTCCGTTCCCTTCTCTTTAACGTATCATAACGTTTCTATTATAGAGCACACGGGGTATACTGTCAATGAAGCGGGATTTTTTTGTAAGTTTCCAATTTCCAGAATTTACCAACATATTTTTTCTCCCCCTGTAAATAATAGGATTAGGACATACAGTAATTCTTACTTGTAAATCCTAATAACAAACAACAGATTAATTTACGGAGGTGAAATCCATGAGTGGATCTAACAATTCTGGTTCTAACACCAGCAAAATGGCTGTACCACAGGCAAAAGAGGCTATGAACCGTTTTAAACAGGAAGTAGCAAGCGAGATCGGTGTACCGTTAAAAGAGGGTTACAATGGTGACCTTACTTCTGCACAGGCAGGAAGCATCGGCGGCGAGATGGTCAAAAAAATGATCATGAAACAGGAAGAGCAGATGTCAGGCAAGTAAAAAAACAACTTGCCGGAAGTAAAAAACAACTTCCCGCAAATAAAAAACGATTTGCCGCAAGTAAAGACAACTTGCCGCAAGACCAAAAACGGCTCCACATCCATGGTGTGATGTGAAGCCGTTTTTCTTATACAACATACACTTTACTATTTTTCATTCGCACGGTACACAAGTCCCTGACGAACATGCTCTACTGTCTCATCATCGGTAAAGTAACGCACGATCTCAAATGCAAACGGAATCGCTGTTCCCATACCGCGGCTTGTGATGATATTGCCGTCCACTACAACCTCATCCTCGCTGGTCGTCGCACCGGTTAATTTTTCCTCGAAGCCCGGATGACAGGTTGCATGTTTCCCTTCTAACAGGCCTGCTGCGCCTAACACACTCGGAGCTGCACAGATCGCAGCAACCATTTTTCCTTCCTCTGCAAACTTGCGGATCACGGCATTGACGGTCTCATTTTCCAGTAAATGCATGGTTCCCGGCATACCGCCCGGAAGCACGATTCCATCCAGGTCTTCATATCCGGTTTCTTCTGCAAGCGCATCTGCTAAAAAAGTAACCCCGTGAGAGCTTGTCACTTCTTTTTTTCCGGTAATTGAGAGCATAACGATCTCCATTTTTGCACGACGCACAACATCAACTACGGTAAGTCCCTCAATTTCCTCACAGCCATCTGCCATGAAAATTCCAATTTTACTCATAAATATTTCCTGCCTTTCTAAAGCTTTTGTTTTCCATTTTTGTACAGATAAAGTATAGCAAACTGATTTTTTGTGGTCAATGACTTACATGTCTTCCAATACTTCTTTTTTCCTGCCCCTGCAACTGCTATAATAGATGCAGTAGTGCTGTTTTCACGCACCAATTAAAAATTTTTTAAACCAAAAGGAGTTTCTACACCATGGAAATTGAACGTAAATATCTGGTAAAAACCTTACCTGACCACTTAGAACAGTATGCCTGTAAAGTGATCGAACAGGGCTACTTAAACACTAACCCGGTCGTGCGCATCCGCCGCTCCAATGACGATTACATTCTGACCTACAAGGGAAAAGGCATGATGGTGCGTGAGGAATACAATCTCCCCTTAAATGAAGAAGCATTTCTTCACCTGAAAGAAAAAATCGACGGAAGGCTGATTCAGAAACGCCGCTATCTGATCCCGCTTGCCCCTAAATATACGATCGAATTAGATGTGTTTGAGGGAGATCTCGCACCACTGCTGCTCGCCGAAGTAGAATTTGAAACAGAGGAAGAGGCAAATAATTTCACTCCGCCGGAATGGTTCGGAGAGGATGTCACATTTTCCGGCCAATACCACAACAGCCAGTTAAGTAAACTTCCGTAACCTAAAATGGGTGTGGCAAAACAGCCACACCCATTTTGATTTTTAAATTTTCCCGCTGTCTTTCAGCAGTCCATACAGTGTCGGTGTAAAATGAAACTCCTCCATCATATGTTCCACCTCCGTGAGGTAGTTTTGTTTTACCGCACGCGGCACGATCTTCTTCTGCACCGCACGGATCAGAATATTCTTTGGCGTATGCGCAAAATCAACAAACTCTAAAAGCTGAGTTTTGTATCCACACACCTCCAGCAGGTTTGCGCGTATCGCATCTGTCGCAAGCGCGGAAAAACGCTCTTTTATAATGCCATAGCGCGTCAGTAATGAAAACTGGTCCGTCTCTATCTGTCCGTTCAACTCATGCTGACAGCACGGTACGGAAAAAATCATCTTTGCATCCCACTGAACCGCATTATAAAGCGCATAATCCGTCGCCGTATCACAGGCATGCAGTGTCACTACCATGTCTACCGGAAACGGTGTCTGATAGCCGTTGATGTCCCCCAGTTCAAAATGCAGATTGTGATAGCCATATTTCTCCGCCGCAAGATTGCAGTTTTTGATCACGTCCTCTTTCAGATCAAGTCCTACGATCTGCACGTTCATTTTTTTGATCTCCGCAAAATAATAATACAGAATAAATGTCAGATAAGACTTTCCACAGCCGAAATCAATGATATTTAAGTGGTCATACGGATAATCACGCACCCCGTCTTCAATAATTTCAAGAAAACGGTTGATCTGGCGAAACTTATCGTACATGGTACGGACTACTTTTCCGTCTACCGTAAAAACTCCCATATCAACCAGCGGTGGGATCACGGTTCCCTCTTCCAACAGATATTTCTTTTTACGGTTATGGGATTCCTGCACTTTTGCTGCACCCTCTGCCTGCTTTTTACATCGGTAAGTCACCTTTCCCTTTTTCGAGATCAAAAGCATATATTCACTGTTGCCATCCCAGGCATTTAACTGTAAAAATTCACTGCCGACACGCCCTGACAGATAATCTAAAAGTCCATCCGGTTCTATCTTTTCATGAAAAACCTGTTTCTGCGTATAAGCGGCTGCCTGGTAACCGGACGATTTTTTTTCAATCTCGATCTTGCGGTATTTTGCAGCTTTGTCGGAAGGTTTGCTGACGATCACCTTGTAAATCTCCTGCTGCGTGATCTGTTGTAATTTTGATTTTAATTCTTCTGAAACCATGTAATCTCCATTTTTGTACACTAATCCTCAACAAATAGCCGTGTGAAAAACAAACTCACAGTCTTATTTTCCACACAGATTATCTGAGACGTGTGCTCTCAAAACGCTGTCTGGTACGGATACACTGTTTGAGCTGCTCATAACGGTCATCGAGATCTCCTTCCGGGATCACAACGTCTAAAACAACTGCCATATTGTTGATCATTTTATCTGTAATGATATCGCGCATAGATGTCAGGATATTATACTTTTCCTCAAAGGAATCCGCATCCAAAAACTCCATAAGCTTAGGTTCTACCTGCTCTTCTGTATCAGACGGAACACTTTTATTTTCCCGCGTGCCGGTATCTCCACTCTGATCCTGCACATCCTCTTTCTTCTCCCGCTCCACCAGCTCAAACCGGTATTTCTGCGTCACCTCCGGATATTTTTCGTGATCCACTTCACTGGTAAACATGGTAAGTGGTCTTGCATACACGCCAAAATCTCCATATAACGCCTGGTAGATCACCAGTTTTTCTCCTGTTTCAGAATGTGTCGCAATTGCTACGATCTGATATAATTTATTTTTAAAATGGCGGTAGATCTCGCCACTTACCGGTATTCTTTCTGCCATACTGTTGCTGTCCTTTCTTTCAACTTATGCCGTATGTACTTCTGTCAATCCCGCAATTTCGTCCGGCAGTTCAAAACGGTTTAACATCTCCACTCCCTCTGCCACAAAATCGCGCTCAAAACTCAGGTTTGCCTGATATCCCATGATCATCAGATCATTGACCTGATCCATCAGGGAACATTCGTCCTCACACTCCCCGTGTACTTTTTTCGGCGGCTCCCCTGTTTTTTCATAAAACTGTTCCCGCAGTTCGTCCGTCTGGTTTTCATTGACGTTCGAATCTGCACGGTTTAAAATAGCACCTTTTCCGGGATTTGAAACAGGGCGCGCTGCCTGCGTGGGCTTTGCCGTATTCGATGCAACCGTGCCATACTTCTGCTGCAGCCTCTGTTTTAATTCCTGCTGTCTTACTGATAAATCCCTCTGCATCGCATTTGCCGCATCCGCCAGAACATCCGGTCTTCCTGCATGACCACCATAAGAAACCTGTGTCTGTGGTACATTTTTTCTTCCTCCGCCGGGCTGATTCGGCACAGCCGCTTTCTTTTGTTTTCCTTCTTTTTTCTTTTTATCACTGTAAATCCCTGCTGCAATGCCAATAATTATCACAATCAGACCAAACAAATCATCCATAACTCTTCATGCTCCTCTCCTCTTTAACTTTGTAAAAATGTTATATATACAAAGTTCACTATTCGTATTATAATATTTTAATATACGTTTCTCAACAAAATTTTACTCTTTGGAGGATATATGTTACCAAAAAAATTAAAGCGGCTCTCTGACATGCAGTTGATCGCACTTGGTTTTCTTCTGCTTATCTTAGGCGGAACATGTCTTTTGATGTTTCCCTGCTCTTCCCGCACCGGCGAATTTACCCCTTTTATCACAGCACTTTTTACAGCAACAAGTGCCACCTGCGTCACCGGTCTTATTCTGGTCGATACCTATACACACTGGTCCTTCTTTGGACAGCTTGTATTATTACTTTTAATCCAGATCGGCGGTCTTGGCTTTATTACCATCGGAACTGCTGTTTCCCTGGTGCTGCGCAGGAAAATCGGTCTCAAAGAGCGCGGCTGGATCAAGGAAAGTTTCAATGTATTAGATATCGGCGGCGTAGTACGGCTGATCAAACGTGTATTAAAGGGAACCGTACTATTTGAAGGAATCGGTGCACTGCTGTTATTTACCCGCTTTTATCCTGAAATGGGTTTTTTTAACGGACTTTATTACAGCATCTTTCATTCCATATCTGCGTTTTGCAATGCGGGTTTCGACATCATGGGAAAATACAAACCATATTCCTCTTTTACTGCCTATTATGACGATCCAATCGTAAGCTTTACGCTGTCTGCATTAATTCTGATCGGCGGCATCGGATTTATCGTCTGGAGTGATATCATTGACCACAAATGGCACTTTAAAAAATATGCCCTGCAGACAAAAATGGTCTTGAGTTTTTCGGCAGTTCTGGTATTTGGCGGAGCTTTACTGTTTTATTTGCTGGAACGAAATAATCTTTACGCCGATATGAGCACGACAGGCATCATCTGCAGTTCTTTTTTCAGTGTGATTACACCAAGAACTGCCGGTTTTAATACACTTGATATTGGCTCTCTCACAGAGGGTGGCAAACTGCTTACCATTATCCTGATGTTCATCGGAGGCGGTTCCGGTTCCACGGCGGGCGGCGTCAAAATGGCAACCATTTTCGTTCTGCTCCTGCATCTGCGCTCCACGCTCTTAAGAACGACCGGAACAAATATTTTTGGCCGCAGGATCGAAGACGACACGATCACAAAAGCTACAGCCCTGCTGTGTACCTACCTGTTTGCCGGACTTGCCGCAACCCTCGCAATCTGCGGCATGCAGGGTTTTCCGCTCGGAGATACGCTTTTTGAAGTCATATCCGCAATCTGTACTGCCGGAATGACAACCGGACTGACCGGACAGCTTAATTTTATCTCGCGGCTTATCATTATTTTTCTGATGTATATCGGTCGTTTGGGAAGCCTTTCCTTTGCACTTTCCTTTACCGATCACAAAAAACTGACACATATCATGCAGCCGGTAGAACGCATCAACATCGGCTGAGAAAGGAATTTACTTATGAAATCAATTTTAATTATCGGACTCGGACGTTTCGGCACCCATTTATGTCAGGATCTTGCCAAACTTGACAATGAGATTATGATCGTTGACAAAGACGAAGCAAGCTTAGAAGACCTTCTTCCCCTTGTGGTCAGCGCCAAGATTGGCGACTGCACCAACGAAAAAGTATTAAAAAGTCTTGGTGTCGGAAACTTTGATTACTGTTTTGTCTGTATTGGTGAAAATTTTCAGAGCAGTCTTGAGATCACAAGCCTGTTAAAAGATCTTGGAGCAAAATATGTTGTCAGCAAGGCCAACCGTGATATCCACGCAAAGTTCCTGCTGCGCAACGGCGCGGACGAAGTTATTTATCCAGACCGTGATATTGCAGAAAAAGTTGCAGTCCGTTTTTCTGCAAATCAGGTCTTTGACTATGTGGAACTCGGAAATAATTTTTCCATTTACGAAATTGCCCCTCTGCCGGAATGGATCGGTCATTCGATCAGGGACGTCAATGTCCGTGTCAAATATAATGCAAATATCATCGGCATCAAAGCTGAAAACGGCATGGAACTGATGCCGAATGCAGAGTATGTGTTCCGTAGAGAAGAACATCTGATGATCATCGGGCATCAGCGGGACATGGAAAAGATTTTGAAGAAATTATAAGTGCATTTCTTTTTCATAAATGTCTGCTGCCTCTTCTAACAGTTTTCGGATTTCAAGATGCTGCGGGCACTGTGCCTCGCACTTTCCGCATTTGATGCAGTCTCCGGCTTTACCGCTTCCGTCGATCTGACAGCGGTAAGACCCCCGCGTCACATCCGTCAATCCAAACTGTACGCCCATGTTGTAGACTCCAAAAATATCCGGGATACGGATCTTTTTCGGACATCCCTCCACACAGTAACGGCAGTTGGTACAAGGAATCGTTGGAAGTTTTTCGAGTTCTTCCACCACCTTTCCGATTGCCTGCTGCTCTTTATCCGTGAGCGGCTGAAAATCTTTCATATAAGCCGTATTGTCCTGTAATTGTTTTAGATCCGACATCCCGCTTAACACCAAAATTACATTGGGCAGTGATGCCGCATACCGGACCGCATAAGATGCATAGGAAGCATTTTCATCCAGCGCACTTAAGATCCTCGCCGGCTCTCCGACCATATTTGCTAACGTACCGCCCTTGACAGGCTCCATCACGATCACAGGTACTCCATGCTTTTCTGCCACCTCATAACATTTGCGTGACTGCACGTTCTCAGACTCCCAGTCATAATAATTGATCTGAAGCTGCACAAACTCCATCTCCGGATGATTTGTCAGAATCTCATCCAACACATCTGCCTTATCGTGGAAAGAAAATCCGATATGCCGGATCTTTCCCTCCGCTTTCATGCTCTGTACAAACTGAAATCCGCCTAAGTTCTCTGCCTCTTTGACCCGGTCTTTATTCATTGCATGTAAAAGATAAAAGTCAAAATACTCTACCTGGCATTTTTTTAACTGTTCCTCGAAATACTTTCCGTAGTCAGCGTACTCTTTGACCAGCCATACCGGCATCTTGCTCGCAAGGAAAAAACGATCCCTCGCATACCGTTGTACCAGACAGCGTCCGACTGCTTCCTCGGATCTGCCATTGTGATATGGATATGCGGTGTCAAAGTACTTAAATCCCTGTTCGATGTAGGAATCGATCATCTCGCAGAACGCTGCGTCGTTGATATTTTCTGTGCTGCCGTCGGTTACCGGGAGACGCATGCAGCCGAATCCCAGTTTCTTTGGCATTTCTTTAGTTAACTCGCTCATTTGTGTGTGCCCCTTTCTTTTGGGTTGTTATAATAAAGTAATAGAGCCTAGGGCGAAACTCTTTTTCAGGTTGTGGTGGTCGTTGTGTGGCGGGCACCTGTTTAACGAAGGCACGCCGCACAACGACGCTACGTTCTTGAGAGTTTCGCGTTGGCAAACCTTTCTTTTTATTATAGCAACCCAAAGGAAAGCTGTATAGTATTCTTTTTCATGCAGGTACGCAGGCGGTCGGCACACCGCACCAGCCGGCAAACCCAGCCACCCCACTCCCACAAAAAAGCAGAGCCACCCATGCCCTGCTTTTTCATCCCCGCACCTTAACTCTGGTACACCTCAATAAAGTTCTTCACAACCTCCACCAGCTTTTCATATCCCATGGAAGTCGTATCCAGACAGAAATCATAGTTTCTCGCATCATACCAGTCCTTCCCGGTATAATATTTATAATAATCCGCACGGTGCTTATCGATCTTTTCGATCTTATTCTCCGCATCCCGCCCGGTGATTCCGTCATGCTCCATTACACGGACGATACAATCTTCCTTCGGTGCAAAGAAAAACAAACGGAGCACATTCGGATCATCCTTTAACACATAATCCGCACATCTTCCGATAATGATACAGGACTCTTCCTCCGCCAGTTCACGGATCACTTTTGCCTGATAATTAAACAGGTTGTCATCCGATACGAAATCTGCGCTCTCCGGCGGGATTACACCGCCCTTGTACGGATTTTTGCGTGCAATACGAAACAAAGGTGATTTCTTTAATTTTTCATCGGTCTGTCCGAAAAGCGCCTCATTGATGCCGCTGTCATCGGATGCCATTCTTAAAATCTCTCTGTCGTAGCAATTAATTCCAAGTTCTTCTGCGAGCAGCTTACCCAGCGTACGTCCGCCGCTGCCATAGCTTCTTGCGATTGTAATCACTGTTTTTTTCATTGCTGCATCCCCCTATTCTCCAAGATATGCTTTCTTGATCGATTCGTTATTCATCATTTCCTTTGCATCACCGGAGAGAACGATATTGCCGGTCTCCAGTACATATGCACGGTCAGCGATGGATAACGCTTTCTTCGCATTCTGCTCTACTAAAAGTACGGTTGTTCCACCCGCAGAGATTTCACGGATAATGTGGAAAATCTCTTCCACGAGAATCGGAGAAAGTCCCATAGACGGCTCATCCATCAGGATGATCTTCGGTTTTGACATCAGCGCACGCCCCATGGCAAGCATCTGCTGCTCACCACCGCTTAAGGTTCCTGCAAGCTGGTTTTTACGCTCTTCCAGTCGTGGGAAACTCTCATATACTTTTGCTAATGACTCTGCGATCTCCTGTTTATCTTTTCTGGTATATGCACCCAGTTTTAAGTTTTCATATACGGACAACTCTGCAAATACACGACGTCCCTCCGGCACATGCGCCATTCCCATTGAAACGATCTTGTGTCCCGGGATCTTTGAGATATCACATCCCTCAAAAATAATCTCGCCCGCCGCAGGACTCAACATACCGGTGATCGTCTGCAGCGTTGTCGTCTTTCCGGCGCCGTTTGCACCGATCAGCGCAATGACTTCTCCCTCATTGACCTCAAAGGAGATTCCCTTGATTGCCTGGATCACGCCATAGTATACTTCCAGATTCTTTACTTCAAGCATTGCCATAACTTAAAACCTCCTTTCCTATTCTCCTAAGTATGCCTTGATAACCTGTGGATCATTCAGGACTTCTGTCGTTTTACCCTCTGCTAAAACCTGCCCGAAGTTTAACACGGTAAGTTTCTCACAGATACCGGATACCAGTTTCATATCATGCTCGATCAGAAGCACTGTCATGTCAAACTCATCTCTCACAAAATGAATTGTCTCCATCAGCTCTTTTGTCTCGTTCGGGTTCATACCGGCAGCCGGCTCATCTAAGAGCAGAAGCTTTGGATTTGTCGCAAGCGCTCTCGCGATCTCAAGTTTTCTCTGTTTACCATAAGGAAGGTTGGATGCAAGAAAATCTGCTTCCTTCTCAAGGTCAAAGACTTTTAAAAGTTCCATTGCCTTCTCATTCATCTCTTTTTCTGCCTTATGGTACTTCGGCAGACGCAAAATTCCGGTCAGTGTGGAATAAGTGATCTGATTGTGCAGACCGATTTTTACATTATCAAGTACGGACTGGTCTTTAAACAGACGGATATTCTGGAATGTACGGGCAATCCCTGCTTTGTTGATATCGATCGTCTTTTTCCCTGTGATATCCACTCCATCTAACGTAATTGATCCGTCATTCGGTGTATATACACCGGTGAGCATATTAAATACGGTCGTTTTTCCGGCACCGTTTGGCCCGATCAGTCCGTATAACTGTCCTTTTTCAATCGAAATATGAAATCCGTCTACTGCACGCAGACCGCCAAAGGAGATACCAAGATTTTTTACTTCCAATAAACTCATGTTACTGTACTCCTTTCTTTGTGTTCTTTTTCAGTTTTGCAGCTACACGCTGTCTGAACTCAATACATTTCGGTGCCCAGTTAAAGAGCATCATTGCGATCAGTACGATGGAATAAATCAGCATACGATAATCGGAGAGTCCACGCAGTACCTCCGGCAGCAATGTCAGGATCACAGCCGCAATGATCGAACCGCGGAAGCTTCCCATACCACCTAATACAACAAATACAAGGATCATGATCGACATATTGTAACCAAAGTTTGCAGGTGTCGCTGTAACAGTAGACAGATTGTGCGCATATAAAACACCGCCTGCTCCCGCGATCGCTGCAGAGATCGTAAATGCCATCAATTTAAATTTTGTAATGTTAATACCAACCGATTCAGCTGCAATACGGTTATCACGGATCGCCATGATGGCACGTCCGCTTCTGGAATTTACCAGATGATATACAATGAAAAGACAGATCAGAATCATAATTACGCCGGCGGTAAAGCTGGATAAGTGCGGAATCTTTGCAATTCCTTTTGCACCATTGATCAGCCACTCTCCCTCATCGGAAAGTTTGATTGCATTTCCGTTTGAAATTGCAAAATGAAAACCGTCCGTATCTTTTGCAATGTAAAGCACATTGATCACGTTTTTGATGATCTCACCAAACGCCAGTGTTACAATGGCAAGATAGTCACCTCTTAAACGCAGTACCGGGATACCGATCAGAAATCCGAAAAACGCTGCTGCCGCTGTTCCGATGATCAAAACGGTGATGAATAAAATGATCTGGTTTGGGATCACATTCTGTAAAAGTTTTGTTGCAAATGCACTTGAAAAAGCACCGACACACATAAATCCTGCATGTCCGATACTGAGTTCCCCTAAATAACCCACGCACAGATTTAATCCGATCGCAACAATGGAATAAGTGCACATCGGCACTAAAAGTCCCTGCATCAGGGAGGACAACACTCCGGCTGCAATCAGTATCTGGACGATGAGATAGGCCACAATTACCATCGCAAAGGTAATCAGATGGTCTAATGTACTTTTTTTCATTGATTTTACATTTAATTTTGACATATCATTACTCCAATCTGACCTTATACTTTTTCGTGGATCTGTTTTCCAAGAATACCGGTCGGTTTTACAAGCAGTACAATGATCAGCACTGCAAACACGATTGCATCTGACAACTGGGACGAAATATAAGCACGTCCTAAGATCTCAATGATACCAAGCAGGATACCACCAATCAGTGCTCCCGGAATAGAACCGATTCCTCCGAATACCGCTGCGGTAAATGCTTTGATACCAGGCATGGAACCTGTATAAGGAGTCAGTGTAGGATATGCGGAGCAGAACAGCACACCTGCGATTGCCGCAAGCCCGGAGCCAATTGCAAAGGTCAGTGAAATTGTTGCATTGACATTCACACCCATCAGCTGTGCTGCATCTTTATCCTCAGAAACAGCAAGCATCGCCTGTCCGGCTTTTGTTTTTTTGATAAAAATCATCAGACCAGCCATGATGATGACACAGGCAAGAACCGTCACGATCGTGGTTCCTGAGATTGTAAGACTTCCACCTGCAAGTTTTAAGGACGGCAGTGTTACAACATTTGTAAAGGACTTTGTGTCTGCACCGAATAATAACAGTGCGGCATTCTGTAAAAAGTAGCTGACACCGATCGCTGTAATCAATACGGCAAGCGGGGTAGCACGTCTGAGTGGTTTGTAAGCAATTTTTTCGATGACGATACCAAGAACCGTACATACAATAACAGACAGAACAACTGCCACAAGTGGCGGCCATCCCTGACCGTTCATGGCAAGAAATACCACATAACAGCCGATCATGATAACATCCCCATGTGCAAAGTTTAACATCTTTGCGATACCGTATACCATGGTATATCCCAGTGCAATGATCGCATAGACGCTTCCAAGACTGATACCATTGATCAGGTAAGATAAGAAATTCATAACAATCCTCCATTCTTACTTTATAACGTTAATACATTGATTTTTTTATTATACCATTTGAAATACTTGTATACAATCTTTTTGTTTCAAAAAACGCCACAATGTGACGTTTAAAAATATTCTGTCATAAGTATAAAAGGGGCTGACTGCGACAGCTTCGTCTGCAAACAACCCCTTTCTTTCCTTATAAAATAACTATTTATTTTTTATTTCATTTACATTGCTGCGTAAGCACCATCTTTGATCACTACTGCCTTAGGAGCCTTGCTGACCTCTCCGGTTGCCTGCCATGTCATTCCCTCACCTGTCAATCCATCTACAGAGATCGATGTCATTGCTCCGGTTAATGCAGTGCCCAGATCAGAAGCACTCATATCCGGTGTTGCACCTGCCTGCTCGATAGCTGCTTTGATAACATAGATTGCATCGTAAGCATCTGCTGCGAACTGGTTTGGAACATCGCCATATTTCTCTTTGAATGTGGAAACAAATGCTTTTGTTTTCTCATCATCTGCATCTGCAGCGAATGGAGTTAATAACATAACACCTTCCGCTAAAGATGTATCAAAGTTCTCAACGCCAAGGATTCCGTCCATACCATCAACACCGAAGAAAGCCGGCTCATAACCCATACCGTTTGCCTGGGTTAAAATGATAGATGCCTCTGTATAGTAAATCGGTAAGAATACTAAGTCAGCGCCTGCAGACTGCGCTTTCTGAAGCTGTGTGGAAAAATCTGTCTTGGAATCTGCTGTAAACGCTTCCTCAGCTACAACCTCAAGTCCTTTATTCTGTGCCTCTTCCACGAAAGTAGCTTCGATACCGGAAGAATATACGCTCGAACTGTCATAGATGACTGCAACTTTTGTTCCTAAATTGTTGTCTGCAATGTACTGTGCAGAAGCTGTACCCTGGTTCGGGTCTGTAAAGCATGCCTGGAATACATTATCGTTTGTGATAACATCTGTGGATGATGCGGATGGTGTAATCTCAAACATACCATCCTCTGCTGTCTTGTCTGCAACTGCTACACAAGGTGTGGTTGTAACAGTTCCCATTAAGATCTGCATACCCCAGTCTTTTAATGAGTTATATGCATTGACGGATTTCTCTGCATCGTTCTGATCATCCTCTGCTTTGAATGCAAGCTGATATCCGTTTGCACCGCCAGCTGCATTGATCTCATCCACTGCCATCTGTGCTGCGTTCATAACTGCGTTTCCGTAAATTGCTGCATCACCGGTTGTCGGTCCGATGCTTCCGATCTTAAATACAGAACCGTCTGCTGCACTATCGTCTGCTGCACTGTCGTCTGATGCGCTGCTGTCTGCTCCTGCAGATGCATTGCCTGTTGATGTGTTTCCTGCTGAACTGCCACAGCCTGCCAGACAACTTACTGCCAGTGCTGCTGTTAAAAACATACTTACCGCTTTTTTCATAATAGCCTCCATTCCTGCCCATTTTTCAAGGCATCACAAGTTTGTGTTCAAACACAAATCTTGTGTGTGAAAAATGTAATTTTTCACACTTTTTCCTCCATTCATCTTCCGCACCTTATATTGTCATGATATTTCATACATTTGCGAAAGCTCTGAAACTTGTTGTTGCAATAATAGCAAAAATATACACTTTGCACAATATTCAGATTCACCTAAATTCTTGATGGATTTTAATCATAATTATACAAAGTGACATGTTTCATAACTTTTAGTTATGTATAGCATGAATCATACGAATAAAAACATCCATATCCTCTTTTAACCCTGCTGCTTCGATGCTGTCTGCATAGCGGTTCGTAAAATTTTCTTTCAGATAATCCGAAAGGAACTGATTGCGCTGTCCATTTTCCATATCAGCAAGTGTATCTTTCTCTTCACTAATCAAATAAAATGCAAGTGCAAAAAAATCCGGTGCTTCCCATGCCGCAGCATCCTTTAACACTGCCTGTATGTTTTCCAGCTCGCTGCGCAGCATAAGTGTGCTGATCTTTGCATCCGGCATTCCAAGCTCCGATGATGCCGTCTTTAAACACTTTACCGTTGAACCGTAATCCGGATCGTCCTCCCGGATCGAACATATGTGATAAACATGATCTAAATCCACGATCAAAGAATCCAGGCTTTTTTTTACATCCCGTTCCGGTTCCTCCGTCATTTCATCCAGTAAAAGTTCTATCTTACGCTGTGCACGTTCTAAATGTTCCCTTGATGTTTTATAGCCTTCCTGAAGACTTTCTCCTGACCTCTGTGCCTCAGTTATTATTTTTGCCAGTTCACCGGCAGCTCCCTTTTCCATCCCGGCACCAGTCAGTTTCCCCTTCCATTCCTTTTCCCTGCTGCGCTGTTCCTTTTGTTTCTTTTTCTGCTCACTATCCCCAAATAGCAATTTTCTCTCCCCCTTCAAACTCCCGCCTGGTTTTAACACAGTAATCTTTGTCTGCGCCGGTGGTCTCCTGCCAGTCAGTGTAACAGGAAATATCCTGCCACAAGAATAATTCCAAGCACTAAAATGGCAACCGGTATAAACGTGATAAATGCTGCGATGATCATTGCAGGAATATCCCCCTTTTCCAGTTCCGGACGTTCCATCTCCTCATACGGCTCCCCCGCTTCTTTTCTGCGTTCTTCCTCGGCAGCATCACTGCCCTCATGCAGTTTTTTCATTGCTCCATCTATTTTTCTCTGAAATAACATAAAACTCTCCATTTCTTACTTATAAAATAAGAGCTCACTCTCACTAAAAACACTACGTTTCCAGTTTAAGCCAGCTCTTATCATCTGTCAATTTGTATCTATTTTTATTTTTTGCTGCTGTTCACATCTATAGTGCAGACAATAACTATTTTTCTTCCGGCACACCTAATTTATGATGACATGCCACGAAATGTCCCGGTTCTACTTCTTCGAACTGCGGAGTCACATTCTTGCAGATCTCTGTGCAGTAACGGCATCTCGTATGGAACTTACATCCCTTCGGCGGGTTGATCGGGCTTGGGATATCTCCCTCAAGAATGATCGTCTCTTTCCTGCCATCCACATCCGTTGTAGGGATCGCAGAAAGTAATGCCTCTGTATATGGATGGTACGGATGTGCAAACAGATGCTCCGTATCCGAAAGTTCCATCATATTTCCCAGATACATTACACCGATTCTGTCACTGATGTATTTGATAACAGAAAGGTCATGGGAAATGAACAGATAGGTTAAATTATTCTGCTCTTTTAAGTCTAACAGAAGGTTAATGATCTGTGACTGAATGGAAACATCCAGTGCAGATACCGCCTCATCACAGACAACAAACTTCGGATGTACTGCAAGAGAACGCGCAATACCGATTCGCTGTCTCTGTCCACCGGAGAACTGATGCGGATAACGATGAATAAAATAGGACGCAAGTCCACACTTCTCCATGATCTCCATGATATAATCCTGCATCTTCGGATCACCTTTTTTGAAGATATTGTGCGCCATCAGTCCCTCGCCGATGATCTGCCCTACGGTCATACGTGGGTTTAAGGATGAATATGGATCCTGGAAAATAAGCTGAAGATCACGGCGTAAATAACGCATCTCTGCATCGGTTAAGTTTGCAAGATTGATGCCGTCGTCCTTCTGTACCTCATATTTTTCAAAATCTTCATCCTTTTTGCAGTTGTCACGGATCTTATCGATCTCTGCTAACTCAGCCTGTACTTTTTTCTGAAGCTCCGGAATCTTTTTCTTTACTTCCCCGGCTTTCGCAGATTTTCCGTTCTTCTCAAACTCATCTGCCTGTGCATTGATCTTTCGGATCTCTTTCATGGCAAGATACTCTGCGAGATAATGACGGCCTGCCTCTGCAAGTGCAGTCTCATCTAACGTATAAAGTCCACCAATCAGAGCTGTGATATCCAAAAGATCGTTATCTGCCTCGCTCTCCATCTCGGCAAGGTGCTGTCCGGCTACCTTCTTAGCGATCTTTTCTTCCTCAGTGCCCTCCGGCATTTTTGCATAGTCAGCCTCTAATTTTTTTACTTTATCTAAAAGTTCCTCGCATTTTTTCTTTTTATCCGGAAGATTCCTGAAGATCTCCTCAACATATTTTAAATCAAAATCTTCAACGGTACGTCCGTAATATACGGTGCGTCCGCCGGTCTGACGGTAAAGCTGTAACAGAGTACGTCCGAATGTAGATTTTCCACATCCACTCTCTCCAACCAGACCAAAAGTCTCGCCCTCATAAATATTTAAGCTGATTCCATCATTTGCCTTTACAAATGACTGCGGTTTTCCCATCTTCTTTTTTCCGATCGGGAAATACTGTTTTAAATTCGAAACGCGCAGTAATACCTTGTTCTCGTCACTCATTAGTTTCTTTCCCCTTTCTTCGGATAAAAGCAGCGTACCATATGTCCCGGTTCTACCTCATTCAGTTCCGGTTCCATCTCACGGCACTTGTCCGTTGCATATTTACAGCGCGGTGCAAATTTACATCCCTTCGGAAGGTCCAGCGGATGCGGTACGGCACCCGGAATCGCCTCTAAGCGGATTCCGGTCGGTGTATCAAGACGCGGGATAGAGTAAAGCAGTCCTTCCGTATACGGATGCAGGTAGGAGTTATCCCCAAAAATGCTGCGCACCGGAGCTTTTTCCACAACCTGACCACAGTACATAACAGCGACATCGTCTGCCATCTCGTTGATAACACCAAGATCATGTGTGATAAAGAGAATGGATGTTCCTTTCTCTTTTTTCAGATCATTCATTAATTTTAAGATCTGCGCCTGGATCGTTACATCAAGTGCAGTCGTCGGCTCATCGGCGATCAACAGTTTCGGTCGGCAGGCAAGTGCCATGGCGATCATGACACGCTGACGCATACCACCGGAAAGCTGATGCGGATACTGTTTTGCAACTGCCTCCGGGTTCGGGATACGGACATCCTTTAACATCTCAACCACTTTCACAGCTGCCTCTTTTTTATTCATTCCCTGATGAATGATAAAAGGCTCGGAGAGCTGACGCTCCACGGTAAAAATCGGGTTTAAGCTGGTCATCGGCTCCTGGAAGATAACAGAGATCTCATTTCCACGGATCTTACACATATCTTTTACAGATACGTCTGCAAGATTTTTACCGTCAAAAATAATCTCACCGCTGTCAATATAACCGTTGCCGTCTAATAATTTTAAAATACTCATGGCGGAAACACTCTTGCCGCTTCCGCTCTCACCTACAACACCAAGTGTTTTTCCCGGTTCTACCGAATAAGAAACACCGTTTACTGCCTTGACAATACCCTTTTTCGTTTTAAAGAAGGTATGCAGGTCATGAATCTCTAATAAAGCCATTTTGTGTCTCCTCCTTTAACGCTCATTTGATTTCGGGTCGATGGCATCACGCAGACCGTCGCCGACCATATTGATACAGATTACACAGATACCTAACATGATAGCCGGGAATACCCATCTCCACCAGTAGTTCTGGATAACAACGGAACTTACGCAGCCGTTCAACATATTTCCCCAGGTAGGACGCGGCAGTTTCACACCGAATCCTAAGAAGGATAACGTAGACTCTGTCAGCATACAATATGCAAAATCAAGCGTTGCGGATACAATGATAACCGAAATAACATTCGGGATAATATGCTTAAATACGATCACGGAACGTTTTACACCCATCGCATTTGCAGCGGTTACAAACTCCTGCTCACGCTCGGCAAGCACCTGTGCACGGACAAGTCTTGCAAGGCTCGGCCAGCTTAATATACCGAGTATCACCATGATCAGGGCAATCCTTGCGCTCTCTGTCATACTGTTTCCGATAATAGATGTTAAGATCATCGCCATCGGCAGGAACGGAAGACATGCAACGATCTCTGTGATACGCTGTAACACGATATCTACCCAGCCTCCGAAGAAACCGGACACACCACCGACGATGATACCGATGATCGTGGAAATGATAACAGAGATCGCACCGATCGTCATGGTCATACGTCCACCGTTTAAGATACGCGTGAATACGTCACGTCCAAGTTCATCGCTTCCGAACAGATAACCTTTTAATCCCCAGGTCACAATATCACCGGATTTTGTCACTGCATAGTTCTGATAAGTACCGCCGTAGATGGCAGTAACATCTTTTGCTTTCTTTGGAACGTCTGTCTGGTGTTTTGCATTGCTTCCCCAGGAGTAAACAGTTCCTTTATCGGTCAGTGCTGTGATATGGTATCTTCCGGCAAACATGGAAACGATCTCTCCATCCATCTCCGGGATTTCTTTTTCACTCTTGTTAGCTTTTCCCCAAATACGGAGAGAACCATCCTCCATCAGTGCAACACAGGCATCGGATGTTGTCACAATATCTTTTGCTTTTCCAAGATCTTCCGGGATATTGGAAATATCGGATTTCTGACTTCCTAAATGCCGGATCTCACCATCATCTGTGAGTGCCATTAAAGTTGTATTGGCAACAGAGATCTTTGCAATGTGGCTGTTACCGTTTCTTCTTGTCAGGCGCACATCATTTAAGTTTTCATTTCCCCATGCGATTACTTCGCCGCCTTCCGTTAACACATAGGAAATCTGATAACCGGCTGCGATCTGTTTGATCTTTTCATGTTTTACTTCCATCGGAATCTGACACTGTCCCATACGGTCACTACCCCAGATGAAAAGCTCTCCATCTTCATTGAGTGCCATGACATGGTCAAATCCTGCAGATACAGATACCACTTTTCCCATTTCTTTCTGCTTTGGCATCTTCTTTGCAATGTCGATCTTGTTACTGATCTTGGTGTAACCCCAGACATAGACTTTTCCGTCATTGTCAACGCCCACGCTGAATGTTGCACCCGTGGAAATCTCTTTTACATTTCCTTTTAAACCATCCGGCACTTTCATCATATTCAGTCCCGGAGCGACATTGATCTGTGTCTCTTCTTTTTCACTTAAGTCGATCGGGTTAAAGACCGGTCCGATCAGTACGATCAGGAAAATAACCAAAAATACGATCAGGCCGCCAAACGCAAGTCTGTTTGAGGTAAAATTCCTCACAACCGTACGGAGCGGACTCTGAAGCGCTTCTTCCTGTAATACATCGAGTTCTTTATCCCTTTTTCCAAAAAGGTGTTTGAGCATCTTCATGTTTTTCGTTCCTCCTACTTATCAATGCGTACACGCGGATCTACCAGACCGTAGCTTAAGTCTGTGATCAGGTTGCTGAGCAGTGTGATGATACAGTAGAGCATGTTGACTGCCAATGCCATATCATAATCCTGATTCATCAGTCCGACATAATACATTTTACCGATACCATTCAACTGGAAAATCTGCTCGATAACGATCGAACCCATGAAAATACTCATGAACCAGCTGATGATCAATGTGATGACCGGAAGAAGTGCATTTCTCCATGCGTGGGAATAAATAACAACCTTTTCCTTCAAACCTTTTGCTCTTGCAGTACGGATATAATCCATACGAAGTGCGTCGATCATTGCCGCACGGACATAACGTGTCATACTTCCTAACGCTGCAACCGTCATAACGATGACCGGAAGTGCCAGATAGTGGAGACGGTCAAGCACGAATGCCACTCCTGTTCCCTGGAAGTTCGGCGTATTCATGCCACTGATCGGGAACCAGCCGAGTTTTACGGCAAAAACAAAAATAAATACCAGTGCAACTATATATTGAGGCATGCTGTAGCCGACAATCGTCAGTACCTGTACCGTATTGTCAAATTTAGAAAATTTTCTGACCGCACAGTGAATACCGAGCGGTATCGTGATCGCCAATGCGAGTATCGTGGATACGATATTGATCTGTATCGTGTTTAACAGTGGTGTAGAGAGACAGTCTTTCACATCTTTTTTGTAGAAGGAAGAATATCCAAGATCACCTTTTAACAAGTTTCCCATCCATTTTACATAGCGGACCGGAATCGGATCGTCTAATCCTAATTTTTCTCTCGCTTCCTGATAGCGGAGCTGGAATGTCTCATCAGAGACTTTACCTCTTAAGTTCTGCACCTGATTAAGAGCACGGTCACCAGGTACGTTATTAAACAGTACAAAAAGGATAATGGATACTACAAAGAATACCCCTATCATATATAAAATTCTTTTCCCAACGTACTTTAACATAATTTAACCAACCTTCATTTGATTTTTCTTCTTCGTTTCCTTAGGAACAAAATCCTGACATGCCCCTTTGATCCCATTCCAAAAGAAACGATCAAAGAATTTGCCGGAATATATACCGCATGGGCGCGGGACGAATGCCCCACGCCACATACCGGTAAAATTTCACATGGAATAAAATATTACATTGAAATGAAATATTCTAATCAGAATCAATTACTCCATGTTTGCATACAGAATTGCGTTTGTTGCATCCCAGTTGTATCCATCTTCTTCAAAATCATGTAATTTTGATGTGAAGAAGTCATGATAATCATTGGAGTACAGCGGAATCTCAGGAAGCTCATCATTCCAGTCAGCGATGAAATCGAACCATGCTTTTGCATAAGCCTCATCATCACCTTCTTCTGTATGATTCATGGCAAGTGCAAGATCATACAGTTTCTGTCCTTCTTCGCCCTCTAATGCGTTGGTGTTGTTAGAAGAGCCCGGCTCATACTGGAATGCAACATCATAAGGGTTACCGAAACCAGTTGCTAAGTTGAACATCTGATATGGGTTCTCCGTTGAGTTATCATAGTAATAGGTCAGTAAGTCTGTGAAAGTACCAACAGTCTGGTTGATCTTCATACCTGCTGCTTCTACATCCGGGTTCTGCTGTAAGGAAGTTACAAGCAGGTCAGATACAGAGTTATTCTCAGAAGAGAACCACTCGATGACTAACGGCATGTAAGTACCATCGTCTAATTTCTTATAACGGATTCCGGAACCTGAGTAATCAGAACCATCTTCGTTGTATACCCAGCCGCCATCCTCTAACTCTTTGACTGCAGAGTCAAGGCTGTATGTGTAAGAGTTTAATCCGTCTAATTCTTCTGCGTATTCCTCAGCCATCCACTGCTGTGTACCATAAGGTCCGCTTACAACCGTACCATGTCCACCGGTGAATGTCTGTGCAAATGTTACACGGTCAAGCAAGTAAGCCATTGCATGACGTACTTCTTTGAACTGGGTTGGTCCCTGATTACATTTGAGAGAAATCATTCCATAACCTGCGCGGCCATAGCTTAAGTAATTGAAGTTACCCTCTTCTACCATGTCAAGACCCTGCTCGATCTGATCACCGTCTGCTACCTGGTATAAGATATCAACAGCACCGGTCTTTAACTGATCCATCATAGTATCCTGTGGTGTATATTTTACGATAACAGTTTCGATATTTGCTGTCTGTCCCTCAAAGTTACCCGGGAAATTCGGGTTCTTTGTCAGTGTGTATGCATAAGAGTTCTCATCATAAGATGTGAACATGTAAGGACCGGAGCAGATATTGTAGTCATATCTTGCAGCCTGTACTTTGTCACCGATATACTCAGAAGTAAAGTTATCAGAGAATTTCACACCATCCTCTGTATCCTCTAAAGTAACATCTTCCGGCAGCCATAAGTCCATAGACTCCGGCTGGTTAGAGATCAAAGCCTGTCCATAGTAATATGGCATAAACTGTGCATCGATCGTTACAGAAAAAGTCTTGTCATCGATCAGATGAAGTCCTTCGAATGTATCGCTCTCACCATTTAAATATGCATCATATCCTTTTACATACTGAACAGTACTGTCTGTTAAGTTGCTTGCTTCGAGATCCGTAACCATCTCATTGCATCTTAACATGTATGTTAATAAGTAATCATCTGCATTGATATCAGAACCATCACTGAACTTTAAGCCGTCCTTGATCTTAACAGTGTAAGTTCTGCTTCCGTCCTCGTTATCTGTTACTTCCAGATTGTCAAGAACAGCCGGGTTCTCGATCCATTTACCTGTCTGGTCTTTGTCGATCGGAGCCATACCTGTAACTAATTTGAATGCATCGTAATCAGAAGCACCGTTTGCCCAGAATGGAGTAATATCTCCACTTGTCTCAGAACTCTCGCCTAAGATTACCTGTTTGTTGCTGTAAGTACCGTTAAAAGTACTCTCTGTGCCGTCTGCAGCTGCCTCTGTTCCCTCTACAGCAGCGTTGTCAGAAGAAGCGTTGTTTCCCGCATCAGCATTGCTGTTTCCTGAACCGCATCCTGCTACCATTCCGGTAGTCATGGCACCGATCAGAAAAAGAGAAATCAGTTTCTTTTTCATAATAGTTCCTCCTTATAGAAAATTGTTCTATATAAAAACGCCATGGCGTCTTTATAACATTATCGTTGTAGCACGTTATCGCACTAAAATATTTTTGTATAAGCAAAAAAAGTGCCAACAGACCTCTTTGCCCGTTGCACTTTAAAAATATACAACTGTTTGTTCCCGACGAACAACACTTTTTTTATTATACATGCGAGCCGTTTTTTGTCAATACTTTTTCTCATTTTCAGACATGTATAAATATAACGCTTTTTCCACTAATTTCCATTCTTTTGCATTATCATTCAAGAACCTTCCTAAATGTATGAATTTTTTTTCATTATTTTAATTATTGGGAATATTTATATTCCGTTATAGATTTCACCTTTTCCTGTTTCTTCTATATTATATGCATTTCACCGTTATGCTGCTTTCCATCTCTGTCTGCAGCTGTTATAATAGAGATACTTTGTAATCCCATTCATTTTTATTTATAAAGGAGACATCACCATGATCACACCGGAGGACATATTAAACCTTAATTTCTATAAAAAAGAAAAATTTACCGGCAGCTACAAAGGCATGCGCTACCTGATCCAGAAGGACCATGAGGAAGAGTCCGATCATGACATTTTCCGTGCCACTTACTGGCCGGGTCCCTATAACTTTGCAGTCACAGATGATTCCTTAAAAAGCTCTGCCACCTTTCCTTTTACAGAGGACGGAAAGCTCCAGGTCGTGGACTGGCTTAATGAGAACTGGGAAAAGGAAAAAGATCATTTTCAGTCTTTATTGCTTTAAAGGATTGACAGTACCCCGCTATAAACTTAAAATCTGATTAAAGGTGTTACTTTAGTCCTAACTTACACAGAATGAAAATAGTGTGAAAAATAAGATTTTTCACACGCAAGATTTGTGCTTACGCACAAACTTATGATGCCCTGAAAAACGGGCAGGAATGGAGAGATTTTATGGAGTATAACGAATTGTATTTCAAAGCAAAGTCAAATGCAAAAGCTCGTACGGTCTGGCTGATCTTAATCGCCATCATGACTTTGTCCTATGGCTCTGAGACATCCCAGGGGCTTCACTCCGCAAAATATTACACAACCTTTCTTCTCATGGCATGGGTTCCCTTTTTCATTGGTATTCTCGTACTAAAGATCAATGGAAAAGCTTCTTCTGTATACAAGGAAATCGTTGCCGTCGGTTACGGTTCGTTTTATACTTACGTCATCCTTACCACGGATTCCGCGATCGCTTTCGGCTATATCCTGCCTCTGACAAGTATGCTGATTCTTTTTAAGGATCGCAAGTACATGATCCGGTGTGGTATTGCCAATGAGATCATCGTAATTGTCCATCTTGTTTTACATAATATGTATGGAATCAACCCGAGTATCGTACTGAACGATTACTATCTTCAGATTTCCACGATATTGCTCTGCTATATCTGCTACGTTGTTTCCATTGACCATTTAAACGAATCTGACGGTGCACTCGTCAACTCCATCCGGGACAATTTAGACCGCGTGGTAACAACAGTCGGACAGGTAAAAGGCGCCAGCAGTTCCATTGTTGATGGTGTCACTGTTGTCCGCGAACTTGCTGATGAAAACAGGCAAGGAGCTGATTCCGTTGTAAAAAGTATGGAAGAGCTTACCCAGAATAACGATATTCTTTATACAAAAACGATGTCCTCCATGGATAAAACCTCCGATATCAACATGCAGGTGCAAAATGTGGCAGCTCTGATCGAAAAGATGGTAAATCTGATTCAGGAATCCATCGAGCATGCAAACTTAAGTGCCGAAGAGCTTGCCGATGTTGTGACAACCACCAACACAATGGCTGATCTGTCCGCGCATGTCGAACAGGTTTTAGAGAACTTCAAACAGGATTTTGATATGGTAAAGGAAGAGACCGGAACGATCGAAGGAATTACTTTCCAGACAAACCTCCTCGCCTTAAACGCCTCCATCGAAGCCGCCAGAGCCGGTGCTGCCGGAAAAGGCTTTGCCGTTGTAGCTGACCAGATTCAGGGGCTCAGCGTGGAGACCAAAAATTCCTCCGGCCGCATTCGTGATGCATTGACCCATTTAGATGAGACTTCCGGAAAAATGACACAGTCTATCACGCAGACACTTGAACTTATCCAGACAACACGTGAAAAACTAACACTCGTAAAAGACAGTGTTACAAGTATTACCAACGATTCCACAACACTCGGTGAAAATATCAAGGTAATCGACGGTGCCATGAAAGATGTGGAATCTTCCAATCACGATATGGTTGACAACATGAAACAGGTCTGTGATACCATGGATGTCATGACAAAATGCATCAACCAGTCAGACGATGTTTCCCGCACCATGCTGAGTAAATATGAAGAATCTGCCATCAACGTAAACAAGATCGAAACCATTGTCGGAAAACTGATGGGTGAGCTTGGTACCGGTGGTTTCATGGGAATTGGCGATGCCAAACCCGGCATGAAAGTCATCCTGATTGCAAAGAACGGAAGCTCTTCTTTCACCGCTCACGGCGAAGTGACAGAATCCTTAGATGGTGGAATCACGGCACGTCTGCATGTTCCTTCCGGAAGTTCAATCGATACCAGAAACAGGAATTTTACCTACGAACTGCAGATCTCCGTGACAAACGCATTGTATATCTGGGAAAATGCTGAGATCACCACGATGCGTGGTCAGTCGTCCGATATGTATAAGATTACAGTTACAACCAACCCGAAGGTTGTTAACCGGCGTAAATATCCTCGTATGCCGATCTCTAACAAATGTACGATCACGGTAAAACAGAACGGTAAACAATATAACGGTCAGATGATCAACATCAGTGCCGGCGGCTTTGCATTCAGTGTCCGTGATAATTTCTTTTCCAGTGCGATCGGTTCTGATATCACCTTATCGATTCCTGATCTTCCGGTGGAAAATGCCCGCCAGTTAGAAGGTCATATCATCCGAAGCACAGACAATGAGAACGTCTTTATCGTCGGCTGCCGTATGCCAGAGGATAATACAGCGGTCGAACAGTATGTACAAAACAATTACCAGGGTGAGTAAATCTCATATGTCATAAATAAAACAGCGGATAACAACTTCTTTTCTTGTTGTTACCCGCTGTTTTATTATTTGTGCCTGTTAATTTCTTCTTATTTACTTTTATTCCTTATACAATAAAATGCTCTACGTTCTGCTGTAACTTATCTGCTGCATGATGAGCTGCTTCCGCTTTCTCTTTAATCTCGGCTGCCTTCTCTACCACAACACCTGTCTTCTCTGCGATATCGTTTGTACCGGTTGCTCCCTCTGTAGCCGCCTTGCTTACCTCGCCGATGGCATCCATAACGCCGTTGATCGATGCTAACAGCTGCTCTGAGGATGCAGAAAAATCAGTTACCAATCCATCAATCTTACCTGCATCATTGCTGTAGGAATCCGCCATATCGGAGAATCCCGCAAAGCTGTCTACCACGTCGGTTCCAACAAACTCTAACAACTTCTTTGCTCCGTCTGCAAGATTTGTTACCGATTCCACAACATTCTTTGTCACATCCTGGATATGTACAACTGCTGCCTTTGACTGCTCGGCAAGTACCCTGATCTCATCCGCAACAACTGCAAATCCCTTTCCTGCCTCTCCTGCACGCGCTGCCTCAATTGAAGCATTGAGTGCTAACAGGTTGGTCTGTCCGGTAATCTCCATAATGGACTCTGCAAGAACACCGATCTGATCGACTACCTTGATATCTTCAAGTGCTTTTGTCAGTCCCTCATTGATCTCGGCATGGATTGCCTTGGTACGCTCATCATTTTCTGTTGTTGTCTTTTTAATACCTACGGCACGGTCACGGATATCATCTGCTTCCGTTGCACCGTCCTGTGAACGTGTTGCAATACTCTTTGCTGCACTTTCGATCTCATGGGACATTGCATTGATCTCTTCGGAGGAAGCCGCTGTCTCTTCCATACCCGCTGCAAGCTCTTCCGTCGTTGCGGAAACATTCTCGATTTCTTCGTCTAATGCCTGAATATTATCATCGATCTCCTGTACCATTCTGGTGATCTCAGTTGCCTGACTCTTGACCTCACCGATCAGTCCGCTCATCTCATTTCTCATGGACTCTAAAGATGCTGCGAGTTTTCCAAAATCATCGCGGCGCTTTAACAGTGCCGTTCCCATTGCCTGTGAAAAATCGCCCTGTTCCATGACACCGATGGAACTGATACATTTTTTCAGTGGTCTGATGATGCTGATAATGATCATGATCAGCAATAAAACTACTATTATTCCCTCAATCAACGTTGAGATAATAAACAGTGTCATCCTGCCTGTAACATAAGAAGAAAAATCTTTTTCAATTGATGCTACCTGATCATCAATATAATCCGTATAATTTCCGGTTCCGATCACCCATCCAAACGGTTCAAATGCCTTACTGTAGGAACGCTTCGGAGAAGGTTCTGTCTCTCCTTCTTTCGGGAATACATAATCCGTGTATCCTCCGTCTGCCTCCTGACCGACACGGATGATCTCTTTTACCATCTGGTATCCATTGGCATCTTTCGTCTCCATACGATTGGTGCCTTCCGTGTCATTTCCTAAAAGCACCACATTGGTTCCGTCATACTGATCCACCCAGAAATATCCGGCATCTCCATAACGAAGCTGTCTGATCTCATCTGCTGCCAATTTCTTTGCTTCCTCTTCCGTATACACACCAGCCTGATACTGATCGTAAATTGTCTGGCAGAGCGAAATCACATTGTCCACCTGCTGTTTGATCTGTTCGTCGTAAGATGCGCGCTCATCTGCTTCCAGCGTTTCCAGTGCTTTACTCTGCAGCTGTTTCATGCTTTCCGATGAAATAACAGCACACAACACCAGTGCCACTATCGTCGCCAACATTACGATAATCAGCTTCGTCTGTACTTTCACATTGTTCATAAATTGTTCCTCCCGCTTCCATACTTTCATTCCGGAGTTTACAAACATGATGTATATGGATTTTTCTATATACATTTTTGAAACTTCCTTGCCATTATTTTACCATATTATACAAATTTCCTCAATTATTTTACTTTTATTACAGGGATTTCGCTTTAACTTTTTTATCTATGCATTTTTATAAATAATCCAGTTATCAGCATTCCATCTGCGGTCACCCTTCGTTCCTGGTCAATACGCACAAAATTCCCCCCTGCTTTTTCCTTATATATTTTTTCTGCTGATTTTCTATCCGCCTTTTTCATATAAAATCTGTTTCACTTTTTACTGTGTTCATATCCCGTATAATTCTGCTGTGTATTACTATACAGATCACCAATCCATGCAGCTCATAATCATACATATTCGAGTATTTTAGATTAAAACAATAGCCGGAAAGCCTTGATTTTACAATAAAATCTCGACTTTCCGGCTATTTTAAATCAATGCGGGTGACAGGACTTGAACCTGCACGTCGGGGACACTAGAACCTAAATCTAGCGCGTCTGCCAATTCCGCCACACCCGCAAACCACTTTGCCATTATATCTTAGCACTCATAAAATTGCAAGTATTTTTTCACCTGCATCTTAGCCCGCACCTCTGCTGCTCAGAGTAAATAACGGCAGTTTACTTTCGGTACAAAGATAACGGCAGTTCCAGGCCATGTGCCTCCAGCAGCTTACGATCACTTAAAATCTCCCTGGTATCCCCATCACACACAATTCTGCCCTCAGACAATAAAATCGTTCTGTCACAGGTATCCCACACAAAATCCAGATCGTGCGAAGCTATGAGTTTCAAATAAGAAAATTCATTTAATACCCGGATCAGATTTCTGCGGTTTTGCGGATCAAGTGCCGCCGACGGCTCATCCATCAGGATAATATCCGGTTTCATGGAAAGGATTGTCGCAATCGCTGCCAGTTTCTTTTCCCCACCCGATAATTTGTGGATCGGTTTTTTTGCAAGATGCCCAATATGGACTGCAGCAAGCGCCATTTTCGTTCTGTATGCGACCTCTTCTTCCGGAAGGCCGTAATTCTGCGGGGCAAATGCCACATCCTCGTATACATTTGGCATAAAAAGCTGACTCTCAGAATCCTGAAATACATAGCCAGCTATTTTTCTGATCTGTGCTAACGTTTCTTTCTGCAACGGCACATCCCCGATGCGGATACTTCCGGAGTCCGGGAAATACAGACCGACAAGTAATTTTAAAAGTGTGGACTTTCCCGCCCCGTTTGCGCCGACCACACCAATCGATGCCTGTCCGTCTGCTGTAAATGAAATATCCTGCAGGATAGGGTTTTGTTTTTCATAAGAAAAATAAAGATGTGTTACTTCTATATTAATCTGTCCCATATACTTATGTCCTCTCTTTTCAATCTGTCACAGAACCGTCAACTTTCTTTGACTGCTAAAACATCGTTCCTATCATCTGTCCAACCGCAAAATACCGCAATACAGCAAATATCACGATCCATAAAACAAGATACACTGCATCCCTGGCACAAAACCGTATCTCTTTTTTTAATCTGAATACCCCATCAAAACCACGCAGGCACATACTCTCATAGATCACCTCCGCCCGATCCATACTCCGAAGCAGCATCTGGCCCATCAGCGATCCCCACACTTTAAAATGAATGCCCTTCTGTCCCGGTGCCCGAAGTTCATACGCCTGCACGACCCTCTGCGTCTCTGCCAGCAAAACGGAAATATACCGGTAGATCAGCCACACCTGCATCACAAGAGACTTTGGAAGATGGCATATCTCAAGTGCACAGCAGATTTTTTCAATCGTCGTCGTAGCGATCAGAAGATACGATGCCGAAACCGTAAAAACACCTTTTAACATCAGCGTCAGCATGGAAATCACTCCGCCGGTAATTTCAATCTGTCCCACTGTCATGACAGCCTGCCTGTCAAAAAAAGGGTTAAATATTCCTGCCACACAGACAAGCGGCAGCACGACCCGCATTCTCCACAGCGCATCCTTCACCGAAATATCATTCATAATAAAAAGAATAACCGGATAAACTGCCATCACAAGCAGTCCGCTCAGGTTATACTTCGAAAAGGAAACGACCGTCCCTATATACAAAATTGTCACACACAATTTTACAAGTGGGTGAACCTGGTTCACCCACCTGTCTTCATTTGCCAGTTCCTCGATACTTTTGATCTCAGAAACTGCCTTTTGAATTTTACTCATGTTTTTGATTCTTTCCAAAAAATTTAAACAAATAGCAGCCTCCAACACAGACAGCCACAACTACCGCAGCTCCTGCCACACCCGAAAACGATGTTCCTGCCATGCTCTCACTGTTTTTAAATGCATAATCCGGAAGCAGCGCTGTCCACTCCTGGATATCTGCTGCCTTTTGATATGCCGCCCCTTTGGCATCTAGCTCTGTGGTTCCGGCAACTTTCTCCATAGACCATTCCAGTCCGTCCGGATTTGCCGAAGCAAACAAAGAGAGACCTCCACCGATCCAAACGGTTAAAACTGCAAGGATCGCAACTGTCTTTTTCAAAGAAAAACGTGCTTTTTGTCTCTGTGTACTTTCATCCGTTCCCCAAAGCAGCTCCGGTCTTGCCTCATAGACAAAGCAAAGCACTGCTGCCGTGATCAGTCCTTCTACCAGACCGATTGCCAGATGGATCGGCTGCATCACTGCAACAAATGTCTGAAATGGAAGCTCCGTGATACCGGAAGCTAACGTCTCTAATGTAACGGAAAATGCTCCAAGCTGCAGCGTCAGGACACAGCCAAGTACAGATGCTGCAACGATTTTCTTTTTGGATGCCCCACGGCGCATCATCGGTTTCCAGATCAGCAGGGCCCCGATAAAGCACCCATAAAATGCCATATTCCATATATTGCAGCCAAGCGCTAAAAGCCCTCCGTCTGCAAACAGCAGACACTGTATCAAAAGGACTCCGATCATCGTAAGAAATCCCGCATACGGTCCAAGCAGTGCGGAGAGAAGCATACCACCACACAGATGTCCGGATGACCCTGTTCCCGGAATCGTAAAATTGATCATCTGAGTTGCAAAAACAAACGCTCCCATCACCCCCATAACCGGAACCTTTTTAGGTTCATTTAATGCCCTTACCTGTCTTACTGAATATCCGCCAGCCGCCGCTGAACAAAGATACATTGTTGTTGCAACTGCCGGTGCAACCAACGCATCTGCCATATGCATACCAAAATACCACCTTTCATTTATCTTTGACCATATTAGCAAAAATCTGGTCATACCACAAGCCTTTTATCACAGATATTTGGTTGATACTTTTATTTTTTCCCAACTAACCCACATCCTAATCCCTTCCATTCCTGCCATAATGCTCCTATTGCGAAAATGTTACATAATTGTTACAATCTTTTATGTGATCGGCCGATACACACAAAAGATTGCAGGATCATCGCAATCAAAATAAAAATAAGGAGGACGAAACTATGTGTTTTAATTTCAATAGCTGTTCCGAGTTATTTAATGCTATCTGCAAATATTTTAACCTCGGTTGTTAATAATAGCTTGTGCACTTTTCCGGCAGACTGACTGCCAGAAATATATGCCCCGGGCATCTGCCCGGGGTATTTTTCTTTTATCTGTCTAAATATCAATTCCTATACAGCAAAAATCTACTTTTTTCTAAATATACTTATCTGTCTAAAAGCAGCTCTCCCAGCCACATGGCATTTTTATCTTTTTCTGAAATGATATATTCTCCCTTAGGCCATGCTTCGCCTTTCCAGACGAGATCCGGGTCATCATACCGCACGGCCTGTGCTGCCTCCCCGCAAAAATCCTGATCCACACACCACTGCATCAGTGTATCATCCTCCAATGTCAGATACCCGTGGGCAAACCCCTTTGGAATATACATCATTTTCCGGTTTTCAAAAGATAAAACTTCACTGTATGAATACCCAAAACATTTTCCCGGTCTTAAATCCACGGCAACATTAAAAATCGAACCATGCAGGCAGGAAACCATTTTTGCCTGTGCATGCTCCCCCATCTGAAAATGCAGTCCCCGCAGCGTAAATGCCTCTCTGCTGTATCCCTGGTTGATCTGACAGACCTGAAATGGAACATCCCTGTCATACGGAACAGACAGATATCCCCGAAAATCTTCAAACGCAGGCGGAATAAATACTTGTGGTTTATCTGATGAAAACTGGCTCATTTTTGCCTCCCTTGGCATACATTATCATTACACTAACTTGCCATCCATAAGATACATGATCCTGCGGACACAATGTGGACATGAAAAAAACAGATACTCTCCAACCCACACCCAACCCAATCGAAAAAGCATAAAAAAGAACGGAAGTGCTGAAAAATCAACACTTCCGCGTTTTCAAATCGTGAGACATCGGGGATTCGAACCCCGGACAACTTGATTAAAAGTCAAGTGCTCTACCAACTGAGCTAATATCCCATATTTTTAATTTAAGCTGGGCTAGCAGGATTCGAACCTGCGAATGCTGGAATCAAAATCCAGTGCCTTACCGCTTGGCGATAGCCCAACAAGAAATATAAGATCAATATCCTAAGATGTTGTCATATTTCAAACCTGTTGCACTAGTCGCAACAAAGGTGGATACAGGGATTCGAACCCTGGGCCTCCAGAGCCACAATCTGGCGCGCTAACCAACTGCGCTATACCCACCACAGCGTGCCTGAAGGGATTCGAACCCCCGACCCACGGCTTAGAAGGCCGTTGCTCTATCCA
>OATG01000096.1_pt1 | contig 105232 bp, 111 predicted proteins | sample 1516581 | NCBI WGS metagenome assembly OATG01 (sample SAMEA2579930, study PRJEB22360) | human gut metagenome | biome: human gut; feature: human-associated habitat; material: faeces | place: Denmark | collected 2008/2010
CTCTTGGAACCATATAAACAACTGTACTACAATATTTTAATTTATAGAACTCCTCTATTATAATTAATGGTTATAATCGAAAATTTTCTTTGTGACATAATTTTCCGCTTTTTACAATCTAAAGTTTCCATTCGTCATCCAGACTGAGCGATTTTTCGAATCCGACATACAGAGGCACAATCCGGCTGACATTCGAAGTATAAGTACCGATAAAAAATGAAGAATGGATCAGAATATCCATATCCAACAGCATATTCAACGTATCTATATATCTACTTTTTTTATCCTTTGTATTAAACAAAGACTCGTCAAATCCTGTTTGTGTCACAGCTGTGTTCCAGTAAACATTAAATCCTTCGGCAACCAGTACGGATTTCAACTTATCCGTCACAGAACCATCATCTGTAGCTATAAACACATTACGGCTGATATGCTTCTTCCCTTTAACAGCATCAATATAAAGAGACAAGCCGAGTTCCTTCATCTCACGGGAAACTATCTTATCTCCCCGCCTTATATGTACCGCTATGTAATCTACCGGCAAATTCATCTCGCTTTTCCTTTTTTCTATATAGCCGGTTGTCTTTTCATTAAATTTTAATATTTTCCGCAAGGCAGAACCATAATCATTTCTGATATCTTCCAGTTTCTCCAGAAAATCCTCCGATCTCATTTTTAGAAAGACCTCATTCCCTAGTTCCGTTTCCGGATGAAATAACAGATATATCCTATTCATCATATAGAAAATATAATACCGGAAAAAAGCGGACGGATTATAATAGATATTTCCCCACCAAGGTTTCCCCTTTTTATAAACAATATATTGCGAACACATCACCCCGTTACAGTCTGGCAAGACCGATTCGAAATAATCACTCCAACCTTTCTCTACCCTTGCATTCCAGTTCCTTGTATTGACAGTCAGCTCTTCCTGATTATAGTCCGCATAGACCAATGCCAAAGCAAGGTTAGACAACTCTGAGAACAACCCTCTTCCAGTCAAACTATATACGATTCTTTTTTTCTTCATCTCCATAATAGAACATAATGATCAAACTTTTATATCCTCCAATCCGATAAAGCCGTTGGACGTTTGTGTCAGTGCATGCCCGAATCCACTTTGAAACCCCTCACATTCCAGCAAACAGCAACGAACTGCTTTCAAATAATATTCCACCATAGGATGATGTATAAACAAATCTGCCTGCAGGACACCTTTACTCAGCACAGGCGGAAGCCCTATACGCCTCTCGATGCAAAAATCCCCTTTAGGTAAATGACTGATACTCCCGTAATAATGTCCCGGAGCATAAGTAGCATAAGGCACTTCCGTCCTGCTCTTCAAAACCAGCATTACATCATACATCATATCCTCTTCAGAATATCCCTGTATTTTCACAGTCAGAAAATTCTGACCTCCATGAATAGTGGAAGAGGCACATTCCGTTCCGTTTATCTCAATGCAATCTATATGAAGCGTATTTTTCGTCCAACCCACATAATCTATAATTTTACTTTTCCGGACCGTCCCTTTCTCTTTCAAGTAATAATCGATGGCAGAATGAACCGTCCCCTGATAAACCGCGGTACCATTTTCCAAGCATATTCCTTTTGTACACAAACTTCTTACCGCTGCCATGTTATGACTGACAAACAAGACTGTCCTTCCCTCTCCTTTCGACACATCCTGCATCTTGCCAATAGCCTTCTTTTGGAATTCCGCATCGCCCACTGCCAACACCTCGTCCACCACCAGAATTTCCGGCTCCAGATGGGCGGCGATAGCAAATCCCAACCGCACGGTCATACCCGAAGAATAACGTTTCACTGGAGTATCGATATATTTCTCCACACCGGCGAAAGCCACAATCTCATCCAACTTGCGGGTAATCTCCGCCTTGGTCATCCCCATGATGGAACCATTCATATAAATATTCTCCCGTCCTGTCATTTCGGGATGAAAGCCTGTACCCACTTCCAGCAAAGAGGCAATACGCCCCCGTGCACGGATACAACCGGCAGTAGGAGAAGTCACCCGCGAAAGGATTTTCAACAAAGTGGACTTTCCCGCACCGTTCTTACCTATAATACCCAGCACTTCACCTTCCTCCACATGGAAATTAATATCTTTCAACGCCCATACAAAATCTCCCGTCGCTTTCTTGGAACGGTCATTCTCTTCCCCGATTCTGAGATACGGGTCCTCCTTTCCACGGATCCGCGCCCACCAACGATTCAAATCACGGCTCAGCGTGCCGGTTCCGATGCTTCCCAATGCATATTGCTTGCTGATATTCTGAAACTCTATCGCTATTTTTCCCATTCTGTCCCTTCTTTTAAATCACATCCATGAAACTACGTTGCACTCTATTAAAAGTCACCATCCCCCAAAGCATTATCACCACTGTAAACGCCAACGTGTAGCCTAAGTGGAACCAACTGAAAGTCCCCACCCCCAAGAATCCGAATTTAAATGTTTCGATAAGGGAAGTCAGCGGGTTCGCCACAATGATCCACATATACTGCTCATGACTCTGCCTCATCACGGACAAAGGGTAAATAACCGGAGTGGCATACATCCACAACTGTACCCCGAAAGTAATCAAGAAACGCAAGTCACGGTACTTGGTCGTCAAGGAGGATATCAATAATCCGAACCCCAAACCAAGTCCTGCCAACATGAGCAGCAGCAAGGGAGCCAACCAAGCATATCCGTTGACCATCAACGAATATCCGTTGCACAAATAGTAAATATAAATTAAAACGAACAATCCGAACTGAATGCCCATCTTTATCATGCAAGATATAACGATGGACAAGGGTACCACCAGACGAGGGAAATATACTTTTCCAAATACATTCTGATTGGCGTTGAACGTATCCGAACAGCGGCTTAAACACTCCGAGAAATAATTCCAGCAAAGTAAGCCCGCCATATAAAACAGCGGTTGGGGAAGTCCGTCGGTAGGAATACCGGCAATACCGCCAAAAACAAACATGAACATGACGGTAGTAAGCAGTGGCTGGACAACAAACCATAACGGTCCTAAAACAGTCTGTTTATAAAAAGTGACGATATCCCGTCTGATATACATTACCAGCAAATCCCTATAGAGCCATACCTCTTCCAGATCCAACCGGAACAAACCGGACCGAGGCTTGATCACAATATCCCATTTTTCCTGTTCATCTTGTACCATACACTACTTTTTTTAGTAAATTATTCCAACTGTCACATACCTTCTCTATATGAAATGTATCAGCATACTCCACCGCCTTATTTCCCATCCATTCCCAATCCGTCCGATCAGCCATATACGACATACAACCGGCCAGCTGAGCTATATTCCCTGTTTCAAAAAGAACGGCCATATCTTTGTCTTTCAACAACTCGCGCGTTATCGGTAAATCAGATGCAATAACAGGTAACCCGTGCGCCATAGCCTCTATCATCACCAGGCCGAATCCCTCCCAACGGGAACTCAGCACATACATACTGGAATGTGCATAATACTCCTGCACCTCTTTCGTGAAAGGATGCAGCGCGATGCTCTTTTCCAATTCATATTCATTGATCAATGAACGGTAAAGCGCTTCCTCAGGACCCTCCCCCACAATTTCCAGTGTCCAGTCCGGATGAGTTTTCACAAAAACAGAAAAAGCTTTTATTAAAATATCAAATCCTTTATGTCCGAATGAAAAACGACCGACCGCCAAAATCCTTCTATATTCCTTCTTTCCCCGACCTTTAGGCAGTACAGTCAGAGGATTGTATATCACCTCGCAGCACAGGTTCATTTTCCGAAAGAAACAACCGGCATCTGCATGACTTAAAACCACCCTCTCGTCCAATTTCCCCATCTGGACTTGAAAAAAGCAATCCAATCCCGGCAAATAGGGAGTTTCTTTCTCAAAGAATGCTTCATAAGAATTATGCAGCCACCCAACAGTCTTTGTCCGGATCCAACTCTTTACTGCAGAGAGGTGCAGAGCCATAAAAGCATGTACCCCGATGACTACATCACATTGCCGGGCATTTATTTTCCTTGCCAATGTCCGTTTATAAGAAGAAGGGAAAAAACTGGCAGCATACCATTCTGAAGTCAGCCGGGTATGAGGCAACCCATGTTTATATAAAAAACTATAGCCTTTACATAACAAACGCTCGATGAAAGAGGAGGCGGAATAAGAGAAAGAATCAAACCGCACGGTACTTTCGGCATATCCGTACATCGACAAGTCCGTACAAGTATCCGTGGTCAGTATCGTGACTTCATGTTTTCCGGACAAAGCCTTGGCTATTTCAGCCAACACACGCTGTACTCCGCCGAAACTGAAGACAGTATCACAATAAAATAATATTCTCATGGAATTTAGATTACACTCTTTCTTCGCAAAGATACAATAAAGAAATGAAAATAAATGCGGAATGAAGAAAGAATATCATATAATACAAAGCAGGTATATGCGGCACGTACATACGCATAGAGCGACACGTACGTATGTGAAATCCTGCTCCCCCAAAAACAACAGGTCAAATAAAAAAAAGACCTTGTTCTTTTTTAAAAAGATGGCGAGCTTTTTTAAAAACCTCCTGATCTTTTTACTGCCACCGGAAATTTGCCATATTCCATAGAGGTCCCCCCCCCTTCAGACACACTTTTTGCAAAGAAAAAGCTTGAAAACATCCTACTTCATATTAAATCGGAACAACTTATAAAAAAGGATATATTACTGATAACAAATAGATTATATGAAATTCTGCTCCAAAAAACAGTGAGGGCATGAGAGCATAAGTGAGAGTTACATTTTTTACCATCACTATACAAATAGTTCATAAACAACCAGTTGTGCACACAGTGAGAGCATGAGGGCATTATCACCCCGAATTTCCTGTGAAAGATTCTCATACTCATCGAGATATTATCAAGATAATGCATGATGCTGAATATAAATCAATATCTTTGCAAAAAGAAGAAGAATGACAAAGAACACAAGTTACCATTACAGCATCATTATTCCGCACAAGAATACCCCCCGTCTTCTGGAACGCTGTCTGTGCTCAATTCCCACTTGGGATGAAATTCAAATCATTATCATTGATGACAACAGCAACTCCGAATCTGTCGATTTTTCTCATTTTCCGGGAAACGGCAGAAAAAATACGGAAATCCTGTTCACTAAAGAGGGAAAAGGGGCAGGATACGCACGGAACATAGGACTCTCCCACGCCCGTGGCAAATGGATTATCTTTGCAGATGCAGACGATTTCTTTACAGCCGATTGTTTTACTATCTTAAACGAACACATGGACAGCCCCCATGAAGTCATCTATTTCAATGTACGTTTTGTCATGTCCGACAATCCGTCCCAAGAAAGCCGACGCGGAACTTACTATACCAACTTCTTCAATGATGTAAACCCGGAAAACAAACTGCGATACCAATCTCAAGTTCCTTGGGGCAAAATGATAAGGCGCAGCTTCCTGTCAACATTCCACATTCAATTCGATGAAACAAGAATAGCCAACGATGTGTATTTTTCATGCCTTGTCGGTATATATGCCCCCAAAGCAACCACAGACAGAAGAATCATTTATTATTGTACCGAATCCGGCCAGTCCCTTGCTATGTCCAAACAAGACCGCGAGAGTTTAATCATACGGTTTAACGCAAGCATGAAATGCAACAGACTGTTGCGACAAGAAAAAATCCACTATTACCTGTCACCACTTCCGTGGTGTATCCCTTCGGCAAAAACAAAAGAATGGCTCCCCGCCAAATACTTTTTTGAATACCTGTTTTTCTTCCGCCTGCAAGCATTCAAAGAATTATATTATGCTTTTTCCGCTATCCTGTCACATATGAATGAGCCGGCCACAAAAGAAACCGACAACCAATGTAACAAGAAGACTACCAACCTAAGGGAATAATATTCATTACACAAGAAGATTCAGCGGTACAACCTTCCCCATATCTTATAATACAATTTGATCAGATTAGCGTATTTATACAATACGTGATGTCTGTAAATCCCCCAATTCAAAAGCAGAGAAAAAGGATAGAACAAATTCAATTCGTACAAAACCTCCATAGGCCGGAACTCTCTGCAATGCTTCCTTATCAGATTTCTTTTAAACTTACCTATCGCATCATTACTTTCCCTTGTAACCCCTATTACAGCAGCATTATACACCACCGGCATCAACTTGTTCAAAATGAAACAGATATTTTCAGCATACAATTCCTGTTCCATGTGCTCATTAAAAACAGTCAAGATAAAAATAAAATCCTTTGCCGGCTTGTCAAAGTCCGTTTTCGCCTTATTCATGGTTGAGAAAGGATTTGAACGCCTGTAGAAATAAGTAAAAGAATTGACGGAAGCAAACGTTTCCACCTTTTTATACAGAAAATAGCACCACAAAAAGTCCTCAAACAAAATGCCCGTCCTGAAATAAATGGCATTCTCTGTCAGCACCTCCTTTCTGATCAATCTGTTGACCGGAGTGGATGTTATTTTCGAATCCAGAAACAGCTTGTTGATACGTATCCGTCCTTCCGTATATCTTTGCAAATCACTGTTTTTGTTTTCCATCCCTTCTGAATAAGAATCCCCCTGCACCAAGTCAATCCCCGGATATCTTTTCGTTTCCTCCCATAATTTCTCCAGACAATTCTCATAAAGCATATCATCCGAATCTATAAAAAAAAGATAACCACCCCGGGATAGTTCTATTCCCTTGTTCCTTGCCGCAGAGACTCCTTCATTCCTCTCATTTCTCACGATCCTAAAACTGATGTTCCCTTTATATCCGGCCAGCTTTTCCTCTATCAGGCGCATACTGTTATCCGGAGAGCAATCATCAATGATGATACACTCAAAACAATCAAAAGTTTGGTTGATTATGGAATCAAGACATTCTGATACGTATTTTTCCACCTTGTAAACCGGCATCACCACCGTTATCTCTTTCATCATTATCTGCTAATCATTATAAAATGCAATATTCGCAAAAACAAATGATACTCACAACATTCCAAAGACTTTAATTACTAAATAGCCCCATCTTCATCCATTGAAACCCACTTTTTACTCCGAATACAGCCGACATTCCATAAAAAAACGGATATGGACAGGAATTTCAACAACTTCTTATTGGATATATAAAAAGAATACACTATTTTTACGGAAAAACAAACCAGGGGAATGAAAATAGTATATGTATACGACTCCATAGCCCGTATAGGAGGCATGGAACGGATTTTAACGGATAAGATGAATTACTTGGCCGAAATTTATGGGCACGAGGTCTATCTTATCACTTCTTCCCAAGGCAATCATCCTTTTTCTTTCCCGTTATCCCACAAAGTGGAACATATCGATCTGGATACAAAGTTTCATTTGCAATACCAGCATCCGCTTCTCGAACAATTGAGAGTGGGATGGACTTTGAACCATAAATTCGAACAAAAATTAAAAAAAGAGATCAAGCTCATCAATCCCGATATCATATCAGGAAATACCAGTTTCAAAGCGGATTTGATCTGTAAATTAGACTGCAAGGCAAAGAAAATCATTGAATCGCATTGCGCCAAAATATACACCCGGATACCTGCAAACCGCAAAAAGAGTTTTTTTAAAGATATAAAAGACAGATACGTCAGCTACCAATGTTTCCGTGATGTAAAACGATACAGCGATGCTATAGTCACACTGACACAAGGAGATGCCGCCATGTGGGGACAACATCCGAATATACATATCATTCCGAACACCACCTCTATTGATATACAAACAATCAGCTCCTGTGAGGCTCCCCGTGTAATAGCGGCAGGCAGACTGACCTGGCAAAAAGGATTCGACAGACTGGTTGACGCATGGAATATCGTGCAGAAACGCCACCCCGACTGGATACTGGATATATTTGGTGAAGGATTTTATAAGGATAGCTTAACCCGGCAGATTAAAGACAGAAAGCTGGAACACTCCATCACAATTCATCCTTTTACACAAAACATAACGCAAGAATACCTGAACAGTTCCATTCTGGCCCTAAGCTCCAATTACGAAGGTTTTGGACTGGTCTTGATCGAAGCCATGAGTCTGGGTGTTCCTTGTGTTTCTTTCGACTGTCCTTTCGGTCCATCGGAAATCATCAGAAACCAAGAAGACGGACTCCTCGTCAAAAACGGAGATATACAAGGATTTGCCAACGCTCTTTGCCACTTGATAGAACATGAAGCAGAAAGAAAAGCTTTTGGCAAAAGAGCTAAACAAAATATAAAACGATACTCACTCCGAAACATCATGCCGCAATGGGAAATGTTGTTTCATAAACTGACTGAAAAATGACCATCGTTTATCTATACACAGCACTATGCACCGTGGGAGGCGCAGACCGGAGCATCATCCAAAAAGCGAACTATCTGGCTGACGAAATGCATCAGGATGTATTTATTATCACAGATTCACAAAAAGAACGCCCGCCCGTTTTCCCGATATCTCCCAGAATCAGGCACATTGACATAGGAATTGATTTTGACAGACAATATCATCACAACCTGTTAGTAAGAGGATATTATTATTTTACCCTGATGCACCTGTACAGAAAGAAGCTGGAGTATTGGCTGAAAACCTTGAAACCGGATATTGTCATCAGCACATTGGGCCGAGAATTGGATTTTCTGACACAACTGGATGATGGAAGCGTAAAAATAGGAGAATCCCATATAGCCAAACCATACACTCGTAACCTGCATCTGATGGAACAACGGGGATTCCCATACAAGCAAATCGCACGGCATTGGAGAAAGAAACAGGAGGAGGCTGTAAAAAAACTGGATGCGCTGGTTGTTCTGACACAACATGATGCGGATAATTGGAAAGAAGTGAAGAAGGCTTGTGTCATACCGAACTTCTTACCTTTCTCACCCGAAAAAGGGAGTTCCTGCCTGGAGAAAAGAATCATCAGCATAGGAAGATACAGCGAACAGAAGGGGTATGACCGCCTGATTGAAGCCTGGATCAAAGTCAATCGGAAGCATCCCGACTGGCATATCCGCATTTACGGAGAAGGACAGGATAGGAACAGCCTGCAAGAGCTTATTGAAAAGCATCATATAGAAAACAGTTTTTCACTATGCCCTCCGACAAAAAGCATTCAAGAAAAATATCTGGAAAGTTCCATATACGTCATGAGTTCACGATTTGAAGGATTACCGATGGCACTTCTGGAAGCGATGGCATGTGGTGTTCCCTGCATTTCATTCGACTGCCCGTACGGACCTGCCGAGATTATCACTCCGGAAGAAGACGGAATACTGGTGAAGAACGGAAACACGGACGAACTGGCTGACGCGATATGCCGGCTGATAGAGGATACGGACAAACGCATACGGATGGGAAAGCAGGCCCAAAAGAATATCCAACGTTATTCACGCGAAGAAGTGATGAAACTGTGGGATGAACTATTCAACACCTTAACAACTGCCCGACCATGAATATCATCTACCTCCTTTTCCATGGACTATCCCCTTACAGCGGCATCAGTAAAAAGATCTTGCATCAGGTTAAAGGCTTTGAAGCATGTGGACACCGGGTAAGTTTATGCACATACAGCATAGCGGACAACGGCCACCGGGTAAGGATGATAAACAATGAAATAATAGAAGACTACGGAACAGGCAAACCGGCTGCGGCGAAAAGAAGAGTTTCCTACCAATGCATATACCGCTATGCTGTAACACATCAAGTGGAATTAATCTATGTACGCTCTTTCCATAATGCAAATCCGTTCACTATCCGGCTGTTCAGCAAACTGAGGAAAGCCGGAATTAAAATAGCGATGGAAATACCTACCTATCCTTACGACAGCGAATACGCCGGTTTTCCACTGGTCACACGCCTGGGGATACAAGTGGATAAAGTATTCCGAAAGACATTGGCAAAACACGTGAACGCCATCGTCACTTTCTCAGACTATCACTGTATATTCGGCCAACGTACCATTCAGATATCCAATGGAGTTGACTTTGATTCCATTCCGCTGAAAAAGACGGTTGCTAAAAATACCTCCGTCATTCATCTACTAGGAGTGGCCGAAGTACATTATTGGCACGGTTACGACCGCCTGATAGAGGGTTTGGGCAAATATTACCAAGACCCGGCAAACACAACCGTATTTTTCCACATCGCCGGAGGTATATGGAAATCCGAAATGCATGACTCACAACACGCTCCCGGATTTTATGAACTTATCAACAAATATCATATAGAAAAATATGTCATCTTCCACGGACAAAAAATGAACGAGGAACTAGACGAATTATTCAACGAAGCAGACTTTGCCATCGGCAGTCTGGCACGCCACCGCAGCGGCATCGACAAAATCAAAACATTAAAAAACAGAGAATATGCAGCACGGGGAATACCTTTTGCATATTCAGAAACAGATGAAGACTTTGACAAGATGCCTTATATACTGAAAGTTCCGGCCGACGAAAGCCCCATAGATATCCACCGGCTTATCCGGTTCTATATGGAACTGGATCTGTCTCCTCGTAAAATAAGGGATTCCATTAAAAACCTGTCATGGAAAGAACAGATGATGAAAGTAATAAACAACCTGTAATACTCCCGCCTATGATCCGAATCGCCTATTGTACCCCCTCTCTCCATATCCCCGGAGGAGTGGAAAGGGTACTGACCACCAAAGCCAATTATCTGGCGGAGAATGGTAATTATGACATATATATTTTGCTGACTGACGGAAAAGGCAAGCCTCCCTGCTATACTTTATCGCCTAAAGTAAAAATCATCCAACTGGATATAGATTTTGAAGAATTATGGGAACTCCCTCTTTGGAAAAAAGTGCCGGTTTATCTGAAAAAACAAAGAATATACCGACGCAAGCTCTCTGCCGCCTTGTCTCACCTCAAACCGGACATCACAGTTTCTTTGTTACGACGGGAAATAAACTTTATCACTTCCCTCAAAGATGGAAGCAAAAAGATAGGGGAGCTACACGTAAACCGGAAAAACTATCGTAACTTTGAAAAGAACGAAAGCAACTTCATCAAGGAACTTTTTGCCAAATTATGGATGAAAAGTCTGGTGAGGCATTTAAAAAAGCTGGACAAGTTCGTTGTACTGAGTGAGGAAGACAGAGCAAACTGGCCCGAACTGCAAAATGTAAAAGTTATCAGCAACCCTCTACCCTTTCAATCCGGAACATTCAGCGACTTGAACAATAAACGGATAACCGCAGCCGGAAGATATACTTATCAAAAAGGATTCGATTTGTTACTGGAAGCATGGAGCAAAATCTGTAACCGGCATCCGGACTGGGAATTACATATATATGACAAAGGAGACAAGACTACATATCAAGTACTGGCCGGAAAATGGAAATTAAAGAACCTTTTTCTTGAAAATGCAACCCCGGATATGCTCTGTAAATACCATGAAAGTTCTATCTTTGTATCAAGTTCCAGATTTGAGGGATTCGGAATGGTCATAGCGGAAGCAATGGCGTGCGGAGTACCTGCCGTGTCATTCGCCTGTCCGTGCGGACCTAAAGACATCATCCGGGACGGGGAAGACGGACTATTGGTCGAAAATGGAAAAACAGAAGAACTGGCCGAAAAAATAAATTATCTGATTGAGAACGAACAAATAAGAAAAGAAATGGGGAAAAAAGCCCGCATCAATGTACAACGTTTTGCTGAAGATGTAATAATGCAACAATGGATTCAGCTATTCAACAACTTATTAAACGGAACAAAACAATGAAAACAGATTCCCCCTACGACAGAGGAGACATCCATATAAATAAAAACGACAAAGTGCTGGAGATAGGTCCGGGCCATAATCCGACATATCGCTCCAACGTGATAGCCGAAAAATTTATTGACACCAATTACCACCGCTGCGGTGACGTGAAAATATACCCGCATCAGACCTTTGTACATGCCGATGGAGAAAAACTGCCCTTCAAAGACAAGGAGTTTGACTACGTAATATGCAATCAGGTATTGGAACACGTGGAACATCCCGAAGCTTTTGTCAAGGAATTATGCAGGGTAGCCCGACGGGGATACATAGAAACTCCCAGTCTGCTGGGCGAATACTTGTTTCCCAAAAAATCACATAAATGGGTTATATTGGATATAGACAACAAACTGGTCTTCTATGAAAAGAACAAGATGCCGGGAAACTATGAAAACGACTATGGAGAATTATTCCTGAATTATCTGCCTTTCCAATCCCTCCCCTACAAACTGCTGTGGCTGACGGAAGGAGATATAACCTTGAACCGTTATGAGTGGAAAGATGAAGTGGAGATACTAGTCAATCCCGAAGATGAATACTACTCCTCTTTCTTCCTCAACAAATGGAACCGGGAAATGGTGGAGAAACTATATCCCCGCCGTTCCGCCCTGACGGAAATGAAGAAGATGATTCAAGCCCTGTTCTATATCCTCAAAAACAAATTCAAATCACGATTCAGTAATCACCGGAATCCGGTCACACTGTCCGAATATATAAAAACGCATGAAGTGGTACGCTGACTATTTATCCATCTATGACAAGCCTTTCACCCAAGCCCCACAAGCGGTTATCAACCAAGTGAAAGACAAGGTCCGGCAGCTTGCAACTCATGCTCCGCTGGTTTCGGTGGTCGCCATCGCCCATAATGAAGAAAAGAGGATATTGAGCTGCCTGTGGTCTTTATGTGAAAACCAACATAACTATCCTGTAGAAATACTAGTCATCAATAATCATTCTACCGACCACACCGAAGAGGTACTAAAAGAATTAGGAGTCACCTACTTCAATGAATACCGGAAAGGTCCCGGTTTTGCCCGGCAATGCGGACTGAACCATGCCCGGGGGAAGTATCATCTCTGCATAGACGCCGACACACTTTATCCGCCCCAGTACATCAGTACCATGATAAAGGTCTTACAGGACAAAGAAGTGGCAGGTGCATACGCCCTGTGGAGTTTTCTTCCTAATGAACATCATTTAGGACTTTTCTTCTATGAGACACTACGTGATCTCTATTTGAAAATACAAAATCTGAACAGACCGGAGCTCAATGTACGTGGAATGGCTTTTGCCTTCCACACGGAAACAGCCCGGAAAGAAGGATTCCGGACAGACATACTCCGCGGAGAAGACGGCTCCCTGGCACTGGCATTGAAAAAATACGGAAAATTAAGATTCGTCACCGCCCGCAAAGCCCGTGTCCTTACCGGCTATGGCACTATTTCGGCCGACGGATCCCTGTTCAGCAGTTTCAAAAAACGAGCCATAAAAGGTTTAAGAAGCTTCACGGCTCTTTTCTATAGCAAAAACAATTACGAGGACGAAGATTCTAACTTGATAAAGTAACGACAGATGAAAATAGCAATAGAAGCCCAGCGCATCTTCAGAAAAGAGAAACATGGCATGGACTATGTAGCTCTGGAAACCATCCGGGAACTGCAAAAGATAGACCAACAGAACGAATACTTCATACTGGTCAGCCCGGGAGATGATGTTTGTTTGCAAGAATCCGCCAACATGCATATCGTGACCGTTAATTGGCCATCCTATCCGCTTTGGGAACAGATAGGACTACCGTTGGCTTTAAAAAAAATCAAACCCGACCTGCTGCACTGCACAAGCAACACTGCCCCTGTGCATGGAAACATTCCACTGGTGCTTACACTGCACGACATTATCTTTCTAGAAAAAAAACAAGGCAAGAACCAGTCCATGTACCAAAGACTGGGACGTTTCTACCGAAAAATCATTGTTCCCCAAATCCTTACCAAATGCAAAAGAATCATTACCGTTTCTCATTTTGAATGCAACCGCATCAGTCATTTCCTGCACATTGACAAACAACTGCTTGTCGCCGTATACAACGGCTATTCACAACATTTCATACCCATACGGAACGCACAGGCCATCACTGCCCGATACATAAAGAACCATCCTTACCTGTTCTTTTTAGGAAATACCGATCCCAAGAAGAATACGGCAAGGGTATTGCAGGCATACGGCATTTATTTAAAAAAATCCAGTCAGCCCCTCCCCTTGCTTATCGCCGACCTGAAAGAAGAGATCATAGACGAATATCTGAACCGGGAAGGATTACAAGAAATAAAAAAAATGCTGTATCATCCCGGATACATTCCAAACACAGAACTACCCGCTGTTTATAGTGGAGCATCCGTCTTTATATACACGTCTTTACGCGAAAGTTTCGGCATCCCCATTCTGGAGGCGATGGCCTGTGGAACTCCCGTCATCACCTCAACCACTTCCGCCATGCCCGAAATCGCAGGACCGGAGGGTATTCTGGTCAATCCGTTCGAACCGGAGGAAATTGCTTCCGCCCTCCTTCATTTAGAAGAAAATGCAGAATTCTATCAGTCACAAACTGCATATGGACTAGAAAGAGTCCGTCGGTTCTCATGGGAGAACACAGCCAGAGAAATATTGAATATATATAAAGAAATACTAGCATGAACACTCTTGAAATCCTCTTCTTCGTTCTCCTGTTCATTGTATTCTACACCTATGTGGGATACGGAATCCTGTTGTGGATATTGGTAAAAATAAAACAAAGTTTTATTTCCTTCTACGATACGGACGAACCGGAGCAAGAAACCTGCCGGAACGGCAACAACACCGACCTACCCGAAATCACCCTGTTCATCACCGCCTATAATGAGGAACAGGTAGTGGACGGAAAGATGAAAAACTGCCAAGAACTGGATTATCCCAAAGAGAAACTGCATATCGTATGGGTAACGGACGGCAGCAATGACCGAACCAATGAAAAATTAAAAGCATATCCCGATGTCACCCTATTGTTCGTCCCCGAAAGAAAAGGAAAAACAGCCGCTATGAACCGGGGCATGGGATTTGTCACCACACCTTTGGTCATATTCACAGACGCCAATACATTTATTAATCCGCAGGCCGTTCGCGAGATAGTAAAATGTTTTAACCATCCGCAGGTGGGATGTGTGGCAGGAGAAAAACGGGTGGACATGTACAGTACCGAAGGAGCGGTTTCCGGAGGAGAAGGATTGTACTGGAAATATGAATCATGGCTGAAAAAAATGGATTATCAGCTCTATTCCGCCATAGGTGCTGCCGGAGAATTATTCGCCATCCGCACCCCGTTATATGAGGAAATGCCTGAAGATACCCTACTGGATGATTTTATGTTGTCCCTGCGTATCGCCATGAAGCAGTATACGATAGCATATTGTGATACGGCATATGCCTTGGAAAGCGGATCGGCCGATATGAAAGAAGAGGAAAAAAGAAAAGTACGTATCGCGGCAGGAGGATTGCAGTCTGTCTACCGTTTGAAAGAACTGCTGAATCCGCTACGTTATGGAATCCTCAGTTTTCAATATGTTTCCCATCGCGTGCTGAGATGGTCGGTAACCCCGGTCGCCTTGTTTCTGCTCTTTCCCTTGAATATCCTGCTGGTTGTCTGTAGTGAAAGCCTCCCGGTTTATTTTCTTTTTCTTCTGCTGCAATCCGCATTCTACCTCGGGGGAGTTTATGGCAGCCTCTTGTCTGCCAAGTCCGTAAAGAACAAATTCCTTTATATTCCCTACTATTTCCTGTTCATGAACATCAATGTGATAAAAGGTTTCTTCTATTTGAAGAGACATGCCGGCGGAACATGGGAAAAGTCCCGCAGGGCATAATATTTACTCACCAAAATACTTTTTTATCATCTCACGCAAAGCGGGAGCCATGATCGGCTTGGCCATATAATCGTCACATCCGGCTTCAAAAGCCTTGTCACGGTCACTGTCGTATGCATTGGCGGTAAGAGCTATGATGGGAAGTATCCCTCCCTTCAGACGAATTCTTCTGGTAGCTTCCAAACCGTCCATAACAGGCATCTTTATATCCATCAAAATCATATCGGGCCGGCAACTCTCAAATTTCTCAATAGCCTCCTGCCCATCATGGGCACGGTGAACTTCATACTCCTTTCTTAAAATTATAGATAATAAGAGATAATTACTTTCCGTATCTTCAGCTACCAAAATCTTTTTCATTTCTTCTTTTCATTGATTACCTTGCAAAATTACGATATAAAATGATATAAACAATATTTTTTTTGTATATTTGCTGTCAGTAACAAATATCACGCATCTAAATTCGCTAAGAGAAACAGTATATTGAGAATCATACTATTAATATGAAAATTCCGAGTAATATATTGCACGATAAGCAGTATGCAGACAAAATTCTGGAAATTACGGCTGATACTATGTTTTTCGTATATAAAGACGGCACCTGTTTAGACTTCAAGGCTAATACGACGGACTTCTTTATAAAAGAACAAGATATTATAGGGAGAAATATATTCTCTTATTTCCCCGTAGAAACGGCACGGGAGATGTATGCGGAATTCATCAAAGTACGGGCAGGAGACAAACCTTCCGCACGGAATTACAAATTAATATTGGAAGATGACGTGAAATACTACAAATGTATTATCAGCAAGTATGATGAGGAGCATTTTCTTTTTCAATACAGGGATATCACAGGCCGGAGTGTCGTCAGGCTGAAACTGGAAAAAAAGCAAAAAGATTTGTGCGAAGTAGAAAAAGCCGCAAGAATAGGATTATGGGCATACGATTCGTCCACACGGCTCTTCACTTACTCGGGATACACCCGGATATTCTGTAACGATGAGGAACAGAAACAGATTTCCATAGATGAATACATGAACTATATGCACCTTGATGACAAGGACCGTTTCAGTCAATGGCTGGAAGAAAACCTGAAGGAGAAAGATGCTTCCAATACCGTAAACTATAGACTCCTTATTGACGGAAAGACCGTCAATATGAGAATAAAAACATACCACAAAGAGGTATATATGCAAAGGACCGTATTGGAAGGATATATACAGAACACATCCGAAATTGTTTGGAAAGCAGAACGCTCCAACCAGCTGAAATCTGCCTTCCTTGCCAATATGAGCCATGAAATCCGTACGCCGTTGAATGCCATTCTGGGATTCTCACGCATTATAGCCGAAACGGAAAACGCCGAGGAAAGATTGCAGTATTACGATATTGTAGAAAAAAACAACATGCGCTTGCAGGAACTTATCAACGAGATTTTGGACCTGTCGAAGATTGAATCGGGCATGATGGAGTTCAACTATGCGCCTGTATCCCTTTATATTTTATGTGAGGATGTAAAAAACACGTATAGTTTCCGGTGTCAACCCGGAGTGGAGCTTGTTTTCGAAGAGTCCGATCCGTCACTGGTTATCTCGACAGACAGGAACCGCTTGTTTCAGGTTTTCTCCAATCTGATAGGTAATGCTACGAAATTCACCGCCAAAGGTTCTATCAGCTTCGGGTATAAATTGAAGGAAAAAGAGATTGTTTTTCATGTAGCCGATACCGGAAGCGGTATTTCCGATGACAAGATAGACAAGATATTCGATCGTTTCATCATGGCCAACAACCAAGTGCAAGGCACAGGACTGGGGCTTTCCATCAGCAAAATCATTGTAGAAAAGTTAGGAGGAAAAATAGCTGTACAATCCAAAATGGGAACCGGGACCACATTCACTTTTACATTGCCTTACATTTCGGCAAACGGAGATATGAAATGGGAGGAAAAACTTACACCGGCTTCCATTAAAGACAACAATAGAACTTCCCATCAGGAGATGACCATCCTAGTGGCGGAAGACTATCAAAGCAATTATGACTTGATAGAGGCTATGCTCGGAAAAATGTACAAACTGGTGCATGCTCATGACGGAATGGAGGCTATCATATTCTATGAACAATACAAACCCGACTTAATTTTGATGGATATAAAAATGCCTAACATCAATGGTCTGGACGCCACCAAAGCCATCCGGGAAATGTCTGCCAGCGTACCTGTCATCGCTGTAAGCGCATACGCATATGAAAAAGACAAAATAGCTGCCATAGAAAGCGGATGCAATGAGTTTTTAACCAAACCGGTATCTGCCGACTTATTGAAAATGACTATAAACAAGTATCTAAAACAAAAGTAATTTATGGGAAGATTAGCCGTATACAAATTTGCCTATTTTTTATCTATCCTGTTCACAATCTTCATTCTGGGACTTTCCATCTTCGCTTACTTCTCAGGTAAAATAAATCCGGTGGAGAATATGTTCGCCGCATACGTTGCCTTAAGCAAACCTATACTGGTGGTTGTCAATACGATATTATTTATTTACTGGCTCATCAGACTACGGTATTGGTTATGGATTCCATTGACGGGTCTGATAGTAAATTACGAATACATCACTTCCATGTACCAAATTTATAACCCTACCAAATATGCTAACGAGAACAGATTGAAAGTAGTGACTTACAATGTCCACTCATTTGGAAATGAAATTACGGGATTCTCCGCCAAGGAGTTTGCCGAGATGATGAACAAGGAGGAAACGGATGTACTTTGTTTTCAGGAATATAGAGGCAATGGCGACTTTACGGAACAAGACTTACAGAATACGTATGCTAAAATATTCCCTTACTCGTTTATCCCCGAAGGATTGAGTCAGGCCATTTACAGCCGCTACCCCATCAGACAGTCACAAACAATAGAATTTCCGAATACCAACAACGGAGCCATCTGGGCCGACCTGGATGTAAAAGGTATGACGATACGCATCATCAACGTGCACATGCAGACTACCAGCTTTGACAGAATGCGTTCCAAAGCAGCACAGGCTCGGGGAGAACAAGATGAGGAACAGGAAAGAGGCATTTATCTGGGCTATTCTGACAACTTCCGGGAAAATACTGTCAGACGTGCCGGACAGGCTGAACAAATCAGTTCGCTGATCAATGCCACGGAATATCCCTTGATTGTATGCGGTGACTTCAATGACCCTCCGGGAACTTTTACTTATGAAACTCTGAAAAACGGTTTGAAAGACGGATTTCAAACCGCTGGAGAAGGGTACGGAGCCACTTATCGGGGGTTTCACCATTTACTACGGATAGACTACTTGTTCCATTCCACCTTATTGGAAGGTATAAAGTATAAGGTGATTCCTTATGATATGAGTGACCATAACCCGGTATATCTGGAGGTGGGGCTTTGATAAATCACTTCTTCAAAGCTACCGAAAAGAAGAAAGTGGAACCTTTTCCCTCTTCAGACTCAAACCATAAACGCCCACCATTCTTAACAGCAAAATCCTGACATAATAACAAGCCTAATCCGGAACCTTCCTCATTATTCGTTCCGTATTTGCTGAAATGAGTTTCCGTGTTCAACAGTTTCTTTTGGTCTTCCTCACTCATGCCTTTTCCGGTGTCTTTTACACTGACTATGACTTTATCACCCTCTATTTCGGCATTAACCAGAATTTCGGAATCATTATAACTGAACTTAATTGCATTGCTGAGAAGATTACGCAAGATGGTTTTCATCATATCCATATCGGCATGTACCTCAATCTTTCCATGCACCGGGAAGTTCACCTTTATATTCTTCATACCGGCTACCAGATTGAAAATTTCGATAACCGAAGCAATATTCCCCACAATATCAAAGTCCTGATAAACTACATTCAGCTTGCCTATCTGGCTTTTAGTCCATTTCAATAAATTATCCAGCAAAGAGAAAACATCCTCCGTACTTTGATTGGCCATGCTCAGCATATCAAACATTTCCTTACCGATCTGTTCGGACGGAAGACTGAGTATCAACATATTGAGCACCATTTTAATGGATCCCATGGGTGAACGCAGGTCATGTGCGATAACAGAATATAACTTGTCGCGCCCCATAATAATCTTACGCAATTCTTCCGTTTGCTTCATGATGATCCGTTTGGCGGCAATCAGGGATATCTGATGGGTAACACGGATCACAAGCTCTTCCTTATTAAAAGGTTTGGATATAAAATCATTCGCACCTACCTTGAAACCCTTCACTATATCGGCAGTGGTATTCAAGGCTGTCAGAAATATAATAGGAATATGTTGTGTTTCCGGATCGGCTTTCAATCGTTCGGCAACTTCAAAACCATTCATCTCGGGCATCATGACATCCAACAAAATCAAATCGGGACGGGCATTGACCGCCTGGGATAATGCCTCCTTTCCATTACCGGCAGTTATCACCTTAAACTTCTCGTTTGTTAACAACACTTTTAACAACAAGACATTAGAAACCACATCATCCACAACCAAAACAGTGTACTCAGAATGACTTATTACAACATTTACATCCGGTGTCATAGGTATATATTATTTAGCCAGAACACTTTTAAAATAATCAATCACTTTCATCAGCCCCTCTTCCAGATGAATGTGAGGCTCCCAATCCAGCTTTTCTTTTGCCAGAGTAATATCCGGCCTGCGCTGACGAGGGTCATCATGAGGTAAAGGTTCGAAAATAATGTTAGAATGAGAACAGGTCAGTTCCAATATCTTCTGAGCCAGTTCGAATATGGAAAATTCGCAAGGGTTACCGATATTCACCGGTCCTGTGAAGTGATCTTCCGTAGCCATCATACGTATCATCCCTTCCACCAGATCATCTATGTACTGAAAACTACGTGTCTGTTTTCCGTCTCCATAAATGGTTATATCTTTATCTAGCAATGCCTGTACCACAAAATTGGAAATTACACGTCCGTCATCGGTCAGCATATTAGGACCATACGTATTAAATATGCGGATTATTTTTACCAAAACGCCATGTTGACGGTAATAATCCATGCACAAAGTCTCGGCACAACGTTTTCCTTCATCATAACAAGACCGGTAGCCTATGGGATTCACATTTCCCCAATCTCCCTCCCTTTGGGGATGCGACAACGGATCACCATACACCTCACTGGTAGAAGCCTGAAGTATTTTTGCTTTGTTACGCTTCGCCAGTCCCAACATATTAAACGTGCCGAAGACAGCCGTCTTCGCCGTTTTGATAGCATCATGCTGATAATGTATAGGAGAAGCGGGACATGCCAGATTGTATATCTCGTCCACATCCGTCCAAAACGGATTAATTATATCGTGTTCTATCAGTTCAAAGCGCGGATGCCCGATCAGGTAACTTATATTCTCTTTACTCCCCGTGAAAAAGTTGTCTAAACATATAACAATATTACCTTCCTCTATCAGACGAGTGCATAGATGTGACCCTATAAATCCTGCGCCTCCCGTTACTAGGATTCTTTTCATTCCCCTTATTTTTACTTTATTTTATGTTTAGCAAAAATAATTGATTCCCTTCACTTGTGCAAACATTTAAAACAAGATTATTCGTTATCTTTGCAAATACTTTGTCAAAATGAGATTTATATGAAGAAATATCCTTGTGTATTAAGTATAGCAGGATCCGATTGCAGCGGAGGAGCCGGCATACAGGCTGACCTGAAGACCATCTCCGCCTTGGGTGGTTATGCTGCGACAGCCATTACTGCAATCACCGTACAGAACACTTTGGGAGTACGTGCCATACATCCCGTACCACCGGTATATGTACGTGGGCAGATAGAAGCCGTAATGGAAGATATCCGTCCGGATGCTGTTAAAATAGGTATGATTAATGATGTGGAAATAGTCGAGGCCATAGCCTCCTGCCTTCGTACATACCGACCCCGTTTCGTTGTGTTCGATCCGGTCATGGTATCGACTAGCGGACACCGGCTGATAGAAGAGGACGCCATCAGTGCACTGACCCGGGAACTGATGCCTCTGGCCAGTCTGATTACGCCCAATCTGAGTGAGGCGGAAGTATTGACGGAACACTGCATAAGCAATGTGGACACAATGAAAGCTGCCGCATCGGAATTATTAAAATTCGGTTGCGGATCCGTTTTACTGAAAGGAGGACATTTGGAGGGCGACAAGATGTGCGATGTATTACAAACAGCTGGAGAAGACAAGCCTCATCTCTTTATCTCAGATAAGATAGAAAGCAAAAACACACACGGAACAGGATGTACTCTTTCTTCCGCCATTGCTACTTTTCTGGCACTGGGATATGATATGCCGCAGGCCGTAGAACATGCAAAAGCATATGTCACCAAAGGAATCCACGCCGGGAAAGACGTGCATATAGGCGAAGGACACGGCCCGCTGAATCACTTTTACGCACCTGTTCCGATGAAAACAATGAAATAATTTGTCAATGTGCTAATTACCATGCGGTACATAATGCAGCATATTAGCAAATTGCCTCATTATTATTCCGTAGTTCCGAAAGAAATAATTAACTTTGCAACGTTTTTAAACCAAAATAGGAAAAATATGAAAGCATTTGTATTCCCCGGACAGGGAGCACAGTTTGTAGGTATGGGTAAAGACCTGTACGAAAACTCGGCTTTAGCCAAAGAACTTTTTGAAAAAGCAAACGACATTTTAGGATACCGTATCACAGACATCATGTTTGAAGGTACTGACGAAGACTTGCGCCAGACTAAAGTAACTCAGCCTGCCGTTTTTCTGCACTCGGTAATTTCCGCTCTTTGCATGGGTGATGATTTCAAACCTGAAATGACTGCCGGACACTCGCTGGGCGAATTTTCCGCATTGGTTGCAGCCGGAGCATTGTCTTTCGAAGATGGTCTGAAACTGGTTTATGCACGTGCTATGGCTATGCAGAAAGCTTGTGAGGCACAACCCTCTACGATGGCTGCCATCATTGCATTGCCTGACGAAAAAGTAGAGGAAATCTGTGAAGCGATTTCTAAAGAAGGAGAAGTGGTAGTGGCTGCCAATTATAACTGCCCGGGACAAATTGTCATCTCAGGTTCTATCGAAGGAATCAACAAGGCTTGCGAGCAAATGAAAGCTGCCGGTGCTAAACGTGCCCTGCCGCTGAAAGTGGGAGGCGCCTTCCACTCTCCGCTGATGAACCCCGCCAAAGTGGAACTGGAAGCTGCTATCAACGCTACTGAAATTCATACTCCGAAATGCCCTGTATATCAGAACGTGGACGCTTTGCCTCACACAGATCCCGCTGAAATCAAGGCAAACCTGGTAGCTCAGCTCACCGCTTCCGTACGCTGGACCCAGACAGTGAAGAATATGGTTGCCGATGGTGCCGATGACTTTACCGAATGCGGACCGGGTGCTGTACTGCAAGGACTGATCAAGAAAATTGATGGATCGGTCAACGCACACGGTATTGCTTGATAAACAAAATTCAGTTATTATAAATTTTATACGGATTACCGGAATATGCTGAGTAATCCGTATTTTTTTTATGGCATTTCACAAAAATATTCGTAAGTTTGTCGATATCTAAACGAGATCAGACTATGAATGAATTTAAATATAACATTGGTTATGCCCTGAGCGGAGGATTTATAAAAGGATTTGCCCATTTGGGGATTATGCAGGCTTTGCATGAACATGGCATCAGGCCGGAAATACTTTCCGGAGTAAGTGCAGGTGCTCTTGCCGCTGTCTTCTATGCCGACGGCAAAGAGCCTTATCATATTGTTGAACTTTTTGAGCACCATTCATTCAAAGAACTGACCACTTTTTCTATCAACAAACAAGGTCTGCTGAAACTGGATAGTTTTATCGATTTCTTAAACAGCAACTTGGAGTCGAAAACGATAGAAGAACTAAAAATTCCCACTATTATTACCGCCACCGATTTGGATCACGGACGCATCGTTTCTTTTAAAAAAGGGAAAATAGCCGAAAGACTGGCTGCTTCCTGCTGTATGCCTATCTTGTTTGCCCCCATACGCATCAACAATACATATTATGTAGATGGAGGAATCTTGATGAACCTGCCGGTCAGCCCCATTCGCAAAGAATGCGAGAAAGTGATAGCACTCAATGTAGATCCGCTGGTAGCAGATGAATATAGCAAGAATGTGGTAAGCATCGCACTCAGAGCCTATCATTTTATTTTCCAAGCCAATACACTGCCTCAAAAAGGGATTGCAGATTTGCTGATCGAATCATACGGACTGGAAGAATACAGCAACAGAGAACTGGAAAGAGCCGAAGAGATATTCGAAAAAGGATACAATACGGCAACGGAACTCCTGGACAGACTACTCCTGGAGAATGGAACAATTTGGAGATAAACAAAAAAAAATAAAATGGATACACAAGAAAAAATTATTATCTATCAGGTATTCACCCGTTTATTCGGGAACAACAGCCTGCGTTGTAAGCCTAATGGTTCTTTGGAGGAAAACGGTTGCGGAAAAATGGCCGATTTCACGACAAAGGCTTTAAACGAGATCAAAACACTGGGTGCTACACATATTTGGTATACAGGTATCATTGAACATGCTACCCAAACCAATTATACCCGCTATGGCATCAAACCCGATCATCCCGCAGTAGTAAAAGGAAAGGCCGGATCACCGTATGCCATCAAGGATTATTATGATGTAGACCCTGATTTGGCAACCAGTATCCCGGACCGTATGAAAGAGTTCGAGAATCTGGTAACACGAAGCCACAAAGCCGGATTGAAGGTCATCATTGATTTTGTCCCCAACCATGTAGCCCGCCAATATGGTTCAGACGCCAAGCCTGAAGGAGTAACCGATTTGGGTGAGAAAGATGATGTGACAAAAGCTTTCAGCCCCAACAATAATTTCTATTATATTCCCGATACAAAGCTGGAAGGCAATATTGACCTGCACCATGGCGCAGCGGAACCTTACATAGAGTTTCCGGCAAAAGCAACCGGTAATGACCGTTTTGACGCATGGCCCAACTCCAATGACTGGTATGAAACTGTGAAACTGAATTATGGTATAGACTACTTGAACGGTCATAGCCGCCACTTCGAACCGATTCCGGACACATGGGTGAAGATGCGTGACATCCTACTGTTCTGGTCTGCCAAAGGCATTGACGGATTCCGCTGTGATATGGCAGAAATGGTTCCTGTAGAATTCTGGGGATGGGTGATTCCGCAAATCAAAGCTGAACATCCGAAACTGATCTTTATCGCCGAGGTCTATAATCCGGGAGAATACAGAAATTATCTGTTCAATGGCAAATTCGACTATTTATATGACAAAGTAGGTCTGTATGATACACTACGTGCCATTACCTGCGGATGGGAATCGGCAACTGCTATTCCACAACGCTGGCAAAGCTTGGGAGGTATTGAAAAACGAATGCTCAATTTCCTGGAAAATCATGACGAGCAGCGCATAGCTTCCGATTATTTTGCCGGAAACGGCTCAAAAGCCATCCCCGCAATGATTGTATCGGCTTGCATGAATACCAATCCGGTCATGATTTACTTCGGGCAGGAATTGGGAGAACATGGCATGGATACGGAAGGTTTCAGCGGGCGTGACGGAAGAACTACCATCTTTGATTACTGGAGTGTGGACAGCATACGCCGCTGGCGCAATGGAGGCAAGTTTGACAATAAATTCCTGAATGAGGATGAAAAGCAATTGAAACAATTCTATACCCGTCTGCTGAATATATGCAACAGTGAAAAAGCCATACGGGAAGGTGTGTTCTTTGACTTAACCTATGCCAATCTGGCCGGATGGGTATTTAACGAACATAAACAATACGCCTTTTTACGAAAACAGGATGATGAACTGATATTAATTATGGTTAACTTTGACTCCATACCGGCACGTTCAGCCGTCAATATTCCGCAACATGCGTTTGATTATTTAGGCATCCATCGTTATGGAGAATATGAGGCAACCGAATTGCTGACCGGAAACACAGAGAAGCTGACTCTTATGCCGGACAAAACAACTCCCGTATTACTAGATGGAATGAATGGAAAAATTCTGAAATTCAAGCTATAGTTTCCCACCACAGATTACTCAGATTAACACAGATACAGATTGAAATAAGCAATAAATCGTATTTCAATCTGTGTAATCTGTGGTAAAAAACATTTTAACTCTAGGAAAATACAAATTCCTTCATTGTCCTATCTCTTCAACAGACCGATTTTCAAGTTCAGCTTAAAATAATAGACTCCGTTCTCACGTTCCAGATATCCGTATTTATCTTTTTCAGTAGAACTTTTCTCAAACCGGGAATTAACAAACAGGAAATCGGCAAATACCTGACGGTCAGCCTTCTGATAACAAAGTACCTCTCCATTACCATTTACAAACAGAAAACCGGATATGGCAGAATCTATCCCATTAAATATCTTGGCAGGACGCATTCCTAAAGCCAAAGCCATAAGAAACTGCTTCATCTTATATTCATAATAACTATGCTTATGGATCAATTCATCCTTTATTTTCAACGGATTGATTTGTTTGATTGCTTCTGTCAGGTCACTAACTTTGGATATACCATCCAAATGCATGACACGCAACATCTCGCCCAACATACGGGGAAAATGAAGATCTATCATGCAAAGATTACTACGGAATACCTTATCGGCCACATCATTATATTTTAAGATTCCTCCCAAGCGTTCTATCATCAACATACGTCCTGCCACATCATCTTCTTCACCAAAAGCATTAATTTTGTTTACGGTAGGAGTAGCGAATTTAACACCTGTCTGCTCAAACTTCAAATTGGCGGTACGCCCTCCATCCAACAACGGGAACATAGTTCCCAAACGGGAACGAACGCAAAAACCTACCAACGGAGCCTCTATACTGTAAAAAGCAACATAGAAATCAGTACGGTCATCCGTCTTTGCTTCCAAGTCATAAATGGCGACTTCATCTAAAAATTCTTCTACACCGTCGGGAGACATCACATCATTCTCTCGGCTCTCTTTGACAGCAGCAAAAACCAACTCTGCCACAGCCGCAAAATCCTCACGAGGTATCTGCTTATCTATCTTTTCCCCACAAATACGTACGGTCGCCTCATCCTCCAGAATATAACGGCGTGTCCCGTCATGTTCCTCACGCTGTACCATCGCCACAGGAAGCTTTTGCACTTCATTCCTTTTCACATCAGGCGTACCTGCATACACATATCCGTCCGCTAACAAGCGGAAAAAGGCGTAAAGCTCGCCCCACTCTCTCTTTGTCGCTTCAAATGCCATATATTTTCTCTTTTTACTATCGTCTGCTATTTTTTAACGGCTGCAAAGATACGCAAAAGAAGTCTTAAAAAACAGGTTTTCGAGAAACGCAAATATTAAACAATGTTATATAGCATACTTTTTAAGTCTGATTATTTGCTATTTTCCAAAAAGTCCGTACCTTTGCAATGTGTTTTTCATAGTATTAGATTTAAGGTTAACAAAGGTTGGAGCAAGGCGTTGCTCCTTTTTTATTTTATCCCCCTTACTTTTACGATAAAACAAGTATTTCTTTTAATCCAGAAACCTCGACCTATCTTCAATCGTTCTCAACAGAATCCCTCCGACAGGATAATCAGGTAGAAATTTATGAAGGGAATGCGGATGTGATTTACGTTCCAATCGAACCGATGAATTAGCATTTATCAACAAATGTATCACAAATCACTGCATTTCCATAAACCTGTTCCTTATCCGGTTTGTTCTAAATGGCAAAGACAATCTTTATAAATGATAGAATCATGAAATTAAAAAAAGGAAGTATTGCATTACTAACATTGGCAGGTATGTTCTATATGAGCGTACAAAAAGCGGATGCATGCACGCGTGCCGTCTATATCGGACCGGACCATATGGTAGTAACCGGACGTACAATGGACTGGAAAGAAGATATTATGAGTAATATCTATGTTTTCCCCAGAGGAATACAACGTGCAGGATATAATAAAGAAAATGCCGTGAAATGGACTTCAAAATACGGCAGCGTCATTGCAACAGGATATGATATAGGTACGTGTGACGGAATGAATGAAAAAGGATTGGTTGCCAGTCTGTTATTTTTGCCAGAATCCGTCTTTGACCGTCCGGGAGATACACGTCCTGTCATGGGAATCAGCATATGGACACAATATGTACTGGACAATTTTGCCACCGTACATGAAGCTGTTGAGGAGCTGAAAAAAGAATCATTCCGCATTGATGCTCCCCACATGCCCAACGGTTCAGCTTCCACTCTTCACCTGGCTATTACAGATGAAACAGGAAATACAGCGGTTTTGGAATATCTGGACGGGAATTTAAGCATACACGAAGGAAAAGAATTCCAAGTGATGACCAATTCTCCACGATATGATTATCAGTTGGCTATCAATGATTACTGGAAAGAAGTAGGAGGATTGCAAATGCTGCCGGGCACGAACCGTTCCAGCGACCGCTTTGTGCGTGCCTCTTTTTATATACATGCAATCCCTCAGACTCCGGACGCTAAAATAGCTGTACCCAGTGTACTCAGTGTGATGCGTAATGTATCTGTCCCTTTCGGAATTACCACACCGGACAAACCTCATATATCTTCCACCCGCTGGCGTTCTGTATCCGATCAGAAGAATAAAATATATTATTTTGAATCGGTCATGACTCCTAATCTGTTTTGGTTGGATTTGAAGAAAATCGACTTCAGTCCCAAAGCCGGAATCAAGAAACTGCCCCTCACCAACGGAAAGATTTATGCAGGAGATGCTGTAAAAGATTTAAAAGACAGCGACTCATTTGTATTCTTATTCCAAACCCCTGTGATGTAAAACAGTAAAAATCAATATGACGTTCATGCCTCATTAAAATCAGTTAAGAGCCTCGTGAACGTCATACTTTTCTGCAAAAGTACTCCCCTCCGGCATTGAGTATCTTTTAAAATTCGTTGTTTTATAATAATACAAAAGCAATCATTTCCTCTCTGCTTCCTTATTACAAAAGAATAATTTATCTTTGAACGGATTTTAATATCCCATCAAAATCAGAACAAAAATAAAATAACTATGGAACAACCATCACTCAACGACCATAATAAACAGGAATACCCTCCCATGCATACTACAGAGCATGTCATAAACAGGACAATGGTCAATCTTTTCGGATGCGGACGGGCAATATCCGCCCATATAGAACGCAAAAAAAGCAAGCTGGATTTTGCGCTGCAAACCTGTCCGGAAGAAGCGGATATTATAAGAATAGAAAACACCGTAAACGAAGTATTGCGAAGAAATTTGCCCGTTACAATGGAATTTATCTCTCAAGAGGAAGCTATAGGGCGCTTTGACATGAAACGTTTACCGGAAAAAGCTTCCGAAACCGTACGGATTGTAAAAGTCGGCGATTACGACGAATGCCTCTGTATAGGTCAACACGTGAAAAATACGTCCGAAATAGGTACATTTAAAATTATAAGCCACGACTATAAAGACGGAATCTTCCGTATGCGGTTCAAGCTGATATAGAACAACTGTCAATCTGTCCCCCTAAAATTACAAATTGGCAGTAGCCTTGACAATCAAATGTTTAAAGAGGCTTACCAACTTTTAATGCAAAGGTTTTAATCTTTAAGAAAACCTTTATAGGTTTAAAAGAGTGCAATATAAACCGCATATCATCGAACTAATGGTATGCGGTTTGCATTATGGATAGTGAATGACAAAGCCGAAAGGTGAAGGAATTCAGAAATAAACAAAATGTTTAACCAAAACCTATAGGAGATTAAGATTATGATGCCAGTAAGAAGATCAAACCAAACATGGTTACCAAGTATTTTTAATGATTTCTTTGATAACGACTGGATGGTAAAAGCCAATGCAACAGCTCCCGCCATCAATGTTATTGAAAGTGACAAAGACTACAAAGTAGAAGTCGCCGCTCCGGGAATGACCAAAGAAGACTTCAAGATTCATATCAACGAAGACAACGACTTGGTTATCTCTATGGAAAAGAAAACAGAAAGTACCGAAGGTGATAAAGAAGGCAAGAAAGAAAGCCGTTACTTGCGTCGCGAATTCTCTTATTCTAAATTCCAACAGACATTGATCCTGCCTGATGATGTAGATAAAGATAAAATTGATGCAAAAGTAAACGATGGTGTATTAACTATCGAGTTGCCGAAACGTACGCCGGAAGACAAAGAAAAAGCAGCCAAGGTTATCGAAGTTAAATAACATGCTCTCAAATTCAGAAAAGAGGGATTGCCGCAGAGGCAGTTCCTCTTTTGTTTTTATAAAAGTCCGTTTCTATTCCCTATGAGTCCATCGTAATCTTACAACCCAAAGATATAAATCTTTCACCTGTAAGATCTATAATCTTCCGGGGGTAAGATCTATAATCTTCGCATTGCATCCTCCCTTCCCTGTTCTGTTCCATATTGCCTGTTGTCTTTACGCACTATACCTCGCCAATGTCTACTTAACATATTTATCCAACACTTTTTCCAAGGCATTTTGTGAAACCGGCTTAGTCAGGAAATCATCGCATCCGGCTTCTATAGCCCTGTCTTTGTCGGACTCAAAAGCAAAGGCAGTCAAAGCGACAATAGGCACTTCTTTTGAATAAGAACGAATCAGGCGCGTAGCCTCCAGCCCATCCATATGGGGCATCTTGATATCCATCAAAATCAAGTCGGGCTGATGTTCTTTAAATTGATTCACCGCATCCTCTCCATTCTTAGCCCATAGCAGATTACATCTTTTCCCTAACAATGTCTTTAACAGCAAAAAGTTGCTGTCTACATCTTCCGCCACCAGTACTGTTCTTCTTTGCAACACTTTTCTCGGTCCCGTACTCCCTGATTCCGGACACTTCGTAACCTTTCCGGATTCCGGAATTTTTTTACCCGCCTTATAAGGAATCGTAAAACGAAAAGTAGAACCTTCATTCAGTTTGGATTCCGCAGTAATCTCTCCACCTAGTTTTTCTACAATCACCCTACAAATCGCAAGCCCCAAACCTGTTCCCTGAACAAAAGTATTCAGTTTCACGAAACGCTCAAAAATCATTTTAATCTTCTCCTCGGAGATACCCATTCCCGTATCTTTTACATAAAAATCAATATACTCCTCCCTCACTTCAAAACCAAAACGGATTTCCCCTTTGAAAGTAAATTTTATAGCATTGGTTATCAAATTTGTAACAACTTGCATAATTCGGTTCTGATCTTCATTGATTATCAAGCTGGTGTCTTTATTGTCTAATATCAAAACAACCCCAGTCTGCACCCGATCCTTATGCATCTCATACACATTACGGCACAATTCTCCCAAATCCATTGGATATCTGATGTATTCCAATGTACCCGCCTCTATTTTTGCCAAATCAAGTATGTCATTGATTAATTGCAACAATATTTCCGAATTCTGGTTGATGATGTCCGAATAAAGTTTTTCATCCTCTGCGTTATCCGCTATAGTCATCAAATGCGAAAATCCCACAATTGCATTCAGCGGAGTACGGATTTCATGGCTCATATTGGCAAGGAAAGCGGTTTTCAACCTGTCGGACTGTTCGGCTTTGATACGGGCGAATATCAATTCCTGCTCTATATTCTGTATATTGGTAATATCCCATGAAATACCGATAATGAGCGGTGTCCTCCCTTCCAGAGGAACCAACGTTTTCAAGGTCTGCACAATACGGGGCTCTCCTGTAGCCGTCACATACGTTTCCTGCATTTCCATACGTTCGCGGGTACGAATCAATTCCAAATCATCCCGATGAAACTTCTCCGCATTCTCATATTCGGGAAATACTTCAAAATCAGTACGCCCCAACGCTTTGGAAGCAGGAATTTTAGAGTGACTGGCAAACGCCTTATTCCAATAAAGATATCGGAAATCATCTTCAGGGTCCTTCACAAACAAATAAACAGGAATATTATTCAGTATAGCATCCATCAGATAATTCAATTCACGCAATTCATCACGATTCTTGATAACATCTGTTATATCCTGTGTAAAGAACCAAATCATTTCCTCGCCCTGATTTTGAATCATAAAGGCCGAAACCTGATGAACACGAAGTTTTGTTTCTCCCACACGGGTATATTTGGCACGATAAGCAAAATTACCTCCGTTGTCGCGAATCTCCTGAACACGTTTATCAAACTGTTCTTTAGTATTCAAGGAAACAGGCAAATCATAGATTTTCTGTGTTCCTAATTCCCCTTTCACTCCATATTCCTCAATAAACTGCCGGTTGGCATAGACTAAGGTTCCGTCAGCCGATACAGCCAGAATACTATCACTGACCCTATCCAATATCCGTTTAAATATTTCCAAATTCTGCTGTGTGGCAACTCTTTCACTAATATCACGGCACATTATCAACACATATTCTTCATCTAAGGGGAAAATACGATTTTCATAATAATGAAGCGTCCCGTCCACATCCAATTCATGATGGGCTGTAGAACCCCTACCTGTCGAAATAACCTTCTGAAGATTATTATGTATATTGTGATAAGCCTCTTTAGGAACCATATCCTGCATACGCATCCCCTTAAAATCGTTGTTGGATACACCCACATGATTTGTTTCCTCATTAGACACCACCTCTATCCCCATTTCCTCATGATTGAAAACGGTCAACATATCCGGCAAGGAATCTAATATTCTTACCGCATATTTCTCCTTGAAACTAACGCCATCAAAGTTTTTTTCAGAAGAAGATAATTTTTCTTTCAGCAGCCTGTTCTCCTCTTTCAACGATTCAATTTCCTGCTCTAATACTTTAAGCTTGTGTTCACAATCCATTTGTTTTGAATATCTTTAGGATTCCTAATTGGACAAAAGTAGAAAACTTTTTGTAAACACAGAAAGAATAGTGATTTATTTTCCGATAAAAGAGAAGTCACTGATTAATAGTTAATGGAGTGCACTGTTGCCACACCCCATTAACCACATATCATCAGCCATTAAAATCATTTATATTCTGCCCAGCTCTTGATAGCGATATCGTTTATCGTCATGGTACAGAAAGCATTGATAAACGCACTTGCCAGACGAGCATTGGTTATCAAGGGCACATTCAGGTCGATAGCGGCACGACGTATCTTATATCCATTGTCCAACTCCCCGGCTGTCAGATTCTTCGGGATATTGACTACCATGTCTATCTCTTTCCGATGCAACATATCCAGTGCCTGAGGTTTCCCTTCCTCACTGGGCCAATACACGCGGGTATTTTCCACCCCGTTCTCGGTCAGGAAGTGGGATGAGCCTCCGGTGGCATAAAGTTTATAACCTTTCTTCTGCAACATACGGGCCGCTTCCAAGGTATCCGCTTTCTGCTTGGCATTACCTGTAGAAAGCAACACGCTCTTTTCCGGAATACGATACCCCACAGACAGCATCGCCTTCAATACGGCACACGAAGTATCCGTACCGATGCAGCCTACTTCACCGGTAGAGGCCATGTCTACCCCCAATACCGGATCGGCTTTCTGCAAACGGTTGAAAGAGAACTGGCTGGCCTTAATACCCACATAATCCAACTCGAAAAGATTCTTGTTCGGTTTCTCAACCGGCAGTCCGAGCATCACTTTGGTAGCCAGTTCAATAAAATTAATTTTCAGCACCTTGCTGACAAAGGGGAAGCTGCGTGAAGCACGAAGGTTACATTCAATTACCTTGATATCATTGTCCTTTGCCAGATATTGGATATTGAACGGACCGGAGATATTCAATTCCTTGGCTATCTGACGGGAGATGCGCTTGATGCGGCGCACCGTTTCCACATACAGCTTTTGCGGTGGGAACTGGATAGTGGCATCGCCCGAATGCACTCCGGCATACTCAATGTGCTCACTGATAGCATATGCCACAATCTCACCATTCTGAGCCACAGCGTCCATTTCCACTTCCTTGGCGTGCTCGATGAACTGGCTCACCACTACCGGATGCTTTTTCGATACATTGGCAGCCAGTTTCAGGAAGCGTTCCAACTCTTCTTGATTGGAGCAGACATTCATGGCCGCACCACTCAGCACATACGAGGGACGTACCAAAACAGGGAAGCCTACCTTGTCAATAAAGGCATGGATGTCTTCCATAGAAGTCAATGCGCTCCATTCGGGCTGATCCACTCCGATGCGGTCCAGCATGGCCGAGAATTTATCCCGGTCTTCGGCATTGTCAATGCTCTTGGCACTGGTACCGAGGATATTTACATTTTGCGCATCCAGACGGAGAGCCAGATTATTGGGAATCTGGCCACCGGTAGATACAATGACTCCGTGAGGATTCTCCAGTTCGAGAATATCCATCACACGCTCGAAAGTCAGCTCGTCAAAGTACAGACGGTCGCACATATCATAGTCGGTAGAAACCGTTTCGGGATTATAATTAATCATGACACTGCGGTAACCCTCCTTACGGATAGTCTGCAAAGCCTGCACGCCACACCAGTCAAATTCCACCGACGAACCGATGCGGTAAGCACCCGAACCCAGTACCACGATGGATTTATGGTCGCCTAAGTACTTCACATCATTGGCCACACCGCTATACGTCAAGTACAGATAGTTGGTCTGTGCAGGGTACTCGGCCGCCAAAGTATCGATTTGTTTCACCACCGGAAGGATTCCCACCTGCTTACGATGATTACGCACATACAGAATACCGTCTTCCATATCTCCTTCGTAGCCAATGGCACGGGCTATCTGGAAATCGGAGAATCCCTGCACTTTCGCCTTGCGGAGCAATTCGTCCGGCATATCGGTAATCTGCTTGTGGTTATTGCCCCATTCGTGCATCTCTTTAGAAGTGTCCATGATGTGCTGCAATTTCTGCAAGAACCATTTGTCAATCTTGGTCAGCTCATGAATCTGGTCTACCGTGTAACCTGCACGCATGGCTTTGCTGATCACGAAGATACGTTTGTCCGTCGGCTCACGAAGGGCTTTGTCCACGTCTTCTATAACCAATTCCTTATTCTCTACAAAACCATGCATTCCCTGACCAATCATGCGCAAACCTTTCTGAATGGCTTCTTCGAAAGTACGTCCGATAGCCATCACCTCGCCCACCGATTTCATGGACGAGCCCAGTTCACGATCCACACCGTGGAACTTGCCCAAGTCCCAACGGGGAATCTTGCACACCACATAGTCCAGTGCAGGCTCGAAGAAGGCACTGGTGGTCTTTGTCACCGAGTTTTTCAAGTCGAACAACCCATATCCCAAGCCTAATTTGGCGGCAACGAAAGCCAACGGATAGCCGGTAGCCTTGGAAGCCAATGCAGACGAACGCGAAAGACGGGCGTTGACCTCAATGACACGGTAATCTTCCGATTCGGGATCGAAGGCATACTGTACATTGCATTCGCCCACAATGCCGATATGGCGGATGATACGGATAGCCAGTTCACGAAGTTTATGATACTCGGCATTGGTCAGTGTCTGCGAAGGGGCGATCACGATAGACTCGCCGGTATGGATACCCAGCGGGTCGAAGTTCTCCATGTTACATACAGTGATGCAGTTATCATAACGGTCACGGACCACTTCATACTCCACCTCCTTCCAGCCTTTCAAACTCTTTTCCACCAATACCTGCGGTGAGAAAGAGAAGGCCTTTTCAGCCAGAACATTCAGTTCCTCTTCATTGTCACAGAAACCTGAGCCCAAACCACCCAATGCGTAGGCGGCACGGATAATGACCGGATAACCTAATTCTTTAGCGGCGCGACGGGCATCTTTCAGGTTTTCCACCGCTTCGCTCTTGATGGTCTTGACATTGATTTCATTCAGTTTTTCTACAAACAATTCACGGTCTTCAGTATCCATGATGGCCTGCACGGGAGTACCCAGCACACGGACATTGTATTTTTCGAAGATGCCTGCTTTGTACAGTGCCACCCCACAGTTCAAGGCAGTCTGCCCGCCGAAAGACAGGAGCACACCGTCCGGACGTTCCTTTTCTATCACCTTCTCTACAAAATAAGGAGTAACGGGCAGGAAATAAATTTGGTCTGCCACCCCTTCGCTGGTCTGCACGGTAGCGATGTTCGGGTTGATCAGAACCGTTTCAATCCCTTCCTCCTTCAAGGCTTTCAATGCTTGCGAACCCGAATAGTCAAATTCTCCGGCCTCGCCAATCTTCAAGGCACCGGAACCTAATAACAATACTTTCTTTATTTCGTCTTTCATACTTGTTCTTTTTAATACACGGTTTATAACAACTTCACAAACTCATCAAACAGGAACTCGGTATCCGTAGGTCCCGATGCAGCTTCCGGATGGAACTGTGCCGAGAACCAAGGTTTGGTTTTATGCCTGATACCCTCGTTGGAACCATCGTTCATATTGATGAACAGCGGTTCCCAATCGGTTCCCAATGTATTATTATCTACCGCATAACCGTGGTTCTGACTGGTAATGAAACAACGTTCCGTTCCTATCATGCGCACCGGTTGGTTATGGCTGCGATGACCGTATTTCAATTTATAGATGGTGGCGCCTCCTGCTTTGGAAAGCAACTGATTCCCCATACAAATGCCGAAGATAGGCTTGTCGCTCAGGCTCATCGCCTTGCGGATATGCTGTACCGCCTCATCACAGGTATCCGGATCACCCGGACCGTTCGAAATAAACAATCCGTCATACTCCATCCCTGTAAAGTCATGGTTCCAAGGAACACGGATCACTTCCACATCCCGTTTCAGTAAGCAACGGATAATATTTGTCTTTACACCACAATCCACCAACACCACTTTTTTCTTACCGGCACCTTCATTGTAACGAATTACTTCCTTACACGATACTTTATCTACATAATTGGTACCTGCATACATTGCTTCGGGCACATTGCCAGGTTCATCATCAAATACGATTTTCCCCATCATTACCCCATGTTCGCGAAGAACTTTGGTCAGTTCACGGGTATCGATGCCTGTAATGCCCGGCACTTGCTCACGCTTCAGCCAGTCGGCCAGACTTTCTTCCGCATTCCAGTGACTGTATTCTTCACTGTAATCACTTACAATAATCGCTTCGGCATGGATACGTTCACTTTCCATAAAAGTAGCCAAGCCGTTGGGTTCGATAGTAAAGGGAGGTACCCCGTAGTTACCGACCAACGGATAAGTTAAGGTCATCAGCTGCCCCGCATATGAAGGGTCTGTCAAACTCTCAGGATAACCGGTCATAGCGGTATTAAACACCACTTCGCCGGCTACCGGTTTCTCATAACCGAACGACTTGCCCGGGAAACGGCTCCCGTCGTCGAGGATCAATGTTACATTTCTCATCTAATCTATCTTGAATGGTTGTTCTTTAGAATTGATAAACTTTTTCTATATAGTCTATAAACGCCTGGTTCACCAGCTTCACTCCACCCGGAGTAGGATAATCCCCACTGAAATACCAGTCGCCCGTATGGTTGGGACACGCTTCATGCAATCCTTCCAGTGTCTGATAAACGATTTCCACTTTCGCCTGCGTACCCTTCGGAGTGAGAAGTTCCACCATTTTTGCCGCAATCTCCTCATTAGTGAAAGGGGCATAAATTTCTTTCACATAATTCACCATCTGCTCTTTGGGTAACCCCACCTGGTCTTTCGATTTGTTGTAAGCACGGGCTATCACATCTTTCATATCCCGTTCTTTCAATAAATCGATAGCAGCCTTGAAAGCGATAAACTGATCCATACTGGCCATATCAATACCATAATAATCAGGATAACGCACCTGTGGCGAAGAAGAAACAATGACGATTTTCTTCGGATGCAGGCGGTCGAGGATGCCGATAATGCTCTGTCTTAACGTAGTTCCCCGGACGATGCTGTCGTCAATAATCACCAAATTATCCACATGAGGCACAAGGCTTCCATAAGTGATATCATACACATGGGCAGCCAAATCATTCCGGCTGTTGCCTTCGGCGATAAAAGTACGCAGCTTGATATCCTTGATGGCTACTTTCTCGCTACGGATACGCCAGGACAGGATTTTTTCCAGTTCCTCGTGATTGGGATGATGCCCCAAAGCCTCTATCTTCTTTACTTTCAGTTCATTCAGATAATTGTCGAATCCTTCCAGCAGTCCATAGAAAGCCACTTCCGCCGTATTGGGTATAAAAGAGAATACGGTATGCTCCACATCATAGTCTACCGCTTTCAAAATAGGATTCACCAGTTTTTCGCCCAGCTGTTTTCTTTCTTTATAAATATCCATGTCACTTCCCCGGCTGAAATAGATACGTTCGAAGGAACAGGCTTTCTTCTCTTTCGCCCGGTTGATCTGTGCCAAACGCATCTTTCCAGTCTTGCTTATAAGGATAGCCTGTCCCGGTTGCAATTCATTGATGCTTCCGGCAGATACATTCAAGGCAGTCTGAATGACAGGGCGCTCGGATGCCAATACCATGATTTCATCGTCCATGTACCAGAAAGCCGGACGGATGCCCCACGGATCGCGTACCGCAAAAGATTCACCGCTACCGGTCATACCGCAGATCACATAGCCTCCATCCCACTCCTTGCTCGAAGTCTTGAGGACATTACCCAAGTCAATGCGGTCTTCTATAGCGTGAGTGATATCCATGCCTTTCAGACCTTCCTTCTCACATTCCACATAGAGGCGCTCCACCTCGCGATCCAAACGGTGCCCCACTTGTTCCAGCATAATATATGTGTCGGCATATTTACGCGGATGCTGGCCGTCGGCAGTGATACGTGCGAAAATCTCATCCACATTGGTCATGTTGAAATTGCCGCACAACGCCAAATTCTTGGCACGCCAGTTGTTACGGCGCAAGAACGGATGCACGTAGGAGATACCGCTTTTTCCGGTAGTGGAATAACGCAAATGCCCCATATATACCTCTCCGGCAAAGGGAAGGCATTTCTTGGCGTATCCGGCATCATGCAATTGTTCAGGCGCCAAATCCTTGAAATGATTTTGCACCGTACCGAATATCTCTGTTATCGCCCCTGAACCTAAAGCTCTTTCACGGAACATATATTCTTCACCGGGATTGGCCTCCAGTTTGACACAGGCCAGCCCGGCGCCTTCCTGTCCGCGGTTATGTTGTTTTTCCATCAGCAGATACAGCTTGTTCAAGCCATACATCCAGGTTCCATACTTTTCCTGATAATATTCCAGCGGTTTCAGCAGTCGTATCATAGCGACTCCACATTCATGCTTTAACGGTTCCATGCTCTCTCTTTACTACTTAAATTAATAGTTCATTTTCAGATTCTTATAAAAACATCCCAAAGGTATAACAAGACCTTCTGTCATTTTTCCAAACTTACGGTACATCTTTCAAGAATTATGCCGGAAACTTCCTGCATAATCTCCGGCAGCATTGCCTTCTATTCTACTGTTACCGACTTCGCCAGATTTCGTGGCTGATCCACATTCTTCCCTTTGCAAATGGCTACATGGTAGGCCAATAACTGTAAGGGGACCGTAGCTATCAACGGTTCGAGGCACTCTAATGTTTCGGGCAACTCAATGCAATCATCGGCCAACTTACTGATTACCGTATCTCCTTCTGTGACCAAAGCGATTACTTTTCCCTTCCGCGCCTTGATTTCCTGTATGTTACTCATTATCTTTTCATACATCGCATTATGCGTAGCTACCACCACAACAGGCATTTCGGCATCAATCAATGCGATAGGTCCATGTTTCATCTCAGCGGCGGGATAGCCTTCAGCGTGAATATAAGATATCTCCTTCAACTTTAACGCGCCTTCCAAAGCTACCGGGAAACTGTACCCCCGCCCCAAATAGAGGAAATTATGTGCATAGGTGAAAATACGCGACAGTTCCGCTATTTTAGGATTACTGATCAATATCTTTTTTATTTTAGCCGGAATCACAGTCAATTCCCGGATCACTTCCAGGTATTTCTCATCTGCCATACTCCCTTTCTCTTTTGCCAGTGTCAGCGCCAGCATGGTAAGCACGGTTACCTGTCCGGTAAATGCCTTGGTGGACGCCACTCCTATCTCCGGTCCTACATGAATATAAGAACCGGTATCTGTAATGCGCGGAATGGATGAACCTACCGCATTGCATATACCATAGATAAAAGCTCCTTTCTCTTTCGCCAGTTCTATGGCAGCCAATGTATCGGCCGTTTCACCCGATTGCGAGATAGCTATTACCACATCGTCTTCATGAATCACCGGATCACGATAGCGGAACTCGGAGGCATATTCCACTTCTACCGGAATACGGCAGAAACTTTCTATCAGTTGTTTCCCTATCAATCCGGCATGCCACGAAGTTCCGCAAGCCACAATTACAAAGCGACGAGCCTTGAGCAAACGTTCCTTATGATCAATAACCGCCGACAGTACTACTTTATCACCGTCCGCATTGATGCGTCCACGCATACAGTCGTTAATACAATCGGGTTGTTCGAATATCTCCTTCAACATGAAATGCGGGTATCCCCCTTTCTCCAGTTGTCCCAGATTCATTTCCACCGTACGTACTTCGGGATTTTGAAGCACGTTGTCCAGATTGACGACTTCCAATGTCTTGTCTCTGCGAATCACCGCTATCTCCCCATCTTGCAGATACACCACTTTATCCGTATACTCTACAATCGGAGTAGCATCCGAAGCCAGAAAGAATTCATCCTTCCCTATCCCTACCACCAGCGGACTGCTTTTGCGTGCTGCAATAATCTCATCGGGATTATTCTTGTCGAGCACCGCTATAGCGTATGCGCCAATCACCTCATGCAGAGCCAACTGAACGGCAGTAAGTAAATCTAAATGGTTGGAAAGTTGGAAAAATTCAATTAACTGTACGAGAACTTCGGTATCTGTACTACTTTTAAAGATGAACCCTTTTTTTTGTAGCTTTTCTTTCAGGGTAGCGTAGTTTTCAATAATACCATTGTGGATAAGAGCTAGATTCTTTGAAGAAGAAAAATGAGGATGAGCGTTAGCCTGACAAGGCTCTCCGTGGGTGGCCCATCGGGTGTGGGCAATACCAATTGTACCGGAAACGTCTTTTTGGGAAACAAAAGCCTCTAGGTCTGAAACCTTTCCTTTCGTTTTATAAACGTTCAACCTCCTTTTTTTGTCTATCAATGCGACTCCTGCGCTATCATAGCCCCGGTATTCCAACCGCTTCAGGCCTTTTATGAGAACAGGGTAAGCATCTCGTTTTCCAATATAGCCTACTATTCCACACATAATCTACTAAGTATATGTTCTGATTCGACTGCAAAGATACAAATATCAATTAACATAAATGCAATAAAAAACCATAAATAATTGACGAAAGCGATAAAAAAGTAAGAATAAAAATCGAAAAGAAATATTTTATTCGTTTTTTTTATAAATATGAAAACTTACAGTATGATATTGTCTGTTGTGGTTTTAGTTACGATTTGAAAGACAGTAAGCAAGCAAGAAGAGTAATGTGTAAAGAGGACCGTCATCCCGACGCCCCTCTCCGCAAACTTAAAACAACCAACAAAAGAAATAGATAACCTTTATGCAGTGATTATCTAATAAAAAGCAATTCACGATATTTAGGTAATGTCCACATCTGGTTGTCTACGATCAGCTCCAGCTTGTCAATATGATAACGTATCTCTTCCAGCATCGGGGCGATGGTATCGTGATAGGCAATGGCCTTTTCGCGCTCGCTCTCTATTTTGTTCGCCACTTTTCGCGCCTCCACCATGGCATTTACATGCTCGGTGATGAAAATGGTTCGCCGGGCAATCTCTTCGATGAGTTTCATGTTCTCGGCCGACAGTTGGGATGCTTTTTCCGCCGGGAAGAGCTCTTTCATTTTATACACATTGTCTATCAGCTTGCTTTGGTATTCGGTGGCTACGGGGATGATGTGGTTCATCGCCAGGTCGCCCAGCACGCGCGCCTCGATCTGGATTTTCTTTGTGTAAGTTTCCCATTTCACTTCATTGCGCGCCTCCAGCTCCTTGCGGGTCATCACGCCGGTGGATTCGAACATGGCGATGCTCGCGGGCTTCAAGTAGTTGTCGAAAATGAGCGGGCAGCTCGTTTCGCAGTCCAGACCCCGGTGGGCGGCCTCCGCCTTCCATTCGTCCGAGTAGCCGTTGCCGTCAAAACGGACAGGCTTGCACTCCTTGATGTAGCGGCGGATAATTTCGATGATGGCGGAGATTTTCGGTTCACCCTTTTCGATGAGCGCGTCCACGTCCTGCTTGAACCGGGCAAGTTGTTCGGCAACGGCCGCGTTGAGCGCAATCATGGCACTGGCACAGTTTGCCTCCGAGCCTACGGCGCGGAATTCGAAGCGATTGCCGGTGAAGGCGAACGGCGAGGTGCGGTTGCGGTCGGTATTGTCAATCAGCAGTTCGGGAATTTGCGGGATGTCCAGCTTCATTCCCTGTTTGCCTGCCAGTGAGACAAGGTCATCGTTGCCGCTTTCTTCTATATGGTCCAGCACTTGCGTGAGCTGTTTGCCCAGGAAAGAAGAAATGATGGCGGGCGGCGCTTCGTTGGCTCCCAGGCGATGGGCGTTGGTGGCACTCATGATAGAGGCTTTCAGCAAACCGTTGTGGTGGTATACCGCCATCAGGGTGTTGACAATGAAGGTGATGAAGCGCAGATTGTCTTCGGCGGTCTTGCCCGGAGCCATCAGCAGAACGCCGGTGTCTGTACCCAGTGACCAGTTGTTATGCTTCCCCGAGCCGTTGACGCCTTTGAAGGGTTTTTCGTGCAGCAACAGGCGGAAGCCGTGGCTCCGCGCCACCTTGCGCATGAGCGACATGAGAAGCATGTTATGATCTACCGCCAGGTTGCATTCTTCGAAAATGGGAGCCAGCTCAAATTGGTTGGGAGCCACTTCGTTATGGCGGGTCTTGACGGGTATGCCCAGTTCCAGCGCCTGTATTTCAAGGTCTTTCATAAAGGCAGCCACACGGGTGGGGATGGCTCCGAAGTAATGGTCTTCCAATTGCTGGTTCTTGCTGGCTTCGTGTCCCATCAGGGTGCGCCCGGTCAGCAGCAGGTCGGGACGGGCGGCATACAGTCCTTCGTCTACCAAGAAGTATTCCTGTTCCCAGCCCAAGTAGGCCACCACTTTCTTCACTTCCGGGTTGAAGTAACGGCACACGTCCACGGCGGCTTTGCCCACAGCACTCAAGGCTTTCAGCAGTGGCGTTTTATAGTCCAGCGACTCGCCGGTGTAAGCAATGAAGACGGTAGGGATGCACAGGGTGTCGTCCACCACGAAGACAGGCGATGAGGGATCCCATGCGCTGTAGCCGCGTGCCTCGAAAGTGTTTCGGATGCCGCCGTTGGGGAAGCTGGAAGCATCGGGCTCCTGCTGTACGAGGAGTTTGCCCGAAAATTCCTCCATCATTCCACCCTTGCCGTCGTGTTCCACAAAGGCGTCGTGCTTTTCGGCTGTGCCTTCAGTCAGGGGTTGGAACCAGTGGGTGTAGTGGGTTACCCCTAGCTCAGTTGCCCAGCGTTTCATGCCTGCCGCCACTTCGTCGGCTATGGCACGCTCCAGGGGGGCACCGTTGTCCATGGCGTCCGTCAGTTTGGCATAAACGGCGCCGGGCAGATACTTGAACATTTTCTCGCGGTTGAAAACGTATTTGGCGAAATATTCACTGGGCCTTTCGGCTGGTGTCTCCACCGTTGCTGCTTTCTTCTTGAAAGCCGTTTCGACTACTCTGAATCTTAATTTTGACATAATACCTAAATTTGTTTAGTTGTTGATTAGTAGAGTGAATGGAAAAAACTTTTGTGATTAATTGTATGCTGACTCGCCATGCTCGTAGATATCGAGTCCTTCCTCTTCAATGCGTTTCGGAACACGCAAGCCATGTATCTTGTCCAGCACTTTAAAGACAATGAAGCCCATGCCTGCCGCCCACGCTCCTACCACGGCCGCGCCGAAGAGCTGTGCCAGCAGGAAGCTGCTGCCGCCGCCATAGAACAGTCCCTTTTCTGTAGCGAAGAGTCCTGTAAGAATCGTTCCCAGGCAACCGCAAACGCCGTGTACGGACGATGCGCCTACGGGGTCGTCAATCTTTAGCACATGGTCGATAAAGTCGACTGCAAATATCATTACCACGCCGCAAATGGCACCGATAAGTACAGACCCGAAAGGCGATACCAGGTCACATCCCGCCGTGATGCCCACCAGTCCTGCCAGCACACCGTTCAGTGTGAGGGACAAGGAAGGTTTGCCATACTTCATCCAACTCGCCACCAGTGCGAAGAAACCTCCTGCACAAGCTGCCAGGTTGGTGGTGAGGAACACATGCGAAATGGCTGTCTGGTCTCCACTTGTTGCCGCTGCCAACTGCGAACCGGGGTTGAACCCGAACCAGCCGAACCAAAGGATAAACACGCCCAGGCAGGCAAGCGTCAAACTATGACCGGGGATGGCCCTTGATTTGCCGTCTTTCCCGTATTTGCCAATACGCGGTCCCAGAATGGCGGCGCCCACCAGGGCAATCCATCCGCCTACGGAGTGAACCACCGTAGAGCCGGCAAAGTCATGGAAAGTAGCGCCGAACGTCCTCATCATAAAGGAGCCTTCGTCTCCGTTCATCAGCCATCCTCCGCCCCAGGTCCAGTGGCCGGAAACCGGATAAATGAGTACGCTGATAAAGACAGTATAGACCAGATACATGGAGAACTTAGTACGTTCCGCCATGGCTCCGGACACGATGGTGGCCGCCGTGGCGCAGAATACAGTCTGGAAAATCAGGAAGCCTTCGATGGGCAATCCGTTGTCGATGATTTTGTCCATCGCCTCCAAGTTGAAAAAATGGGGGGCGCCCACAAAACCGCCTATGCCGAACATCAGCCCGAAGCCGATGAACCAGAACAGGATGGAGCCGAACATGAAGTCTACCAGATTTTTCATCAGCACGTTGGCCGTGTTCTTGGTACGGATGAACCCGGCTTCTACCAAGGCGAATCCCGGTTGCATGAAGAATACCAGCATGGCAGCAAGTAGCATCCATACAGTGTTGAGTCCGGTAGCAAGTTCGCCCAGGGCCCCGGCGGTTGCATCGGGCGCCGCGGTGGTGGCTGCCACGCCTGCATCTTGCGCCCAAAGGCCGGCGGGGAGCATAAATAAGAGTATAGTATCCATAATTTTTCTCGTTTACGTTGTAGTATTGTTTTATTCCCGACTTTACTTTTGCCGGTAAAGGGAAGTAGCTTGCGCTTATTTTTCCTGTTCTGCATTATACAGGGCTATGTCACCCCGCTCGCCCGTGCGTATGCGGACGGCGTCTTCAATGGGGATGACGAAAATACGTCCGTCGCCTATCTCGCCGGTGTGCGCCGCCTTGATGATGGCTTGCACTGTTTTCTCCACATTCTTTTCGCGCACCACGATGGAAACCAGGATTCTTTCAATCGAACTGGTATCATACACCACGCCACGGTAGATACGTCCCTGGCGTGCTTTGCCAATGCCTCTTACATCGTAGTAGGAAAACCATTCGATGTCGGCTTCGAGCAACGCGTCCTTTACGTCCTCGAACTTGGTCTTACGGATAATAGCCTCAATTTTCTTCATTGTTGTACTTGTAATTTATATGTTCCAATCTTTTTACCTTTTTAAAAACTGATACCTCTCTATTTTGTCGTTATGTCTGAATTTGTTGTCGTACCTGCATTTTCAGCACTTCCTGTCAGAAACCCAGTCCGAATACGAAATAGGCCCCTTCGGTGCGCGGATTCACCGTCACCTTGGCGAAGGCGGGGACTGAGAATGAGTCTGTAATCTTGATTTCCTTGGATGCCCCAAGGCTGATGTCGCATACGGCGAACCCGTCCGAACCACTGCATTCCGGATCTGCGGACACGTTATAGAAGTCATTGGCCCATGGCGTGGCTCCTATTTCTGCCGTCCAGTCCAGACCTGCCAATTTGAAGGGGGCGGCGAGTGATATGTAAGAGGAGTAAGCCCGGTCGCCGTCCTTGTTCACCCCATCGTCGCCTGCAAAGTTGGTGTACCAGTTCACTGCCAACGGACCGAAATCGTAGCCTATCTGCGCTTCGAATACATGGCTGGTATGGTGCGTGCCATAGTGGAAATAGCCGGGACCGCCATTGAACCAGTAGTCTGTCACCGAAATGCTGAAACCGCCGGTACAGTAGCCCAGCGTCAGGTCCAGTTCTTTCGTATCAGCGGACTCAATGCCTGCGGATCCCCATGCACCGAGCGAAAACCCTTTGTAGGCAACGGACAATGACGGCTGTATGCTTACGCCTCCCAAATCCTGTCCGCGCCAAATATAGCCGCTTACCAAGTCAGCTCCTACGCTGGCTTCCACCTTGTCTTGAGCGATGCTCGTTGCCGGCACTGCCATGGACATGCCTAATAGCAATGCCGTTTCCTTAAAATTCATCTTCATAGCTTTTTACCTTTTAATTAATAATAGTGAGTATGTCATATTTTATATACCTATTGGCTTGATTGATGTAAGTCCGGTGCAAGCACACAGTGCTTCAAGGTGTTGCCGTGTACAGCTCAGAGCAACCATTTCCTGATCCGTTTCATGGCTTCTTCGCAATCCGCCCGCTCTCCGAAAGCGGTCAAGCGGATATATCCTTCACCACTGGGGCCGAAGCCTACTCCCGGCGTGCCCACTACATTGGCTTCATACAGCATCTGTTCAAAGAATTTCCACGAGCTTACCTCGCCCGGCGCCTTCACCCACAGGTAGGGGGCGTTCTCTCCGCCGAAAACTTTGAGTCCTGTACTTTCCAACGCTTCTTTCATGATGCGGGCGTTAGCCATATAATACTGTATGATGGCTTTCACTTGCTTTTTGCCCTCGGGGGTATAGATCGCTTCGGCACCACGCTGGGTGATATAGGATGTCCCGTTGAACTTGGTGCACTGGCGGCGGTTCCACATCCGGTTCAGCGGAATGCGCTCTCCTTCCAGCGTGGCGGCTGTGAGTTCTTTCGGTACGACGGTGTATCCGCAACGCACCCCGGTGAATCCGGCCGTCTTCGAGAAACTGCGAAATTCTATCGCTACTTTCTTCGCTCCTTTTATCTCATAAATGGAGTGAGGAATGTCCGGGTCTTGTATGTAGGCCTCGTAGGCAGCATCGTAAAGGATGAGGGTATCATTTTCCAATGCATAGTTCACCCATTTTTTCAGTTCGGCCTTGCTAATGACCGTCCCCGTAGGGTTATTGGGATAGCAGAGGTATAGGATATCTATCCTGCGGTCGGGAATTTCGGGCACGAAATTATTCTCGCTCAGGCAAGGCAAGTATACCACGTTGCTCCATCGCCCGTCTTCCAGTATCCCGGCACGGCCGCACATTACGTTCGAGTCGATGTATACGGGGTAGATGGGGTCTGTCACGCCGATGCTGTTGTCGTGGCGAAGGATGTCTCCGATATTTCCCGTATCGCTCTTGGCGCCGTCACTGATAAAGACTTCGCCGGGTTCCAGATAGACGCCGCGCGGAGCGTAATCGTTCCTGATGACGGCATCTATCAGGAAATCATAGCCTTGTTCGGGACCGTAACCGTGGAATGTCTCTTTGTTTGCCAGCTCGTCTACTGCCTTATGCATGGCTTCGATGGAAGTTTGAGGCAGCGGGCGGGTTACATCTCCGATGCCCAGGCGGATGAGGTCCGTTTTGGGATGAGAGACTTTGAATGCATTTACCTTTTTGGCAATGTCCGAAAACAAGTAATTGTTTGGTAGTTTTAAAAAATGTTCGTTTACTAGTGCCATCGCTGTTATTGTTTTTATCGTTGTTTTAAGTTTTTCAAAATCAGTATCACATCTCTATTTCGCCTTCGAAAACCTTTCCGGCCGGACCGGTCATGTATACATGTCCGTCTTTCTCGTCCCAGTGGATGTGGAGATCGCCTCCGTCCATCCTTACCCACGATTTTCGTCCGGCTTTATGGTTCAGTACGGCCGCCACGGCGGTGGCGCAGGCCCCTGTTCCGCAAGCCATTGTGATGCCCGAACCTCTTTCCCACACTCTCATCCGTAGGGATTGGTCCGGCAATATTTCTACAAATTCCACATTGGTCCGCTCAGGAAAAAGCGGATGATTTTCCAGTTTCGGGCCAACCGCGGGCAAATCCACCTCTTTTATATCATCTACGAAAATGACAACATGCGGATTTCCCATGCAGACGAATGTTCCTTTGTATTCTTTTCCATCGGCCAGGATAGTTTCTGCCAGCATTCCACCGGTTTTCATAGCTATCTGTCCGGGGTTTGATAGCAGGGGCGTACCCATATCTACGGTTACATCCTTCACCACCCCGTTGCCTGTATGAAGTTTCAGGATTTTGATTCCCGAAAGGGTTTCCAGCGTGATCACCTCCTTATCCGTCAGTCCTTTCTCGTATACATATTTGCCTATGCAGCGCGAGGCATTTCCACACATCATGGCTTCGGAGCCGTCTGCATTGAATATACGCATACTGAAATCCGCTTTTTCGGATGCTCCAATCAGTACCAGACCGTCTGCACCGATACCGGTATGATAAGCGCTCCATTTTCTGGCGGCTTTTATCGGATCTTGCAGCGGAGAAGACAAGGTATTTACATAGATATAATCATTACCGGTTCCTTGCATCTTGGTAAACTTGATAGTTGTTGCCATTTTGATTAATACTTATTTATTGTAGTTTCCTTTTGCTTTTAATTCTGTGCAAATATATATCTTTTTGATATTTTATAAGATATAATTGTTTCTATTTTCTTATTTATTTTCATTCTAATAACAAATAGAAACAGAAGCATTTATTTTTTCTTTCAAATTGCATCAAAACAAGGGTAGATAGTTTTGAATTGTAAGTCAATAGGTCGTTATATGATTGGGGAATGTAATATTCCCATTATTATATCCGATCGATTGACTATAAAGGGGATATGCCGTCATAAATACAATCTATATGAATAAAAGAAATGCCCAAACTTACAATTTAAAAGTATTTTTCATAATCTAGCTTTCAAATATTAAATAGACACGTCATATATACAACAAACTGTAATACAAAGACGCAAGACTGCATCTTTGTATCAAAAGAAAGCATCAACTCTTCATCAAAAAGAAATAAATTACCTACTTTTGCAGAACAATATGAAATACAAACCAACATTATTATAAACTAAAGATAGCAATAATGGTAAAAACAGAGCAAACAGGTCTTTATGACGCAACCAACGAACATGACGCTTGCGGCGTAGGCATGGTAGTCAACATTCATGGCAACAAGTCGCATGAACTGGTAGACTCCGCATTAAAGGTATTGGAAAACATGCGCCACCGAGGCGCAGAAGGAGCCGATAACAAAACCGGCGACGGAGCCGGAATCATGCTACAGATTCCCCACGAATTCATCCTCCTGCAAGGCATCCCCGTACCCGAAAAAGGAAAATACGGAACCGGACTCGTATTTCTGCCCAAAGACGAAAAAGAGCAGGCCGGCATCCTAAGCATTATGATTGAAGAAATAGAACGCGAAGGACTTACCTTGATGCACCTGCGCAATGTGCCCACCAACCCCGCCTGCCTGGGAAAGGACGCACGGGCCACCGAACCGGACATCAAACAGGTATTCATCACCGGAGTGACAGATGCGGACAGCCTGGAACGCACCCTCTACATCATCCGCAAGAAGATAGAAAAGCGCGTGCGGCACACGGACTTCTACATCGTTTCGCTATCGGCAAAAAACATTATATATAAAGGTATGCTCTCGTCCATGCAAGTGCGCGAGTACTTCCCGGACCTGACGCAACCCTATTTTACCAGTGGATTGGCATTGGTACACTCCCGTTTCAGCACCAACACATTTCCTACATGGAGCCTCGCCCAACCGTTCCGTTTGTTAGCGCACAACGGCGAAATCAATACCATCCGCGGTAACCGGGGTTGGATGGAGGCGCGCGAAAGTGTCCTTTCCTCTCCGGCATTGGGGGATGTCAAAGACATCCGTCCCATTATCCAGCCGGGCATGAGCGACAGTGCCTCACTGGACAATGTGCTGGAATTTTTTGTGATGTCGGGACTGAGCCTGCCCCATGCCATGGCGATGCTGGTACCCGAATCGTTCAACGACAAAAACCCCATCAGTGAAGATTTGAAAGCGTTTTACGAATATCACTCCATCCTGATGGAACCTTGGGACGGGCCTGCCGCACTGCTGTTCAGTGACGGACGGTTTGCCGGAGGAATGTTGGACCGCAACGGTCTGCGCCCTGCCCGTTACCTCATTACCAATAATGACATGATGGTAGTGGCCAGTGAAGTAGGCGTGATGGATTTCGAACCGGGAGAGATTAAAGAGAAAGGGCGTCTGCAACCGGGAAAAATACTGATGATTGATACCGAACAGGGTAAAATATATTATGACGGTGAACTAAAAGAACAACTGGCATCGGCACGCCCCTATCGCGCCTGGCTGTCTGCCAACCGCATCGAGCTCGATACCTTGAAAAGCGGACGCAAGATAGACAACCGGATAGACGGCTATGACCGTATGCTGCGTACCTTCGAATTCTCGCGCGAGGATATAGAACGCACCCTCATGCCGATGTGCAACACAGGGGCCGAACCCATCGCCTCTATGGGGAATGACACGCCGCTGGCCGTCCTTTCGGACAGGCCGCAGTTACTGTTCAACTATTTCCGCCAACAGTTTGCCCAAGTGACCAATCCCGCCATCGACCCTATCCGTGAAGAGTTAGTCATGTCGCTCACCGAGTACATCGGCGCCGTGGGAATGAATATCCTGGTGCCCAGCGAAAGCCATTGCAAAATGGTACGCCTGCCTCATCCCGTGCTGAACAACACCCAACTGGACATCCTCTGCAACATCCGGTATAAAGGATTCAATACCGTGAAACTCCCTATCGTATTCGAGGTGAGCAAGGGAAAAACCGGATTGCAAGAGGCCCTGAACGACCTGTGCAAACAAGCCGAGCAATCCGTTACCGACGGAGTGAACTATATCATTCTGAGCGACCGTTTTGTGGACGACACCCATGCCGCCATCCCGTCGCTGCTGGCGGTTAGCGCTGTCCATCATCACCTCATCTCCGTTCAGAAACGCGTGCAAACCGCATTGATTGTAGAAAGCGGCGAGATTCGCGAGGTGATGCACGCCGCCCTGTTGCTGGGATATGGCGCCAGTGCCATCAATCCCTACATGGCCTTCGCCGTACTGGATGAACTGGTGAGGAAAGGCGATGTGCAGATGAATTACGAAACGGCCGAAAAGAACTATATCAAGGCCATCCGCAAGGGCTTGTTCAAGATCATGAGCAAGATGGGCATTTCTACCATCCGTTCCTATCGGGGCGCAAAGATTTTTGAAGCCGTAGGGGTCAGCGAGGAATTGCTGAGAAGCTATTTCGGCACACAGACATCCAGCATCGGAGGCATCCGTCTGGAAGAAGTCGCCAGAGACGCCATCGCCCTGCACGATGCCGGATTCGCTGCAAAAGAAGTGAGCGACATTTTACCGCACAACGGACTTTTCTCTTTCCGCAAAGACGGAGAACGGCACGCCTGGAATCCGGAAACCATCTCCACCCTGCAACTGGCCACCCGGCTGGGCAGCTACAAGAAGTTCAAGGAATTCACCTCCATGGTAGATGGAAAAGAGTCACCCCTCTTCCTGCGCGACTTCTTCGGGCACAAGCGAAACCCCATTGATTTGGAAAAGGTGGAGCCGGTAGAAAACATCGTGAAACATTTCGTGACAGGAGCCATGTCCTTCGGTGCTATCAGCAAGGAGGCACATGAGGCGCTGGCACTGGCCATGAACAAACTGGGCGCACGCAGCAATACGGGTGAAGGAGGTGAGGACAGCGACCGCATTACCGGCACTTACCAGGGTATCTCACTTTGCAGCAAGACCAAGCAGATAGCATCGGGACGCTTCGGAGTCACCGCCGAATACCTGGTCCATGCCGAAGAGATTCAGATAAAGGTAGCCCAAGGCGCCAAGCCGGGAGAAGGAGGACAACTGCCGGGATTCAAGGTAGATGAGGTGATTGCCAAAACCCGCCACTCCATTCCGGGCATCTCGCTCATTTCCCCTCCACCCCACCATGACATTTATTCCATCGAAGATTTGGCCCAGTTGATTTTCGACCTGAAAAACGTAAACCCACAGGCACGAATCAGCGTGAAACTGGTAGCCGAAAGCGGCGTGGGAACCATTGCCGCCGGAGTGGCCAAAGCGAAAGCCGACCTGATTGTCATCTCGGGAGCGGAAGGAGGAACCGGCGCGTCGCCTGCATCGAGTATGCGGTATGCAGGTATCTCGCCCGAAATAGGACTGAGCGAGACGCAACAGACCTTGGTGTTGAACGGACTCCGCGGACAAGTGAAACTGCAAGTGGACGGACAGTTGAAAACCGGACGGGATATTATCAACATGGCCTTGCTGGGTGCGGAAGAATTCGGTTTCGGTACCACCGCATTGATTGTACTGGGATGCGTCATGATGCGCAAGTGCCACACCAACACCTGTCCCGTAGGCGTGGCCACCCAAGACCCCGAACTCCGCAAACATTTCCGCGGACACTATGAATATGTAGTGAATTATTTCACTTTCCTAGCACAGGAAGTACGCGAATATTTGGCCGAAATGGGATTCACCCGGTTGGAGGATATCATTGGACGGACAGACCTGATTGAAATACAACAAGCGCCAAGTGAGAAGAAATCCTCACTATTGGATTTCAGCAGACTGCTACACCGGGTGGACAACGGAGCTGCCATACACCATGTCATGGAACAGAAGCACGACATTGCCCATGTGAAGGATGTGACCATACTGGCCGCCGCCAGGGATGCCATAGAAAACGGAAAAGAAATTTCCCTGGAATACACCATCGCCAATACGGACCGTTCGGTAGGCGCCATGCTGGCAGGAGCGGTTGCCAAGAAATACGGGCAGGCAGGACTTCCGGAACAGACCATCCACATCAAATTCAAAGGTTCGGCAGGCCAAAGTTTCGGTGCGTTCCTGACCCACGGCATCAGTTTCAAGCTGGAAGGCGAAGCGAATGACTATCTGGGAAAAGGACTGAGCGGCGGACGCATTGCGGTACTGCCCCCCGTGCGCAGCAATTTCGATGCGGAAAAGAATACCATCGCCGGAAACACCCTGCTGTATGGCGCTACTGACGGCGAGGTGTATATCAACGGACGGGTGGGCGAACGCTTCGCCGTCCGCAATTCCGGTGTGACGGCCGTGGTAGAGGGTGTAGGCGACCACTGTTGCGAATACATGACCGGAGGACGGGTCGTGGTACTGGGGGAAACCGGACGGAATTTCGCTGCCGGAATGAGTGGCGGCGTGGCTTACGTGTGGAACAAGAACCACAACTTCGATTATTTCTGCAACATGGAGATGGTGGAGCTCTCACTTATCGAGGAGGCATCTTACCGGAAGGAGCTGCATGAACTGATCCGTCAGCATTACCTCTATACCGGTTCCAAACTGGCACGAACAATATTAGATAACTGGAATCACTATGTGGATGAATTTATCCAAGTAGTACCTATCGAATATAAACGAGTATTGCAAGAAGAACAAATGCGCAAGCTACAGCAAAAAATAGCTGATGTACAAAGAGATTATTAACGACAAAAGAAATACAACAAAGATATGGGAAATCCAAAAGCATTTTTAACTATTCCGCGTCAGGAAGCAGGCTACCGTCCCATCCACGACCGGATATCAGATTATAGCGAGGTAGAACAGACTCTGAACAGCCGTGACCGGAAACTTCAAGCCTCACGCTGCATGGACTGCGGCGTTCCCTTCTGCCACTGGGCTTGTCCGCTGGGCAACAAGCAGCCCGAATTCCAAGATGCCCTCTACAAGGGCAAATGGGAGGAAGCCTACAAGATATTGAACGAAACCAACGATTTTCCTGAGTTCACCGGCCGCATCTGCCCCGCCCTCTGCGAAAAGAGTTGCGTGCTGAAACTGAGCATGGACTCTCCCGTCACCATCCGCGAGAACGAAGCGGCCATTGCCGAAGCAGCCTTCCGCGAAGGTTACATCAAGCCCCGGAACATTGAACGCAACGGACGGAAAGTAGCCGTCATCGGTGCCGGGCCTGCCGGACTGGCCGCCGCCAACCAGCTCAACGGAAAAGGTTACACTGTGACCGTCTTCGACAAGAATGAGGCGCCCGGCGGCCTGCTGCGTTACGGCATCCCCAACTTCAAGTTGCACAAGCCCATCATCGACCGCCGTATCCGGGTGATGGAAGAAGAAGGCATCCACTTCAAAATGAACAGCGACGTGGATGTGCGGCAACTCCCCGAAGGTTTTGACGCCTACTGCATCTGCACCGGAGCTCCGACCGCCCGTGACCTCCCTGTCCCCGGACGCGAACTGAAAGGCATCCACCCGGCACTGGACATGCTGGCGCAACAAAACCGTATCCTTGCCGGCATGACGTTCCCGAAAGAACAACTGGTTACAGCCAAAGGCAAGAAGGTACTGGTCATCGGCGGAGGGGATACCGGCAGCGACTGCATAGGGACCAGCAACCGGCAAGGCGCCGTAAGCGTCACCCAAATAGAAATCATGCCCCAGCCGCCCGTAGGACAGAATCCTGCCACTCCATGGCCCCAATTCCCCATCGTACTGAAAACTACCTCTTCCCACGAAGAAGGGTGCAGCCGCCTATGGTCTCTCGCCACCCGTAAGTTTTTAGGCAAAAACGGTAAAGTGTGCGGTGTGGAAGTGGAACAGGTGGAATGGACTCCCGGTCCCGACGGCGGCCGCCCTGCCATGAAGCCCACCGGAAAGGTGGAAGTGATTGAAGCCGACCTGGTTCTTCTGGCAATGGGATTCCTAAAGCCCGAACATCCCCAATTCGCCGAAAACGTATTCGTAGCCGGCGATGCGGCAAGCGGAGCCAGCCTGGTGGTACGCGCCATTGCCAGCGGACGGAAAGCGGCAACGGACATAGACAGTTATCTCAATAAATAAATCAACAAATACAATTATGTGTGGAATCGTAGGAATATTCAAGATAAAGCAACAAACGCAAGAGTTGCGTCAGAAGGCATTGAAAATGTCACAAAAGCTCCGCCACCGCGGGCCGGACTGGAACGGCATCTACGTAGGCGGATCTGCCATCCTGGCCCATGAACGCCTCTCCATCGTAGACCCTCAAAGCGGAGGGCAGCCCCTATACAGTCCCGACCGGAAACAAATCCTTGCCGTGAACGGAGAAATCTACAACCATCGGGATATCCGTGCAAAGTACGTCGGAAAGTATGATTTCCAGACCGGAAGCGACTGCGAAGTCATCCTTGCCCTTTACCGTGACAAAGGTATTCACTTCCTCGAAGACCTGAACGGCATCTTCGCCTTCGCCCTCTATGATGAGGAGAAAGACGATTTCCTCATTGCCCGCGACCCCATCGGAGTCATACCTTTATATATAGGTAAGGATAAGGACGGCAAAATATACTGCGCCAGCGAGTTGAAAGCCCTCGAAGGGTTCTGTGATGAATACGAACCCTTCCTTCCCGGCCATTACTATTGGGGAAAAGAAGGCAAGATGACCCGTTGGTACGTCCGCGACTGGTTTGAATACGAAGCCGTGAAAAACAACAATGCCTATTCCCAGGACATACACGACGGACTGGAAGAGGCCGTTAAACGCCAACTGATGAGTGATGTGCCCTACGGCGTACTTCTTTCCGGCGGTCTGGACAGTTCCGTCATCTCTGCCATTGCCAAGAAATATGCAGGCAAACGGGTAGAAACCGACAATAAAAAAGATGCCTGGTGGCCTCAGCTCCATTCCTTTGCCATCGGTCTGGAAGGTGCGCCCGACCTGATAAAGGCCCGCGAAGTGGCCCGCTTTATCGGAACCGTGCATCATGAAATCCACTATACCATCCAAGAAGGATTGGACGCTATCCGCGACGTCATTTACTATATCGAGACTTACGATGTCACCACCGTTCGCGCCTCTACCCCGATGTATTTGCTGGCACGCGTCATTAAAAGCATGGGAATCAAAATGGTGCTGAGTGGCGAAGGGGCTGATGAAGTGTTCGGCGGCTATCTCTATTTCCACAAAGCTCCTACGGCCCAAGCCTTTCATGAAGAGACCGTGCGTAAACTAGGCAAGCTCCACCTCTATGACTGCCTCCGTGCCAATAAATCCCTCGCAGCATGGGGAGTGGAAGGCCGAGTGCCTTTCCTGGACAAAGATTTTCTGGACATAGCCATGCGCCTCAATCCCGAGGCAAAGATGTGCCCCGGAAGCACCATCGAAAAGAAAATCGTCCGCAAAGCCTTTGCAGACATGTTGCCCGACAGTGTAGCATGGCGACAGAAAGAGCAGTTCAGCGACGGCGTGGGCTATAGTTGGATTGATACACTGAAAGCCCTTACCGCCGAAGCCGTCAGTGACGAGCAAATGGCGCACGCAGCCGAACGGTTTCCTATCAATACGCCGCAAAACAAGGAAGAATACTACTATCGCAGCATCTTCCAGGAGCACTTTCCCAGTGAAAGCGCAGCCCGCAGCGTGCCAAGCGTGCCCAGTGTGGCATGTTCTACAGCCGAAGCCCTTGCGTGGGACGCCGCCTTCAAGAACATGAACGAACCAAGCGGACGGGCCGTGAAGGGAGTGCACGAAGAAGCATATGATTCATAATATGGCAACGTGAGTCTGATTCCAACAATTTCATGCATATCTTTACCGCTTCTCTTACAGCATGTATTCAAAGAAGAGATGCTTTGCACCCCGAAATCTTGCGCGGCCTTGCCTTCGAAAAGAGGAAGGCTGCGCGGTGCTTTTGCCAACGTTTTCGAAATAGAGTGGAAAAAACAGCCCTTTCCATGCCGGGTATCAGAAAAAAATGGTGTAACTTTGTATAGCTATAAAAAAGAGAAGAAGAAAGATGGAAACAAAAAAAGCGCCTCAAATCCCTTACGGCATCTCGGACTTTGTGCGGATGCGGACTGAAAATTATTATTATGTGGACAAGACCATGTATTTGCCCCTGATTGAAGATACAGCCAGCTATATCTTTATGATACATCCGCGCCGTTTCGGAAAAAGCCTTTTCCTAAGCATAATGAAAGCCTACTATGACATTTTGCAAAAAGACCGTTTCGAAAGTTATTCAGCGGACTATGAATAGGTAAGAATTCCACCGACCAGCGCAACCGTTTCCAGATGATTTATTTTGATTTCTCAAAGACAGGGGTTTCATTGGAAAGACTGGAAAAATGTTTTGAGACTTATTGCAATGTTGTCCTCTACGTGTTCATAAAGGATTACGCTTCTTTTTATTATGATAATTTTGAAGAAAAGTGCTGTATCTGGCTCAAGGAACCACGTTACATAAAGTCCTGATACAGTTCAAAGGATGGGAAGTGGTGAGAAGTGAAAAAGATACACATTAAAAACACAATTAATAGATAAAATAATGAAAACACCTTTTATTCCTAAATTGATTCTCCTTTTTATCCTATTTTTTCTTTATTCTGCTGGATATGCACAACAACGGGATTCAGTAACCATACGCGGACAAGTAACAGATTATAACGGACAACCCATTGACAGTTGTTCCATCTTTTGGCAGAGCCCTTCTTTTGATGACATTAAACAAGCCATCACTGACAAAAACGGATACTACACCACCCGTATTCCTAAAGGAAAATATCAAAGTATGGGAGCTATCAATATGTCTACCTACCCACATACCGTAAAACCCAGACTAGCGGAAAAAGACCAACGTCTCGAATTTTGGGCATGGAATTTCATTGCCGATCGTGATACCACTCTCAACATTCGCTATCATCGTATGGAAGTTTATGGACTACGTATTTTCCACATCCCTGGAGGCATGCCCACCTATCAGATATATGTTCGACCCATGAGTCTGACCCGCACCCTGCAATGGCAAAAAGAAGAAAAATCCTCACTTGTACATGCACAGGATCTTAGCAAGATTGAGCAAACAGGTTTAAGCAAACAAGCCAAAGGCGTTTTGCTGGCACCATCGGCAGACAAACTAAAAGCTATCGTTTGGATAGATGGAGAAGAAGTACCTGTTCTGATGAAACAAGAGATAAAAGAGTACTTCGATGCTACCGAATACGGCAATGCCTATCTGCTGACCGTGGATATGCCCAAACACCAAAAAAATATTCTCCCCTACCGAATATTTAAAGTAGAGTTAACTGATTTAGAGAATGGTGACCGTGGAGAAGGGCTTTATTATATGGAAAAAGAGAACTATATAAAATAAAAAGAAGCGGTATTCTACCGCTTCTTGAGCCGAAACCGGGAATCTAACAAATTATTTATAATCAACCGATTAAGCGTTATTTTTTACTATTGGTATCACACGGTAAAAATATTCAACTCGTTTCTGAGCCCTATAGAGGGCTTTTTTTATGTTTTTGTGATACCGACAAATTCCGTTTTTAAGTTAAAAAATCCACCTATTTTTAACAAGATTGTATAACGTATCATATTACATTTCCATAATATCTATTTTTTATTAAGACTAATCGTCTTATGTATATTATTCTTTTCTGGCTCTATTTTATTGCATGTAATTAGATTTAACTCAACCCCGAAAAGAAGTCTTTCTAATCTATCATGTTGGTTGTTCATCTTAATGGCAATGTCTTCTAATTTGTGTATTATATCATTGTTCATGTCTAAGGTTTTTAATCTCCTTAAAAAACATGATAAGATGTTCATTTGTTTAGCTTACATTTGGTTTTTGTAACTGTTCTTTCAAATCGGTGTTTTCATTTTTAAGCACTTCGATAACATTTAGTAAATCATCCATACGTGTTTGGTATGTTTCTATTACTTTTATAAGGACTTCGATGGTCCTTTTGCTGTCTATTTGTTCTCCATGTAAATCTATGTTAATATTTTTTGTTTCAATTTGGTACGGTGCGGATGTTTTATTAGTTTTTGATTCTGAATCGGATGATGCTGGCTCAGATTTAAGCATCTCACCCTCTCCTGTAAGAATATAATTTGCATTAACATTGTATTTATTACAAAATTCGTATAAAACATTCATTGAAACCCCAACTCTGCCACATCTAATTTTAGACATTGTCCCTTTAGACAATGATTCCAAATTGTTCCATACTTGATAGTCACTGATTTTTAGAGAATCTATAACTTCTAAGAATCTACTTGTATAAACGTTAAAAGCATCCATATTATATAGATATTATTAGGTAGTATCATTAAAGGATACTATATTTGCGTTGTAACACTGCAACTGTTACGTGCAAATGTTTAAACTTACCTGACATGGTGTTTAATATATCAAAAGAGGATTCGCGTTGGTTGCAGTAACGTGGGTTCTCTTTTTTAATTTTATATTTATGAATAAAGAGTTCAATTCAGATCTTTTGCAAAACATTTCCAAACTAAGCGATGGGAATGTAATAAAGTTCCTTTTAGGTGCTTCTGAGCAAGGTAAATTTCCTCCCGAAATCTCCGACTGTATTACTAAAGTCGTGGACTACATGAATGAAAACGAGGTTCGTGTAGATCCGGGCTTCCGTTACAGCTTGAATATATCTTTATTCCGTAAGGATAAGTATTGGATAAGGACTATCACAGACAGGGTAACAGGCGAGATATTATATGAAACCAAAACCCGTCAATGCTTTCCGGATAACCGTACTATCTATACGGAGTTGGAGTATGGCTTATTCGGGAGTAGTATCTATCATCCCAATTATACTATTCAGCGAAACAAACAATGATGCGATTGTTTGTGCAAACTCAATACATTTGTTAGCCTCTTCGGGGAAATCACTTTCTAGTTTTTTCCCCATTAGTTCAAGTTCCAAGCTCATTTTTTGAATATTAGCTTTCTTTATTTCATACGCGGCTTTGAATCCTCCGAATTGGGCTATTTCATATAGCTTGCAAGTAGGATATATATCACTACAATCCCAATATTGAGAAATATTTTCTTTTATTATGTATCCTTTTTCAAAGAAGTCCATAATCACCATTTCAAATTGTTTCCCATTAATTTTTAAATTGGGAACATCATTAGGAGTAAAACAGAATGTTTTTCTTTCATGAGCCGCCATATCAAGGATCGCTTTCATTATTTTATCCTTTTCCTTAGGAGTTATAGCCCCACAAAAGTTGCGTTCGTTTGAATGTTGAATGTCAATCATATTACCTCATTTTTTTATTGCGTAATCTTATCTTTCTTATATTCAGTATTTTATATATCGCGTTATTTAGAATAATGTATAAATAGCAAATAGTATCATAAAAAGATACTTTAATCTTTTGTAGTATCATTAATGGATACTATCTTTGCAATGTGAAAACGAACTGAATACAGTTTTATTTCGCAACGGCAATAATTAATATACAAATATATGAATAAAATAGGAAGAACCAAAGAAATCCCACGGATAATCGTTCCACAAGGTGCACAGAAACACATCGCATCTCATTTCGGGGTTAGCGGTGAAACAGTACGCAGAGCATTAAAGTACATTATCAACACTGAACTTGCAGTAAGAATAAGGGAAGAGGCGATAAAGAATTATGGTGGTGCAGAATCCATTATCAGAGTGAAAATATAAATATTCAAGGGTTATGATGACAAGAACAGAAATGAATATGCTCACGGAAAGATTTGCAGAAGTGACGGGAAAACAGAATGATTCTGTAATGAATTCTGCTAGATGCGCAGAATATCTAGGAATATCTCAAGGAGCTTTAAGAAAACGCGTTCATGATGGTACTATCCCATATACTAAAAAGGGTAAACTGTTGTATTTCTCTAAACAAGATGTAAATAAATACTTATTAGATAAATAAAAAATGAGCAAAGCAACCGATTTTATAAATAATAAATGCTACCAGCTTGGTAATCCGGTAGAACCGTTGATTTTTAAAGCTGACGCGCTGGAAGCTATTAGTATTGCATGCAAGGAGATAGAAGAAAGAACTGTGATAGTGTACCGGCAGTTATGTCCTTGTTTTCAAAGGGGGAAATGTAAGCATTATCCTCACAACCAAAAACAAGGTAGTCAAATATGTGATATGGAATGTGATCGTATAAGTTATCTAAAGAAACAATTGGCTTGTATTTCAGCAGACAAATAAATATATCCCCTCCCGTAAGATTCGGGGTAACAACCGGTTTAAGCCGTTGAGGGGAACTGTTCAAAGTTCTTTCACACATTGTAAATGTTTATATGGTGTAACTCATAAGCCATATAATGCAGACAAACGGACTGATTATAGGAGTCAATACCAGCAGGGATGCCGTGACGTATTGAGGGTCTATAATAATAATTGATTGAACATACTTTCGGTGCACCGATTTGTCCTTAGTGCATTAAGTAAACTTGGTTGGGCACAAGTACCGCCGGAAGGTCTAATATATCCCCTCCCGTAAGATTCGGGGTAACAACCGGTTTAAGCCGTTGAGGGGAACAATATAAAAATGCGTATTATGAAAACAGCTAATTTTATCCTGTCTATATTTGCCGCACTATGTTCTTTAGGAATGATTTATGGTGCGATAGTTACGGAAAGTCCTATAAAATCCGTATCGGTGATTATATTTTCCATTATCTCATTATTTTGTGTGAGATTGGTGGTAATGACATATAAAGAGTTAAAGGAATATGAATGATTTTTTCATCTAGTTTTTTTGTTATTTTCATAAAGTTAATGTTGTCTGTCCGTGCCGGTGTGTGAATATAGGTACGGAATTTCACCGTCCAGGTTGGTACTGTCTAAGGATATAAGCATAAATAATCATCTGTTCTAATCTCTACTTTCATTTAACGGATAGTACGGCGGTTCGATTCCGCTGACGGTGGCAAAAAAACTCTGATTTTCTTTGGTGTTTTAGAAAAAGGGAGTATATTTGCAGCGACCTACATAATGAATGGCGAGTGACGCTCGCTTTTTAGTGAGCATTTTTTATGCTTGCAAGTTTGCTGCAATCAATATAGCGGCTGTTACCCCCGTGTGGTGAAGTTAATGCTCACCCTGCCATTCATTGGTGTAGGTCAACGGGAAAGGACAGCCGTTTCTCTGTTCTATAATGCCAAAATAAAAAGACCTACAATTATGGCAAAAGAATTAAATTCAAACAAAAAAACGATGAGTTCTCTTGAGATTGCAGAACTCGCAGGTAAACAACACAATGATGTGTTAAAGGCTATCCGTGCAATGGAACCGGCATGGGAGAAAGTTACTGAGGGGAAATTTTCCCTCAGTGAATACAAGGATTCAACAGGCAGGACTTTGCCTTGTTATGAATTAAACTATCAAGAATGCATGTACATTGCTTCCAAGTTCAATGACGAAACAAGAGCGAAGTTAGTCCTTCGTTGGGATGCGTTGGAAACAGGGAAAGCAGAACCAATAATCACTTCGGTAAAAACAGAAGTGAAACAACCAACCATCTCCGACAAAATGAAAGCAGCTACATGGGCGGCAAAGTTCTTGAACCTGAATGAAAGCTCAAAGCTGATTATTGCAAAACAGATACTTGAACCGTACAATCTTCCTCTTCCCGACTATACCCCATCAAAAGGAGTACTCAAATCAGCTTCCAAATTATTGGCGGAAATGGGGCTGAAAAAACAAATATCGGCACAGGTATTCAACAAAAGAGCAATTGAAAAAGGCTACCTGTATGATATAGAGAGAGATTCTTCCCACGGTCAGAAAAAACAATTTAAATCAATCACAGAAAAAGGTCTTTCTTATGGAGAAAACCAAGTAAGCCCAAATAATCCAAGAGAAACGCAGTCGCTATGGTATGCGGACAAATTTAGTGAATTGTTAGGCATATTAGGTTTCCAATTCATGGGAGGGTTGCCTTATGAAAACTAAATTATCCTCTCTGTTTTTAATGCTAGTACTCACTATCATTAATCCCATCTTGTTTATAATTCCTTTTTTATTGTGCTTCATTTCAGCGAAGAAAGGAGGTCTGTTATGAAACAGTACGACTTTACTTCATTTAATGAGATGCTAAACAATTTCATTACCCCTGAGGAATTAGCAAAGAATATCGTGCAATTACTCTTTAACTACGCTTCCATTGTTGACGAAGAATCATTGGGGCAGTTTAAAGATGATGTAGGCACGCTGTACATCATACACGAGGAAATAACCAAGATAAAGTAAAATCGATAATTTGTTAAAGTGGAAGAGCCTGAATTTAAAGGTGAGAATTCTCACCTTTAAGAAAACGCTGATTATAAGGACTTTCCAAAATCAATCGTGATGAAAAGAGATTGCGTCATAATAATTAGGATAAGTCATAAGTGATAGATTAAGTCGTTTAGGTTTTGCTCCTGTAGTCTGTGAAGATAGCAGGAGTTTTTTAATTGGAAACAAGTTAAGTTATGGATATAAATATAATAAAGGAGAAAGCCAGAGAGTATGCAAATGGCATACATGGAATTACGCACAAAAGAACAGCATCAGTGGATTTTGAAAAAGGTGCTCAATTTGTTTTGGAATCCATGAAATGGAGGAATGCAGAAAAAGATCCTCCACCATTAGACACAAGAGTGTTTGTAAAGAGTTCCGGGAAATTTGTGAATACCGGGATGTTGGTATTCGATAGTGAGCATAAGAAGAACATTTGGATATGTGGAAATACTAACCGGGCATGGGACATTGATTTTTGGAAACCATTGCCACAATAATTAGATAAACTTAAAATAAATGGTTATGAAGAAAGGTGATAAAGTACGTGAGATAGGTGATACGTTGACAGGTACAATAGTTTATATCGCTAACGGATATGCTGATGTCAAATATCCTAATATGAAAGGTGTATGCTCATTGCCGATCCAATTTCTTGAAAAGGTATGAGAACTATAAGCCAGATAAGCGATGAATTGGAAAAGCTTTATTCAGAGCTTGATATAGTCCAGTCAATGAGTGAGGAATCGGTAAGGCTCACATTCAATGCTGAATGTAAGGGCAAGTATATATCCTTGCTTAATGAAGAAATCGATTCTCTAGAAAACGAACTTGAAGAAGTGGAAAGATATCATGGCAGGAAGCGGAACTTTGTAAGGACTGCGGACCTGCCTTTTTTGTGTTGGTAAAAGCGAACATTTTAAAATTTAAATATTATGCCTATAGTTAAGAAAAATGATGTTTTACCGGAGCGTCCTGTAATTATTGTATTATATGGAGTACCCGGAAGTGGGAAAACCTCAGTAGCTACAACAGCGGATAATCCTTTATTGATAGATTGCGACAGGGGGGCAGACCGCGCAGTACAACGTTGTGATACCATAATGGCTAAATGTTGGAAAGATATTGATTCAGAACGTGAATCTATGAAAGATTACAAAACAATAGTTGTCGATACAGCCAAATCAATGATAGACGATTATCTGAGTCAATATGCTATTGACAATAATTATAAATTGAAAACGAATACTTTAAAACGGTTTGGGCAGATGGGCGAGGACTTTAAAGAGTTCGTCAACTTTCTTCGCTCGAATGGTTCTGACATTGTTTTTATATGCCATGACAAGGAAACGGCAGACGGTGATGTGATAAAGCACTCTCCGGATTGCACAGGGCAATCAAAAGACCTGCTTGTCAGGATAGCTGACCAAGTTGGATATGTATTCATACAAAATGGGAAGCGTTCTATTTCATTTGCACCGTTGGATAATTTTGTAGGCAAAAATGTAGCAGAACTTGGAACTGTGGTAATACCTGATTATGGAACAACCGAGTTTGATACATGTATGTCTGACATTATATCGAAAGTGAAGATATCAATTCAAGGAAAAGGAGAAGCACAAGCAAAAGCTAATGAACAGCTTGCGGCAATACGTGAACAGCTTGCCGCCGCAATGACCGATGAAGATATTCTTGCCTTGATGGAGGCTACAAAACTATTACCTAAAATTATGCGAGTACCCTTCTTTTCTGAGATGCAGAAGAGTCTTGCAGCAAAAGGATTCACTTTCGATCAAGATAAAAAGTTATTCGTGAAAGTATGATACCGCTAATTCGCGTAACAATTTTAGAAGCATTCCGAAAGTACATAGAGCAAAGCGATTATGCCAACTATGAGATAACGGAGCAATCCGTTATTGACAGTATAACAGGCAAGTTCACGGGTAATGTGTATACAAAAATTGGACAGGCATTTCATAAAATAGTGGAAGAAGGTACACCGAAATGTGATAAAGTAGATGCAGGAGAACGTACCTTCCTCCATTATAATAAAGAACAAAAAGAGCCTGTTCCTTGTGGTAGATCCTTTGACATTGAAGGTGATAAAGTGATTATGGATATTGCACAATGCAAGACCGCGCTTTCCTATCGTAACGAATACCCGAATGCTTTTCATGAGATAAGACTGTATAAGGATTTTGGAGATGCTATTATAACAGGATGTGCCGATATGGTGAATGGTGTGGAGATCAGGGACATTAAGACTAAATATTCTTATCCTACCGATGCCGATTACATCAATTCTTGCCAATGGCGATTTTATCTCCAGCTATTCAATTTAGACGTGTTTCACTTTGACTTGTTCATCTTTGAAGGATACGACAAAGATAAGCATGGATATGATGTCAGAGGACTTCCATTGAAACGCTATGAGCCTGCTATTACATGTTATCGTTATGATGGTATGGAGCAGGATAATATGAATCTATTACACTCTTTTTTAGAGTGGGTAGAATACAGAGATTTAACCAAGTATTTATTAAAAGAAAAAATAGAAAATTAATTATGGCAATTTTAAGTGGTTCTATCTGTCTCTCTGATATACCTCGTGAGCAGATGAAGAAAATTAAGTGTAAAGATGGAGTTGAAAGAATCTATGTGAATGTGGCTGTTATCGAGCGCAAAGAGAAATCCCAGTTCGGGCATACGCATTTCATCACTTGTTCCCCTAAAAAGGAGGAACGGGTAGAAGGAAGGAACTATATCTGCGGGGACCTCAAAGAGTTTATACCTCAGAATACATCACCCACCCCAGAGGATATAAATAATGCTCCTAGCGTGTCGGATAATGATCTAGATTTGCCCTTCTGATGAAGTACGATGGCTCTAATCCTCTCCACGTCCAGCAGGCAAGAGCGAAGCTGGAGAAACTGATAAAGGAACAGAAGGTGTTTGAATTGACGGAAAAGAAACCCCAAAGATCTTTAAATCAGAACAAATACCTTCATGTCTGCCTTGCTTATTTCGGTTACCAAATCGGTGAAACGATGGAATATGTAAAGCGGAACTATTACAAGATTCTCTGCAACAAAGACACTTTCGTCCGTGAGAGAGAAGACAAGTTTTTGGGTCGGATAAAGTATCTACGAAGTTCTTCTGATCTTGACAGCGCGGAGATGAGCCTAACTATTGAGCGGTTTCGGAATTTTTCGAGTGCCCAATGTGGTATATATATCCCATCTCCAAACGAAGAACGTTTGATTCAGTTGATGGAGATAGAGGTTGAACAAAACAAATTTCATATTTAAATGAAACTTACTTTGACAAAACAAGAAGTGCTTCTCATCCAGTTACTTCTTCATATTTATAAAAACGAGTTGCCCGATGACGGAACAGAGAAGCATGGACGTTTTGTCGGGAAGTTGTACAAGAAAATCAAAAGACAAATTATTAATCAATTAAAGCAATAAAATTATGGAAAGCAACATATCGCGCGATCATATTGCACTTGAAGCAATGAAGTGCATAATGATGACAGCAAAACGCAGGAGAACTTTATGGAATAGAATTGTAACATTGTTTTTCCCATCCAAAGAAGTTAGTATTACAAACTACAACTCTGAAAAACAGGCTAAAGCAGCTTACCAAATAGCTGATGCAATGATTAAGGAACGTAACAAGACAAAGGAGGAATGATATGTATTACGAGGTAAAGTTAAAGGTGATGAAACCTAACAAGGACGGTCTTGAAAAAGAAGTAAAAGAACACTTCATTACAGACTGCTCACTTTTTGCAGAAGCGGAAGCCAAAGGGATCGAACAGTACGCATCCGATAATATGGAATCTGATGTCTTCTCCATTTCACGTTCAAACATCATTGAGATAATCAACGAAAAGACAGAAGACAAACCATTCTTCAAGGCTACCATTGTAGATACTCAGATTGATGAGAACGGCAATGAGAAAGAATTGAAATACTATAATTTGGTTTGCGCAAAGGATTTAAAGGAGGCAAACACTTTGATGGAACAACACCTTTCACAAGGTTTGTCTGATATGAGATTGGATGCGATTGTTAAAACCAAAATAATTGATTTGATTTAGTTATGAAAGCATTATTTAAAATGGACTTCGATTGCGGAAGAATGGGCAATCTTGAAGGAGTATTTATTGCAGACACAGAAGATGTCGAATACTTAGTGAATAACAAAATCAGTGTTTACTTCGGTGAAGTACTTGGCAAACACTCTGAAATATCCGGGTGTGTGGCTGAAAGTGAAATCAAACAAATAACCACCGATGAAAATGTAATCAAGATAGTTGAAGAATATGGGCTCAACAGTGGGTATAATCCATTTGAATACACTCTTTGTACATCAGAAACGGAAGATATACCAGACAACGGAGTTGATTGGGATGATTGTACTGTACAAGAATACATAGACTTTATGAGGAAAGGTATAATACCCCAATATTACGAGAAAGATTATAAAGAATGGCTAAGTAGCCAAAAGGAGGATTAAATCATGCAAGACTATATTTCAGATTGGTTCATTCCGATGGATTTCGGTAATGATATGCCGGGCGAAGAACCTAACGGTGAGGATAATTTTAGATTTATTTTCTTATAAACTTTATGCCTTCCCGGTCTGTGAAGATAGGGTGGGCAAACATGGGATAAAATGGTCATAGGGTGCTAAGACTAAATGAATGGAAATTTCAAGTGTACATAGAAATGGAAGTCATCAAGACCGTAGCTGAGAGTAATACATTTGTTGAGTAGTTTAAAGATCGTAGGATAGCCAATCTACGGACGAAAGCGAGAAATCAGACGATACTTGTGTAGGTTCGACTCCTGCTTATCCCTCATAAATGTGAGCCACACATCAATGGCAAGGGTTAGTAAATAATGGTTGTGCCCCGGAGAATACGCTTCGGGGCTTTAATTAAAAGAATAACATGGAAACAAAAGAAATTACTAAGACTGTTTACATCGCATATGATGGGGAGGAGTTTCTTTCAAAAGAGGATTGTGAAAAATATGAGAATTTTGCAAAAAAAATACTTTCACGTATTAAATATTTCTGTATCAGATGTAATCCGGATTTGACAGAAACAGGGAATTTTACACATAAGATATATGTAGCAGTATTCTCCAAACATTACTTTTATAGAGATATTGCTTTTGAGTGGGCATTACGTAAATTCGGTTATTTAGGAGAAAGTGTACAAGGATATGGCTTTCAGACACATTTTTGTGTAAGTGAAGTTTCTAAAGAAGAATATGAAAAGTGTCCACCCACCGAATGGGGAGGATCAAATTTAAAAAGTGATAAGATATTCCTCAGCCCTATATTGGTAGAAGGATTTCCTGAAAACATTGACTACATGAAAGAATGGGGATTTAAATAATGCCGTACTACATAAACAAATAATAATTATGACTTACGAAGAGATGAAATCCAAGGCTTGTGTGGCAAGCAGCCGTAGTAAGCCCAAAAATGAGGAACATAAAATACAATGTTCTTGTGTTAGGTATTTCCGTTTAAAATATCCCCATCTCAGAAATATGCTGTTTGCTGTTCCTAATGCGGCAAGACGTTCTGCAAGAAACGGCGCTTATATGAAAGATGAAGGTATGCTTCCCGGAGTTGCAGATTTGATACTTCTTAAGAGTAACCGCTTCTATGGAGCTTTGTGTGTGGAAATGAAAAAGCCGGGAGAATACCAAAGACCGGTCCAAAAAGACTGGCAAAAGGAATGTGAGGCGAATGGTAACAAGTACGTTGTTGTCCGATCATTGGACGAGTTTATTAAAGTGGTGGATAATTATTTGAAAGATATATGACTTATATAGAACTGATAAATAAGTTTTGGTCTCTTGACGAAGACTGGGAATTTACCTGCTGTGAAACGAGGCTTTATTTTTACTTGCTAAAAACAGCGAATCGTTTAGGCTGGGTGGATAGCTGGACGCGTAGTGATACAAAGGTATCATCTGACGTGGGAGTGTCGGTCAACTCAATGAAATCAGCACGTAACAGATTAGTTCAGGCGGGTCTTATCACATTCAAATCAGGCGGAAAAGGACAACGGGATAAAACAAGGTATCAGATTAGCTATCAAAATTTGACACCTAAAGTTGAACCTAAAGTAGTACCTAACCTTATACCTAACCATGAACCTAAAGTAGTACCTAAGCCCTTACAGTATAATGTACGCGCATTAGACAAAGATAAAGACAAAGATAATTATCTCTCTCCCCCGCGCGCGTATGAAGAAATTCCGACTGGGATTTTTGAAAGAGGGTTGGATGAGTGCTATGAAGAATTGAAGTCGAATAGTTCATGGATGGAAGCTGTCTGCATGAATACTCGTTTATGTGGATATAAGGATTTCGCGCCTCCTGATTTTTATGATTATTTGGAGAAGTTCTTTATGAAGCTCCAAAACGAGGGAGAAACTGTTAAATCACCCCAAGATGCAAAATCGCATTTTGCCCGATGGCTGAAAATTGAACTTGAAAAACAACGGAACAATGGAAACAACAATAGGCGCAATTATACAGACAAACAGGAAGCTAACGCCTACGCTCTTAGCTTGCTACAACAACATAAGCGAGACCTCGAAGAAGGCTTGGCTGACCAAATGGAAAGACCGTTCTGAGGTTGAAAGAGTATTTTCACCGGTCCAGTGGGGATATGCCCTTCAAAACCCGGAAAGGGCTTATATGGCAGATTGCCCTTCACTGATGCAGTATGATGCGCTTTACGGCTGTGGCTCTTCCGAATACTGGATCGACATACAGGTGTCCGGCATATTCGGGGCTTCCAACAGCAAGGAAAAAGGCGTTGCCGACGGGATAAGAATCTTTTGCCAATCCTTTGACTCACAGGTCAAGGCTTACAAGCTTTCCGAACTGATGCTGTTTTTCGCACGCTACAAGGCCGGGAAGTATGACAATTCATTCGCGTCTTTCGATGCCAGAAGAATAGGCAATGCTTTCTTCAAGGAGTTCAATTCCGAAAGGAATTATGAGCTGGACGCGATAAACCGAAAAAGGGTGCAGGATGAAATAGAGAACAGAAAATTTATTCCACCTGAAGGATATTCTTCTTTGACTTTGTACAACGAATTGAAACGTCGGGCGGAATCCGGGGACGAGGAAGCCGTGAAAATACTGACAGTATGGCAAAGAAAGTCAAACCGGAATCCGTATATGTAAAATGCCGGAATTGCAAGAATGCTTCGAACTTCGGGGACAATTCTGCGTATTGTAAGGCTAAAGGACATAGAGTGTGTGCCTGTGACAGATATGGGCAAATTTGCAACAGTTTTCAAAAAAATCATAACGAGAAAGAGAAATCATGAATGTATTATCACTGTTTGATGGCATGGGTTGTGGATGGATTGCCTTGCGTGAGCTTGGCATTAAGGTTGACAGAGGATATTCCAGTGAGGTGGACAAATATGCGATAGTTCAAGTGAAACTGAATTTTCCCGAGGTAATCCATTTGGGAAGCGTTACAGACATTGATGTTCCCAAATTGGAACATATAGATCTGCTGATTGGCGGAAGTCCTTGCCAATCATTTAGTTTTGCCGGGAAACGTATAGGGATGTCAACAAAAGGGAATGAGGAGATATATACGCTTGAAAGATACATGGAGTTGAAGGAAAACGGCTTCCAATTTGAAGGACAGTCATATCTGTTTTGGGAATATATGCGTATTCTGACGGATATCCGTAAATATAATCCTGATGTGTTGTTCCTGTTGGAAAATGTGGAAATGGAGAAAAAATGGGAAAGTGTATTAAGTGAGGCTATCGGGTTACGTGGGGTGCATATTAATTCTGCGTTGGTTAGCGCACAGAACAGGCGTAGGATTTATTGGACGAATATCCGTGTAGGGCATGAAGGTCTGTTCGGATATCCTTATAGCGACATTCCGCAGCCTGCCGACCGGGGGATCTTGCTGAAAGATATTTTGGAAAAAGAAGTGTGCGGGAAATATTTTTTGAGCAGAAAAATGGTGGATTGGCTGAATATTCATAAGGAAAAACGGAATGTGGGAATAAGGTCGTTAGATGGCGATGACAAAAGCCATTGCCTGACGGCTTCGGGGCAGGTCAAAGGAAATTTAAGCACGGATTATATCTGTGCATCCATGCGAGGGCGTGAATCAGCCTGTCTTACACCAAGAAGAACCGAATATGGAAAACAGATACGGAAAAAGTATGAAGCAGGTGAGGTTTCTGAGCAGAGAAAGAATATCCAACAGCTTGAACCACGTACTGATAGTAAGACGAATTGCCTTACAACTGTCCAAAAGGATAATTTGATAGTGATTTCAGGAACGGTACGTGGATTTGGAGGAATACATTTTAGGGAAATAAAATCAGGCAAGTCATGTACATTGATGGCAAGGGCTAGAAATGACGGAAGCTCACAACCATGTGTCCGAATTAATACAGAAATTAGACGTCTTACCCCAACCGAATGTGCACGACTTCAAACTGTACCCAAATGGTATATATGGAATTGCAGTGACACTCAACAATACAAGATGCTTGGGAATGGGTGGACTGTAGAAGTTATCAAGCATATATTAAGTTTCATCAAAATAAAAGAATCATGAATACCGAAACGCTTATAAAGATACGTGAATGGGAAGCGGAACGCGACAGAAACCTGCGCATCCACTGTCCTCTTGTAGCTGCCAAATTCCAAAGATGGATTGACAGGGCGAAAAAAGAAGACGATAGACGGCATTTCCAGCCCCGTGGCAAGATTTTCAACAAGAAAGCCTGTAGTTGATACTTTCATGTAGGAAATTCATTGTACGGCTTTAAAATAGGTTGTATCAAATAAAATAATTGATAAAAAATACACGATCATGCAAGGAACTGACAAACTGAACACACTGACCAACATCGTATTTGTCCTCACGGACGTTTTAGAAACCAACCTCCTAGAAATGCAGCAGCAATACAAGAAGGAAGGCTTTGAATTGCGGCACGATTCAAAAAGAAACTTCAACACAGCCATAGCCGCGATAAAGAGATTGAAAAGTGATGTGAATCATTGCAGCGAATCCACTCAGGAAAACTTCGGCAATGATTCTGACATGGTGAACGCCATGTTGCTCACACTGATTGACAGGTGCGGTGATGATGACAACCTCGCTTATAAGATGTACGAATACATTAAATCTTTCCCATCCAAACTGAATCTAGACTTGGATTTGGATAATGCGTTCAGCCATTTGTTTAGAAAATCATGAAAACTGCTGACGGTTATCCTGTGGTATGTTACGGTGTAAAAGGTAAATACAATATACATCGCATCTGCCGCCGTTGTGCCATATACCGTAAATACGATTCGATTCCCGAAAAGCCATGCTACAGGCTTCATGGAATACACCTGTTGGGCAGAAGAGAATGCCCGATCTTTGAACAAAAAATTATCGCAATATCAAAATAACGAAAAATAAACAATATCATGGAACAGAAAATAAAGGCTTATAAAGCATTTGATAAGGATTTATCTTGTAGAGGATTTAAGTATAAGGTAGGTAAGGAGTATGAAGAAACAGGCGACATAAAGGCATGCGAGAAAGGTTTTCATGCGTGTCCTTATCCTCTGGATGTTTTTGGTTACTATGCGCCAGCCGGGTCAAGGTTTTGTGAGGTTGAACAGAGCGGTAAAATAGACGATTCAGAAAGTGACAAGGTTTGTTCTTCAAAAATTAGAATAGGTGCTGAGCTTGATATAAGGGGGCTTGTGAAAGCATCTGTATCTTTTGTCAAGGAACGGTGTACTAACGAGTGTAATGCGGATCCGGGAAAACCTGCCACGGCTGGTTATAGAGGTGCTGCCACGGCTGGTAATTATGGTGCTGCCACGGCTGGTGATAGAGGTGCTGCCACGGCTGGTGATTATGGTGCTGCCACGGCTGGTAATTATGGTGCTGCCACGGCTGGTGATAGTGGTGCTGCCACGGCTGGTGATAGAGGTGCTGCCACGGCTGGTGATAGAGGTGCTGCCACGGCTGGTGATAGTGGTGCTGCCACGGCTGGTGATAGTGGTGCTGCCACGGCTGGTGATAGAGGTGCTGCCACGGCTGGTGATAGAGGTGCTGCCACGGCTGGTAATTATGGTGCTGCCACGGCTGGTAATTATGGTGCTGCCACGGCAAGAGGAAAGGCTTCAACCGGATCAAATGGTTTGTCAGTGGCAAGAGGTAACAATGTTCAGGTAAAAGGCGGAATAGGTGCAATTTTAGTCATAGCTGAAGAAAGGGAAGATACGTATGATATTGTCGATTGGAAGGCTGTATTAGTTGATGGTGAGGTTGTCAAGGCTGATACATGGTATAGACTAGAAAACGGTGAGTTAGTGGAAGTTGATTAACAGTTGACTGATAGAGCAATTAGAATTTAATTGATAATAATTATCATTTACCTGACATCAGGGAAATGGTTAAAAACGGAACAGAAAATGAATATATCTAAGTTACTGAAAGCTGCGGATGATGCCTACATAAATTATAGGTATAGATGTGAAGATATCGCAAAGGAAGCACAAAAGTACATTGGTTGGGATGATAAAGTCAGTTGTGAGCATCTGCCAGCAGATGGTTTATGCATCTTGGCAACCGTTCCCGACGATTGTAATACGAGTGGAATGCCCGAATGTGTTTGCCCAGCAGATTCATTCTTTTCTTCTGTGAAAGAAAAAGGAAAGATTACTCCATACGAATTTAAAGAGATTAGTATTTAACCAATAACCAGAGAAGAAATGAGTGAATTATATATACCGCCTGAGCGATTTGAGAGAGACTTTATCACCGGACGATTTTTAAAAGGTTGTGTTTCTCGCAACAAGGGTCGTAAAATGGTTTATCATTCAAAACGTTCCAAGGCCAGAAGTATAAAAAATCTGTCTAAAGGACGTGGGGCTTGGCATAAGACTGGTGCAGGCATGAATAAAAAGAGCGTTGTTTTGATAAAGGATGAGAAATTATGTGGAGTATTCCCTTCGATACAAATGGCTGGTAAGATGATTGGCGTGGCTCCTTCTTTGATCAGTGCTATATGTCGGAAAGTGAGAGGCAAACATACGGCTAATGGATACAGATGTTTTTTCGAAGATAGCAATGATTGGTGTAATTTAATTAAACAAGATTATGAATAATGACAGGCAGAAGATATTAACTGATTATATTTCCTACTTATACACAACAGGCAGGACTTATGATACTGTCGGGAAATATATCAAATATGTAACGGATTTTCTTGAACGTACTGAAGATGTCAATCGTCGTGGCTATCTGGTTTATAAGCGTGAAAATGCAGATGTCATGGTGCGTCATTCCATAATGTGTTCAGCTATATGCGATCTATTGTCTTTCCTTAACATCGGATATGGAAGGAGGGATAAGACGGTAAAGCCACTGGAAAAACTTGACGTCATATCCGAGAAGAGCAAAAAGCTATTGAATGACTTTATAGTATGGTTGACGGATAATAATGACTACTCCCCTCATACAGTTAATTTATATTATACTTCAATGAAGAAGTATTTCGAGTATGCCAATGAGGTAAACATGGATAATTGCAGGAGGTTTATAAAAAGTCTTGAAGAAGAAAAATTATCTCCCGCTACCATCCGTTTGCGAATTACAGCAATAGAAAGATTTTCCAAATGGCTGAAGAAGCCTATAGAACTGAAGCGCCCCAAAATAAAGCGCAAGCTTGATGTGAACAATGTGCCGACCGAAGAGGAATATAACCGGCTGTTGGAATATCTCAAGGCAAAAAACAACAAGGATTACTATTTCTTTATTAAGGTTTTGGGAACAACGGGCGCCCGTCTGTCGGAATTCCAGCAGTTTACGTGGGAAGACATCATATCCGGGGAAGTGACATTAAAAGGAAAGGGTAACAAGTACCGTCGATTTTTCTTTCAAAAACAGCTACAGCAAGAAGCAAAGGTTTACGCTAAAGAATATGGTAAGACCGGGATTTTTGCGGTAGGGAGATTCGGACCGATCACACAGCGTGGCTTTTCCCAGCACTTGAAAGCATGGGGAAAACATTGCGGCATTGATCCAAGGAAGATGCACGCGCACGCCTTCCGGCATTTCTTTGCTAAAATGTTCCTGAAAAAAAACAAAGATGTTATTCAACTGGCTGACCTTCTAGGTCACGGGAGTGTAGACACAACTAGAATTTATTTACAGAAAAGTTATGATGAACAAAAAAAAGATTTTAATCGAAACGTTACATGGTAGTGTAGCGCAGCTTAATGAACTGTCATCCATGACCGAAGGGATAGACATCTATGACGATACTGGGTGTGTTGACACTGATTTTTTGATAGAAGCGATATCTTGCGTCAGTGCCTTCATGGACGCAAGCAACATAGTTGTTCAAAAAATATCTTCACTTTTAGCGCCGGACGCTTCAACGGACGAAAAGAAAAAACAGGCTGATGAAGGTAAGAAATGGAGCGTGGAAGAGATATTGAAACATTGTACTCTTGAGAACAATATCCTCAAACTTCCCCAAGTTCAATTCAACAAAAAATCTTATGCCGAAGCAAAAAAGTGGATAGAAGAAGCCGGCGGCTCATGGCAAGGTGGGAAGGTACAGGGTTTCACATTTCCTTTTAATCCGGAACGTGTGTTCTCCATCTTGAAAGAAGGTAAGCGATGCGATTTGCAAAAAGATTTTCAGTTCTTTGAAACACCTGCTGATATTGCAGACTGGCTGGTAATGCTTGCCGGTGGAATTCATGAAACAGATACCGTACTTGAACCAAGTGCCGGACGTGGTGCTCTGATAAAAGCGATTCATCGGTCGTGCCCGTCAGTAACAGTTGAATGTTATGAACTGATGCCAGAAAACAGGGAGTTCCTTCATACACTTGATAACGTAATATTGCTTGATGAAGATTTTACGAAAGACAGTGTAGGGCATTACACTAAGATTATTGCTAATCCTCCATTCTCCGGCAATCAAGACATAGACCATGTAAGACTTATGTATGAACGCTTGGAAGAAGGTGGAATTCTTGCAGCTATAACTAGTCAGCATTGGAAATTCGCGTCTGAAAAGAAATGTGTTGAGTTCCGGGAATGGTTGGAAAAAGTACATGGAGAAGTGTTTGAAATCAGCGCAGGCGAGTTTAAAGAGAGTGGCACATCTATTAGTACAATGGCGGTAGTTATAAAAAAAATAATTCAAAACAGATTAGAAGGAGGTAATTATGGGATCATTTATAGCCCAACAGCCAAACGGCTTATATTGTAGGTTTAGTACAATTGTTGATACAGTCACGCACTACAATATGACAAAAGATGATTACATAGAAGTATGCAAAGACCGATTAGGAAAGAAACGTGGAGAAGAAGAGGCTAATGATATTTTAAAAAACCATCTGCACCCTTTTAACGATGTTCTTGAGCAATTCATTCCTAATAATGATTCGGTTGAAGAGTTTAATATCCGTTTAAAAGAAATGGGATATATGGATGAGTTTAATGGATAATCCTAAAAATGAAGAAATATAGAACAAATGAGAAATGAATACAACCTTTGAAAGATCGGCTAATAGTACCGATGAATGGTACACACCGAAAGAAATTATAGACGCATTGGGTGAATTTGATTTAGACCCATGTGCCCCTGTAGCCCCCCCTATAAAACGGCAAATGTCATGTACAACAAAAATGACGATGGATTAAAACAGGAATGGAAAGGTCGTGTTTGGTTGAACCCACCTTATTCCCGTCCTCTTATAGAATGTTTCGTTAAACGGATGGCAGAACATGGAAACGGCATTGCTTTACTTTTCAATCGCTGCGATTCAAAGATGTTTCAGGATGTGATATTCGAGAAGGCAACGGCAATGAAATTCTTGCGTAACCGAATCAGATTCTTCCGTCCAGACGGAACTCGTGGGGATTCTCTAGGTTGTGGTAGTATCCTTATCGCTTTTGGTGAGGATAATGCAGAAATATTGAGAACCTGCGATATTGCAGGCAAGTACGTTAGAATAAATGGTATTTGAACAAATTAAATAGAAAGGAGATTGAATATAGACATGTATCCCAATGAAATAATAAATATAATATTGGATAATGGTCATATATCATTGCATAGATACAGTGACAATCCAAGTGAAATAATATTGTCATCCCTGTTTGTAAGAAAACAAAGACGAAATGGGAACGGAATCAATTTAATGCTTCGTGCAGAACAAATAGCCAAAGGTTTAGGATGTGTCCGTGTATTTCTTGAGGCAAAGAAAGGTAGTTGGCAAGAGAAATGGTATGAACGATTAGGATATAACTACTGTGAATGTTGCCAAGAAAGAAACGGACTAATATGGATGAAAAAAAACTTAGACAAATGAAATATCCTAAAGTAAAGAAAAAGAAAAAAAATAAAAGAGATTGTCATAACTGTATTTTATTTGCTGCTTGCGCAGATAGATATCATAGTAATGCTGTGGACTGCAAAAGGTTTCGATTTTGTTAAATGTGTAAAAGTATATAAAAATGATTAAAGCAAGATTTTTTGTAGAAAAGAAAAAATGTGATGGAGATTATCGTCCATTAATATGGCCCATTCAATACCCATATTGGTGTACAGGTGAGAATGACAGATTTTTTATTTTAGTCGCTTATGTTAATGACATAGATGAACTTATGAATTTATGGCCCGAAGCATCTGATGTTTATATTGAAAAAGTGAATAAGATATTCTTCTCTGATAGGTTTCCGAAACCTGATTGGTATAAAGAGTCAAATCAATAAAAGTAATAATGAGTAAAATGGACGAATCGAAGGTATATGCTATATTTTTAGCTATGATTGAAAATCTTGATAACTACAAGTTTTTCAAGAACGCTGATGGAACTCATGCCATTGACGTAGAAATTAAGGGTTATAAACATAGTTTCAAAGCAGATGATATTTATAATTTAATGAATCTAGTTGGCAACTGGCTATGCAAATTACCTAAAAGCATATGGGTTTAATTTAACTTTTAACCAGAACAAAAATGAACAAAGAAGAATTTCAGACAAAGAAAAATGATATTGATTCAAAAATAAGAGAATTGAAAAATCAGAAAATTCAATTGGAAAAGGAATACATTGAATCCAACCAAGGACTTCCTGTTGGAAGCAAGGTCTGTATAACGGTCATGGCTCATGAAAGGAACAATGAAAGGATATTGGTTCCCGAAGCAAAGAAGTTAGCCTATATCGCAGATTATGAGATTAATGATAACGGAGAGGTTGTTCCATCTTTAAGACAGTTGGATTACAATGGGGGCATGTCAGCAATACCTTTATTTGTTAATTTAAAGAAGGATATAATTGAATTAGTGTAAATCGATATAGTAATGAGTAAAACAACAATTTATTACCTATTCCTAGTAGTAATGTATATGCTGCTAGGATAGATGGAAAGGAGATTTAATATGGAAATAAAGAACGTAGGACAACTTAGAAAAATCATAGAGAACCTTTCCGATGATTTTGAAATCGAGATGCGTATCAGACGCAAATTGACGGATGAAGAATTGAAAAATTGCAGATACCCTTATCCTTACGATACAGAGTATTTAACTTTGGAATTTGACGATATAGGCGTTTCTAACAAAGTATTGTGCTTGGGTGTAACTTCTAATGAATGAACGGTATGAAAGTAAAGAACGGAATAATAATAGATGGGGTGCTGCATGAATCATCAGAAGGATTTTGTAATGAGTGTTCCTTATCCCGGGAATGCTGTAATATTTTAGATGATAACTATTGTGCCATACTAGATTTGGGAATAGGTCAGTGTTTTGTCAGTCGTGGTAAAGTAACAGATATTAAAACAGAGAAGGAGGAACAATCATGTGTAATTCAATAGAATGGGGCAGATGCGAAATATGTGGAAAAGAAACCCAGTTGGAACGTACTTATTTTTACTATCCAATTCATTGTGAATGTTGTGGCAATAAGGAAAACAGACATTTTGAAATGATAAGACATTGTAAAAAATGTCCTGCCCCTATGCCTAAAGAAATACATCCACTATGTAAGGCAATGGACGGTAAGACTTATCATGCGAGTGTTTCCAATATGCTTCCCATTGATATTCATGGAGAGTTTATTATAAATGAGCGAATAATTAAGGAGGAATAACTATGGGATTTACAACACCGTGCTTTATACGCAAAAATACACAGGAACTTCGGAAGAAGCTGGAAGAGTTGGGATATGAAATACTTAATTCTGGTAATACAACATTAGATGAACATAATTATGACGGAAAGGGAAGTCATAAAAGTATCGAAGAAGGAAAAGCTATTATAACGTCTTATGGTAATTTATATGGAGTGATATATAATGTAGATACTGTCACTAAGAAAGGACGTATTGATTGCGGAACGAATGAAGAACTTTTCCTGGCTATCGCTGCATTAAAGGATGATAGTAACTACATGCAGTGGTTTATAGCAGATTCCATTCTTAGCGTTTCTTATGGCGATTCTATTGGTAACGATCATTATTTCACAGAGCCAAAAGGCATTATGTTCTTTTGGGATGAAAATTGGGATAATGCAACCATTATTTCAGGACGTTATCACAAGGCTACCGTAAATGAACTGATTGAACATTTTAAAACAAAGGAGGAACAATGAAAGCAAGAGTAAAATCAACAGGAGTTTTGGTAGATGTAACTCCCCAATTAAACATCAACTCTCCACATAGCGGAGATTATTTATATGTGTGCGATAATATGGTTTTCAGAGAATGCGAACTTGATTTTTCAGCTATCGACTGGGAACAGAGGCGGTATGAACTAGCGAAAGATATTATTAAGGCTGTTATAGCAGATGACCGTGGGGGTAATTCTGATGCAATCGCTAAATATTCGGTTAATTGCGCTGATGCACTAATTAAAAGATTAAAGGAGGTGAATAATGAATAGCGTACAGACACAAACACTTTCCATTCAAGGAGATGGAGGTGGTGAAGCGTATATTGACTTTTGCGATGGTCAATTATGCGTTTCTGTTGTTGTAGAAGGGAAACAAGCGGATTTTCACTTTGAGCCTGTTACTCTAGGAATGTTTGCCCATGCTTACAAACTGCATTGTGAAGAATGTGAAAAGAAGAAAGGAGGAATACTATGACCGAAGAACTTGTAACATTAGAAACAGCGAAGTTGCTGAAAGAGAAAGGGTTCAATGAGTATTGCAAAGATATTATTAATCATAAGGGTATAATGATGGAAACCATATTTAGAACTAGTAAGGATTTACCTAAATTATTTTATTCTTGCCCTACTCAATCCGTTGCCCAAAAGTGGCTTCGTGAAACCAAAAACATTCATATATGTGTATATAACTGTGCTTGTGGTTATGGATACGAAATATCTAAAGCTGACAATGGAACTCATATGGCTAGTTCTGTTTATAAAGGAACAAATGATGGAGAGGAATGGGATAGCTACGAGGAAGCACTTGAAGCAGGTTTACAGGAAGCATTAAAACTTATATGATTATGGAAATAGCAGAATCAATATTTAAATTCATCCTTGCCTCATTAAATGTTTGTGCTCTAGCATTTACTTTAATTTTGGTAAGCAAGTGGCATATACGCATGGAGAATAAGCTGGATGATATAGAAAGATATGTCCGTCGTGTGTCAGATCGTAACGATATTGTTTTCCTTAACCAGCTCTCGGAGCTGCAAAGAAAGTTGATAAGGGAGGAACGATATGAGGAAGCCGATAAGATTGGGAAAATAATCAAGGATGAAGAAATTAAATTAGGAATAAGGAAATGAAGGAAGAACTTATAAAAGAGAAAATGCTTACAGAGTTTCGAGAATGGTTCTGTGACGGTTACTGTCAATTTTACGATATTGATGATTACTGTAGATGTTGCCCTATCAAAGACGAAAGCTGTTGGCTAAAAGGGTTTAAAAAGCCTTCAGGGAAAAAAGGAGAACGTAAACCTATCCGTTACTGTGATACATGCAAGAATTTTAAACCGGACGAAAGGGTATTAGATGATGATGAGATGGAGAAAGTAATTGAAGAATCAGCTAAACAGCACTATAGTGATCTTTGTGCGCTAAACCATCCTCTTCGGTTTAAAGTGAACCATGGTTACAGTGATTTATATGATGGTGGTTTTTATCGTAATGGATGTAAGGATTATAAAAAAATAGACAATGAATAATATTAATTTGAACGAACTACGGGATCGAGCTTATAAGACAGCTTGTGATCACGGTTTACATGATAAAGAACTTTTAAGAAAATGAATTAAATGACAAGTTTTGTTTTTATTCAGATTTTTTGTAACTTTGAATTATAATGTTTCCGTGTAAAGGAGCACGGTACGTTCTTCGGACGAAAAGACTTTTATGGGAAAAAAACTCGTAGCAAATAGAGAAAATTTCTGTCATTATTATATAGAAACAGGTAATGCTACAGATGCATATCGGAAAGCTTACCCTAATAGTATTGGATGGAAGGATGGGGTCGTTAGTAAGCGTGCATTTGAATTGCTGAGAAATCCATCTGTCGCATCCCGTGTAAATGAATTGCAGGCTGATATCTTAAAAAAGTCTGACATAAAGAAGGAAGATGCATTGCGTTTTCTTACAAATGTGGTAAATGTAGACCCTATAGATCTTCAATTAAAAAGTAAAGATACGTTTATTGCCCGTTCTCTTGATGATATACCAAAACCAGTCCGATGTTGTATTCAATCCATTAAAAACACTCAATATGGGGTGGAGATACGGCTATACAGCAAAATAGCCGCCATTACACAGATAAGCAAGATGCTTGGATGGGATGCTCCAGTAAAAAGTGATGTCAGTACCAATGTGCGCATGATAATTGGGGATGAGTGATGATAGAGATGGTATTCTCATATAAGCTGTTCAATCCTCTGTTTTGGCATATCCGCAAGGCTATGCATGACAAGAATATCAGGTACATTATAAACAGAGGTGGTTCTTCATCGGGAAAATCTGTATCTACGACACAGGCTGTGTTGTTGTCTGTATTTTCTTGCGAAGGTTCGGCTCTTGTTGTAAGAAAAGTGGGAGCTAGTCTGAGGAATACAGTGTATGAAGAGTTTAAGACCCAACTAAAGGCTCTTCAACTGAGTCAGTTCTTTGTGCCTAAGGAAAATAATATAACTTGTGTAAATGGTTGTAAAATTGACTTTACAGGGCTTGATGATCCTGAAAAAATAAAGTCTATCACTGGATATCGTTGGATAGTGATGGAAGAAGCAACCGAGTTCGAATATGAAGATTTTACTCAGATACGTTTCCGTCTTAGAGGTAAGGAAGGGTTGCAGATAATATGCAATTTTAATCCTGTATCTGAGGATTCATGGATTAAAACGAAAATTCTTGATACTTATGAATGGGACGATCTTCCAAATGAACTATATGGCGAAGTGAAAAATCCTCTTACTAAAAGTTCTTTGCCAAAGGCATACAGCACAATATTAGGGAAACGGGGTAGCAAATCTAGAATGATCGCCAATGAACGTACAGGAAAGCTGGAAAAGTACCCATCGGATACAATAGAACTGCATTCGTCTTATAAAAATAATTTTTGGGTGGTTGGTTCTCCGGACGGTAAATATGGATATTATGACAGGCAGACAATATCCAATTATCAATGGTACAAGGAACATGATTACAACTATTACCGGGTATATGCGCTGGGTGAATGGGGTAGTATTAAGACGGGGGGTGAGTTTCTATATGCTTTCGATTCTAATAAGCATATTAAAACAACACGATATATCAAGGGACTTCCTGTGCATATTTCTATTGATAACAATGTTCTTCCCTATATTTCGATTTGTTTTTATCAAGTGGACGGAAGTCATATAAGGCAGTTTAATGAGATATGTGCCGGTGATCCCTTTAACACAGTAACGCAGGCATCTCGGATGGCTGTTGATTATCTGCGGTCAATCAGATACAATGATATGCTGTATTTATATGGTGACGCTTCAACAAGGAATGGGAATACTATAGATGATGAAAAGAGGTCATTCCTTGACAAGTTCGTAGAAGGGCTGGAAGGTACTTACCATGTCGAAGAAAGGATACCATATTCTAATCCGTCCGTGCCCATGTCTGGTGAGTTTGTCAATTACATGCTTGATGGTGGTTCCGGAATGTGTTTTTCAGTGGATGACGGATGTAAGAATTCAGTTGTTGATTATAATAACGCCAAGAAGGATGTTAACGGTGGAATGTTGAAGACGAGAGTTAAGGATAAGGTTACGGGGCAGTCTTATGAGAAGTACGGGCACATTTGCGACTGCTTACGTTATATTACTGTATGGGTATTCAAGGATGAATATACTCGTTTCTCCTTGAAAAGGAAACGAAGTAAAATTAAACAGGAAAATAAAGATATGAGATATTTTGATATGTCTAAAAATATTCAGGGGACAAGACTTGTATATGTTCTTCCCGAATATGCCGGAAAGTTCATTATCGTTTCGTGCTATGTAAATGAGGGAATATATATAGATAATGTGACATATACAGGATCATTTGATGAGACTGTTCTCCTGTCATTTTTAGAAGGCATATCTCCTGTAGAAGTATTGTTTGAAAGTGAGAAAAATTATTTCCCCATAGCACGGGGCTTAAGGGATAGATACGATGTCAGAATTATGCATAAAAATATGGGAACAGATGCTAGGGTATCTGCTTTTCTGGATTTTATCAAAAATAATGTGATGTTTCGTTCAGACTATGATGAGATCCCGCAATACAATGAGTTTATGGATGGGATATTGGACTATAATGGTTCAGATGATTGCGCTGCAATTTATTCTGTCGCTTCCTTGGCTTATTATGTGTCGAAAAAATACAATATATAATTGGTACATTTTTAAGATATATCAAAGCTTTGATAAAAAAACATCGGGTGTTACACAAAAAGTATTGGTATATTTTTAATATTTTCCTTCTCGTGGGTATTTTTAGGGTATTGCGAAATGATATGACTTTAATTTATCTAAACAACACGATTCAAAACGTGATTTTAAATATAGTTTTAATAAAAAAATAACCGACAATTAATGCCGGTTACCGTGATAGAATCTTATAGCCTCATTGACATATAATGATACCGATTGCTCCTTATCTAAGATAGCAGCTACATCCTCCTCTATCGTGACAAATATTTTTCTTACACCTCTAACCTTGGGACGTCTTGGCACATCATTGCTGTCCAATATCCTATATATCGTTTGCTCAGACTTTATTTCCGTATCCTTCATTATTTCCTTGATAGCCATCCCTGCTTTGTACAAGGACAATACCCTAGACTCTTGATCTAGGGTAATAGATCGTCTTCTTGCCATAATTAATATGTTTTATAACATTTATAATTTGTTGCTCGTTAATTCAAAAAGTTGCACCTTTGCATCAAACATCAACGATGTTAGTCGCACTTCGGTGCGTGGATTGAAACGACATTAAAAATGTCATTGTGGCTTAAACCACATTTTAATATTTAGGGCAGCGAAGAAATTCGTCGCCCTAACTTTTTATTTATAAAATCTCTATTTGGGTATAGTATGCATTCATCTTCCCAAAGAATGATTCTATTTTTGCTCTCTGATAAGAAGACATTTTGTTATAAATGACATTTTTGTCATCTTCTCTTAAGTAGTATTCCTTTTCATCGTCAGTAAGATTAATAACTATATTAATTGCTCTCCCACTGTATGAATCTGTAAATTGAATTTTTGTCTTCATAGTCTTACGCCGCTTATCCGTTGCCGCCGGTTCTATTATTACCTGTTGTTTTATTATCACAATGTAAATATACAACATTGTGATATAATAGCAAAACAAATCACAATATATTTTCTTGTATTGTGTAATATTTAACATTTAAATACAAAAAAAGAACGACCGCCAGCGAAAAGCACAGCAGCCGTTCAATCCACGCCCTACTCTCTATCCCATTCTCTCGAGAAGACAATAGCAAAGATATCAAACAGGTTGTATCCACATGGGAAAAAGGTTAATAAAATATATGTTGTATAATCTGTTATTTTAATTTAGATTAAACAAAAATAATATTTAAATTGTTTGTTAATGAATAAATTAATTTGTTCCTTTGTAGCAGGCAATAGCCTTCATGGTGTGAAGTTACACCATACCCACTTTTAGAACGTGATCACTGTGGAGGCAATTGCTGTATTATAACGGCGGTTGCCTTTATTGTTGAACAATGAAACAATGGTTTAAGATACCTTCTTTAAAGAAGTCGAATAAGGATATGTATAGTGATGCTACTTATCATGGTAAAGATGATGGTGGTAATTTTATTTATGTTCCTAAATGGGTGGAAAATCTGTTTTATGGCAATAGAGGGAATATAGATTTTGACATGTCGACCGTTGAAGGGAAATCAAGAGCCTTACATGAATGTTGGCCGTTTGCAATGGTTCTAGATCATTGCGGAAGAATGATGCAGAATGGGCGGTATTATGTGACGGATATTAACGGAAACGAGAAGAGGAGTTTCAAAGACATTGTGACTCTTCTGAATCGTCCGAATGTGATACAGAGTGGGCGTTCTTTCATAAAGCAGGTTGAGATATCTTTGAAGTGTTTCGGTTTTTGCCCTATTTATACATTAAGAGCTTTAAAATCCGACCTTCCTAAATCCATGATGGTAATACCTCCCGAATTATTCTACATGGAGTCTCTTGGTAAGAGCCCATTTACTCAAACAGAACTTTCTTCAATTTCTAAAAGGGTATATATACGTTGGGGAAATGAGAATATAGAACTTGGTGATGAGGAGTATTTTGTCATATACGATTCGATAATGGATATTCCAAGTAATAATGGAGGGAGAATTACCTTCCACTCCCCTGTGGACGCATTATCTACTCATACTCGAAACTATATGGCTCAACTGATAGGGAGAGGAAACCTTATTGTTAATGGAGGACCTAAAGGGATACTATACGGAAATGATACGACTGACGTAGGGAATGCAGCTATTACTCCGTCTGAATCCAAGAAATTGCAGGATGATTTCAAAAGGAAATATGGTATAGTGCATAAGTTGTATGAAATCATGGTGACTCCTAAGAAACTAGGGTGGATTACATTAGGGTCAAATACAGACCAATTGAAGCTTCATGAGGAGGATAAGGCGTGTTTGGAAGCGATAGCTCAGACGATAGGCTTTGACCCCAATCTGATTATACAAGGAAGTACTTATGATAACTCTTCTCAAGCAAAGAAAGCGGCATATCAGGACCTTATTATACCTGACAGTGAATCTATAACAGAGGCTCTGACTAATGCTATATGTAAGGACAGGGCAATAATCAAAATGGACTTCACTCATGTCCCTTGCCTTCAAAAGGATATGAAAGAATTGGCGGATGCCTTGTCTACAGCCTCTAATGCTGTAGCTTCATTGTATAACAATCGGCTGATTACTTTTGAAGAGGCAAGAACCGAAATGTCCAATTTTACAGATATTGATCCTGATAATCCTAAGGGAGAATTTAAAAGTGAAATAAATAATGATGGAGACAAGCAAATACAAAAACAGGCTGGGGAAGCAGTATAAATCCTTAGCTTTTTATGCAAAGGAGATACAATATGATTCTGGCAGCAGAACTATCAGTGGCTATGCTGCGGTTTTCAATAACATTGATAAGTCCGGTGACATGCTCCTGAAAGGTTGTTTTTCAAAAAGCATACAGGAGAGAGGCCCGGGAAGTTCTGCTAATGATAAGATTATCATGTTGTGGATGCATGACATGCATGAGCCTATAGGACGCATTACGCTTCTGCAAGAAGATGAGAAAGGGCTTTACTTTGAAGCGTCTATTGATGATGTGGAAAGAGGAAATCAAGCGTTGAAGCAGCTTGAAAGTGGCACTTTGAACCAGTTCTCTATAGGTTATAGTTATGTATGGGAAAAATGTGAATATGACAGGGAACGTGATTGCTTGGTTGTAAAGGAAGTCATTCTGTATGAGATATCCGTAGTGTCCATAGGATGTAACGGAGAAACTGAATATCTTGGTCTGAAATCGGCAGAAGAATATGAAAGTGCGTTGGAGTCACTTCCGGTTGAAATAAGTGATGTATGTAAAGGACTTCCGATAAGAAAGAGGGAGGAAATCCAAATGTTAGTAAGAAAAGCGATGTCACTCGCTCGATACAAGCCGGCAGACAAGCCACTTGATGAAGAGGGAGCCGATGAAAAAATAAAACTATTTACAAAACCTTTAAAACTTAAAGAAGCATGAAATTTGACTTTTTAAGCAAAATTGATTTGTCGGTAATGGATGAGGTTTCCGTGAAGTCATTACAGGCGTTGCAGGACGCAATAAACGCTACTGTAGGCGATTTCATGGACGATACTATCGACAAAAAAACTTTTGAGGATAAATTAAATGAGGTTTCTCAAAAGATAGATTCCGAAAAGGAATTGGAAACAGTGCGTAAGGAACTTGGTGAGATGAAAGAGATAATCGTTCGCATGAAAGGTGCAATGCATAAGAATGAAGACGGGCAAATGGTGTTCAAGTCTGTAGACCAGCAGATTGAAGAGCAACTGAAGGATTTCATCACAGTAGGCAAGCATGGAGAGAAAACTGTGGACTTGAAAACGGCTTGTAAGCAGTCCCCCGGTTTTAAGAAAAGCCTTACGCTTGTTATAAACAAGAAGGAGGTTGAGCCCTTGAAGAGTACGGGTGTGGCACCACATTATAACATGACAATTGATAGTCAGTTATCTGTTGATCCACGTTCCCAGACTGTAATCCGTAAATTTGCCAATGTGGCAGCAATATCTACACGATCATTGACTTATGCGGAGTTCAATCCAGGTGAAGAAGAAGCTGAATGGGTTCCAGAAGGCGGTCTTAAGCCTATGATGAGCGGTACATTGGCAGAAGTTACTATCAATGCTGGCAAAGTGGCTCTTGGCGCAAAAGTAACTGAAGAAACATTATCTGATTTGCCTCAGTTGGTTGCGGAGGTTAGGGCTGAGATTATCAATCGTATTGGTTTGAAAGAAGAAGAAGGTATTCTGTCTGGTACTGGTTCCGGCGGTCAGATTAAAGGGATTGGGAGTGATATACCTACATTCTCTTTGACAGCTCTGAAAGTAGATAAGCCCAACACTTATGATGTTATTGTTGGTATGTATACACAGATTGTGTCAATGTCCAATATGGCTTATCGTCCAAATCTTGTGCTTATGCATCCTCTTGACTATGCGCAGATGCAGTTGACTAAGGATGTTAATGGGCAATATCTTCGTCCTTTCCGTATTGGCGATGAACTGATTCAAGGTCTGAGAGTGGAAACCAGCACAGCAATCAAGCAAGGTGATATTTGGGTTGGCGATTTTAACTATCTTAACATCCGTGATGTATGGGTTCTTACCATTACACTTGGATGGGAAAATGATGATTTCACTAAAAATATGGTGACTATCCTTGGTGAAAAACGTCTTATGGCGTATATTAAAAAGCAATATAAAACTGCATTTGTCAAGGATAAGATTGCGACCGTTATTGAAGCTATAACCCCTGCCGGTATTGGCGGATAAATTTATTAAACATTATGAAAGTAAATTTGACTAAAACTTATGAGGTTGAGTTCGCAAAGGACGGGGCCGTTTATAAAAAAGGTGATAAAGTAAGTGTTAATATGTTACTTGCAGGTAAGTTCTTCCAAGATGGACGTGTTGCCACTGTTCCTTCGGAATTGATGGAGGACGCTAAGAAAATCGGTGCTGAAGATTTGTTCAATAAAAAGAAGAACCTCAAAGATATTGTGTAATGTTGGTGGATTATACTTTTTTCCAAGGTGGTATTCTTGATATCGAAGGTGCAGTATTGAATATACATACTCCTTCTGAGACTAATAAGGCAATTGTTGACAGCCTTCAAGGCTTTGTAATGCAATATGAGCCGGAATATTTAGAGAAGCTTCTAGGGGAAAAGTTGTATAAGGAATTCTCATCCTATATTTCCAACGATGGAAAAACGAAGGAAAAAAGATGGGATGATCTTATAGCGCATCTTGTCATGAAATATAGTGATGGCGATAGGGAGATTTCCAAATCCCCCATCGCCAACTATATATACTTCCATTACTTGAGACATAATCACACTCAGGCGACTATTACAGGAGTGAAGGCTGATGGAGATGATGGTCGTCTTGTAAGTCCCGAAAGGAAAATGATGTTTGCATGGAACGACATGGTAAGAATGAATATCAGACTTGTGAGATGGCTTCAAGCCAATAATGCGGACTATCCGGATATCGCCACCGATTTCGAATTGATGGAAACAATTAATTCCTTTGGGTTATGATAATTGATATAATATCAGATGTATGTGCTTCCTTGTCAAAAAGAATGGATAAACAGATAAATTACATATATGGTGACAGTTCTTATATAAGGGAAACACTTCTTCTTCTTGGGAAAAGCAGGGTGACAGCATCGGGAAAATTCCCAATGATAGGGCTGTATGTTCCCTTAGACGAGGAAAGGGATAGTGAGAATTATTTTTGTAAGGCATCTGTAAACATAATAATCGCTACCAATACACTGGAAAAGTATACAAATGAACAACGTCGTGAGATATCTTTTGAAGGTATTCTTCGACCTTTGTATTACGGATTCATAGAAGAGTTAAAAAAAAGTGATAAATTTGATTTCGGTTACTCCGGTATTGTAAGCCATACATATTCAGAAAATTATAGTTTTGGAAGACGTGGTGCTGTTGATGTTGACGGTAAGGAAGTTGGCGAAAAGATAGATGCTATTGAAATAAAGAATTTGGATTTAACAGTTAAAAATCAGAATTGTTATGCGAACAGATATTAGAGAGTGCGGCAGCACGTCCGGATTTAATACTGGAATGAGTTACTGCCCCCTGCAACCGGACAAGGTCGCAGGTGTTATATTGGTCATTCATGGCAAAAAACTGCCCAAGGAATTGACTGCTGATGCTTTGGAGGAAGCCTGTCATGCTGATTATCCGGACAGAATTTATCCTATTACAGGATTTTCGGAATACGCGGTAAGCGGCGGTGAACCCAATACAACAGAAAATGGTTATGCCGGGTCGGAAATAACGGGCTATTCGGCAAGGACGGATACATTCACGTTGCGTAAGTTTAATCTAGCTTTACAAGCTAATCTTGTAGCCAACAAGGATACATTGTTTGATATGTATGTTTTTGACAAGAATAATGTTATCTACGGAGAGGATGACGGAACAGACGAGCTTGCAGGATTCGATTTGTCAGGGGTTTACCCTACAGGGCAGACTTATGACTCAAGCGGACAAAAGGCTTATCTTGCGTTTAATGCAATGTATTCCGATGCGGAGAAGATGATGAAAAACATGTCTGTAAAGCAAGCGGGTGTCAATTTGGAAAATGTTCTCAAGGGATTGAATTACGTTGAATTTGTCAAAATGGCATCTCCTGAGAATACATATAAACTCGTGGATCACTATGACCGCACAGACCTTACTGCATATTATGGCACTGTATTGTCTAATAAGGCTTCAACAGTCGTTTCTGGTGCGTCAGCACTGGAATACAGTAACGGTGTGCTTACAGCGACAGGAGGTGTACCGGTGCTTAAATCTCCTTCTATTTTACAGGCTAATGGGGTCATTGGAATTGAACAATGGGTACAATGAGAATTAATGGAGTCACATTTATAGAGTCCGAGGTGGTCAAACTTTCATTGGATGAGTTTGTCGCTCAGAATATAGATGTATTCTGGAAGGACATTTCTAGAGAAAGGCGGAAATCAAGGCTGGTTTCCGTATATAATAGAATTATCAATAACAGTAATTTAGGAGGCGGGGGAGATTGATCCCCCGTTTTGCTATGACATTGGAGGAATACGCGAGATGTTGGAAGAAATTGGCTGATGGCATTCAGCCAATGATAAGGGATAAGATGGAAAGGGATGTTCCTCAGTTTGAGGAATATATACGAGAACAGCTATATAGTGGTGTTGATGGCGATGAAAGTCCTTTAATTCCCGGATATACAGAGGACCCATACTTTAAAAAAACTTATGGAGAGCATTGGAAGAAAAACGCCGAACGCTATAAAAATTGGAAGACAAAGATACAGAAACCGAAACCTTCATATCTGGGTTTTTCTGCAAGAGGGAACAATACTCCAAACCTTATCATACGTGGAGATTTTTATAGTTCCATCACGGCAATACCAATATCAAATGGTATAAGGATTGCCAGCTATGGCGTTTCTTTTGGTTCTGATATTGAGAAGAAATATGGCTATAAAATTTTCAAGGTAAGCTCCAAAGCAAGGAGGCATTATGTTACGTACAGGCTTATGCCCTCTATTGATAAATTTATAAGGAGGTGCGAATTATGAAAAACTGCTTGTGTCAAGGAAATAAATCAATGAGGGAGATGGAACATATGCGTTCAATCGCAGAGAAGGCTGCTGTTATGGATGAATGTGTTTATATATTATACAAGGTTGGAGATGTGTATAAGTTCTGTCGTGAAGGTGAAAACTGGTCGGGTGAGTTTGTAGAATTCATATTTCCGTAAAATGGTGATTTTTATCATTCTATTATTTTGGCGTTTCCCGTATTATTTATTAATTTAGCAACAGCGATAGATAGAGGTTTCGCATAGAAAGATATTATATATTCATTAAGAGTAATGGATATGATGCGGTGTCCGACTCCTCTATATCGGTTGCCGCATTTTTTATATCCCGTATTAAGATGTACGGAACATCTTGTGAACGAAAAGACATGAAAACGAATCAAATCATGATTCGCCCAATGGGTGAATTTACAGTTAGTCAGAGAACAAAAGATGGCTATTTTGACGGTGGGGACTTGTTACGTCAATGGAATTCAGTAAAAGGAAATGAACAAAGAAAAATGGATGAGTTTCTTTTGGCTAAAAGAACTGGAGATTTTATAGAAGCGCTCATAGCTGAAGAACGTGAAAATGGTTTAGGGGAAAATTCCCCTAAAATTGATAATCAGGTAGTTAAGAAGAGTAAGGTTAAAGAGAAGGGTAAAGCTGGCAGACCTAAAGAAGAAGTATGGATGCATCCTTTCTTATTTACCAAATTTGCCATGTGGATTAATCCTCGCTTTGAAGTAAAGGTAATACGCTTCGTATATGATGAGATGATTCAATACCGTAATTTAGCTGGAGATGCTTATCCTGCTATGTGTCATGCCGTTTGTTCAATACTCCCTGGGGATATATTCCAGAAAAAGATTAAGGACTTAGCCAAGTCTCTAAACATCATAGTTTATGGCAAACATGAATCAGAAATGCGTAATAAGATTGGCGATGAAGATAAAATCCGCGAATTATATGAGTTAGAATTACAGATAGCTCAATGGATAGATTTAGGCTTTATCAAAGACTATAACAGCCTTAAATCTACATTGACTAAATTGTATTACCGAAAATATCCCAATGTTCTCCCAATGTAAATATTGATTTTTCCTCAAATGTCTTGTGCGAAAAGATATTTATTTTTTAATTGAAAAACAAAACTATCATTTATGTTGTAATTTAGATTTTGTCTAAATTGTGAATGTAATATTTAATAATTGCGTTACTATATATTACTATGCGTTACTTAGTATTACTATTAATTGATATTGTCTTTTGTTTAATATTCATACCATTGTATAAGATAAAAACATCATTTACCTTTGTATATGTAACAAGTGCAAGGCGTTACTTGATGTTGATTAAATATTCTCCTATTGGAGTTTATATATGACTGTTCCGTAGTAGCTTGCACCTATTACGGAACTTTCTTTTTATACAATTCCAAGCGTGGATAGTATAAGGGAGGAAAGCAGGAGTGAATAATGGCACAATGAGGTTCGATCCCTCACCTGCTACAATCAGTCAAAATAAATCCCCGGAGGCGGAAGTGACTGAGCCGCCAACGGGGAACAATATTAATCTTATATCGCAAAGATATGGAAAATTTTAATAAGTTAATACCTATTGATGGGGAAAATGGCGAAAAAAGAACAATAAGTTCACTGGAGATTGCGGAACTCACAGGTAAGCAACATTCAAATGTAATGCGAGATATTCGCAATCTATTATCGCAAGGTGTAGCCGAATCCAATTTTGGATTGGGGTCATACACAGACGCTAACGGTCAAGAAAGACCTCTATTTAATCTAACTCCGAAAGGTTGTCTTATTCTTGCTTCGGGCTATGATGCAGTTCTACGTGAAAAAATCATAGACCGTTTTCAGAAAGGCGATAGTGTAATGGTAAATGCAACACAGATGGCTAAATCTTTCGGCAAAGAGCCTAAATTTTGGCTAATGAACCAATCTACAACAGATTATCTAAATGAACTATCCAAAGTAAGAAATCTAACTTTGACTGATTTAGTGCAGGTTACGAAAGGAGGTAATAATCCCGGTACTTGGATGCACGAAGATGTAGCCTTAGAGTTTTTATCCACATTATCAGCCGTTAGGATAATTCCCCTAACGGGTTTGGTAGATAAAGCCTTCAAAAAAATATTGTTTTCGTTTGGTAGCTTAAGGAATTGTTGTACCTTTGCAGTGCTACAAGTTGATAGAATTATCTATCTCGCAGAGCAAGCGGTTAAGTTGCTCATATTTTATATGGGTATTTTTTATGCTCATACTTTAGGATATTGGCGGTTGCCTATACGTAAGTTATTGTGTGCTCTTCGGGGTAGACTATCAACTTGTAGCAGCGTATATGGTAACCGCTTTTTGTTTGCCTATTGCCTTCATAAATAACTTTTAAATGCTACAAGTTATGACAGATTTAATTTTATACAAAGAAACGATGAGTTCACTTGAAATAGCTGAACTCACTGGAAAGCGACATGATGCTATCTTACGTGACATCAGAAACTTACTTAATCAAGGAGTAAACGCCCACAATTTTGTGGAGGTTGAATACACCGATAAAAAGGGTGAGAAAAGACCTTGTTATGAACTTACAAAGAAAGGTTGCCTAATCCTTGCCAGCGGATACGATGCAAAACTCAGGGAAAAGATTATAGATCGTTGGGAAGAATTGGAAAGGGACAAACAAAACGGGAATTTTCAAACTCCTAGCACCTACATTGAAGCATTGGAGGCTTTGGTAGCTTCTGAAAAGGAGAAAGAACGGATGCGTATTGAATCGGAGCAACAGAAAAAGCAAATCGAACAGAAAGATGCTAAGATAGAGAAGCTCCAGCCCAAAGCTGACTTTGCCGACAAAGCCTTTGCGATGGAAGGCAAATGTGATATAGGACAGGCTGCCAAGATACTCGGCTTACCATTCGGACGAAATACCTTGTTCAAGAAGCTTCGTGAAGCAGGAGTATTCTTTGCTATTTGCTAACAGGAATGAGCCAAAACAGAAATATATTGATGCAGGCTACTTTGAGATGAAAGAAAAGCCTATCCCAAGAGATAATCATCCGGGCTTTGTCGTGATGGTTGTGCTATGCACACAGAAAGGGCTTGCATACATCAATTACCTGTTTGGTGGCAAACGTTCTGACGGAAAATTGATGAAAATAGCCTAATTTAAATCTTACATATTAATCAAGTCTTTCCCACCTTATTTTACGAGGTGGGCAGACTCTTTACATCCATAACAGTTGCGATTCGCAACACAAATAAAAAGACTATGAAAACAATAGATAAACTTGAAATTATACTTCAAAAAATGGAAGAACAAAATAATAGACTTGAACAGATATACGGCAAGCATCTCAAACTGATTGTATGCACTGGGAAAAGAAGTGAGAAGGTGAAATTTAAACATGAAGATTGAAATGCTATGTATCTAATTTATTTATACAATATTCTAAATTGCAAACAAATATGTTGTAATGTTTGCAATTGAATTTGAAAATATTGTACTTTGTAAAAAATAACTAATTAAAAACTATAGATAATGTCTGCTATTTTAATGATTGGAGTGATAGCAATAATAGTAATTGTTGCACTCAACATGGGAAAAGGAACTAAAGCTGAAGATGGGGATTTTGTATTGAGAGCTATTGCAGGGGATAATGATGTCGCTCTTGTTTTAGAAAAAATAAAAAGTGAACAAAAGGGAAAAGTAATAATACCTAAAGGGGTTACGACTATTGGTTATGAGGTTTTTAAAGGAATGATTTATATTACTGATGTTACTATCCATGAAAAAGTAAAAATAATAGGTCAAAGAAGTTTTAAAGATTGTTTGGGCCTTGATTTTTTATATACAGGAGAAGGAACGGAAAGGATTGGAGATGAATCTTTTGAAGGATGCTTAAATTTAAAAGTTATTACTATTGGTCCTAGAACCAAAAATATAGATCCTAATGCTTTTAAAAATTGTCCCAATATAGCAAAAATAAATATAGAATGTTTGACTCCTCCAGATATTTTTGAAAATTGCTTTGATGAAGATGTGAAAAAGAATTGTATCTTATATGTACCTAAAGGTCGTTTGGAAATATATTCAAGGGCAATAGGATGGAGTAAATTTAATAACATTCAAGAAAACGAATGATAAAAAATGAGGTTGTGTCAGCATTTGATACAACCTCATTTTTTATTTTCTCACCTTCATAATATCAATAAAATCACTATCTTTGCTTTTAGAAGGTGCATGAAGTCATGCACTACCCAAAACTTACGAAAAGACCATGGCAGGAGCAGAATTTAAAATTACTGATGCGATTGATCCTAACATCGTTAAGAAGTTAAATGAGATAAGGATTAATATTCAAACCACATCTTCCGAATATGCGAATTTCACAAAACAATTAAGTGATGGCATAAATTTTAAGCCGGGTAATCTAAGAGAATACCAGTCTAAAGTTGACAGTTATAATGCTACAATTACCAAATTATATGCTTCTCAAAATAGGTTGTCTGAATTACAGGCTAGTCAATTAAAGTTATTGACCGATATTTCCCGTAAGATAGAGCTTCTTACCAAACCATTGAATACATTGGCAGACAAGATAACGGAAGTAAAAGTAAATTTGAGAGGTGCTTCCGAAGACTTGAAGAACGTGTCACAGGATGCGGAAACTGCTTCTGTTTCATTCCAAGAGGCATCTAAGAAAATATCCATGACTGCTGCTGATTTTGATTCAATCCGTCAGACGGTAAAGGCTTTTGATACACAAGCCTCCGAATTGAACAGTAGATTAAGTGATAACAAAGAAATAATTTCAGCCTTAAGAACATCTCTGAAAGAATTATCGAAGGAGTATAAGAAAGGTGCTATCAGCGAAGAGGAATACAAGTCCAAAAGAGATGCTACGGTATCCCAGTTACGCACGCTGACAGAGCAGAATAAACAATATTTGGCGATATTGAGAAATCATACACAGGTAGCGATTGCCACTACAGGAAGCTATAACGAGATGAAGGCTTCAATGCTTCAGTTGGAAAAGGAATATTATAACCTTTCACAAGCTGCACGCGAGGGAGCAAAAGGTATGGATATCTTGAACAATATCGGCAAGCTGAATCAACAATTAAAGGATATAGATGCACAGATGGGCAATTACCAACGTAATGTGGGTAATTATGCTTCTGGTTGGAATGGCCTTAATGTTTCCATACAACAGATTGCGAGAGAACTTCCGGCTTTGTCTGTTAGTGCCAATGCTTTCTTTCTTGCCATATCCAATAACCTTCCTATATTTATTGATGAGTTAAAGAAAGCAAGGGGGGAATATGAACTTCTTAAAAAATCGGGGCAGACTGCTACACCTGTATTTAAACAGGTATTGAGTTCCCTTCTTAGTTGGCAGACGGCTTTAGTTGTTGGGATAACTCTTTTATCGAGTTATGGAGGTGAGATAACCAAATGGGTGGGTAGCCTGTTTGATGCGAGAAAAGAAATTGATTATCTAAAACAGCTTCAGGAGGATTTGAATAAAGCTCAAAAAGAAGGTGTGAAAAATGCCCAAGATGAAGCTATTAAATTGGATATATTATATAGGGCTGCTGTCAATTTGAATAAACCTATGGGAGAGCGGGAAAAAGCCGTTGAGGAACTGAAAAAGCAATATCCTTCATACTTTAAAAATATAAGTGATGAAAACATTCTTGCAGGTAAAGCGGCTGATAGTTATCAAAGGTTATCTAATGCCATATTAGCTTCGGCTAAAGCTAGAGCTGTGCAAGATCGGCTTGTAGAACAGGCTAAACAAAAATTAGACTTGGAAGATCAGTTGGCAGAAAAAGAAGAAAAACGTGCGAAACTTGAATCTGCTAGAGATCAGATGAAAGCACAATATGAATCCAGTCAAGGGGCAGCTATGGATACAGCTAGAGACATGTATGGGAAGTTAAACAAGCAGGTTGAAGACTTGGATAAAGAAATAGGTTCTTTATTAAATCAGTTATATCAAGCAGATAAGGCTAGTAGAGATATGGCAAGTTCTATTAACATTGGAGATGTTACATTTAATCCTCATTCTGCCGATAAAGCATCGGATGATTTAGCGCAATACATAGAGAATCTTAGGAATAAAATGGCTGACTTGTCCGTTTCTCTCATTAAAGATGAGCATGAACGTAATCTTGCTGCCATAGAGAAAGAATATAAAGACCAGATAGCAGCTGTAAAGGGATATTCTGAGGAAGAGAACAAACTTCGGGAAATGTTGGGCCAAGAGAGAATGCAGAAGATAGCGAAAGAGAATGAGGAATATGCTAAGAAGTTGGCAGAGGCTGAGAAAAAAAGGATCGAGGAAAAGAAAAAGTATACTGATGAGATGCTCAGACTGGAAGAGGAACAATCATCTCTCCGTATAGCAGCTACAAGTACTGGATATAAGGAACTTGAAAACATTATAACAGAAAATTATTCAAAAGGACTGCTATCGCGAAAAGAATACGATGAAGCCATGCGTGAGCTGGAGCGGAAAGCCGCAAACGAGCAATTACAGATACAGATAGATGCTGCTGAAAAAATGATTGAGATAGCGGAAGCATCGGGCGTGGTAAGCAAGCAACAAATTGAAATGCTGAGAGAATCCATAAAGGCTATGGAAGCAGAGATAGGTTCTATAAATGCGGATGATCAGTTGGAAAAAGCGGAAGAGCAACAGGATATCACACGAAGGAATTTTGAAGTGTTGAAAGGTTATTCTTCTGCATTGAAAGATCTTGCATCGGATATCGATAGCCCGTTTGCCGGTATATTTGATGGGATGGATAAGGGATTCAGTATTATGTCTGATAAGATATCGGGTGTTTGGAAAGAACTTACAGACGGTGAGAAGATGGAAAGAACTACCGAGATGTGGGCTTCTATGGTTAGTGGAATTGGTGAAATGATATCATCCATTTATGATCGCCAGATTGAAGCTATTGAGGCTGAACAGGAAGCGAATGAGAAAGCTGGTGAAGAGGAAATTTCCCGTATAGAGGATTTAGAAGAAAGAGGTGCTATAACAACTGAAGAAGCCGAAGCGCGTAAACGTGCAGCGGAAAATAAAACGGCACAAAAGAATGCCGAATTGGAGAAGAAAAAAGCTACATTAAGAACAAAACAGGCAAAGTTTGAGAAAGCTACCAGTATAGCTGAGGCGGCTATACAGATAGCAGGTGGTATTTTGCAGACGATAAAACAATTGGGCTTCCCTGCTGCAATACCTATGATAGCTGCTCTAGGTGCTATGGGAGCGATACAGCTTGCTACTATTATAGCGACTCCTATTCCGAAGTATGCCAAGGGTACTGATTCGCATAAAGGCGGATTGGCTGTAGTGGGTGATGGTGGTGTTCCTGAAACAATCGTTACTGATAAAGGAGCGTATATTACTCCGTCTGTCCCTACTTTGGTTGACATCCCTAAAGGTGCGAAGGTTATACCTTATGCAGTGGATATGGACAGGATAAAGGCTCATGCAAATGATTTTGATGGTCTTATGGCATATAGAAGCGAAAACGATCTTCCTCCTGTATCAATAGTTAATGATTATAGTGAACTGGAGAAAAAGATAGGGCATCTGGGAAAATCACAGCAGATAGGATTTGCAAAATTAGCCAAGGCGATAAGAGAAAACAATTATCAGCAATTTTCAAAAAGTATCTGATTATGAGGTATACAAGTGACATATATGAACTTCCCTTGTCCGTTTTTATAGAGATTTATACCAATGATAGCAATACTATTGAATTTGACGATGAGGACAAAGGGGCTGCATCGGCAAAAATTATCAATGACTATATAGAAATTGTCGGGAGCAAACAGTTGCTCTCTGAGATATTGAATTGTAATGAGCGTATGAATCTTGCAATGACCGTGGAGTGCATGAAGGCATGTGAGAACATGATGAAGTTGAAAATGTATGATGAGGTGCGTGATATCCTGATGAAGATAGGTTATTCGTGTAAAAAAGGTGATGTAATGGCTATGAATGCTAGAATATCCGCATTAAATTCCCGTGCACAATATGATTTGGATAAGATAAGTAAGGAAAAGAATGAGGGACTGAAGGAGAAGCCTACAAAACGTGGATTTATAAATGAAGTTGTCGCTATTGGGAAGTATAATAAGATGTATATCAATCCGAAAGAATGGACCGCCGGATCTTATGCCTGTCTTGTAAGGCAGACATGTGACGAAATCGATGGGTTGAATCGTAAAATGAAATAATTATGTATTATCGATGTGAGTTACTTATAAATGGTCTGAAGTACAGGGTTACTGATGATCTTGAAAATTGGGACGAGGTGAAGGCTAGTTTCAAGAGAAATGACTATGACGGTGTTATCCGTACATTTTCCAACAAATTTTCTTTTGCTGGGGATGCTAGAAAATTGCTGTTAAAACAATATGATGAAGATTATTTGAATGCTTCTGCCTCAATAATAATAAGTACAAGAAATAACAGTTGGTTGTATAATGAACGGTTTAGTTGCGCTCTCAATTTTTCTACATTGCAGGATAATGGTCGTATCTTACAGATAAATGCCGTGGATGATAGCGTGGCGTCCATGATAAAGTCAAAAAAAGGAACTCAATATGAATATTCGGTCGAAGAGGTGAAAAGCCCCATTCCTCTTGTTTATGACGGACTTGAACTTTCAGAATCAGCAAAATGGATTCCTACAGGTGATACATTGGAAGACGATGACACTCTTATTAATGTTTATTTCAGCAAGAAAATGTCACCAATGCCAATATATATAACTGCCAGTGATTCCTTAATAAAGGGGTCTCTTGAATTTAATGATCAAACAGTAGGTGGTGATGATGTATATTCGATAAAGGCTCTGAAATCAATTAGGATAAATATAGAGTTTAATATTGATATGTTTGTGTTTAGGAAATATCAGTCTGGTGCTTTGGGATATGATGTAAGAGGTGTGAGGCTCCAGATTATGAAGATAAGTAATGAGATTGATAGTAATGGGGAAGCGGTGACTACGGAAACGGTGATAGGAAGTTTTGAACTTACGACAGAATCAGAAACGCCAGTGGAAAAGAAGGTTTCGGAATCGTACAATATAAGTCTTTTGCATAATGATAAAATAATAGTGAGAGCTATGTATGTCAATGAGAAAGAAGAGATTGTACCTGTATTGCCGGATTTGCCATACAAAGTCTCAACATCAAGTTATTTTAAAGCATCATGGAAAAATCGAATAAACCCTGTTGAGATGGATGTTATAAAGCCCGATACATTGCTGAACAGATTGCTTAAAAGTATTAATGGAGAGAAAGATGGTTTGACTGGAGTGATTGAGGGGACAGGAGATAGAAGGCTTGATAATTGTATGCTCTTGGCGGCTGAATCAGCCCGTAAGATTCCTGGAGCCAAAATATATACATCCTTCACCAAATTTGCAAACTGGATGAGTTATGTGTTTGGTTATGCTTACGACATATCCGGGAATACAGTAACTTTTCGGCATAGAAGCAAATACTTCTCGGATGATGTTGTCAAAAGGATAGATGATTTATCTGATTATGAGATGAAGGTTAATTCTGCATTGGTGTATTCTCGGATACGGATAGGCTTTGACAAACAGGATTACGACACGGCTAATGGAAAGGATGAGTTCCGTTTTACGAATGAATATACCACAGGCGTGACCATGACGGACAATAGCCTTGAAATGATATCTCCATACCGTGCGGACGCATACGGCATAGAGTTCCTTGCTGACAAGATAGGTGAAGATACTACAGACAACGAAAGTGACACTGATTTATTTATGGTAGGGGTAAAATCTGATTCGTCTGGACTTAAGTATATATTGAACAGGGATTATCTTATGGGTGGCGTTCTCAGCCCTGACACAATGTTCAATGCCATGTTTTCCCCTTCTTCTATGGTTTTGGCCAATGAAGCATACATCGGCTCATCTGTTGAGATGCTTACTTTTGCGTCATCAGATGGTAATAGTGATGTGGGTATTGATGGAATGGGGGAAAGTAGGGATATAATTCTTTCAAAAAGGATGTTTACTGTGGCGGAGGTGGAATTTGAGACTTCGGATGTGGAACTTCCGGAAGATCTTACAGGAATTGTTGAAATGGAATACCAAGGCAAAGTTGTACAGGGATATTATCAGCAGGCTGATTACAATTTTACAAAATCACAAAGTTCAAAGGTAACTTTGATCGTGAAAAATTTAAATTCGTTATAAAGATTCAAATTTTAATTGTTATATTTGCAATGAAAGCTTGTGAAGTCACAAGTTACTAGAAACTTACGAAAAGACTATGATATCAATCGGAGATGTTTGTCCGTTATTCTTTAAACCGCTGAAATATAAATATTCAAATGCTGGATGTTTCAGACAAGTATTTTCTGTGTCAGACAACATCCTGCTGCAAATCTTTTGTGATAACGGCGAAAAACCTTCAGCTTATTTGAATGATAAGATCGGCAATATTTCCTCCAAGATAACACTGCTTACTTATGATGTAAATGAAAGCATTAAGATGTATTATGCCTCATTATCTCCTTCGGAGGGGATATATACAGTAACTATAGGCGATAAAGAATGTGAGGAGTTCTGCGTGTGTGAGAATATAGGTGATTCTATTCTGATTGAATATTCCCATAAAGATAATAATTCTGCGTTTGATAATATATTCTGGATTGATGAGGTTCGGCAGATGTTCCAGTTCAGAATAATAGGAGGATTCAAGCCGGATGGGGTGGAGTTGAAAGTTGAAAACGAACAGTTTGTGAATCAGAAGCAGGAGATAATAGAAATGTATTCTCTCCCTTATAAAACATTTGATTTTGTTTTCGGGACAAGTTGTGGCGTTCCGTATTATATAGCGGAGTTTATAAATAAGGTACTTTGCCTTTCTCACGTCAGCATAAACGGTAATTTGTTTGTACGGGAAGGGGATTCTGTCCCGGAAAAGATTGATACAATAGGTAAGAAACAGATGTTTATATATAAAGTGACTTTACGCCCTAGACAAAATGATATCGCCGGGATCGGAGGCAAAACAGAGATTGCAACTTCATCTTCAGGAATCGCGTTTTTACTAACTAATCCAGAAGAGGACGATGTGTTGAAATATAAGAAGGCGAAAGCTGCTTTTGTTAATGAAAATTACGTGTAATCATGGCTAGAAATCGTCCTATAAAGATATTGTGGTACGGTTCGGAAACGGATGATGAAGGAAATCCGATTATACCGAAAATATCCCCGTCATTTGAAAAGCGACTGGAAGGGTTGAATGAGGGAGAGATATACATACATAATGATGATAATAATCCTTCTATTTACATAAGAACCAATAAAGACAGGGTTGTTGCCATATCGGGAGGTGCAAATATAAGTGAATTGGCTAAATATTTTTTGCGCAAAGACAAGGAGGACTCTACAAATTTTCTTTTATCATTACTGGGCGGAACTGTCATTAAGAAATATGCCAAGTTCGGTGATTTCGTTACCGGCGTATTAGGTGGATACATAGACGAAAAGGGCAATCTTGAAATGGAAAGCGGTGTATTTCGTAAGCGTTTGTTTGTTCCTGAAATAGCCTATAACCGTACAACCTATTTCAAAGGACGTATGGTAAACTCCCCCGGTGGTGGTTGTACCGTATTGTCATACGTGGATAACGGCGATGGAACCTACACCATCACTCCCGATCTGACAGATGCGGACGGATTGAGCCAGTTTGTTGATGACATCCTTACCACCTATTTTGTGACTAAGAATAGCGAAGGCAAGCTGAACGGCTTTGAAGAAATGAAATTCCGGGTGACTGCCGCAGATTATACAGCCAAGAAGTTTACTGTCATTCCCCGTCCGGGGCATTCTGACTGGAAACCTGCCGAGCAGATGGTATTGGCACAAACAGGTAACTTTACGGACCCGGAACGTCAGACTTATATACTTATTGATTCCGTCAACGGAAACAACTGTATTACATTCTTTGACAATGCCAACACTTGGGACCCGGAGCCGGCACAGATGCCTGCGTGGTTCGGCAAGAAAAAAGGCATGACTGTAGCCGGTATTAATGCGGACAATTACTCAGCCGTTCTTCAGAACATCATCATGACCGGGCTTATCTTTCAAGTTGATGAGATCACCGGACAGACAGTGCGTGTACCCTTGGACAAGGGTGAATGGGTTGCAGGGAAGTACGCCTACTATGACCGGGTGTCACATAACGGGGCTTTGTGGTTGTGTGTTGATGATAATGGAACAACAACAGAACCGTCAGATGATAATCCGGCATGGCTGAAACAAGTGGCGGAAGGGCAAAAGGGTGATCCGGGATTGTCCGTAGTAGGTGGCGGTCATTGGGAATCCGCCAAAACCCCGTACAAAGCCAATACAATGGTCACTCTTGCCAATTGTGTCTTTATATCCAAGGTGGAAACCTCCAATCCTCCCATCAGAATATTGCGTGTCAAAGGTGGCAATTTCTTAAGAAAGAAGGACGGTGGTTATTATCTTGCCGGGAAACCTGCCGACTGGGAGGTTAACGAAGACTGGGATATGCTGCTTGACGGGCGTGAACTGAAAGGTGAGAGTATCACTTTCCTTGGTGAATTTGCCACGGCTCCTGCCAATCCGAAAAACGGTGATTCATACCGTAACACGACTGACCGTGCTACCTACATCTATCAGGACGGAAGATGGCAGCTCATGATATCGGACGGAAAAGACGGTAAGGATTATGAGTATATCTACACAAGAGGCAATATCATAGACAATCCTCCGGCAAAACCGGACAGCCAGCAGAAGGATGATTATATCCCTGAAGGCTGGACGGATGATTTTGTAGGAGTGGACGCTGATCATCAGGTTGAATGGGGTTGCAAGCGTTTCAAGGAAAACGGTGTATGGTCAGAGTTCAGCACTCCTGCCGTGGTGCATCGCTGGAGTAAGGACGGGGAGAATGCCATCATGGCGGACTTCGATAACGAGATGGTCAATGCAGCCCTTACTTCAGATGGGAAGGTCGTATCCTCACAGACTTGGAATACAACTGTCAGTATGTGGTATGGAACGGAGAAGCTCACGCTTGACAGCATCACCTGTACACCTGACACAAATCTTCTGTGTGCGACAGACAAGAATACGGGAGTGGTGACAATATCGGTATCTGCCGGAGCTACTCTTGCTGCGACAAACACGGTGAAGATCACAATCAGGGCTACAAAGAACGGGCAGCAGTATTCCCGTGATCTGACATTCACTGTAGCCGGGGTCCGTGGAGGTGCGGACGGTTCAGATGCCGTGCTATACAGTATTATCGTTTCTGCCACTTCTGTAAGCAAGGACAAGAATGGGAACTACAGCGTGTCTTCCGTTTCATGTTACAGGCAACAGTCAGTAGGAGGTGTGATATCCACCACAACGGACGGTACATTGAAATACAGCATAGACGGTGGGGCAGAAACTACCATAAACAACAATACAGCCATATCAAGCGGAAATTTCACGAAGACATTGAAGTTTATCTTTTACGTGGATGACCAGATAGTGGATGTTGAAACCGTTCCCATGCTTTCTGACGGAAAGGATGGTGCTGACGGTGAGAGCATCACAGCAGCCGGTCATTGGGAATCCGCCAAAACCCCGTACAAAGCCAATACAATGGTCACTCTT
>OATG01000106.1_pt1 | contig 101869 bp, 101 predicted proteins | sample 1516581 | NCBI WGS metagenome assembly OATG01 (sample SAMEA2579930, study PRJEB22360) | human gut metagenome | biome: human gut; feature: human-associated habitat; material: faeces | place: Denmark | collected 2008/2010
CCCGGCTTGTGGCGGTGCATCACTTGGACGTTGGCTGGAAGCCCAGCGACATGACCCAGCGCAATGGGCGAATCATCCGTCAGGGCAATATGAATAAGGAAGTCAAGGTGTTCAATTACGTCACGGAAGGGACATTTGACTCGTACTTGTTTCAGACCCTTGAGAATAAGCAGCGATTTATCTCGCAGATTATGACCAGCAAATCTCCGGTGCGCTCCTGCGAGGATGTGGATGAGCAGGCGCTCTCTTACGCCGAAGTCAAGGCGCTGTGTGCCGGAAACCCGCTGATTAAGGAAAAGATGGACCTTGATGTGCAGGTGGCTAAACTGAAAGTTCTGAAAGCTGACCATCAGAGCCAGAAATATCGTCTGGAAGACAAATTGCTGACGCAGTTCCCGGCAGATATTCAGCAGCAGAGAGCGCATATTTCCGCACTGAAAACCGATGCGGAAACGGCTGCGGCCCATCCGCAGGACAAGGAAAACTTCTGCGGGATGACCATCAAGGGCATGATGTTCGATGACAAAAAGACTGCCGGTGAACGGTTGATTCTGGCGGCAAAAGAACTTCCCGACACAGAGCCTGTTGTGCTGGGCGAGTACCGCGGCTTTGAGCTTTCGGTGCGCTATGAGCCTGTCCGGAACGAGCAGCAGGCGGTGCTGAAAGGCAAGGCGATTTATCCGGTGGCACTTGGTGCCGACCCGCACGGCAATATCACCCGACTGGACAACCTGCTGGCCGGTTATGATGAGCGCATTGCCAATGCAGAAAACCGACTGGAGAATCTGCTGCAGCAGCAGACGGCGGCACAGGCAGAAGTGGAAAAGCCCTTTCCGCAGGAAGAAGAACTGGTACAAAAATCTGCACGGCTGGCTGAACTGAATGCACAGCTGGATGTGGACGAAAAACATCACGAGCCGGAGATGGAAGAAACGCCGGATGAGGAATCTGCGCGCCCTTCCGTGCTGGCTGCCCTGAACGAAAAGTCGGATAAGGAGGAACCAGTCAAGCCGTTCCGCAGCTACTCGAACCGGGATGGTGATGCCCGATGAGAGAAAAGAGGGACGAGATTCTGATCCTGCGCATCACAAAAACCGAAAAGAATCGGATTTACGAAAAGATGTATGGCATGGGCATCCGCAGTCTGAGTGCGTATATCCGCAAAATGGCATTGGATGGTTATTGTCTGAACCTTGATCTGCCGCAGTTGCGCCGGATGTCGTACCTGCTTCAGAATTGCAGCAACAATCTGAATCAGGTGGCAAAACGTGTGAATGAAAGCAATCAGCTTTATGCTGCAGACATTGAAGATTTGCGGCATCGGCTGGACGAGCTGATTGGTATCGGAAAACAGATTCTTTCCAAACTGTCTGAACTTTAACTTTTTTCCGCAGAGAGGAGCTGCGGATTACATATCGATTGACATCCTTGCAATGGATGCGGAGATACCTTTATAATAAGGGCGAAAGGCAGGTGCTCGATATGAGGTTCATTTTTAAGATGGTCATTCTTCCGTTTTCGCTGCTTACGGCTTTCCTTGCGCTGATGCTGAAATTGACATTGAATCTGTCGGCATTTGTGCTTGCGCTGCCGATGCTGTATATTTTTGGCTGCGGACTTTATACTCTTTATTGTAGGGAATGGACGCAGTTCCTGATCCTTTTTGTGGCAGAGTTCGGGTGCTTTTTGCTTATCGTGGCAGGAACGGCGATTGTGGAAGCCGTCGAGCGATTCAGCGAATGGCTTACGGAACTGTAATGGAGGAAACGATGGATAAAGATAAAATGCTGGATTATTTCAATGACCGTGAGGCAACGCTTTTTCGGGATGAATTGGGAAGCAATACACGGTATCATGAGCTCCTGCGGAAAAAACTGGCAGCGGAAGACGCACACCGGAAAATGGTGGGCGAAGCAGCATGAAAGCAGTATCTTCAGCTGGATGAGATCTGCAATGAGCTGGAAAGCGTACGATATCAGGCAATGTATCTGGCCGGTGCCGCTGATTTTGAAAAGTTGTTCCGTCAATCCTGATGGATGATGTGCCGCCTTCGGGCGGCTTTTTCTTTATGGGGGTGGTTTGAGGTGGCAGTAATACGGCTGATTGCGCTGCATAAAAACAAGGGAAAGTCCATCGGGGCGTGTCTGCACAATCACACCAGCTATGTCCAAAACCCGGACAAGACCGAGCAGGGCGAGCTGGCAAGCAGCTATGCTTGTAGCGCCCTGACGGCAGATGAAGAATTTATGCTGTCCAAGCGGCAGTACGACCTTGTGAACGGACGCAGGCAGAAAAGTGATGTGATCGCTTATCAGATACGGCAGTCCTTTCGACCCGGTGAGATCACCGCAGAGGAGGCTAACAAGGTGGGCTACGAACTGGCCATGCGCTTTACCAAGGGCAAGCACGCCTTTGTAGTGGCAACGCACACTGACCGGCAGCACATCCACAACCATGTGATCTTCAATTCTATGGCACTGGATGGCACTAGAAAGTTCCGGGATTTTTTCTTTTCGGCGTTGGCAGTGCAGCGGTTGAGCGACCTGATTTGTCTGGAACACCAGTTGTCTGTTATTGAAAAGAAACCCTACCGGGAACGGCAGAAGCGCATCGTCTACCCGCCTAAGGAGAGCAACCGTGACCGCCTGTGCGGAATCATCGACACAATCCTTGCAGAAAAACCGGGGGATTACGAAGCGTTTCTGCAAAAGCTGGAGCAGCAGGGCTATGAGGTGAAGCGTGGAAAATTCACATCGGTGAAAGGTGTACGGCAAAAACGATTCATCCGGTTTCGGACTTTGGGGGCGGGATACAGTGAGGAAGAATTAAAAGCGGTCCTCGCCGGAGAAGCAGAGCATTGCCCGCGGAAAAAACATCCGGTGCAGGAACAGAAATTTCAAATGTTGGTGGATATTCAGGCAAAATTGGCTGAAGGAAAGGGAGACGGCTATGCGCGATGGGCGAAGCGGTACAACCTGAAGGAGATGTCCAAGACGCTGATTTTTCTGCAGGAAAACAAAATCGGGAGCATAGATGAAATGGAAGAACAGGTACGTGCTGCAATGATGCGCTATCACGAACTGGGCGACTCCATCAAAGCTGCGGAAGCGCGGATGGCAGAAATTGCGGTAATGAAAACGCACATTATCAACTATGCCAAAACAAGGTCCATCTATGAGGCCTATCGGAAAGCAGGATACAGCAAGCGATTCTTGGAAGCAAATCGGGAGAGCATTGCGTTGCACAAGGCAGCCAAAGCGGCTTTCGATGAGGCTGGGCTGAAAAAACTTCCGAAGGTAAAAGAACTGAGCATCGAATATGTTGAGCTTCTGAAAAAGAAAAAAGCAGAATATCCGAGCTATCGGAAAGCACGAGAGAGGATGCAGGAGCTGATGAAGGCGCAGAAAAACGTAGAAATGTTTTTTGCAGACAACAGGAGCGAACAGGAACAGCAGCAGACCCGATAAAACGAAAGTCACCGAGGATTCGATCCCAATCCGTCTTGGGAAAGAATCCTCGGTGGCTTTTTTAGTTTATATAGCAGCGGTCCTGCGTGACGAGCCAATCCTCACATAACCGCTGCGCTTCGTCCTTTGAGCGGCAGGTGCAGTTGAAAAGTCTGCCGTGCAAAGAACAATATGTGTAGTGTACCTTTGGGATGCCATCGGAATCTCTGAAATTGACACAGCGTTCTTCACCGGGCAGCAGGTAGATTGAATCCACATTCGGCAGCTCCTTTTATTCTTGTTTGATGTGCATTGCACAACATTGCTATTGTAGCATGCCCGGTTCAAAAAGGCCATTGATGATTTGAACAAAGAAATGCTCTCAAAACAAACGCTAGTAAAGTTGGATAAACGCCAACTGATTGTGTATAAAGAAATACACGGCCTTTATTCTAGTGGTGTGTAACTAACGCCAATAGAATGCGAGGATGTTATGAAAACACTTTTAGGCCAACGAATCAGAGAACAACGCAGGAAAAAAGGCTGGACACTTTCATCCGGATCGTTGAAGCATTGGATGTTCCCGCAGATGTGCTGATCCGGGACTCCGCAGCCCCAGCATCTTATGTGGCAGATGATGAGCTGAACCGGAAGCTGAGCCGTCTTACACCGGGGCAGAAGAAAGCCGCAACCGATATTTTGAACGCATATATCGATAACATACCGTACATCAAAGAAAAGTAAATAGGTTACAGTGGGTGCTGACAAAATCATTGTCGGCACTTTTTCTTTTAAGCGGTTCTGTGCCCGGCGGATATATCACTGAACCATGAACTCCATCAAAAAAGCGTTCGGCAGGAACGCGCAGCCTGCAGCGGCACGATGCAGATCACAAAGGGTTTGGGAATTCCCAACAAGCATTTTGCGAAGCAAAAAGGGCGTTTGTATAGACAGACGCCCTGCTTGCAGAAAGTGGATTTAAAGATTACTGAGAGAGAAAATAGACGGGTTGATTTTGTTCGAGGTTGAGATTATACTATAATAGAGTATTGTTTAGCTTTCACTTATAGATGGAGAGATAACTTATGGAATATTTATCAATCAGTCAGGTGGCTGAAAAATGGAGGCTTTCCACAAGAAGAATTAATGTCTTGTGCTCAGAAGGACGAATTCTCGGAGCAACGAAAATCGGTTCATACTGGGCGATTCCAGCGGATGCGGAAAAGCCAGCTGACGCAAGAGTCAAGAGCGGCCGCTACGTGAAGGTAAAAGAAAACTAAGAAAGGGGTCGTACCTATGGCTGCAATCAATGATTTAATTAGCCAGATCCAAGATGAGACTCTTCGAAATAGAATTCAGGAAGAAGTGAGTAAAATGGCCAAGCAGAAGAAATTCGGCTTGGTCTTTGAAGAACATATGCCGGAAAGCACGCCTCTCTATGATATGCCTATCAAAAGAGGCTGTAACGTTATGCGCCGTGACAGCAAGGACGACAAATCCATCTATGTCGTGCTGAAGGTTGAAGGCGATACCGCTGTTTGCGTTAAATCGGAACAGAAAGATGAAGCGGTCACTTTTGAGCTGAAGGATATCGTTCGTGTTGCGGAATTTGGAGAACCTATCTATCCCTATCTGAAGCCGTTGGATTCAGTTTGCAATGCACCGGATAGCGATCTTTGGCACACGCTGATTGAAGCGGACAACTATCACGCCTTGCAGCTTCTGGAATATTTGTATGCGGGTAAGGTGGATTGCATTTATATCGACCCGCCCTACAATACCGGCGCAAAGGACTGGAAATATAACAACGACTATGTGGACGGCAATGATGCTTACCGTCACAGCAAATGGCTTTCTTTCATGGAGCGCCGCCTGAAACTCGCTAAGAAGCTGTTGAATCCGGCAGATTCTGTTTTGATTGTCACTATTGATGAAAAAGAATATCTGCACCTTGGCTGTCTGTTAGAGGAAACATTCCCAGAAGCAAGAATGCAAATGGTCAGCAGTATGATTAATCCAGCAAACGTAGCCCGCGTTGGAGAATTCGGAAGAAGTGGTGAATATTTGTTCTTTGTGATGCTGGGAAAATCCTCGCCGCAACGCGTAAGACTTAGTAGGGAGTGGGTATCAAGTAAAGGTCGAACTCATACGGGTCAGATTAGGTGGGATTTACTGAAACGTTCTGGAACAAATTCTGAGCGAAAGCATTCCCCCGGTGGCTTTTATCCTATTTACATAAATGATGAAACTGGAAAAATTGAAGAAATAGGTGATCCGCTTGCGCCCGGAGTTTCTGTGGCACCAATCAGAGAGGGGTGCACTGCGTTACTGCCGATTCGCCAAAATGGAAGCGAGGGAAACTGGCAGTGGGCTACTGATACATTTCGCTCCAGAATGGCACAGGGGCGTGTTCGCATTGGGGGAAATAAGTCGAGGGGATTTACAGTTTATATTCTTAAAGATGGGGAATATTCCAAGATTGTTAATGGTGAGTTCGAAATTACTGGCCATGGCATTAATAACGAAATCATTGTTGCTGACAATGATACGGATTTTGTATTGGCTACGCCAGGTGATATTTGGAGAATTCCCGCTCATGATGCAACACAGTATGGATCACGTTTAATAGGAAATATATTTTCTGATCGTCGTTTCACCTTCCCCAAATCTCTATTCGCAGTTAAAGATTGCTTATACTTTTTTACAGCAAATAAACCTAACGCACTTGTTGTCGATTTTTTTGCCGGTTCCGGTACCACGCTTCACGCAGTCAATCTCCTGAATGCTGAGGACGATGGGCACAGGCGTTGCATTATGGTGACCAACAATGAGGTCTCCGCAGATGAAGCGAAGATGTTGAAAGACAAAGGCTATCAGCCCGGCGATGCGGAATGGGAAAAACTCGGCATTGCCCACTATGTCACTTGGCCGCGCACGGTCTGCTCCATTAAGGGACAAGATGTAAATGGCAATCCTCTAAAGGGAGATTATCTTGGCAGTGAGCCGCCGATGCATATGGCAGATGGTTTCAAAGCAAATGCGGCATTCTTCAAACTTGGGTTCTTGGATCCGACAGCGGTTTCTCTTGGTATGCGCATTTCGGAAATGCTGCCTACGTTGTGGTTGAAAACTGGTGCAAAAGGAAAATGCCCGGAATTGAGCGGAGAACAAGTCCCGGATATGCTGATCTTGCCGGAGAATCAATTTGCAGTCTTGATTAACGAGAATACATTTGCCGATTTTGCGGAGAAGCTTGCGGAGCATCCGGAAATCCAAACTGTATTCTTGGCAACTGATTATGAAGTGAATTATCAATCTATGGTAAAAAATCTGAATGTTGAAAATGCGTATCAGCTTTACCGGGATTACTTGGATCACTTCCGTGTGAACAGAGGGAGAAACTAAGAATGATTTGTGAATTATTCCCATTTCAAAAACAGGCGGTCAATGAAATGCGCCTCCGCGTGGCGATGGCGCTGAATAACTATCGCATGCTGAAGATCCCTCAGGTGGTTTCGCTCCAGGCACCAACGGGTTCTGGCAAAACGATTATCATGTCTGCCCTGATTGAAGATATCTTTTACGGCTCAGAGCAGTTTACTGAACAGCCGGAGGCTATTTTTGTATGGCTTTCGGATTCTCCGCAGCTGAATGAGCAGTCCAAGCAGAAGATCGAGCTGAAGGCAGATAAGGTCCGTATGGATCAGTGCGTAGTGATTTCAGATGAATCTTTCGACCGAGAGATTCTGGAGGACGGTCATATCTATTTCCTGAATACGCAGAAACTTGGCAAGGCCGGTAATCTGAGCCGTCATTCGGATACGCGACAGTATACGATTTGGGAGACCATTGAAAATACAGCAAGAGAAAAAGCTGACCGTCTGTATTTCATTATTGATGAGGCACACCGCGGTATGCAGGGACGCCAAGCGGGAACAGCTACCACCATCATGCAGCGTTTTATCAAGGGCAGCAGCGAGCAGAATCTGTCGCCCATTCCGGTCGTCATCGGAATGAGCGCGACCGCCGAGCGTTTTAATTCCCTTGTAGGACAGGGAACAAACTCTACATTGCATAAGGTGGTTATTTCCCCGGCCCAGGTTCGCCAATCTGGATTGCTCAAAGATCGTATTGTAATCACTTATCCGGAAGATCCAATCAAACACGGTGACATGGCCGTACTCCAGGCGGCGACAGACGAATGGCAGGATAAGTGCAAGCACTGGTATCAGTATACCTATGAGCAGCACTACACCAATGTAAATCCGGTATTTGTTATCCAAGTCTGCGCTGGTTCCGGTGCGAAAGTATCTGACACCGATTTGGACGATGTAATTGCGAAAATCGAAGAGCGCATGGGCGATAGCTTCAAGGAAAACGAGGTTGTACACACCTTTGGTTCCACGGGCACATTGTCGATTCACGGATTGACTGTGCCGCATGTTGAACCTTCGGAAATTGCAGAAGATCGCCGCATCCGTGTTGTCTTATTTAAGGAAAATCTGTCCACTGGCTGGGACTGCCCTCGTGCAGAAACTATGATGTCCTTCCGGCGTGCAGAAGACGCAACCTATATTGCGCAGCTGCTTGGTCGTATGGTTCGTACTCCACTTCAGTGTCATGTTCTCGTGGATGATTCCTTAAATGATGTGCGTCTGTTCCTTCCGTATTTCAACCAGGATACCGTTCAAAAGGTCATTGATGAATTGCAGGCAACCGAAGGCGGAGAAATCCCGACAGTTGTCGATGGTGAATCTCTGGAAGATCAGATCTATGATACATGGTCGGTTCACACCCAGCGAAAGAAAACGCAAAAACAGACGGTTGGTCAGCTGAGCATCTTTGATTACCCGAATGGCTTCCAAGAAGAGCCTGCTGCGGCACCTTCCACAGCAATTGGAGATATGTCAAATTCTGGAGCTGTGGCAGCAAATCAAGGTGGAGCAGATTCAGAAATTCCCGCAGAAGGACAACACCAGACGATTCCGCTGGAAACAGTGCCCGGAAACGATGTGCATACAGGTCAAGAAACGGAGAGAACTGGTGGAGGCAATCAATCTGCGAATAAAGAGCAGCCAGTGCTGACACCGGCTGTATCGCAGATGTCGATGCTTCCAACAATAGATCGTGAAGGAATCACAAAGTTCATCAATGAACAGGGATATCTGACCTATATCGTCCGTGCGGTAAAAATCAACAGCTATTTGAAGTCTTTGATGAGCTTGGCAGGGCTGTTATCGCAGTTCAATATCTGTATTACGGCGGCTGAGGATGTGAAAAACGATGTTGCAGAAATCATTCACAACTATGTGAATGGCTTGCACGATGCCGGAAAATATGACGAGCTTACAAAGCAAGTCATGGAGATGAAACTGTCTGTTCAGATATTCGATGTTTTCGGTGAGAAAATACAAAGCGATAACCGGATAGATATGTTTACTGCATCCGAGTCTGACCTTGATCGTCAGCTAAGAGTAGCAGACGCAAAAATGGGTGGATGCGGTTTCCACTTGGCATATGGGCGTAAATATATCGACTTCGACAATCCGAACGCCTTTAAGGTGGATTGTATTCTGTTCGCATTCGACAGCGAGTGTATTGCGGAATTAAATAAATACGCTGAGAAGAAGTTCCATGAATTGAACGACCAGTATCGTAAATATATTGTGGCCAAACCAGAGAAGTGTCAAAAGCAGTATAGCGATATTGTTGCTAACGGCGATGAAATCAGTAAGCACAACTTTACTCTTCCGGAGACAATCAGTGCCAAGGTTGAAGCAGATGGAATAAAGTACACGGATCATCTTTTTGCCAATGCAGATGGAATAGCAAAAATTAAGTTGAATGGCTGGGAACAGGCTGTTTTGGCAGAAGAGCAAAAACGAGAGGATTATGTTTGCTGGCTGCGGAATCCGTCTCGACAGTCTTGGTCACTGCGGATGCCTTATGAAATGGACGGGAAATGCAAGGAGCTTTATCCGGATTTCATCATTGTTCGCCAAGATCCAATTCTCAAGTACATCGTTGATATTTTGGAACCGCACAATCCGGATTTCAAGGATAACTTGGGCAAAGCTAAGGGACTTGCAAACTATGCTGCAAATGAACCAAGAATTGGCAGAGTGCAGCTGATACGTATTGGAAAAGACGCAGCAGGAGAAAATCGCTTTAAGCGGTTAGATCTTGCAAAAGGCAGTATCCGCAATAAGGTGCTTGCCGCAATCAATACGGATGAGTTAGACCATATTTTTGACACAGACGGTGTGTTTGAAGACTAAATTAATTACACAGATAGGGGTTCATCATGGAACGTATCAACGCCACAACAGGCTCTTACAATTTTATAGATTTATTTGCAGGAGCTGGTGGATTGTCCGAAGGCTTCATCCAAGCGGGCTTTTCACCTGTAGCGCATGTGGAGATGAACCCATATGCTGCTCAAACATTGGAAACACGAACGGGATACTATTATCTCAAAGCGCAAGGGAAGCTTGATATCTACAAGGATTATATTAGCGGAAAAATCACCCGAGACGAATTTCTGCAACATATTCCAGAGGAGCAGCTACAATCCGTATTTTGCGAAACGATGTCAAATGAAACTCTTCCAAGGTTATTTGAAAATATAGATAGGATCCTTACGCAAAGAGGCATCAAGCAAGTAGATGTCATTATTGGTGGACCGCCTTGTCAGGCATATTCTTTGGTGGGAAGGGCGCAAAGCAAGCATATGGAAACGCCGATGTCAGCGGATCCTAGAAATGATCTCTATAAGCTGTATGCGAGATTCCTTCAGAAATATCAGCCAAAGATGTTCGTTTTTGAGAATGTTATGGGAATCAAGTCAGCAAACGGTGGTGCAACTTGGCTGAAAGTCCAGGAAGCGCTGCGTTCCGTTGGCTACGAGATTGAATGTCATGAGCAAAATTCAAAGAATTTTGGTGTGCTGCAAAACCGAAGAAGGATGATCATTGTCGGGTGGCTGAAGAATAGTGGGCTTTCTTATCCGCAGTTTGAGCAGACAATAGCGGATGCTACGGTTAACGATATTCTCAGAGATCTGCCAGCGTTGCAGCCAGGAGGAAAATCGGGTGAATACAGATCAGATGATTTCAGCAATTATTTAAGAAGCACTGGAATCCGCAAGGATTCTGACATTCTGACGCATCATTGCGCAAGACCCAATAAAGACAGGGATATTGAGATTTATCGGCGTACAATTGAACTCTGGAATGATGGGCACAAACGGCTGAACTATAATGATCTGCCGGATGAACTGAAGACACATAAAAACCGGAAGTCGTTTCTGGATCGATTTAAAGTTGTAGAGGGCGACGAGGCGTACTGCCACACCATGTTGGCTCATATCTCAAAAGATGGACATTACTTTATTCATCCGGATATTAAGCAACACCGTTCCATTACTGTCCGGGAGGCTGCTCGCATCCAATCGTTTCCGGATGATTATTTCTTCGAAGGCCCGAGAACAGCTCAATTTGTACAGATAGGCAATGCTGTTCCTACGTTAATGGCTAAAGGCATCGCAGAAGGAATCGCCAATGAATTAAGTCAGGAGGGTATCGATGGAAAGCAATCTCCTACTTGAACAATATAGCTGGTATAAGAAGCAGCAATTGGCCAAGGCTCCATTTGAATGTCTGCTGAATGCGGATATTGAGCCAAATCCCCATCAGGTCAATGCCTTTTGCGCGGCCATTCAAGCATTAAAGACAGGCGGCATCATTCTGGCAGATGAGGTTGGTCTGGGCAAAACAATCGAAGCTGGGTTGGTGCTTAATTATGTTCTGGACAACGGAGCAAAAAAAGTACTGATTTCTCTTCCTGCTACTTTGAGAAAACAATGGGAAGTAGAGCTTTTGGAGAAGTTTGGTCGCCAAGCTGTTATTCTGGATCGGTACACGGTTGAGCATGATCTTGCCAATGTACGAACTCACCTCGGAAACGCGGATGAGGTTAGTATTGTCATTGCTTCCTATGATTATTCATCGAAACTAATTAAGCGCTTTCCCCATGTCAAATGGGACTTCTTGATTATTGATGAGGCTCATAATCTGCGGAATGTTTTTCATGGCACAAAGCGGGCAAAAAATCTTTATGATTTGACACACGGAATTCCTAAAATTCTTTTAACTGCTACGCCGCTACAGAATTCCCTTACTGATCTTCATGGACTGGTTTCTTTTATCGATCCTCGTATTTTCGGATCAGAAAAGGTTTTCAACCGTCGATTTGTAGATGGCTGTGATTATGAGGAATTGAAGCAAGAACTTCTTCCGGTGTTATATCGCACCCTTCGGCGCGATGTCGGAAAATACATGGCCTTCAGCAAGAGAACCTGTATTACGGTCGATTTCCATTTGAGCGCAGAAGAAAAAGAACTCTATGATGTGACCAATGATTTTCTGCGTCGTGATCCGCTGTATTCTATTCCGAATGCGAATCGTGGGCTGATTATTCTTGTTATTCGAAAGTTGCTTGCATCTTCTAGCTTTGCTTTGATAGAGACCTTTGAAGTATTAGAAAAACGTCTTGAAAAACTCTATGAAGGTACAAAATCTGCGTATGCTCAAGAAGGCTTCGATTTATTCTGGGGGTATGTAGAAGATGAAATCGACGAGGAAGGGTTCAACGAATACGATGATGAAGAAACAGCAGAGAAGAAACAGGCTATTCAGGCTGAGCTCAAGATTGTAAGACATATTCTTGAAATGGCAAGGGCTATAAAGACGAATGCAAAGATCGCCGCGTTGAGGAAAGCACTGAAATCTGCATTTGACCACCAGATTTCTGAGGGATTGAATCAGAAGGCTGTTGTCTTTACAGAGTCTAAGCGAACACAGAAATATATAGCCGCAGAACTAAGAAGATCTGGCTATAGCGAGGAAGATATCCTTCTCTTTAATGGTGACTTTGATGATGCCATGACGAAGGAAATCTTTCGAACATGGCAGGTCAAGAATTTTGGTAAAACAAACTATGGCAGAAGTGTGGAATATAAGCACGCGATTGTCGATTATTTCAAGAGTCATGCCAAGATTTTGATTGTTACAGATGCTGGTTCAGAAGGTCTAAATCTACAATTTTGCAGCACAATCATTAACTATGACTTGCCTTGGAATCCGCAGAAAATTGAGCAGAGAATTGGACGTTGTCATCGCTATGGACAAACTCACGATGTGGTAGCAATCAATCTGTTGAATACGGACAATGAAGCAGATCGCAGAGTATATGATATCCTTTCTAAGAAGTTTGAACTGTTCGAGGGCGTGTTTGGTGCATCGGATGTTGCGCTAGGCGCACTTGAATCTGGTGTGAGCTTTGAAAAGCGTATTCTGGATATTTACCAGAATTGTAAGAATATCACGGCGGTAAGGAAAGCATTTGCAGCTTTGAACAGGCAGCTAGATGCAAGGAAGAATGCTCATGCAGCAGAACTTCGCTCAATTCTGCTTACAGAAAGTAGAGAGGCGAAGGGGCAAGCGTTGGAAAAGACCAAGGCTGATATCGATAAATATCTACGTGATGTTGAATATTGGAACCAGTTTGAAGAACCAGAAGTGGATCACAAGCTACATTACTGGAAAATCGATAACTGGGGTGAAAAGATATTTGGTTCACATGGCGTTTTGTTTCTTGGAGCATTCATGGACAATACAAAACTCCTCTTCCCAGTTTTACTACTTTGTGATGAAAATGGTGAGTATATCAATTTTACTGAAGATGAGATTGTCTCCGCATTGGAGGAGGCTAATGATTCGGATGTTCGCTATTTTAAACCGACAGAAGAAGAACAATCTTATTTTCACCGGATTTATGCTCGCTTGATTTCAGAAGTTCAGGATCGGCATGATAAAACTGTAGCCCCTACTATCGCATATAACAAGAAGAAGATTGAAAACTGGGCCAATGTCCAACAAGAACAGCTTCATGTTCAGCTTACTGATGCTCAAAAAGAAGTTGAGGAGTACATACTTGCTGAAATGGCGGCTACCGACACGCTGGAAAAAAGGATATCCGAAAAAAAGCGGCTGAAGCAAAGAAAAAAATGGATAAGCTGCAAAACGACCTGCCTAAGCGCAGAAAAGAGATTCAAGACGAGGCGCAGGCTGAAATTGATCGATTTAATCAGTCTCAGGAAATCAATCCATTGCTTCTGATTAACATTGTCCTTAAATTTTAACAGGAGGCACCACATGGCAGATAGATTTAAGTTTGCTGAGGTTCGCCAAGAAGTCATAGAAATGTTAAAGAAAGACTTGTTGGGACCGAGTAGTGAAAATGAAATACTGAATCAAAACCCGCGCTTTGAATATATCGTGGGTATGCTTGCGCCACAAACCAGTGAAAATGATTCGAATGAGCAGGAAGTCGATGGAGATGCTTCTTTCGAAGGGGATGCAGATTATACTGCGGGCGAAGACGATGATAATGAGCCGGTCTTTACAAATCGATTTAAAACACCGTCTTCCATTGGCATCAGCTTTTACCTAGAAAGTAGTACAAAATCTTTCAATGTGGATGTGACTTGGGGCGATTACACCAAAGCTTCTGATAAAACCACTAACAAAGAGGGAAAAAAAGTTGATGTAAGCACGTATACACGTCATCCACAGAAAGAGACAGTTGTTATTGATCTGCAAGAGTTTAGTAAGAACAAAGAATACCCTTTGGTCTGTGATTCAAATGTTATTTTATATATTTCTAAAATCGGCCTCAAGCAGGGGTATACCTTGGTAACAGCTTATGTTATCAACAAGCGCAAAAATCCTGAGAGTGATATTGCTGGAATGATGTTCCAAGTCAACTTGCGTGCCTATTCCCAGGACAAAATGGATATCTTCGTGGCAGAACACATATGCAGAAAAATCCTTGCCGTCGATGAATTTTACTTTGCCCAGCGACCTATTTTAGGAAGGGGACGTGGTTGCGCAGCAACTTGGAAAGCCAATAAAAATGGGCGTGCTTCTGAAATTGTATCGACATTTATTCCAGAGTACGAATTTCCAGGTGTTAGTGCTGCTTTGGAAGGATTTGACCCGTTCTTCTTCTCTATGAGAACTCTTTCTGTTGCAAAGAAAAAAGATGACATCATTAACCGGCTGAATGTCTTGGCGGACTCCTATGAGAATTGGATTCAGAAAAAATTGGTTCATGATTCAAAAATGGATGATGCTAAGTTCAAGAAAGAAATTGGCGACACAATAATAAATAAATGTATAGAAGCTCTTGGAAGAATCCGCGCGGGCATTCAGCTACTTGTAGAGGATGATATTTCGTTTGATGCCTTTTGCTTTATGAATCGTTCCATGATTCTTCAGAGAAATATTATGAATTTCTCTAAGAAGCATGGAGCCGGTATTGAGTGCGCCTTTAGGGATTTTGTGGATCCTCGCAATCCTTCCAATAATTTTGGCTGGAGGCCTTTCCAGATTGCTTTTATTCTCATGAATCTGAAAGGTATTGTAGATCCGGAGCATGATAACCGTGAAGTCGTGGATCTTCTCTACTTTCCCACTGGTGGAGGCAAGACCGAGGCATATCTGGGCCTTATGGCATTTGTTATTGCAAATAGAAGGCTGCGTGCTGACGAGAACGATGAATACAATCGTGACGGCGGTGTAACTGCAATCTTGCGTTATACTTTGCGCCTACTTACTACGCAACAGAGAGATCGTATCACCAAGATGATTCTGGCTGCGGAACTCATCCGACAAAAAGAATATCCGAAATACGGAAAAGAACCCATCAGTATTGGTTTCTGGGTTGGTGGTACTGTGACTCCGAACACCTTTAAAGAATTGGAAGAAGATCCGGAGGATCCAGCTAAAACAAGAACAGCAAGAAGCAAGAAAAACTCTATCTACAAACAGCTGCTTACATGTCCATTCTGTGGGAAGCCACTTACAGAGGAAAATTTTTATATGGATATTCCTACAAAATCGGTTAGCATCTATTGTTCGGATGATAAATGCATGTTCTATAGGTATAAACCCAGCAATAAGATGAAAATTCCGGTTTATCTGGTAGATGAAGAAATTTATGCTAAGTGCCCGACCATTATTCTGTCAACAGTTGATAAGTTTGCCGGCCTTCCGTGGGATGTGAATACAAATGCTCTGTTTGGTCGCGTTGATAGAATTTGCAGTCGCGATGGCTATGTTGCTATTGGAGCGGACCATGCTCGGCATACTCGTACAGAAGAGCTGCCCAAAGCTACGCTTAGATCGATTAAACCATTCCTTCCGCCGGAGCTGATTATCCAAGATGAGCTGCATCTTATCACAGGACCTCTGGGAACCGTATACGGTGCATATGAAACAGTTATTGAAGATCTGTGTTCCTATACGATTGGAGGTAAGAAAATCAAGCCAAAGTATGTTGTTTCTACGGCAACTATCAAAAATGCTGCTGAGCAGACAAAATGCTTATATGGCAGAAAAGTAACTGCGCAATTTCCACCAAATGGGTTTGAAATCGGTGACAGTTTCTATATTCGTGAGATACCGGTCGAACAAGATCCGTTTAGAAGATACGTTGGTGTCTGCGCACCAGGCCAGTCTGTAAAGACAGCTTTGCTGCGTGTATATTCGATTATCCTTCAAAGTGCTTATAATCTTTCGCTGGATGATGAGTACAAGGATGTTATTGACCCTTACTATACCCTTGTTGGGTATTATAACAGTATTCGAGAACTCGGTGGTGCCGTTCGATTGCTACAGGATGATATTCCTGACAGAATTCAACGTATTAAGAAAAAATATGGAATGAGTAGGCAGCGTTTCCTTAATCATAAGGTTGAAATTACTTCTCGCATGCCTTCTTATGACATTCCGAAGAAACTAAGTCAGTTGGAAACTCCATATACAGATAGCAATTGCCTAGATACGGCAATTGCAACTAATATGATTGCTGTTGGTATGGATGTGGATCGGCTTGGTCTCATGGTGGTAACTGGTCAACCGAAGCAGAACTCCGAATATATTCAGGCAACTAGCCGTATTGGACGTTCTTATCCAGGCTTAGTAGTTACTTTATATAACCCTTATCGACCTCGTGACTTGTCTCATTATGAGAATTTTACTGGTTATCATGCACAGCTGTATCGCTTTGTTGAAGGCACAACTGCGACACCGTTTTCTGCACGAGCAAGAGATCGCGTGCTGCATGCGCTGGTTATTTCTGCAATTCGTTTGCATTATCCGGAATTTGCAAGCAATGATGGAGCAGCAGCTATTGATAAGCTAACCGATGAGCAGCTTAATGAAGTGAAGGCTCTTATCATGAATCGATTGAACATCATCAAGCCTTCTGCTAAGGCAGATGCCGAACATGAGATTGATGATTTTATAAGCAATTGGAAATTGCTAGCAACTCAATCCAAGGAACTTAGATACTATGTTTATACAACTAAAACGTATAATCGTCTAATGAACACTTATGGCGAAGTTTGTACTGATCTTGAAAAGCCGACTCTTCGTTCTATGCGTGATGTTGAGAGTGCAGCAAATATGTTCTATTACACGGAGGACTAAAAGCCTATGTTTGATAATAATAAATTAGGTGAGATTCGTCCTAATCAGTTGATAACTACATTTGGTCCAGGTTCTATTGTGGATGCCGTGAAAGATTCCGTCACGGTTCTGGACTTGAACTATTGGAAGGAAAAAGGAAAGAAAATTATAGATGGCAGATTGGCCTCATATCTGGGCGTTGACTGCTTTTATATGCCACGGACTTCTTATAGCGGAGATATTCCTGTGGTCTCATTCCCTTATATGCATGTTTGTTCCAATGTGAAATGTGGGAGAATATTTGATTTAAGAGAGAATTTTGACCTAGATCGATATCTGAAGTTTGGTGTAACTTGTCCGGAATGTCATAGACAGGCTTATCCTTCTCGTTTTATTACTATTTGTGAGAACGGCCATATGGACGATTTCCCTTGGAGCTGGTGGGTTCACGGTGGCAATACAATCTGCAAAGGTACGATGAGGATGTATTCAACTGGCAATACATCAACGCTTGCAGATATGTGGGTTGAATGTTCCTGTGGGGCACGACGGAGTATGAGCGGCGCAACGCTGCATGAGAATTTTGAAGGTATGAAATGTTCCGGACATCACCCGTTCCGGCCAAATCATAAAAATGAAAAATGCGATAAGGAAATGATTCCTTCTCAGCGTGGCGCGTCGAATGTATATTTTCCAGTAATGAGAAGTGCCATATCCATTCCACCTTGGATCAATCCGCTTTATAACTTGATTGATGAACATTTGCGAGATATTGAACTGGCTAAGACTCTAATGGGTGACGATGGCGTGGCTAAAATTTACGAGCTCTATTTCGGTGCTTATGCCAAAGATGAATTCGATGCAGCGTTAGAACGCAGGCAACAGAACATCAAGGAATTTACTGAGATTAAGCAGATGGAATACAACGCCATTACGCATCACGCAGATCCTGTGTACGCCTCCAACAAAAAACATTTTAAGGCTGAGGAGGATCCGCTTCCGGATTATCTGCTCCCGTATTTTAAGAGAGTCATTCGCATTACACGATTAAGAGAAGTGAGAGTGCTGCTTGGCTTCACCCGTGTAGATGCTCCGGATCCAGATGCCGATGAGCAGACAAATATCGTTTATCTAAATAAGGGTAAGACTGAAAAATGGCTTCCTGCTGCAGAAGTGCACGGTGAAGGTGTCTTTATTGAATTTAATAGGGATAGTATTGATGCGTGGTTAAGAGATCCAGAACTGGGAGCACTTTCTCAGAAATATGCGCAGTGTTATAAGGAATTCTGTGAATCTAAAGAATGGACTGTTACCACATCACGAGATGCAAGGTATGTCCTGATGCATACATTCGCACATTTGTTGATTAAGCAGATGTCAATGTCCTCGGGGTACTCTTCATCCGCTATTCGTGAGCGTATTTATTTTGGGGATGATATGTCTGGTGTGTTGCTCTATACCGGAAGTGCCGATAAAGAAGGCTCACTTGGTGGACTTGTAGAATTGGGAAATATTGATCAGCTTATTGTTTTAATGAAAGACGCTTTCCAGGAAGCACTGGTTTGCACAAATGATCCGGAATGCCTTAACAATGTGCCTGCTGGTAATAATTCAAATGGCGCGGCGTGCCATTCCTGCTGTATGATCTCAGAAACAGCTTGCGAGAATGGAAATCGCATGTTGGATCGCGGACTAATTGTGCCTATTGACGGAAGAGAAAATCAGTCTTATTTTAAAACTTTGGTGGAAGAACTATGTCAACTGGAAGTATAAGCTTAGATATTTTGTTAAACAAAATTCTCACAGATGCTATATCTGGTGGAAATGAGTCTATTAGAGCCATTCAAAAGAGATATCCATCTCTTTCTGAAAAAGAAGCTCATGAAATTCTTGCTATGGTTTCAGCGACTGCCCAAAGTAACGATGATAGCGCTGAATTAGTTGTTACAGCGCCACCTTCTTTTGCGTTGAAAACAAAACCGACAAAGGTTACCGTAAGAGAAATGCTTATGGGAGCTAGGAAGAGCATTCTAATTACCGGGTACTCCCTCTCGGATTATTTTGCCGAGTTAGTCGATTGTGTAATTCAAAAGAGCCAAGAAGGCGTTCTCGTGAAATTTTTTGTGAATGACATTGAGAGTCAGAAGGCCTTTGACCGTTTATGCTGCTATAAGGGAAAATTTCTGCGAATTTATAACTATCCAAAACAGGAAGATAAAATGTCTGCTCTTCATGCAAAGGTAATTTCTGTTGATCAAACGGATACGCTGATTACATCCGCAAACCTTTCATATCATGGACAGGAAGGAAATATCGAGCTGGGGGCACGAATCCATTCGAAAGAATTGGCTAAACAAGTAGAGGATATATTTACTTCACTGGTATTCAAAAGGATATTTGTTGAACTGTAAGCTTTATGGAGGTGCGTCAATGAATTTAAGCTTGAAACATAAGCTAATGCTGCAATCATTGAGTCCATTGGCTTTTTTGACTATTGTACGCAATTTCAAATTTACCCCCGTCAGTGAACTTGCTGAAAATCAGTCATATTGGGGAGAGTTTGTTCGCCTTAATAATGTGCTGATTGTTGTGTTTTTGTTATGTGCTACATGGATTTTAGCAGCAGTCATATCTTTTATTTCTTTTACGGCATTTAGATGGACTGATAAGAAACAAGGGTATCAACTTTCTTCCTTCGTAGAAAAAGAGGACGCAAGTTTGAATTTCTTTATGACAATGATTATCCCGCTTTTGATTGATGATGTAGGAACGATTCAGGGAGCGGTAACATTCCTTATTATTGTGGTTATGATGTGTGCGCTGCTAAGCAAAACACATTTGTACTATGCGAATCCTGTGTTGGCAATTTTAGGATACCGAGTCTATGAGGTTACCTTTAAAAGTAACCCTGACTTTAATAATGAAGTTTGCTTGGCTGTAGTAAAAGGTGGATTTCTAAAAAATCCGAGCACAGTAGAATATAAAGTGATTAATGATACAGTCCTCTACATGAAGGAGATGAACAAATGACCAAGGAAGAAATTCAGGCATCGATTAAGTCGATAATGTTTTCTGGTTCAGTCTGCGGGATTGAAATATATGCCTGCCTGCGCGATGAAAGTGGATATCAAACTAAAAAAATCAGGGCAACAGATAAGTTGCTTTCTAGTACGAAAGATAAGGTGGCGGGCTTTATCAATTGTACCTATCTTGCAGATGATGCAGAATTTGACACATCAGAAAATATTGCAGACAATAAGAAAGAATTTTATGAGATTAGTCTGACAGAGAGTTATAGCCCCTTTGCTTTCCTTGATGATGCTGAAAAGCGTACAGAGTACTACTCGGAAAGTGATAGAAATAAACTGTCTGGATTTCTTTTTAAAATCAATTTGAATGACCAGTACTTTTGGGTTTATCAACATATATACTCTGTATCAAGAATTGATCGAAGTAAAAATGTGATAGCCCTATTTATTGGAGATACATACGATGAAGTCGATAGCGATATTGTGCAGATAGATTCACGAGCAGATATAATAATCTTTTCTTCAAGTGCTGTTACGGCGAAAATGGATCTTATGCAGAGATTCTTTGGATTTGAGCAATACATTCGAGCGGGGGCACAGAAGACGATTGAGATTATTCGCAATCTGGATATTGTAGATAGCCTTGAAAAGTTTGTTGCGTTTGAAAATAAAAGTAAGTTGACAAATGCAAAGAAGTTATTAAAGGCAAAGAATTCGCCTGTTTTGCAGATGAAAAAGAACGATTTGTTAGAGAATCTGAAAAAGCATTCTCGCTACAAAACGATGTTCAAGTTTGAAGAAGATCATATTGTGATTTCTTCACAAAAAGAAGCAGCGGCATTTATTAAAATGTTGAATGATGATATTGTTCGGTCTGAACTCACAGGAAAAGAATATGACAGCTCCAGCAAAATGCTTTTGGCTCCAATGGGATCAAGTCAATGACTGACCAATGATAGGAAAATATAGAGGAGTGATAGAAGAAAAAAGGCTTCTATGTCACAGGTTCTGACAGATATAAAGCCCTATATTATCAACATGATCGCGATGATGACGAAGCGATTTGTGGAGAATGTTCTCAAAAAAGGACAGAAAAATTGAACGGCCGTTTATTGATTTAGGTATGATTAAGCTTAAAATGTAAAAAGGAGGGCCATCATGGAGCTATCAAAAGCAACCAGTGTTAACAGCCGTGCGGAAGAACTGTTTGTTCAGTTGTTCTGTGAGGCGTTTGGCCCGGAAAAGACGGAAAATCTACAAGTGCAATATCCTTGTGTGGATATTTACGGTCGGCACCGTTATATCGATTTTGCTCTGGAATCCACTGAATCCAAAATTGCAATCGAGATTGACGGTGAGACCTACCACAACCCCAGCAAGGTGTCTGAGAACAAGTATGCGGATGACCTCCTGAAGCAGAATAGCTTGATTTACGACAACTGGAAAGTATACCGATGGATTTATAGCCAGCTTGAAAAGCAACCGGAAAAGGTTAAGGATGAGCTGATTACCTTTTTGGGCAGCAGTCCCATGTTCAAGGCTTTTGAAGCAGACCTGCCGGTTCAGATGGGACAGACCATCGAGCTTCGGGATTATCAGCAGGAGGCTATCGACAACCTCAAGAAGATGCGTGAGGACGGCAAAACCATTGCGCTGCTGTACCATGCAACCGGCGTGGGCAAAACTATCACGGCTGCAACGGACGCCACCGCCGACGGCCTGACGGCAAACGCTATCCCCAAGGGGCAGGAAGTGCTCATCGTGATCGGGGAGGGGCTGGAGAAAGAACGGATTGAGGTGAGATTAAAGGGGTAAGGCGGATCCCCCGTATATCGTTGTATCTTTCCATAAATAGTTTGTCTCCCGCCCAAAGTAGGCGTATAATAGGGGAAAAGAAACGCTAAAGGAGAATCCCCTATGAACGGCACCGCATTGCGCAAACCGACTGCCCGGCGGGTGGTGGGCATGGTGGCGGGCATCGTCATCATCGCCCTTGGCATTGCGCTTTTCAAGCAGTCCCACCTCGGCAACGACTCCATCAGCGCCCTGAACATGCGGCTGGCGGAGCTGCTCGGCATCTCGCTGGGCACCCAGAACCTGTGCACGAACATCCTGTTTTTCCTGCTGGAATTCTGGTTCGGGCGCAAGTACATCGGCCTTGGCACCTTCGTCAACGGCATCTGCATCGGGTACATCGTCACGGCGTTCTATGACCCCATTCACGCCCACTTCGGCGACGCGCTGTCGCTGGCGGTGCAGTTGGCGTGGGTCATCGCGGCGGTGCTGGTCACGGCGCTGGGCGCTTCGCTCTACCAGACCGCCGACCTCGGCATCGCGCCCTACGATTACCTTTCCCTCGGTCTGCGGGACTACACACCCTGCCCGTACTTCGGGTGCCGCATCTTCACCGATGCGCTCAGCGCCCTGCTGTGCTGGCTGCTGGGTGGCCTTGTGGGCCTTGGCACCTTGATCTGTGCGTTCTGCCTTGGGCCCTTCATCCAGTTCTTCGATCGGACGTTCTCCCAGAAGGTGCTGCAATACAAACCGAACAATTGAGAAACCCCGCGGCGTCAAATCATACGCTGCGGGGGTCTTTTTTATTGCTGCCGTTAAGCAGAAAATGAAAATGAAGGAGATTTATCTTTCAAAACCGCCTGTGGACTGCTGCGGCGATGGGAAGCCATAACAAACCCATCAGACAGGCTTTGGAAGAAGTGAATTTTTCGAATCTGCTTGTAGAAAACGGCGGTTTATGGTAGCATGAAATCAAAGAAAAACAGGAGGGCTTACACATGGTTTTACTGGTTGTGGATACACAGAAAGGTATCGTGGATGAACGCCTGTATGCGTTTGAAAAGTTTGTCAGCAACATCAGGGAATTGATCCGGACTGCCCGCGAACAGGGAATCGAGGTCGTCTATGTCCAGCATGACGATGGGCCCGGTACAGGCTTTTCCATCGGGGACGATGAATTCGAGGTCTATTCCGGGTTTGCGCCACTGCTGACTGAAAAACGGTTCGTCAAGACTGTATGCAGTGCGTTCAAAAAAGAGAGCGGTCTGCTGGAATATCTGACGGAAAAGGGCGAAAAAGATGTGATGGTCTGCGGCATCATGACCGACTTCTGCATCAATGCAACGGTGGAGGCGGGCTTTGAGCATGGCCTGCACATGATCGTTCCTGCCTATGCAAATTCCACGCAGGACAACGAGTACATGACGGGGGAGCAGAGCTACCACTATTACAATGAATTCCTCTGGCCGGACCGCTATGCCGATTGTGTGCCCATGGACAAGGCGCTGGAGCTGCTCAAAAAGTGAGGTGTTTACAATGATTTCTGAAAAAGTAAAAAATCAGATTCAAGTGGTGCAGGGTGATATTACCAAACTGGACTGTGACTGCATCGTGAATGCGGCCAATCGGAGTCTGCTGGGTGGCGGCGGTGTGGATGGTGCCATCCACCGGGCAGCAGGGCCGGAATTGTTGGCGGAGTGTCGTACGCTGCACGGCTGCCGCACCGGAGAAGCAAAAATCACTAAGGGCTACCGGTTGAAAGCAAAGTATATCATTCATACGGTAGGGCCGATTTATTCCGGCACAGCAGAGGATGCCGCGCAGCTGGCGGACTGCTACCGCAATTCGCTGAACCTTGCCAAAGAGTATGAACTCCACAGCATTGCCTTCCCGGCAATTTCGACCGGCGTGTATGGCTACCCTCTGGATGCCGCCACCCAAATTGCGGTGGATACAGTGACCGATTGGCTGCAAAACCACGCCGACTACGATATGAGGGTCATCTTCTGCTGCTTTGATGCCCGGACGGCGCAGGCGTATCAGACAAAAATGAAAATGGAGTAAAGATTGAAATACAGAGAAATCGCAGACGGCATTTTTGTTGACCGTCCCAACCGCTTTATTGCCCATGTAGATGTGAACGGCACGGTGGAAACCGTCCATGTCAAGAACACCGGGCGGTGCAAGGAACTGCTGCTGCCCGGTACGGCGGTGCGGCTGGAAGTGTCAGATAATCTGAAACGCAAAACAAAATACGACCTTGTGACGGTACACAAGCAAGGTCTTGGCTGGGTCAATATGGACAGTCAGGCACCCAATAAGGTGGTAGGGGAGTGGCTTGCAAAACAGGGCTACGACTATATCAGGCCGGAATTCACCTATGGGAAGTCCCGCATCGACTTTTATATGGAAAAGGGCGAGCAAAAGTATCTGATGGAAGTCAAGGGCTGCACACTGGAAGTGGACGGTATCGGCTATTTCCCGGATGCACCCACCGAGCGCGGTGTGAAGCACCTGCACGAACTGGCGCAGGCACAGCGGACAGGATATCAGTGCGCTGTGGCCTTTGTGATTCAGATGGAAGGCATCACCGAGGTGCGGCCAAATGTCAGCACACAGCCGGAGTTTGGCACGGCACTGGCCGAAGCGAAGGCTGCAGGTGTGCAAGTGCTGTTTTTGCTCTGCCATGTAGGGCAGGATAGTCTGGAAATCGTGGAGCAGAGGGAAGGCTGAAAAATTTTTCAGAAAACCTCTTGACCCTGACGCAGCGTCATAGCGTATACTGTGGCTGTCGCAAGGGAGGACAGCAAGATGATGACAGTGAACGAAGTGAGCAAGCGGACCGGAGTGAGCATCCGGACCCTGCAATATTACGATAAAATCGGTCTGCTGCGCGCGGCGGGCCGTACCGAAGCAGGCTATCGGCTGTATGACAATGCCGCGCTGGAACGTTTGCAGCAGATCTTATTGTTCCGGGAACTGGAATTTCCGCTGAAGGACATCCAGAAAATCGTGGAGAATCCTGCTTTTGACCGGCAGAAAGCACTGGAACAGCAGATCACACTTCTGACATTGAAAAAGCAGCATCTTGAAGATCTGATCGGCCTTGCGCAGAAAATTCGATCCACAGGAGGAATGGTTATGGACTTTACCGCATTTGATACGCAGAAGATCAAGAAGTATACCGAGCAGGCCAAAAAGGAATGGGGCGAAACGCCGGAATACAAAGAGTTTGAGGAAAAAACTGCCCATAAGACCGAGAAAGAGGTCAAGGACATGAGCAGTCAACTGATGGACATCGTGGCGGCATTCGGCGGGATGCAGAGCAAAGACCCGGCGGACTCTGAAGTGCAGGCACAGGTGAAGAAGCTGCAGGAGTTTATCACAGAGCACTACTATAACTGTTCCAAGGTGATCCTGAATCAGCTGGGGCAGATGTATGGGGCAGGCGGAGCATTTACGGAAAACATCAATGCTGCCGGCGGTGCCGGTGCCGCAGAATTTGCGCAGAAAGCCATTGAGATTTATTGCAAGTGAGCCCGAAAACGCTTTGCGTGATTCAGTTACAGAAATCATAAATAGGAAATGTTATCATATAGACACAAGAAACACACCGATAACATTCCGATGGAGGATTTCGATATGAAGGCAAAGTTTTACATCTGCAATCACTGCGGCAACCTCGTCACTACCATCCATAACGCAGGCGTTCCGCTGGTCTGCTGCGGGGAGAAAATGAAAGAACTGGTTCCCAACACGGTGGAAGCCAGCGGCGAGAAGCATCTGCCGGTGGCAGAGCTTTCCGGCAGTCGTCTCACGGTCACAGTGGGCGCGGTGGAGCACCCCATGGCGGATGTTCACTATATTCAGTGGATTTTTGTGGAGACTGAGAACGGCGGGCAGATCCGCTATCTGAATCCGGGGCAGGCTCCCAGCACTGTTTTTGAACTGGGCAGTGAAAAACCGGTGGCTGTTTACGCATACTGCAACCTGCATGGCCTTTGGATGACGAAACTCTGATACAATCAATGCAAACAGGGAGTGATTTGATGTCACTCCCTGTTTTTTGATGAGAACTTTATGCAGTTCTTTTGGTTCGGAACTGTGTATAAATGGGATGGATATCTGCTGAACGGAGATGCACCGCATAACAACCATCTGAGGGAAAGACTGACGTTTCTTGCACAGGAATTAGAAAAGATTACGGCGGACCTCCCGGTATGGGGATAGGAAAAAGCAGAATCCTCTTTTTCAATGCCCAAAAGCGTGGTAGAATAGGGAAAAGATTCAGTATCTGAAAAACGGAGCGCGCAACAATGAAGATTCTGGTCAGCGCCTGCCTGCTGGGCGAAAACTGCAAATACAGCGGCGGAAACAATTACAATCAGGCGGTTTGCGATTTTGCGCGGGGGCATCAGGTGGTTCCGGTCTGCTCGGAGGTTTTGGGCGGCCTGCCCACACCGCGGTGCCCGGCGGAAATCGTGCAGGGCGTTGTCACGAACAAAGAGGGCATCAATGTGGACCGGGAGTTCCGAGCGGGCGCAGCCAAGGCCCTTGCCATCGCAAAAGAAAATGGGGTGGAGCTTGCCATCCTGCAATCCCGCAGCCCCAGCTGCGGCGTGAAGGAAATTTACGATGGAACGTTTTCCGGGACAAAGATTCCCGGACAGGGCGTTTTTGCCAAGATGCTGATGGACGAAGGCATCCGTGTTCTGGATGCCGGGGAATTGCCTAAAATTATCTTGAAAAATGAGGACGGAAAATGTCAATCAAACTGATTTGCAGCGACATTGACGGTACGCTGCTGCAATACGGCAGGAAAGAGCTGGAAGGCTGCACGGCTCTGCTGGAAGAACTGCGCTGACAGGAGAATTTTATGACAGAGCGTTATTGTGAAGGTGAACGGTTTGCTGACCTGTCGTTCACCGAGGAGACTTTTGAGGACTGCGACTTTACCGACTGCGTGTTTGTGGATTGCTCCTTTACCAAATGCGAACTGGATCATACCACGCTGAATGAGTGCAAATTCGTGCGGTGTGAGATCACAGGTCTGCGCAGCACCCATTCCTCGGTGCAGTCGCTGGATTTTGAGGACTGCCGCCTGAATGAAATCGAGTGGGCACCGCTGATGTCCAATGGTGCCTTCCCAGACCCCATTCACACGCTGAAAGAGTGCAGTCTGAAATATAACACCTTCACCGAAATGAACTTTAACCGCTTCGACTTTTCGGACGGCAGCGAAATTGTCGGCTCCATGTTTGCCAAATGCGAGATGCAGCTGGCGAATTTCAAGGGTGTAGAACTTCACGAAACGGAGTTCTACCAGTGTGATCTGCGCAAGGCGGATTTCCGGGATGCTACAGGCTATAAGGTGGACATTCTGGGCAGCCGCCTGAAGGATGCGAAATTTTCCCTGCCGGAAGCGGTGAATCTGCTGGCAGATTTGAAGATCAAGCTGTCATAAGAAGGAGAAAAAATGCGTCAACTCGTCATTGCACGAAAAGATCTGCAGATGTCGCCTGGCAAGCTGGCGGCGCAGTGCTGCCACGCTTCGCTGGCGTTCCTCACCGATCCCATCGGCATGGGACAGGGCGTGGAACCCATCGAGAAAGACGGAGAAATTACCGGCTATCGGGCAGAAATCATGTTGGAGAAAGCAACCTATGAAGAATGGTTCGATGGCTCTTTTACCAAAACTATCTGCGGGGCAAAGAATCGCAATCAACTGCTGAAAGCAAAGACAATTGCCGAGGAATTGGGACTGGTGGAAAACAAAGACTTCTTCCTTATCCGGGATGCCTGCCACACCGAGCTGGAGCCGGAAGAATTTGATGAAAACGGAGAAGGCATGACCCTGACCTGCATCGGCTTCCGTCCGCTACCGGATGAAATTGCACACCAGATCAGCCATAAGTTCCATTTGTATTGAGTGCTGGTTCGCGGAATAATAAAAATAGTCCCGGCCATTCTCCTGTGACATACAGGAAAATGGTCGGGATATTTTGCTTTTTATTGAAGATTCATCCCCGCCGCCAGTGCATCCTCGGCGGCAGGGTCTGTGTGGTAGTAGTCGCTGACGTAAATGCCGAATGCGATGCAGACGGCCAGCAAAACAGCCAGCAGGCAGAGGAACACTCTGCGGGGAAACGATTTTTTCTTCTGGTTCTTCATAGAACTCCTTTATTTTATAAGCATTTTCCACAATCGCTGCAGCCGTTGCAGATCAACTTGCTGCCGCAGGTCTCGCAGTTTGCGCGGAAATGAGGCACATACAGCTCTTCCTGCGGGATGGGGTAGCCCCAGTCGTCCACCAGATCAAAACGCATGGACTTGCCTTTGAAGTTCATGCCGGATTTACAGGCCATTCGGCTTTGCAGCTGCTTGTTTGGCAGGTGGTAGCGTTTACCGTCTTTGATGAACACAGTGCCAGTCTCGATAAAGCAGAAGGTCACGTTGGCATCCACGCATTCCTGCCGGAGCGATTTGACCCAATCAAAATTGCAGGGGCGGGCACCATCGTAGTTTTCGCCGCCGCAGATGACCTGCTCGATCTGCCCGGCGGTAAGGTACTGCCGGATGCTTACTGGTCCGATGAAGGGCGCGCACATAATGCCCTTGTGCTTGAAGGGCAGGTCAAACAGGATGGGGATGCGCTCATCGGCGCGGCGCTGGTTTTCACAGGTGACGTTGAAAAAGATGTTGTCCCAACCGCTGCCCCAGTCCGGCGGCAGGCACTCCCGCACCCGCTGCGGCCGTTTGGTGAGCAGAAAAAACACCACATCGCTGCGCTGGCGCATGATGTCCCACGCCTCAGCCCGCCACGGATCGGCTTCTTCCAAGAAGAAATCCGAGGTCATGCAGACCCGGATCTGCTCACCACTCTGGATTTTGTAGTGTCCGGTGCGGTCTTTCTGGAGCGGGTAGGAAAAGCCGCTTTTCGTTTTGTAGATCTTGGCTCCGTTCTGGTCCCGCATCCGGTCGAGAAAATACATGTAACAGTTCTGGCAGCCCTCGCTGCACTTGACGCAGCCGTGCCATGGATTCCAGATGTCGTGCAGGAAGCTCACCTTCTTTCGATACCTATTATTATAATAGCTGCGCGGACAGGAAACAAGAGCACCCCTTGCACCGCCCCGCCGGATGTGATAGGATGAAGAAAACCATGTGAGGGAGGAACTACCATGCCGTTTCTGATGATCCGCAATGACATCACCAAAGTGGCGGCGGATGCCATTGTCAACCCGGCCAACCGGAACCTTTTGCAGGGCAGCGGCACCAGCCGCGCCATCTATCAGGCGGCAGGGGAGCAGGAGCTGACCGCTTCCTGTGAAGCCATCGGCCGTTGCGATTTGGGCAGAGCCGTGTGTACCCCGGCATTCGGGCTGTCGGCAAAGTACGTTTTCCATGCAGTCTGCCCGGCGTGGCACGGCGGCGGGTTCGGCGAAGCAGAACAATTAGCCGGTGCCTACCACTTCGCATTGGAATTAGCCACAGAGTACCACTGCGAGAGCGTGGCCTTTCCGCTGCTGTCCAGCGGAAACTATGGCTACCCCAAAGAACAGGCCTTCCGCATTGCGGTGGACACCATCACGCAGTACGTCATGGAGCACGACCTGACCGTGTATCTGGTGCTTTACGACCGGGGCTCGCTGGCCGTGAGCCGGAAGCTGTTCGCCTCGGTGGAGGAGTACATTGACGACCACTATGTAGCACAGAACGACGAAAGCTACGGATTTGGCCGTCGGCGCAGGGAATTGTCAGAGCGGCGGAGGCTTCTGGAAGAAGATGCTGCCCTGCCGATGCTAGGTGCAGTTCCGGCACCCGCCGCGGCACCCAGGACAGACCGCAGTCTGGAAAGCCTGATGGACAACCTTGGCGAGAGCTTCACCATTCGGCTGCTGCGGCTCATTGACGAGCGGGGGCTGAAAGACTCCACCGTGTACAAGCAGTCCAACATCTCCCGGCAGCATTTCTCCAAAATTCAGTGCAACCGGGACTACAATCCCAAAAAGAAAACTGTGCTGGCCTTTGCGGTGGGGCTGCACCTGTCCGAAGATGAAACCATCGACCTGCTCAAGAGCGCGGGCTATGCCTTTTCGGATGGCTCCAAGCGGGACTGGATCGTGCGGTATTGTCTGGAACAGAAAATTTATAATATCAATCAGGTCAATACGCTGCTGTTTGAATACGATCAGGAACAGCTGGGTGCGTAATTTGTCGCCTGCCCGTTGACCTTTTGCCCTCCGGTTTGTGGTATCCTTTTGCCAACGAAAGCGATACACCACAAAACGGAGGGCATTTGTTATGAAGAAGAATCTCACAGAGCTTGTTTTCATCCTTGACCGCAGCGGCTCCATGGGCGGGCTGGAACCGGACACCATCGGCGGGTTCAACGCCATGCTGACCCGGCAGAAGGAGCAGGAAGGCGAAGCCAACGTGACCACCATCCTGTTCGACCACGAGGTGCAGCTGCTGCACGACCGTTTCCCACTGAAGGCTGTTACACCGCTGACCGAAAAGGACTATTACGTCCGGGGCTGTACGGCGCTGCTGGACGCCATTGGCTACGGCGTGGAGAAGATGGCGAACATTCAGCGCCATCTGCCGGAGGACGAGCGTGCCGAAAAGGTCATCTTTGTCATCACCACCGACGGACTGGAAAACGCCAGCAAACGGTTTAGCTATGAGAAGATCCGCCGGATGATCGAGCGGGAAAAAGAGCAGTACGGCTGGGAGTTCCTGTTCCTCGGTGCCAACATGGACGCCGTGAAGGAAGCTGCCCGCTTCGGCATCTCGTCCGACCGGGCTGTGCGGTTTGAGAATGACGCACAGGGCGTGGCGGTCAACTACCACGTTGTCAGCGAGACGGTTTCCCGGATGCGGGAAGCACCCTGCTGCGCATCCATCGGCGCAGAGTGGAAAGAGGAAATCGAAGCCGATTTCCAGAAGCGGCATCAGGAGTAAAGGAGAAATCAGCCTTGTTGGGAGCAATTTTGGGTGATATCGTGGGCAGTCCTTATGAATTTGACCACAACAATTACAAGCACAAGGATTTTCCGCTGCTGAGCGAGAAATCGCACTTCACCGATGATACCGTCATGACCGCTGCGGTGGCAGTTGGTCTGATTGACGGAAAGGGTCTGCCGGAGAGAACATTTTGTGCAGTGCAGCATGAAATGCGGTTCTGGGGTCATGAATATCCCCATGCCGGTTACGGCGGGATGTTCCGCCGGTGGCTGCACGCAGAAAATCCGAATCCCTATGGTAGTTTCGGCAACGGCTCCGCGATGCGGGTGTCGGCAGCGGGCTGGCTGTTCGATACGCTGGATAAAACGCTGGAAATGGCAAAAGTGACCGCTGAAGTCACCCACAACCACCCGGAGGGCATCAAAGGTGCGCAGGCCACGGCGGCAGTGATTTTTCTGGCCCGTACCGGCCACAGCAAGCCGGAAATCAAACAATATGTGGAGCAGACCTTCGGTTATGACCTGAACCGTACCTGCGATGAAATTCGGCCGACCTATCATCATGTGGAGACCTGTCAGGAAACTGTGCTGGAAGCCATCATTGCTTTTCTGGAAAGCGTCAGTTTTGAGGATGCACTTCGCAATGCGGTCTCTCTGGGCGGCGACAGCGACACCCTTGCCTGCATCACCGGCGGCATTGCCGAAGCCTTTTACGGGATGCCGCAGAAACTGCGGGACGAGACTTTGAAACGTCTGCCGGAGGATATCCGGGAAGGATATGAGCTGTTTCGGTGGAACATCGGCCAGAGATAAGACATTCGGAGAACCAAGGAGCAGATACAACACACTCGTGATGTGAAGTATCTGCTCCTTGGTTTTTAATAAGACTCGATGGAGGGTGTCTTGCATCGGCCTGAAAAATCCGATATACTGAACCCAGAGAGTATATCGAATTTTTTGGGAAAAGGAGAGAATGGTATGGAACATCTTTATGAAAAGGCACTGGAAAGTGCGGAATATATCAAGACGCACACGAAAAAGCGCCCGAAGATCGCGGTGGTACTGGGCTCCGGCCTTGGCAAGCTGACTGCGGACTTTACGGACACGGAAGAACTGTCCTACAAGGATATCCCCAACTTCCCGGTATCCACGGTGGCAGGACACAAAGGCGCATTGTTGGCTGGCAAGCTGGGGGACACGGAAGTCTACGCCATGGAAGGCCGCTTCCATTTCTATGAGGGCTACTCCATGAAGGAAGTCTGCTACCCGTTCTATGTGTTCAAGCTGTTGGGCGTGGAAAAGGTGGTGTTGACCAACGCCTGCGGCGGCATCAACCGGGAGTTTGCGCCGGGCACCCTGATGCTCATTACCGACTTCATCAACATGATGGGCACGAACCCCCTCATTGGTCCCAACGATGAGCGCTTCGGCCCCCGCTTCCCGGACATGACCGAACCTTACAGTCTGGAACTGCGGAACCTTGCCAAGCAGACCGCCGATGAACTGGGCATTGCCTACAAGGAGGGCGTTTACATGGGCTTTATGGGCCCTTGCTATGAAACAGCGGCTGAAATTCGCGCCTTTGCGGGGATGGGAGCCGATGCCGTGGGCATGAGCACCGTGCCGGAAACCATGGTCTGCAACTACATGGGCATGAAGGTACTGGCCGTCAGCTGCATCACTAACATGGCCACCGGCATCCAGACGGTCAAGCATAGCCACGCCCGCGTGCTGGAGATCGCAAATCAGGCAGGCGATACCCTGTGCCGATGGCTGGGTGCGGTGATTCAGAGAATGGAGTAAAAAAGATATACCATGAAAATCCTTTCGTTTGGTTCCCTCAACTACGATTATACCTATGAGGTCGAGCACTTTCTCGCGCCCAAAGAGACCCTTGCAGCCAAGTCCATGCAGCGGGGCTTTGGAGGGAAAGGCGCAAACCAGTCTATCGCCTTTGCACGAGCTGGATTGTCAGTATACCATGCGGGTCGTGTCGGCGCAGATGGACAACCATTTGTGGATTAGCGTGTCCAGTTCCGAAAGCGGCAGCGTTTCAAAGGATGTTTCCCAGCCACGCTGACGCTTCTTTCCCGGAAGTAGTCAACGGCTTCATGGTACAGTACCAGCTTGCAAAAATGGTCAAACTGGCAGCGTCTCCCGTAATCATCAGGGGTAACTTTCATCTTCTCACCCCCTTTCCGTGGGGAGTGAGCAGGATGATCCTGTCCGTTGTCAGGGGCCTATGCTGGCCCTGGTCTGCTGACCGCCTCCTTTTCCATCTGATTTTTTGCCGGAAATGACAATCCGCGAAAATCGACAAAAATCGCCCGGCAGGTCGTAAACCTACCGGGCGACGATTTGAAGCGTTTTGTTGTTTTCTTACATGGTATAGTTCATACTCATAGCCGGAATATTCCCGTGGCGGGGCAAGGCTTTTTTTAAGCGGTAGAAGTGGATTAGATAACAGCATGGCGGCGTCCTCCCGTGGGCCGCCATGCCTTTAACTGCTGGGAATGACAGAAAGAAAGCAGCGGCCTTGATTTCTCAAAACCGCCACCAGTGAATATAAATTAAGCGTGAAAATGGGTCTGCCCAGCAGCGGTTTTTTCTTTTCTGCCGCTGGGCAGATGTTTTTTCTTTAGATACATGATAAGAGGAATTTTTGAAGATTCCATAAAGATTTGAAAAATGGACGGACATAAAAGACGGCCATTACACTATCGGAAAATCAGCAAGGAAGTTTCATAGTAACCTTTGCGCCGCCGGTTTCTTTTGAATTTTCTAAAATAAGCTGACCATTATGTTGTTCCATAATCGAATTTGTAATATATAGACCCATACCAAAGTGTAACTTTGAATTGCGGCTTTGATCGCCCATATAGAACCGTTCCTGTGCGTGGCATAATGCCTCTTTAGAAAACCCCGTTCCCTCGTCTGTGACTGAAATTTCCACGAAACCGTTGTTACTCTGAACATCCACATAAAGCGTTCCGCCTTGCGGGGAGTAGTCCAGCCCATTACTGATAACATTCATAATAGCACGTTCTATCAGCACCCTATCAAATTTCAGCATTTGAGGGAGTGAAACAGTATTCATTTGCAGCCGGATTTCTTTTGTCCGGCATAGTGATTCCATATAACCGAACAAGTGCTGCATGAACGCTGGCAAGTCTATACTTTCAATATGGAGCTGATAACCAACCGCCGCCCGTGATATATCAATCAGGGTTTGAATATATGACTGCATCTGGCCGGAGCTTTCCACGACGTAACCAGCGTATAATCGTTGCTCATCATCAAGATTTGTTTCTGTGAGTAAATCAGCATTTCCTTGAATAACCGTCAGAGGCGTTTTCAAATCATGGGCAAGCGCGGCGATTTGCTCTTTCTGTGTCTGTTCGGTTTTCCATTGCCGTTCTAACGAAATTTTCAGATTATCTTTCATATCTGAAAAAGATGCAAGGACATCTTCAAACTCTTTGATTTTGGCGTGTCCTACTTCAAAATCAAGGTTTTGCTTTGAAACCTCCGCAGTTGCTTCAAAAAGCGGGGTCAGTTGTGTACGCAGGTTCTTAGCAAATCTGGCGGTCAGTATGATAATGACCAGCAGCGAATTTACAGCCATCAGGATAACCGCAAGCGTGTCAGGAGATGGAAAATATTCCGGTAGCCATGACACTGTAAATTGAGAACCAATATAATACCTTAAAACGCAAAATTCGTTTTCCCGGACAACAAGTGCAAACTGCCTCCCCGTAGCATATTCAATATATTCTCCCTTTGCGTACAGCAGGGCAATTTCTTTTTCATCATCGTCCATATTGCTGTAAAGCTCATTAAAGTTCTTGTCCAGAATTAAGTAGCCGCATCCCTGTGGAATCACAACCTTTGTAATATCCGGGGCAATCGTCAGCGTTGGAATGATCTCTTTTACCTGCAATTCACTTAGATTTGCTCTTGTAGCTAATCCAGCATTTACAGCAAGTCCCTCCAAACCAAAAGGGACAATAATTGCCGCTACCAGCATGACAATGAGGGAGATAGCAAACTGGCGAAACAATATTTTCAATGTAGGTTTCTTTTTCACTCCCATTTATATCCTATCCCCCATACGGTGCTGATCGGACTTATTTTGAAATGCTCCAATTTCGCACGAATATTTTTTATATGCGTTGAGATCGTAGAGTTATCGCCTATTCCATCAAACCCGAAAACGGCTTCATAGATTTGTTCTTTTGCAAAAACCTGTCCCCGGTTTTTCGCAAGGTATTCACAGATTGAATACTCGCTTTTGGTAAGGGGAACCGGCTGTTCTGAAACATACAGTACCTTTGCGGAAAGGTCAAATCTTATATCAGGCTCAAATGAAAGTGTGCTGTGATGCTCCCTTTTTTCTCTGCGTAAATGTGCCGCAACACGGGCGCGAAGCTCCTGAATACGAAAAGGTTTCGTAATATAATCATCCGCACCGATGCCCAATCCAAACAATATATCTTCCTCTAATGTCTTTGCGGTCAGAAAGAGAATCGGGCAGTCTACCATATTCCTGATCTGTTTGCAAAACTCAAACCCATCTGTGCCAGGCATCATCACATCCAAAAGAATGAGGTCATAGAAATGCAGCTTTTTGATGTCTACATCATCCGCATTTTGACAGACTGTTATCAAATATCCATCTTTCCCCAAACTGTTCTTAATCAATTCCAAGATAGAAACTTCATCGTCAACTACAAGTAAGTGGGTCAAAAAAATCACCTTCCGCCCCATTATACCACATTGTCGAGGTTACTCATCATTATTTTTAATGTCAGCTTTCCGATATTCATTGTTGATATTTACAGCTACGGCATTGCTTATATCCACATCCACAATACTGTAAACGTAGCCGTAACTGAAATCTTCCCCCGCCACATTTTTGAAGCGTTTCGATACCTGCCCGATTTCTTCTTGCAGTTCTGACATTTCAAGACATTCATCCGTTATGGTATATGTCAGGCCGTTATATGAAATTTCATCATAGTTTGCGGCGTTCAGCTCATAATACGGCAGAGATTCATTTAACGCCTTATTTTTATCGGCGGTATCGCGGAGCGTACCGCAGGCCGATAAGCATATAAGACTTACAAGCACAATTACCACGGCAAACAGGCACTTTTTATTCACTGTTTTTACCTCCCTCCCAACCATGAAACCAAACCAAACTGGCAATCAGCAGACAAACAGTGCAGCATACAGAAATAATCATACCGCTGAAAAAATCGTTTTTTACCTGTGCATACAGTTGGGGGCTATCCCATGCAAGCACAGTATAATCCATAGCACGAACGCCCCAGGCCCAGGGAATATATTTCCATGTAGCGTCACCAAGCCCTGTTATCATAAGGGCAGCTATTAAACTCCCTGCAATTCCCAATCCCATAGATGCACCTTTTCCGAAGCTCAGTCCCACAAACAAATGAATCAGGTAAATGGGAAGCATGGTAATCAACAATAGAATCCCTGCTTTCAGGTAAAGGCTTGCCGGAGCACCCCTATATAGTGCAGCGAATGTTCCTAACGCTAAAAATGTTGCGCCAAAAGCACAGATCATCAGAAAACCAAGTTTACCAATATACGTTGCCGTGCGAGATGGGATTGTTCCCAACAAAAGCTGATAATGCCCGGCCTGATTTTCGATCTGAACAACCAGGCCCACAATAATGCCGATCAGAAACGGGAACGCAACGGCCAGCACTTCCAGATAGGCACTGATTTTGGTTGCCAGTTCCCATCTGGATATATGATAGTAACCCGCAAAAATCGCCGCACATATAATCGGAATCATGCTGTGCATATAGAGCAAAATGCTATGTTTACACTTCTGATATTCTGCTTTCCAGCAGCGAACCACAGATACCATAGTTACCCCACCTCCTTTTTCTCAAACCATCTTGCAGTTAAAAATGACAGCGCCGCAAACCAGGCCAGCGAAATGACCAATACAAGTATAATCATCCAAAATGCCATTGCCGTACTCTGATCTGCAACCGGCTCACCATTAGGCAAAATACCTAACACGGAAATCATAAGATGCGGCACCCAGCTATACGGGCAGATCATCCACAAAGAGGTTGTAGCCGTGAAAAGCCCTAAAACGCTTCCAAGTCCGGCATTAAGAATAACCGTGACAAAGATACCAACTTTTTTTGATAACCATAAGCACAGCGGAACTTCCCATAGGCTTGCAATGACAATACAAGCTGTTCCGGCCGCAGCCTGCCAAATTCCGATTGTCAGGGGAATTTCGTTGATAACTAATATTGCAAAACCGCCCAACAGATTTAGCGCCAGGAAAATGAAATTCCCCACACAGGAGTAAATACCGGCCACTCCAATTTTTGCTTTCCAGACTTTGTTCTGCGAAACAGGCAATGAAGCAACGGCACGATATTTTAGCTTGCCATTATCCCGCTGTTCAATCAAGGCACAGGTGAGCGTAAGGAATCCAGGATAAAGCAGGATATACCACCAATTATAAGAATTGAGCTGGAACCAAAGAGGGGCAAAAAAGTTCATAAGCGCAGTTACAAACGGGGCCAGAACGATCAGCGTTTTTGTGAAAGTTCTCTTATGCTTTAGGTTCTCTGCCTGAATATATGCTATCTCCATTTAATATCCCTCCTTACCATTTCTGCGAATAACATCCATAAAGAGTTGTTCCAAATCTTCACCGGCGCGAAGCTCTCCCTCGTATCCAAGGACGCCGCCAGCAATGATACCCACATGATCTACAATCTGCTGGACTTCTGACAGAATATGGCTGGACAAAATAACTGTAATCCCTTTGCAGGGAAAAGAGCGAATTAACTCTCGAAGTTCCTCAATCCCTAAAGGGTCAAGGCCGTTAGTCGGTTCATCCAGAATCAAAAGCTGGGGACTGTTCAGCAATGCAATAGCAATACCAAGCCGCTGCTTCATACCAAGAGAAAACTGCCCGGCCCGTTTTTTGCCGGTATTCGTGAGATGGACAATTTGCAATACCTCGTTAATTCGTGCATCGTCTAGGCCGAGCAATGTAGTTCTGACTTTGAGATTTTCGTATGCAGTCAGATTTTCGTAAAGCGGGGGCATCTCAATCAAAGCACCGATATGCTCCAGATCATTCCGCTTCCACGGGTGGCCGTCAAACTCGATGCTTCCCGATGTGGGGCGCAAAATGCCGGTGAGCATTTTTAAAATCGTGGATTTGCCAGCCCCATTCGGCCCCAGCAGACCATAAACCGAGTTGCGCCGGATGTTCAGTGACACATTGTTTACCGCCATTTGCCCCTTGAAATTTTTGCAGAGGTCAGTCGTTTTCAAAATCATATCCATATAATCAAGTCCTTTCTTTGATTCTACGGATAGCATACCGGGCAATTTTGAAGATTTCATAAAGATTCCCGGAAACAGAATAGCCCGTAGGTACTGCTTGATGTTGCGGACGCGGGTTGTGTTCTCCCGCAGGCCATCCAGCACAAAGCGGATATGTTCGCCGTTGAGCTTCATGTATGATGTGCCGGAAAGCGCACTTTCCGACTATCTGCGGCCAGACTGGAGCGATGCGTGCATCAATGTCCGCACCGAGGAAGCCTACGAAACGGCCCATGAGGTGCTGCGGGCGGAAGGACTGTTTCTGGGCACGTCGGCAGCAGCGGCTTTGTACGCAGCGGTGCAGGTGGGCCGCAGACCGGAGAATCAGGGAAAGAACATCGTGGTCATCGTCCCGGACAACGGCATGAAATATCTGTCTACGCCGATGTACCGGCAGAAATGATAAAAATACGATGATACGACTGAATTCTGAAAAGATTGCATAGGATTTTATAAAAGTATTATTCTTTCGTGAATTTTAGCACTCTTCTATTGACATTGCTAATTAACGGTGCTATAACAGTGGCGTGCTCAGGAGGAAGGGCAAAAGGAGAACTGCAAGGCTCCCCGGAAAGCCCTTCTGAATGGACGCTTCAGATTTTTTGCCCCGACCCGAACGCCGGGATTGGAGGAATGATTTATGCTTATGCCGACTGTTTTCCATGAAAACCTGTTCGATGATTTTTTCGATCCGTTCTGGAATGACGCTGCACTGGAACGTATGATGAACCGTGAGGCTCGTGATACCTTTGGTAAGCGCGGTGCAAACATGATGAAGACCGATGTCAAACAGACGGACAACGGCTACGAAGTAGCGGTTGACCTGCCGGGCTGCAAGAAGGAAGACGTTCAGATGGATCTGAACGACGGCTACCTGACCATTCAGGCAGTGCGCAGCCACAGCAGCGACGAAAAGGATAAGAAGGGCCGCTATCTGCGGCGCGAATCCTTCTCCGGCACCTGCGCGCGCAGTTTCTATGTGGGCGATGTGAAGAAGGAAGACATCCACGCAAAGTTCGAGGATGGTGTCCTGCACATCGAGCTGCCTGCTCCTCAGCAGACGAAGGCTTTGCCTGAGAACCCGAATCTGATTGAGATCGAGTAAATGCCGACCGTGTGCGCTAAGGCACAACGCACATAAGATGCCCCCGGAGAGCTGCAACAAGCCCTCCGGGGGCATTTTTGTTTCGCTATCTTTTCCGCAAGGGAAAACCATGGTATACTGAGAACAGCAACTCAGAATTTATGGAGATACTTCACTATCCTGTGAGCCGGGTGAGCGGCTGACTTTTGCGGTATACTCCGTTCGGAAAGATCAAAGTGCATGGAGGAAAAAGGATGCTGACCTATACCTATGTTTCAAAGGGGACGTTTGCCCTGATGGAAAAACCAAAGCCGGTGCTGCAGCACGAGCGGGACGCCATTGTAAAGGTGACCCTTGCCAGCATCTGCTCCAGCGACCTGCACATCAAGCACGGCAGCGTGCCCCGGGCGGTGCCCGGCATCACCGTAGGGCACGAGATGGTGGGCATCGTGGAAGAAGTGGGCAGTGCGGTGACCAATGTGAAACCCGGCGACCGGGTGACGGTGAACGTGGAGACCTTCTGCGGAGAGTGCTTTTTCTGCAAAAAAGGCTTTGTGAACAACTGCACCGATCAAAACGGCGGCTGGGCGCTGGGCTGCCGCATCGACGGCGGGCAGGCCGAGTATGTCCGGGTGCCCTTTGCGGATCAGGGACTGAACAAGATCCCGGACGGCGTTACCAATCGACAGGCGCTGCTGGTGGGCGATGTGCTGGCCACCGGCTTTTGGGCGGCACGCATCTCGGAAATCACCCCCGAGGATACCGTGCTGATCCTCGGTGCAGGGCCGACTGGCATCTGCACGCTGCTGTGCGTCATGCTGCACAGCCCCAAGCGCATCATCGTGTGCGAAAAGGACGAGAACCGGTTGCAGTTCATCCGTCAGCACTACCCGCAGGTGCTCACGGTGCAGCCGGAGGACTGCGCCACCTTTGTGCGCGCCAACAGCGACCACGGCGGGGCAGATGTGGTGCTGGAAGTGGCAGGGGCGGACACTACCTTCCGGCTGGCGTGGGAGTGCGCAAGACCCAACGCCATCGTGACCGTGGTGGCGCTGTACGACAAGGCACAAACCCTGCCGCTGCCGGAAATGTACGGCAAAAACCTCACCTTCAAGACCGGCGGCGTGGACGGCTGCGATTGTGAAGAAACGCTGCGTCTCATTGCAGAAGGCAAGATCGATACCGAACCGCTCATCACCCACACCTACCCCCTGCGCCGGATCGCAGAGGGCTACGAGCTGTTTGAAAAGAAACGGGACGGCGTGATCAAGGTGGCAGTGGAGTGCTGACGGTCTGCGCCAAGGCACAACGCACATAAGGTGGCCCCGGAGAGCTGTAACAAGCCCTCCGGGGCCATTTTTGTTTCCCGACATCTTTTCCGCAGCGGCAAGGCGTGGTAGAATAATGGCAGAACCAATCCACAGGTGAGAAAATCGAACTTCAGCCTGAAATGCGGAGCCGTTGCATCGAGAATCGCACATGATTCCCATAACCTGATCGTGGCAGGGGACAACGATGCCGATATGATGCTGGCCGGCAACACTGTGCGGAAAAACAAAGGCGGACTTGCGTTTGTGGCAGATGGACAGGTCGTGGCAGAACTTGCGCTTCCGGTGGCCGGATTGATGAGCACCGAAAGCGCAGAGAGCGTTGCGGCGAAAATGCAGGCGCTGAACGATGCCCTCAAGGCACATGGTGTAGCGGAAGATATCGGCATCTTTATGACCCTCGACTTCGTCAGCCTTCCGGTCATTCCAAAACTCAGACTGAATACATACGGCATCATCGATGTAGCGCAGCAGAAAGTCGTTCCGGCTGTTTTTTAATATGCGATAACAAAAATACTGCCGGAGACCGACCCGAAAGGTCCGTCTCCGGCAACAGAACAGTTCGTTCCTACTCTTAGAAGCGAGTCACATCAAGAGAAAAATTGACGGAAATTCTTATTTGATAAATCGAAATTTCAGGAGGTGTTTTTATGCCACAAATGAATAAGGGAGGAAAATTTATTTTCGGGAAATCACTCATTCGGGCGGATGGAACATTGCGGATTCCACCGCAGGCAATGGAAGAATATCACATTGCAGATGAAGGAAAAGTATATCTTTTTACCGGAAGTAAGATTACCGGTGGCTTCTGCGTCACCCGGAAAGGCCTTTTGCATCCGTCAAAACTTGGTCACATTTTGGACGATACTCCACCGTTGCTTGACTACTCAGCAGGTTCTGGCGAATTTATCAAATACAAGGGGCGTTCCTACTGCTGGGTAGAGATTTCACAGGAGGGGCAAATTCTTCTTACGAAGAAAATGATGGATTTTTTGAAGGTGAGACCCGGAATGGAGCTGCTCTCTATCCGCAGTAGCGACATCGCGTTTACGATGGGAGCTAAAGGACCACTATTGGAAAAAGCAGAAAACTATGATGGTGAAATTCCGCTTTTCTAAGTGTAACAAGTTCGCGTTTATCAAGGTGAACATTTAAGTATTAAAAACGGGAGTGAAAACAAATGATGACCATTGCACAGATCATGGAAAAGATGATCGCCTTTTCCGAAGGGAATATCCATGATATCACGCACCTGAGCTGCGTGTGGACCTATGCCAAAACCATTGGTGAGCTGGAGGGGCTGGACGCAGACACGCAGTTTATTCTGGAGGTGGCGGCCATCACCCACGATATCGCCTGCCCGCTCTGCCGCAAAAAGTACGGCAACACCAATGGTAAATATCAGGAGCAGGAGGGTGCCCCGCTGGTGCGGGAGTTCTTGGCGGATACCGGCATGACAGCAGAACAGATCGACCGGGTGGCCTATCTGGTAGGGCACCACCATAGCCCGGCGCAGATCGACGGCATTGACTATCAGATTCTGATTGAGGCAGATTATATCGTCAATGCGTCCGAAAGCGGGTACGACCAGCAGACAATCCGAACCTTTATGGAACATACGATGAAGACGGCAGCAGGTATCCGGCTGACGAAAACAGTGTTTGGAGTGTAAAAATGATTCAGAAGCATTGCTTTGAATGCGGTACGGCATTGATTGAAAAAGAACTGGAAGAAGAGGGCATTGTGCCTTATTGCCCGAAATGCCAGCAATACCGGTTCCCGATGTACAATGTGGCAGTCAGCATGATTGTTGTGGATGAGGAAACCGGGAAAATCCTGCTCATCCAGCAGTACGGCAAGCCCTCTTATATTCTGGTGGCTGGATATGTGAACCGCGGTGAGGCAGAAGAACACGCCGTGGTGCGAGAAGTCCGGGAAGAAACCGGGTTGGAAGTAGAGCACCTCCGGTTCAACCGTACCAAGTTTTTTGAGCCGTCCAACACGCTGATGTGCAACTTTACGGCTTTCGTCAGAACCGCAAAGGCGCTGCATATCAACCACGAAGTGGACCGCTGCAAGTGGTTCACCCCGCAGGAAGCCAGAGAAAACATCCGTCCCAACAGCCTTGCAGCGGAATTTTTGAATGCGTATCTGGACGAAGTGGGGAATAAGCCGATGGAGATGTGATCCGTGACGGAACCACGGGAATTTTGACGGAGAGTATGGAAAAAAGTTGGTTCGGCCTGTTTCGGTTGACTTTTTTATAAAGAATCGGTATATTGATACTATATAGTATCAATAAGTATCAACCGCGAGGTGGACAGAATGGATGGGGCACAGTTTGCCAAAATGCTTTCAGATAAGCATTTGTTTGAACTCAATCGGATGGAATACAAGTACTCGACTGTCAGCGTCAAAGAATTTGCCGAATTGCTGCGGCAAAACTTTGCGCAGCCTCTGCCGTTGACTGATTTTTCTGGGAATAAGCTGTTTTACCTGCCGAACCTCGCGCAAATTTCAACAAATGGTATGAAGCAGTTGCTCTCTGTCCCTGTCAGTGGACAAAACTTCGGTTTGTCGGCGATGACCGAGGAAATTTATGCTACTTTTCAAATTGAAAGTATCCGCTCGACCCGCAGCAGTATCCGTTATATCCTTGATGGTTATGCCCCTCGTGATGAACAAGAAGCCCGCATCTATGGTATGAAGCGAGGACTGGAGTTTATCGCGAATCGTCAGAATATGATCACCGAGGAGAATCTGCATCACCTATATCAGACCAGCACAGGGGATTATCTCCCGGATGAAGATCGATTACTGCCAAACCACTTTTATCGGCATGGCGAGGTTTTTATTGTGGGCGGTGAAGAACCCAGACCGGGACTTCCGGCAGAGCGGCTTCCCGGTGCTATGAAATGTCTTGTCGATTTTGCGAATGCCAATGACGGCATCAATGAGCTGCATAAGGCTGCCATTCTGCACTTTGCCTTTGCGTACTACCACCCCTATTTTGACGGGAATGGACGCACTGCACGGCTATTCCACCTCTGGTATCTTGTTCAGCAGGGCTATCCTTCGGCACTGTTCACGCCGTTTTCCCGATACATCGCTGAAAACAAGGACGCATATTACAAAGCCTACGAACGCGTGGAGAGAAATGCTCTGATTTCCGGCTATACGGATGTGACTCCCTTTCTGTTCTACTTCTGCAATGAGGTCTATAACCGCCTGCAGGTGGATGCAGTCCCGCCGAAAACTGATCTTGAGGTATATCAAACTGCTCTTGCGGAAGGAAAAATCACAGAAAAAGAACGGCTGCTCTGGGAGTATGTTCTGTCTGCTTATGGTGCAGAGGAGTTTACCACAAAGCAGCTGGAAAAGGATTTCCGAAACGCTGCGTATGCAACCATTCGGACGTTTGTGATGAAATTCCATGAGATGGGGCTGCTTACTGCAAGAAAAGCAGGAAACAGGGTGTTCTATCGTGTCGGTGGGACTTCTGACGGTCGGCCATTATAATGAATCCAAAAGGAGAACGTTATGAAAACGATTCGTGTTGTGGCCGCTGTGATTTGCGACTCCATGCAGGAAAAACGCAAAATCTACGCTACCGCCCGCGGTTATGGTGACTACAAGGGTCAATGGGAGTTTCCGGGCGGCAAAATCGAGCCGGGTGAAACCCCGCAGCAGGCTCTGAAGCGGGAAATTGAAGAAGAACTGGACACGGAAATCGCCGTGGGGAATCTAGTTGAGACAATCGAGTATGATTATCCTGCGTTTCATCTTTCCATGGACTGCTTCTGGTGTGAAGTGGTTTCCGGCGGGCTTGTGCTGAAAGAAGCGGAAGCTGCGCGGTGGCTGACGAAGGAGGAGTTTGATTCCGTTCCGTGGCTCCCGGCGGATCAGACCATTTTGGATGCCATTAGAAGTTCAATGCAGCCAGTGAAACCACTCCATACCAGCGAATATGACAACGAACCTCTGCAGAGATGCTGAGTGTTTACGGCATGAAGGATGAACTGCGCCGTCCCATGATGCTGCTGGTGAAAGCCGCTATTCCGAAAAAATTGCAAAACAGAGGCCTCTGAATCTTTTCCTAATAAGAAAGAGATTCGGAGACCTTTATTGGTTGATTTAGCTAACAGTCGTGTCGAAAGACATCCCGTCTGAGGGCAAAGCGAAGGTTTTGCTTTTCAGGCGGGATTTTTTTGCTTTTTGGGACTGTTGTATCATCAACGAGGCGTGGAAGGGCAATGTGGATTCCTACCTTGCCGGTGTAATCCGGGGTGTGGCCCGCTTCATCTCCGTATACGAGGGCGAGTACAGCCGGGAGCGCCTGGTGCAGCAGCTGGCAAGGACACATCCGAAAACCATCACGCAGCTGGCACAGAAAGACACCGGCAGTTCTGCAAACCGCCACATGCGGCAGATTCTCCGCATCTATAACGGTGCCAGCCGTGAGATGAGTCTGCCGCTGAAAAACTGACAGTTTCGTTTTACCTCCTGAACAACAGCCGTCGTGGTATCCGTCTGCGGCGGCTGTTTCTTACATAAAAAGGAGGTTGATTTTTATGTTGCCGAACAATTGGAGATATCTCAGGGGGGACATCTACTATGCAGACATGGAGCCGCATATCGGCTCGGAACAGGGCGGGAAACGCCCTGTGGTAGTTCTGCAGAACAACATTGGAAACCGTCATTCGCCTACATTGATCGTTGCAACTGTTACCACCCGGACGGAAAAGAAGAAAAACCAGCCCACCCATGTGCTGGTGGATTCCAACCCGGCCTTTGAAGAACCGTCCATGATTCTTCTGGAGCAGATCTTCACGATCGATAAATCCCGCATCGAACGCTTTATGGGCTATGCCAGCAAGGCTGAAATGCTCCGCATTGATATGGCTTTGCTGGTCAGTCTGGCTCTGAATGTTCTGAGCGGAAACCGCAGCGAATAGCGGACAACCAGTAACCCGTAAAAATGAGGTGATAGCGATGTAATCGGAGGTGAGTGAGCCATGCGAAAGAGTGCCCCCATTGAAGTGGTGGTACATTACCCCAAAACGAAAGAGGGATGGGACGAACTCGGAAAACGGGTCGCAACCGCCCACGCCAACTATGTGATCGAAAAAATCGACCGTCTGAACTGCCCCACATGGCAGAAGCTCGAATTGCTGCAGGCGGTGATCGATACTACCAAAGGAACTTACAAACCCAAGGAACACCAAAAGCCCGGCTGGCAACCGAGCCGATAAACAAAGCCCCACGCTCAACATATGCTTTTCTGCTCCGACCAGAGATAGTCGGATTCAGAGGCAGTGTTGAGCGTGGGGCTTCTTGTGTTACATAAGTTTTTGGTATTTTGCTGACAAAAAATCATTGATTGTTGGCGGCCAATATGGTATCCTATGGCATTGCATAACACGCAAAACAGTTCCACTTTTTGCTGAAAGAGCGTATCGAAACCGTCCTGATGGAGCAGCAAAAAAGCTTTTTGAAAAGTAAAAGCTCTTGCGTCCCGTGAAAAAAGAAGGTAATATAAATACAGAGCAAGACACAGAACGCAGGGAGGGATGAAAACCATGTTTTACGAGATCATGCACCGGGAAAGCTGTGTGGCACAACTCAGCACGACAGGGGAATGCAGGGTCTGCCTCGAGGATTTCATGCCCTATGATCTGGTTCTGGTGGAATCGGATGATTTTGACGAGCGCATCAATAATGTAACGAACTTTTACTATTGGTGCGCCTCCCGGATGTTGACGTTGGATCGCACCTACGCCAAGGAAATCCTGAACAGTATCGGTGCATCTCAGAGTGTTACGGACAGGGAACGAGCACAGATCGCATTATCCTACCATTGTCTGTCTTTGCTGGATGTGTTCTGGGTGAAAGAAGAAAACGAGAAGATTCGATTCGAGGATATCAACCTTTTTGCACACTCCTTAAGCAATGCGCTTGTGGATATTGCGCTGCGGGGGCACCAAATGACGGTGACAAACGCCCATCTTCTGGCAAATGACCTGTCTACGGGCGGCTTGTACCCCAAGGCGTGGGTGCGAAAAGAGGATGGCTTCTATCTTTACAAGGATGGTGGCAGGGAAGCGGTGGAACGTGAAGTGCTGGCAAGCAAAATCTGCCGGTGCTTTGACTGCCATCAGGTACTGTATGAGCAGGTGATGTTTGAAAATGAGCCGGTTTCTATCAGCAAAATCATGACATCTCAGCGATACAGTCTTGTGACCTATGCAGCCTATGACGTCTACTGCACGAACCATGATTGGAACACGCTGGATAAGATCTTAGAGTTGGATGCTCCCAGCTACTATATGATGAACATTCTGGATTATCTGGTGGGCAATACCGACCGTCATTGGGAAAATTGGGGTCTGCTGGTAGACAACGAAACCAATCAGCCCATCCGTCTGCATGACCTGATGGACTTCAACCGGGCGTTTCAGCAGTACGACACGCCAGAAGGCGCAAACTGTCTGACCGTGGGAAAACGCCATCTGAGCCAAAAAGATGCTGCAGTGGAAGCGGTGCGGAACATCGGACTGAACCAAGTCCGTCAGGTGGAGCACACCGTATTCTCCGAGCATCCGGCATGGAAGGCAACGTTTGAAGAACGACTGCGTGTTTTACGGAACGCCATGTAAGTCAGAGCGAATATCAGAATAATTGAAACAGAATGATTCCATAACGAAAGCCCGTCTGCGCTGCCACATACCGTGGCTTGCAGACGAGCTTTTTCGTTTGGCCGGAGAAAAATTACCATAGCATTTTCAATGCAGCGGCTTGCATAGGTGGAAAAACGCGCCTTGCGTGTGGCATCAAAGGTATCTACCGCTTTCATCAGCCCGATGGTGCCGATGGAAACAAGATCTTCCTGATCGCCCGGCAGGGCGTAATATTTTTTTACGATGTGCGCCACCAGCCGCAGATTGTGCCGGATCAGCTTTTCCCGGGCGGCGGCATCCCCGGCGCGCAGGGCGCTGAAAGCGGCGGCTTCCTCCCGGGCTGTGAGCGGACGCGGAAAGCAGCCGCTTTCCAGATGGAGCGCCAGAAACAGAAATTTTGTGGCGAAAAATTGCAGTAAGGTCAGCAGCACACGATATCCCTCCCGGTACATAGTTGTTAGATTGTATGAGCCGGGGCGCGGATAGTTGCCGGAGAAGCCTTTTGTGCGCGGTATCTTTTCCGCAGGGAAAAAGCGTGGTATACTGAGGGGGATAACTCGGAAGTTGTGGAGGAAAATCAAATGGATATTTGGGAAAGAATGTATGAAAAGGCGAAAGAGCAATATCATCCAGAGGAAGTATCTCCCTTTATATATGCGCACAATGTAGTTTGTGCAATAGAAGCTGAAAACGGAGATATCTATACGGGATTCTGCATTGAAAGCTGCAGCGGAGTGATGAATATTTGTGCCGATAGACTTGCCGCACTGAATATGTATGCTAACAGTGGTCAAACAAAAATAAAAAGATTTATAGCATTCCGCGACAGCGCGCCAAACGGAGGTGGGAGCGGTATGCCATGTGGTGCTTGTCAGGAATTCTTTTATCAATTAAATGAAGCAAACGAAGATATGGAAATCATGGTTGATTATGAAAAACGAGAAACTGTAACATTAAAAGAACTTATGCCGAATTGGTGGGGAAAGGAACGTTACGCTGAGGCAAAGAGTAATTGACAACTTCCCATTTATCGAGTGACGAAAACAATACATCCTTCTGCGGACAACCCCAAAACGTTTGTCCGCTCTTTTTATGCCCGCACATCCTGACAGGGGAGAACTGTCAGACGAAACCGTCTGCGGGCGGCGCATGAAACGGTCAACGAGTCAACAACTCAAAATGATTCCGCTTAGTGACCAGCAGCCCTTCCTTTTGCAGCTTGGAAAGCTCTGCCGACATGGCAGCGCGCTCCACGCAGAGAAAATCCGCCAGCTGCTGACGGTCAAAGGGAATGTCAAAGGAGAGGGACGATTGCCGGATGGACTCGGCAGACAGGTAGGACAGCAGCTTTTCCCGTGTGGTCCGCTTGCTGACATGGGTGATCTTATCGTTGAAAAGCAGTATTTTGTTTGCCAGAACACTGACCAGATTGCGGATGAGCTTCTGGTGATGGTCGCAGGCGGTGGGGCAGGCGGTGAGCAGCCGCTTGACGTTGAGCAGCAGGATCTCGCAATCCTCCTCTGCCACCACGCTGATGTTCAGGATGGCACCGGGAGTGGCGGCGTAAGGCTCGCCGAAAAAATCTCCGGTGTTGCACTTGGACAGGATGTTGCGGTGTCCCCAAAGATCCTCCTGAATCACAAGGGTAGAGCCGGACAACATGAGCCCCATGACCTCTGTGGAATCTCCGGCACGGAAGATATAGGAGCCACGGGGGCGGGTGATTTTTGTTGCACTGACGCAGTGCAGAATGGACAAGATCTCATCGTCGGTAAGCCCGGTAAAGAAGGGGCAGTTCCGCAGAACAGGAAGATATTTTTGCATAAAAGTTCTCCTTGTTGGAATTCAAACATACAAGATGGCTTTAGTATACTATAATAAGGCTGCAAATGCAAAAACACCCACAACAGGAGAGTATAGATATGATTCGGAAGATCATCCATATTGACGAAGAAAAATGCAACGGCTGCGGGCTGTGCGCAACCGCCTGCCATGAAGGTGCTATTGATATCATCAACGGCAAGGCAAAGCTGGTGCGGGAAAATTTCTGCGATGGCTTTGGCGACTGCCTGCCGGGCTGCCCCACCGGTGCTATCACCTTTGAAGAGCGGGAAGCCCCTGCCTACGACGAGGCGGCGGTGCAGGAGAACAAAAAGAAGAAGGAATTGCAGGAGAAGATGAAGCACCTCCACGAGGGCGGTTGCCCCGGCTCCCGGATGCGGATGCTGGAACAGCAGGAGGTTGCCGAAAGTGTGGCTTCTGCCCCTGTGCAGTCCGTTTCCCGTCTGCGCAACTGGCCGGTGCAGATCAAGCTGGCACCTGTCCATGCGCCCTACTTTGAGGGTGCAAAGCTCCTGATCGCAGCGGACTGCACGGCCTATGCCTACGCCAATTTCCATCAGGAGTTCATGCGCGGCAAAGTGACCCTCATCGGCTGCCCGAAGCTGGACGCTGTGGATTACAGCGAAAAGCTTACCGAGATTATTCGCAATAACGACATCCAGAGCGTGACCATCCTCCGCATGGAGGTGCCCTGCTGCGGCGGCTTGGAGATGGCGGCAAAAAAGGCACTGCAGGCCAGCGGAAAGTTCATTCCGTGGCAGGTGGTAACCATCTCCATTGACGGAAAAATTCTGGATTAAACGAAAGAGAGAACCTCAAGATGGAACGTAAAATGTTTTGCTTTCAATGCGAGCAGACAGCGTCCTGCACCGGCTGTATCGGAAAAGCGGGAGTATGCGGCAAGACCGCCGATGTCGCACAGCTTCAGGACGAACTGACCGGCGCTCTGGTTGGACTGTCCAGAGCCACGGACGGCGGTATGAAGGCAACGCCAGAGATGTGGCGGCTGATGATCGAGGGACTTTTTACCACAGTCACCAATGTGAACTTCAACGAAAATACGATTCGGGAATTGATCGGCCGGGTACATACCGAAAAGGCGCGGCTGGCACCCGACTGCGCAGGCTGCGCTGCCCCTTGCGGACGCACCAGCGACTACGACATGAACCTGCTCTGGAGCGCCGATGAGGATATCCGAAGCCTGAAATCTCTTATTCTCTTTGGCGTGCGCGGCATGGCAGCTTATGCACATCACGCCTTGGTCTTTGGGTATACCGATGATGAGGTGAACCGTTTCTTTGCCAAGGCGCTCTTCGCCATTGGCGAGGACTGGGGCATGGAGGAACTGCTGCCTATCGTGATGGAGGTTGGCGAGAAAAACCTCAAGTGCATGGCGCTTCTGGATAAGGCCAACACCGAAAGCTACGGAACGCCCGTACCTGTTACCGTTCCGCTGACTGTAGAAAAGGGACCGTTCATCGTCATCTCCGGTCATGATCTCCACGACCTGAAGCTGCTGCTGGAGCAGACTGAGGGCAAAGGCATCAACATCTACACCCATGGCGAAATGCTGCCCGCTCACGGCTATCCTGAACTGAAAAAGTATTCCCATCTCAAGGGCAATTTCGGTACGGCATGGCAAAACCAGCAGAAAGAGTTTGCAGAACTTCCTGCGCCGGTGCTGTTCACCACCAACTGTCTGATGCCGCCCAAAGCAAGCTATGCCGACCGGGTGTTCACCACGTCGGTGGTATCTTACCCCGAAATGATGCACATCGGAGCAGACAAGGTCTTCGCCCCGGTGATCGAAAAGGCTTTGGAGTTGGGCGGTTATTCCGAGGATAAAGCCTTCACCGGCATCAACGGCGGCAGCACGGTTATGACTGGCTTTGCCCGCGGTACGGTGCTTGGAGTGGCAGATCAGGTCATTGAGGCGGTCAAGTCTGGCGCGATCCGGCACTTCTTTCTGGTTGCCGGCTGCGACGGCGCACGCCCCGGCCGCAACTACTACACGGAGTTTGTAAAGCAGACGCCCGCCGATACCGTAGTGCTGACCCTTGCCTGCGGCAAATACCGCTTCAACGACCTTGACCTTGGTACCATCGGCGGCCTGCCCCGCCTGATGGATGTCGGACAGTGCAACGATGCTTACAGCGCCATCCAGATTGCTGTTGCGCTTGCGGATGCTTTCGGCTGCGGTGTGAATGACCTGCCGCTGTCCATGGTGCTCTCATGGTACGAGCAGAAGGCAGTGTGCATCCTGCTGACGCTGCTGTATCTGGGCATTAAGAATATCCGTCTTGGTCCTACGCTGCCAGCATTCATTTCACCGAACATCCTTAACTTTCTGGTGGAAAACTATGGCATCGCGCCGATTACAACGCCGGAAGAAGATTTGAAAGCATTGTTGAAATGATAATGATGACCATTGCACAGATCATGGAAAAGATGATCGCCTTTTCCGAGGGGAACATTCACGATATCACGCACCTGAGCTGCGTGTGGACTTATGCCAAGACCATCGGTGAACTGGAAGGGCTGGACGCAGAGACCCAGTTTATTCTGGAAGTGGCGGCGATCACCCACGACATTGCCTGTCCGCTCTGCCGCAAGAAATACGGCAACACCAACGGCAGCTATCAGGAGCAGGAGGGTGACCCGCTGGTGCGGGAGTTTCTGGCAGATACCGGCATGACGACTGCACAAATTGATAGGGTGGCTTATCTGGTGGGGCATCACCACAGCCCGGCGCAGATCGACGGCATCGACTACCAGATTCTGATCGAAGCGGATTATATCGTCAATGCATCCGAAAGCGGGTACAGCCGGCAGATGCTTCAATCTTTTATGGAGCATACCATGAAAACCGCGGCAGGCATCCGACTGACGAAAACGGTGTTTGGCGTATAAAGGAAAAGCTTGCCGCAAAACACAAAAAAATAGATTCCATAGCGAGTGATCTGAAAAGGCCGCTCGCTTTTTCTTTACCATGAACTTGAAGGGAGGAACGCTATGCCAAGCAAAACCGAAGAATATCTTGCCCTTGCCCAGCGCACGGCGAATGGCTTGACCCGGTACTGGGAAAGCTGGACGGACTATCTGACCACCGTATCCCGGCTATACAAGTATCCCTTTGCAGACCAGCTGATGATCTATGCCAGTGCAACGAAATGTGCGGAACAGGTCGTTGAGGAAGAAGAAAACGCAGTTAAATGAAAACAGGGTGTGCCAAGCAGGCGGTTGCAACGAGAAACAATGAAAAGAATTTTTGTGAAGGTGATGGGTTACAAGATGAAGCACAGCTTTCTCCGCAATGATCTTGATTGAAAACTACTGCACATATAAAGCAAAAAGGAATACTCTTACTTGTCAATCTGCTGTAAAAAATCACCTGAGTTTGGGTAAAATTGACAAAGTGAAAAAGAAAGCCGCTTCTATCTTGACACTCCACAAAGAATATGGTATTGTAGTCAAGCATAAAATAAGTTATTCTTCAAGTGCTTAATTTGTTTGTGCCTTACAAAAAAGAAAATTGTACGTGAGCAGCGTCGTTGGATTGTTACCGTTTGGCGGGCTAGACCAACTCTGCATAGCACAAGCCGAAAGCGTGTTTCAGCCTTCGGTATGTTTGCTATGTCAAGAGTGGTCTTTTTTTATTGCCTTTTTCAACCTGAGGAGGAGAAACAATGCAATATACCGTCAAAAAACCGATCAACAACAACATTCTGCGCGTGGTGGACCCCACGGGCTGTGAGCTGATCGTCACCGGACGCGGTCTGGGCTTTGGCGTTAAGCCGGGTTATAAAATTGAGGCTGAAACCGTGGAGCGCAGCTACCGCATGACCAGCCCTGCCGTGCAGCAGAAGTTGGTGGAACTTCTGGAACAGATCCCGTATGAGCATCTGCTGCTCACCGACGAGCTGGTGACAATGATCCGCAGCCGGGTGAACTACCCGCTGAACGAGAGCCTGCTCATCACGCTGGCAGACCACATCAGCTTTGCCATTCAGCGCAGCGAACAGGGAATTCGCTTTTCCAACCCGCTGATGGCTCCCATTCGGGAATTCTACCCGGAAGAGTATCGCCTTGGCATGGAGTGCCTTGCCGCCATCCGCCAGCGCTGCCATGCAGACCTTTCGGACGACGAGGGCGGCTTCATTGCGCTGCACATCGTCAACGCAGAGCTCAACACCACCATGAGCGTGGTAAACGATGTCACCCGCTTTGTGGATGGCTGCGTGCAGGTAGTGGAATATTTTTACAACTGCCATTTTGACCGGGATGCACTGGATTTCAGCCGCTTTACAGTGCATTTGCGCTTTTTTGCGCAGCGCGTATTTCAAGGAAAACAGGAGCAGGAAAACGATACCCACGACGAAGTGTTCCGCGCCCTGATCGCCCGCAATTGCAGCGAACACTACAAATGCGCCTGCTGCATTGCGGAGTATGTGCGCAACACCTGGCACAAGGAGCTTTCGGACGAAGAACTGGTGTTCCTTACGATCCATCTGAAACGGATTCGGATGGGGAAATAAGTTTTCTTGCTTCACCTTTGATTCTCCACAGGTTTTTCCTGTGTGGATATTATATGCTGGATACGAACTTGAGAAAAGGAGAACTGAAGATGAAAGACAAGATCTTTGGCGTGCTGCAGCGCGTGGGACGCAGCTTTATGCTGCCCATTGCACTGCTGCCTGTAGCGGGCCTGCTGCTGGGTATCGGCAGCTCGTTCACCAACGAAACCATGCTGGCGGCCTATGGCCTGAACAGCGTCATCCACCCCGGTACCCTGATTTACACCATTCTGGACGTGATGAGCCAGACCGGCAGCGCCGTGTTCAACAATCTGGCGCTGCTGTTCGCCATGGGCGTAGCCATCGGCATGGCCCGCAAGGAAAAAGAGGTGGCCGCCCTGTCCGGCGCAGTGGCCTATATCATTATGAACACGGCCATTCAGGCCATGATCAACGCTGCAGGCGGCGTGGACGCAATGCCTGCCAACTCCACCACCACCATGCTGGGCATTACCACCCTGCAGATGGGTGTGTTCGGCGGCATCGTGGTCGGTCTGGGCGTGGCGGCGCTGCACAACAAGTTCTATAAAATCGAGCTGCCGCAGGTGCTGGCCTTCTTCGGCGGCACCCGCTTTGTGCCCATCGTCAGTTCTATTGTGTATCTGGTGGTCGGCATTGCCATGTTCTATATCTGGCCGGTGGTGCAGAGCGGTATTGCCGCGCTGGGTGCACTGGTGCTGGCTTCCGGCTACGCAGGCACCTTTATTTACGGCCTGCTGGAGCGTGCGCTGATTCCCTTTGGACTGCATCATGTGTTCTATATGCCGTTCTGGCAGACCGCTGTGGGCGGCACCGCCATCATCGATGGCGTCACTGTGACCGGCGCGCAGAACATCTTCTTTGCCGAGCTGGCTTCCAAGTCCACCACTGTGTTCTCGGTCAGCGCTACTCGTTTCATGGCCGGTAAATTCCCCTTTATGATGTTCGGTCTGCCCGGCGCAGCGCTGGCGATGTACCAGTGCGCCAAGCCGGAAAAGAAAAAGGTTGCAGGCGGCCTGCTGCTGTCTGCTGCGTTGACGGCTTTCCTCACCGGCATCACCGAGCCGCTGGAATTTACCTTTATCTTTGTGGCACTGCCCATGTACGCGGTGCACTGCGTGCTGGCCGGTCTGTCCTTCATGCTGATGCACATTCTGAATGTGGGCGTGGGCATGACCTTCTCCGGCGGTCTCATCGACCTGGTGCTGTTTGGTGTGATGCAGGGCAACGCCAAGACCCACTGGGTGTGGGTGGTCGTGGTCGGTGCGGTGTACTTTGTACTGTACTACATCATTTTCCGCTTTATGATCTCCAAGTTTGACTACAAGACCCCGGGCCGTGATGATGCCGAGGAAGTCAAGCTGTACACCCGTGCGGACGTGAATGCCCGCAGCGCCGCTTCCGGCAGCACCGCCCCCGCAGGGGATGATCCGGTCAGCGCCCTGATCGTAGAAGGTCTGGGCGGTGCCGCTAATCTGTCCGACGTGGACTGCTGCGCCACCCGTCTGCGCTGCACCGTCAAGGACGCTGCGCTGGTCAAACAGGATGTGCTCAAGGTCTCCGGTGCCTCCGGCGTGATCTGCAAGGGCAACGGTGTGCAGGTGGTGTACGGCCCCAAGGTGGCCGTCATCAAGGCAAAGCTGGAAGATTATCTGGAAAATGCACCTAAGACCCCGGCGGCGACCGCAACACCCGCCCCGGCGGCTCCCGCAGCAAAGGATACCGTGCTGTCTGCCTGCCTGAACGGCACTGTAGTGCCGCTGGCCGATGTAAAGGATGAAGCCTTTGCCAGCGGTGCACTGGGAGACGGCATTGCCATTGAGCCCACCGATGGTGAACTGGTGGCACCTGCTGACGGTGAGATCTCCTCCACCTTTGAGACCCACCATGCCGTGGGCATGACCACGGCTGACGGTGCCGAACTGCTGATGCACATCGGCATCGATACGGTCAAGCTGGGTGGCAAGCACTTTACCTACCTCGTCAACGAGGGTGACAAGGTGAAGAAAGGTCAGCCGTTGATCCGCTTTGAACTGGAAGCCATTAAGGCCGAAGGATATCCCGTGACCACGCCGCTCATTGTCTGCAATACTGATGACTATGCCGCTGTCGCGGCTAAAGCCAGTGGCACCGTAAAGCAGGGCGATGCGCTGCTGGAACTGAAGCACTAAGCGTTTCTCCCAAACTGTAAGGCAGGGTTGTTATAAAGGGGGCTGTTGCAAAATAGCCCCAACGAAAAAATGAGATAGGTTTCCCCAAAAGGGGTTGTCTATCTCATTTTTTTGTTGTAAACTGAAACTGCAATGAACCGACTACAGAATGAACAGTATACTCGACGTCCTTTAGTTTATATAGTAGCGGTCCTGTTTTTCGAGCCAATCTTCACACAGCCGCTGGGCTTCGTCCTTTGTGCAGCAGGTGCAGTTGAAAAGTTTGCCACGGATGGAACAGTAAGTGTAGTGTACCTTCGGGACTCCATGTTGCTGTTGCATTAAAAAGCTGAATTGCTATAATTGTCCATCAAAAATACGTTGGTACGTTTTACACTGCGACGATTCAAAAAACGGAGGAGAGATATTTTACTATGATCTACAAAAAGCGATACGGTCAACCGTTTGATACCGAAAGTGTAGTGGGTTCTTTTTTGCCCATGATGGAAACGATACCCTATCTGACCAAGGAGCCGGATGGTTTCTCCTATGCCATGGAGCCGCAGGATGTTCTGTATGGTCTTGGCGAGAACGTCCGTGGTATCAACAAGCGCGGGTGGGTGTACGAAAGCAAATGCTCCGATGACGGCAACCATACCGAGGGCAAATCCTCGCTGTACGGTGCTTATAATTTTATGATCGTGTCCGGCAAGGATACATTTGGCATTTTTATCGACTACCCGGGCAAGGTCACCTTTGACTGCGGCTACACCGACATGGATACCTTACGCATCACGGTGGCCGAGGAAAATTACGATTTCTACATCATTGAGGGCGAAAGCCTGACCGATATTGTGCACCAGTTCCGCCAGTTGGTGGGGCGCAGTTATATTCCGCCCAAATGGGCTTTTGGCAACGCCCAGAGCCGTTGGAGCTACATGAACGAGGACGAGGTCCGCGAGGTGGTGGCAAATTACCGTGCCAATAATATGCCGCTGGACGCCGTGGTTCTGGACATTGATTACATGGAGCGTTACAAGGACTTTACGGTGGATGCGCAGCGCTTCCCGCATTTTGCAGACTTTGCCGCCGAGATGAAAGCGCAGGGCATCCGTCTTGTCCCCATCATCGATGCAGCAGTCAAGGTCGAAGAGGGATATGATGTGTACGAGGAGGGCGTGAAAAACGGCTACTTCTGCACGAATCAGGATGGCACCCCCTTTGTAGCCGGTGTGTGGCCGGGGCGGGTACACTTCCCCGATATGCTCAACCCGGAAGCCCGTGCTTGGTTTGGCAGTCAATATAAAGTTCTGCTGGATCAGGGGATCGAGGGCTTCTGGAATGATATGAACGAGCCTGCTATCTTCTACGCAGAGGAAAGACTGAAAAAGACCTTTGCTAAAATTGGGGAATACAGCAAGCAAAACCTGGATATTTCCAGCTTTGCTGCTTTTACCGGCATGGTGGCAGAACTTTCCAACAACGAAAACGATTATAAGACGTTCTACCACAACACTAAACAGGGGCGTATGCGACACGACAAGGTACATAATCTTTTTGGTTATAACATGACCCGTGCTGCAGGCGAGGCTTTTGAGCGGCTGGAGCCGGACAAGCGCATTTTGATATACTCCCGTTCTGCCTGCATCGGGATGCACCGGTATGGCGGCATCTGGACTGGCGACAACCATTCTTGGTGGAGCCACATTCTGCTTGCGCTGCGCATGATGCCCTCCCTGAATATGTGCGGCTTCCTGTACGAAGGCCCCGACATTGGCGGCTTTGGCAGCAATACCACAGAGGATCTGGTGCTGCGCTGGTACGGCATGGGCATCTTCTCTCCGCTGCTGCGGAACCACTCTGCCAACGGCACCCGCCGGCAGGAGCCCTACCGCTTTAAGAACAAGGCCGCCTTTGCCGGTATTTTACAGCTGCGCTACCTTCTGCTGCCCTACATTTACAGCGAGTACATGAAAGCTGCCCTGCACGACGGTATGTACTGTATGCCGTTGGCGTTCGCCTTCCCGGAGGACGACTTTGCCCGCCGGGTAGAGGATGAGGTGATGATCGGTGAAAGCTTGTTGATCGCCCCGGTATATGAGCAAAACGCCCGGGGGCGTTATGTTTACCTGCCGGAGGAGATGCTGCAGGTGCGGGTAAAGTGCAGCGAAAGCAACCGCATCGAAACCAGCGTGCTGCCGGCAGGCCATCATTACATTCCGGTGGAGCTGGATGAAGTGGTGTTCTTTATGCGCAAGGGACACCTTCTGCCCCTTGCCAAGGGTGGCAAAAAGATCCAGAGCGTTGCCGATGTGGATTTTGCAGATCTGCGCCTGCTTGCCTATGCTCCCGATGGTGCATCCTATGAATACTATACCGATGACGGCGAGACAAAGGATTATGATAAGCCGGAACATTTTGTGCATATCACGCTGGATGCGGATGGAAACGCAAAGAGCGATCGTGCTACGGTCAAAGTAGAAGGATAATCGTCAGTCATTACGCAGTTCCTACAGAGTGACAGCGTTTCAGCTTGAAATGCTGCCACTCTTTTTTGTTGTCTATATCACAGATGAAATAGCCACTCTATCTGGGAATCCGGGAAGAATGAGATGACAAGAAATGCTGAAAGAGATGTTTATGGGACAGCTCTTTCAGTAAAATGACCTCAGAAGAAGCAAAACACACTTCGGACGGAGGAAAACACAATGGCAAACGGTGATTATGGCTACTTTGGCAAAGGCGACACGGGCTATGCCCAGTACATGACGGCTTTCAACCGCAACTTCGGCGGCTCGTCCGGCGGTGGCGGCGGCGGAAACCACAACAATGGCGGTGGCGGCGGGGGAGACGGCAGCGGCTGCGGCTGCCTCATCGCCATTGCGGTGGTGGTCGTGCTGGTGCTCCTCGCCATGGGAAGCTGAGGGCATCCCCACGGCACAAGGCTGTCTTGCGTGACCCGGTCACAGAAAATCTAACTAGGAAATGTTATCATATAGTCACAGAAAACACTAACAACGTTCCGATGGAGGATTTTAATATGAAGGCAAAGTTTTATATCTGCGAGCACTGTGGCAACCTGGTCACCACCATCCACAACGCAGGCGTTCCGCTGGTCTGCTGCGGCGAAAAGATGAAGGAACTGCTCCCCAACACGGTGGAAGCCAGCGGCGAAAAGCATCTGCCGGTGGCAGAGCGTTCCGGCAGCACCCTCACGGTTACGGTGGGTGCAGTGGAGCACCCCATGGTGGATGTGCACCACATCCAGTGGCTCTTTGTGGAGACCGAAAACGGCGGACAGCTCCGCTACCTCGCCCCCGGGAAGGCACCCAAGGCGGTGTTTGAGCTGGGCAGCGAAAAGCCGGTGGCGGTCTACGCTTACTGCAACCTGCATGGTCTGTGGATGACGAAGCTGTAAGAAATAAACGGGCTCCTGCCAGTGGTTGATGCTTGCAGGAGCCCGTTTTGCGTGCAGACGCTTTTCCGTGGAAAGAAAGCATGACACCGTTATTATGAAGAAGAATCTCACAGAGCTTGTTTTTATCCTTGACCGCAGCGGCAAGCTCTCGTCAAAACTCCGGGTGCCATTCGTCCCGGATACCAATGTCGGCGCAGACGATCTTTCCGCACAGCGGCGCAGAAGCTTCTGCCAGATGCAAAGGCTTATAGCTGTCGAAGGTTACGGTCAGGTCTGCATGAGCAGCACCTTCGGCAACCTCGCCGGTATCCGTATTGATGCCGCTGGGCAGGTCTACGGCCAGCACAAAGGCACCGCCCTTGTGCAGACGGCGTATCAGCCCGCAGGCAGCAAGACCGGAAGGCCGCAGTTCACCATGGAACCCGGTGCCGTAGAGGGCATCCACAGCAGCATCAAAGCACGGGGGTTCCAGTACGGAACCGTCGGCGCAGATGTGCACCGGCAGGGAGTGCAGACGCTCAAAATTGCGGATGGCGTCAGCAGTTTTCGGCTCGCTCTCAGCCAAAAGAACGGTTACGTTCCAGCCATCTTTTGCCGCAGCGCGGGCAATCACGAATCCATCGCCGCCGTTGTTGCCCTTTCCGCAGACCACCAGCAGGCTGCCGGGATGCGGGAACTGCTTTTGCAGCTCGGCGTAAGCAGCCAGCCCGGCGTTTTCCATCATTTGCAGGTAGGACAGACCGTGAGCATCCCCGGCCCGTTCGATCTCCTTCATCTGCGCAGCCGTCACAATGCGGTGTTTCATGTTGGCACCTTCTTTCTGTCTTTATTATAATGGATGGGACTGCTGGGAACAAGATGAAAGATACCGGTGCATAGAATCTGTCCCCGGAGAGTGGCAATAAGCTCTCCGGGGATATTTTTGTTTTTGGGAATCTTTTCCGCAAGGGAAAATCATGGTATACTGAACGCAACGAATCCAAAGTAATAAACCGGGAGGTACCGTTATGAAGTGGGGAATTTTAGCGACCGGCACCATTGCCAAAAAGTTTGCGTCTACGGTGGAACAGATGGGCGCAGAGGGAGAGCAGCTTGTTGCCGTGGGCTCACGGCATTTGGAAAGCGCACAGGCGTTTGCACAGCAGTACGGCATTCCCCGCTGCTATGACTCCTACGAAGCCCTTGCCGCCGCCCCGGAGGTGGAGGCTATCTATGTTGCCACCCCCAATACCCTGCATTACGAAAACTGCAAGCTCTGCCTGGAGCAGGGCAAGCACGTTTTGTGCGAAAAGCCCTTTACCATTAGCCCGGAACAGGCGCAGCAGCTGTACCGTTTGGCAGAGGAAAAGCACCTTTTTCTCATGGAGGCATTCTGGATCTGGCTGCTGCCGCTGTACGACCGCCTGCGCCAGATCCTTGCGGCTGGCACCATCGGGGAGCTGAAGCAGATCACCTGTCAGTACGGCTTTGTTGCCTCCGGTGCCCGGAAGGACCGCAAGTTTGATTCCGGTCTGGGCGGCGGTGCGCTGCTGGATATCGGTATCTACAATCTGGGCTTTCTGCGCATCCTCACCGGGCAGGACCCGGAGAAGGTGGAGACCAAAGAGGTGCACATCAACGAGTACGGCACCGACGATTACAGTCGCCTTGCACTGACCTACCCCGGCGGCTGCAAGGCAGAGTCTGTCCAGACCATCGGGCAGGAGCTGGAGCGCAACGCCCGCATTGTTGGCACCAAGGGCAGCATCTTTCTGCCGGATTTCCAGCACGCCGAGACCATGACGTTGGAAGTGGAGGGCAAAGAGCCGGAGGTCATCCGCTGCCCGGTGGACATCAACGGCTTTGAGTATGAGATCCGGGAAGCAAGCCGCTGCGTCAAGCAGGGGCGTACCGGCAGCGACCGCTACACCCCGCAGGACAGCCTTGCCCTGACCCGTCTGATGTATGATATCCGCATGAGCTGGGGCATGAGGTTTGCGGGTGAGGTGTAAGCACGCACCTTGCCGCGGGTCTTTTGCGTGCAAAAACCATGGGACACTAAGAACGACAACTTGGAATTTGGCGAAGGAGTGTGAATGGATGAAAAAGAAAATAATTCTATCAATAGCGTTTCTGATCAGTTTATTACCAATGTTATTTAACCAATATGGCGGATTAAAAGGTGTACAGGAAATTACCGGCTTGATAAATCTACTCAATCCTATTGGAATAGTGTCTGTCATTTTGTTTGTTTTAGGAGTATGGTTTCCCGTCAAGAAACGAGTTGTTAGTAAAAGTTTAGGCGCATTAGGCGTGATTGGGATTGTGGTCTCCGAAATATATAAATTCCTCACCTGGCATACATTGACTGTCACCGGTGAAGTCAGTTTACAGAATAGCATTCGATTAGCATTCCCCGAGTTTTATATAGGATTGACCATTTCTTTGGTAATGGTGATTGCTTATTTTGTGATTGACAAGTAAACTTGGCATAAGGACAATTTCCAGTTTGCCGGGCAGACAGGCAACTGAAAACCACACAAAAAACGAAGGAGCAGCCATGGTACTTTATTTTACGGGAACCGGCAACAGCCGGTATCTGGCGCGGCGCATTGCCGAAGGGTTGGAAATGCCGCTTTACGACCTGAACGCTTGTATCAAGGTAGGGGATACTGCCCCGGTGCAGACCGGGCGGGACGTGGTGCTGGTGACGCCTACCTACGCATGGCGTATCCCCCGGGTGGTGTCGGAGTGGCTGGGCAAGACCGCGCTGACCGGGGCAGAGCGTATCTGGTTTGTGATGGACTGCGGCAGCGAGATCGGCAATGCGGCAGGCTATAACCGGCAGCTTGCGGCGCAAAAGCGGCTGCAGTACATGGGCACAGCCCAGATCATCATGCCGGAAAACTACATTGCCATGTTCAATGCGCCCCGGAAGGAGCAGGCCCGGAGCATCGTGGAGCAGGCAGAGCCTGCACTTCAAAAGGTGCTGACCCAGCTCAAAGCCGGACAGGAATTTCCTCCGCCGAGAGAAAACCTCTACGACCGCTTTATGAGCGGCCCGGTGAACCCGGTGTTCTATCGCTTTTTTGTAAAAGCGGATGCCTTCCGGGCAACGGATGCCTGCATCGGCTGCGGTAAGTGCGTGGAGCTGTGCCCGCTGAACAACATCCATCTGGAAAACGGCAAACCGGTCTGGGGCAAAAACTGCACCCACTGCATGGCCTGCATCTGCTACTGCCCGAAAGAAGCCATCGAGTACGGCAGAAAGAGCAAAGGGAAGCCCCGGTATCACTTTGAAGCACTGGAAAAGAAGCAGGACGTATGAAATTAAGGGGGCTCCGGCAGTGGGCAACCGGTTGACGAAATGGCAGATTTGTCTTTGAAAGAATAAACCTATTGACATGGTACGAAAATGGGTTTATACTATCTCCAACACAAGGAAGGGAGCACAGGCAGATGAAAAATACAGCAGATGCCCGGCACAGGCTGCCCAGGCGAATGCGCTGCTCCCAGACAAATTTCCGGCAGACAGACTGAGAAAAAAACAGGAAGATGCTGTTGTCTGGGAGAAGTGCCCGAACATACATCGTTACAATAAAAGGAGAACCGACAATGGCTGATTATAAACTGTGGAACGCACTGAAGGATTCTAAAAAATATCGCTGGGTGGAACTTTCTCACTCGCTGAACAACGAAAGCCCCTACTGGTCTGGTATCCCGGAAGGCTCTGTGGAGCTGGCAAAGACCGTGTGGGACTGGGGCAAGCCGGAACTGGAATGCCTGATCCAGACCTTCAAATTCCCCGGACAGTTTGGTACCCATATCGACTTCCCGGGTCACTTCATCAAGGGCAAAGCACTGTCCGAAAAGTACGATGTGAATGACCTGATTTTCCCGCTGGTGGTCATTGATATCTCTGAGCAGGCCAAGAAAGACCCCCGCTACGCTGTGACGGTGGAGGACATCAAGGCCTATGAAGCAAAGTACGGCCCCATCCCGGATGGTGCGCTGGTGGCTCTGCGCAGCGACTGGTACAAGAAGTGGCCGGATATGGATGCGCTGTCCGGCATCGACGCAGAGGGCAAAGAAAATGCTCCCGGCTGGTCGTTGGAAGCATTGGAGTATATCTACAAGGTGCGCAACGCCGCCGCCAACGGCCACGAAACGCTGGATACCGATTCCTCTGCGGTGGCGGAGGAAAAGGGTGACCTTGCCTGCGAGCGCTATGTTCTGGACAACGACAAGCTGCAGGTGGAAGTGCTTGCAAATCTGGATAAAGTACAGCCTGCCGGTGCGGTGGTCATTGTTTCTTACCCTCGCATCGAAGGTGCAACCGGCCTGCCCGCACGAGTCTGGGCCATTACCGAATAAGAGCGGAGAAGTGGGAAAATGTCCTTTGAAAAAGCAAAAGCAGATTTGGAAGAAAAAGGTCTGGGAGACCATGTCATTGTGCTGAGCGAGTCCTCAGCAACCGTGGGCGAAGCAGCCCACGCATTGGGCGTGGAGCCTGCCAGCATCGCAAAAACGCTGTCGGTTTTGCAGGGCGAAAAGCCGGTGCTCATCGTCACCGAGGGCACGGTAAAGCTGGACAACCACAAGTACAAGAGCCTGTTCCACATGAAGGCTAAAATGATCCCCTACGATGAGGTGGAGACCTATGTGGGTCATGCGCCCGGCGGCGTGTGCCCCTTTGGGGTGAACGAGGGCGTGGCGGTCTATCTGGACGAGAGCCTGCGCAAGTTCGACACCGTCTACCCGGCAGCGGGCAACGGTCACACCGCCGTCAAGCTGACCTTGCAGGAGCTGGAAGCCGCCGCCGGAGCCGAGGGCTGGGTGGATGTCTGCAAGGAGCCGGAAGGCGAGTAAGGTATCACAAGATAAACGCAAAGGGAGTTCTGCCCGGACCTTCGTCCGTGACAGAACTCCCTTTTTGCCGGAGCCATGCTGTATGTGGTGGTGGAAGAGCTGATCCCGGAAATGTCGCAGGGACAGAACTCCAACGTTGGCACGGTGTTTTTACGGTGGGCTTCAGCGTGATGATGGTGCTGGATGTGGCACTGGGGTGACGGTTGAGGAATTCCGAAAGCGAAATCTACTTCAAAATCTCCGAAAATGCCGAAACTTCTTGACAGAGACAGCAGCAGGGCGTATTATTTTGGCAGAGAGACCGCTGAAAAGCGGCTTTTTATAGGATCGAAAGTTAGCACTATCTAACTTGTGACACAAGAATTGCCGGTCTGTCACCCGGAGCAGTGGGCGCATCTGGTAAAAAGCATTGCATTGTGAATGGTAAACAGAAAGAGGGTAGGGCTATGTCCTTTTTTGAAAACACCCGCAAGCCCGTAGGGCTTGGTGGGAAGATCATGGTTGCTATGATGAACTTTGGGCACAGCGCAATGGCAGCGTGGGGATTGCATTTTTTGCAGCCTGCCCCGGATGCTATGGTGCTGGACTGCGGCTGCGGCGGTGGGGCGAACATCAAAACGATGTTGAAACTTTGTCCCAACGGCAAGGTGCAGGGCATCGACTACTCAGCCGTCAGCGTGGAAAAAGCGCGAAAAGTCAATGCCAGTGCCATTGCGGCAGGGCGGTGTGCTGTGCAGCAGGCAAGTGTGGCAGAACTGCCGTTTGAAGCGGAGCAGTTTGATGTGGTGACCGCCTTTGAAACGGTCTATTTCTGGCCGGAACTTGCGCAGAATTTCAGAGAGGTTTATCGAGTGCTGAAGCCCGGCGGGGTCTTTTTCATCTGTAACGAAGCAAACGGCGAAACGACAAAAGACGACAAATGGACGCAAATCATTAACGGTATGACCATCTATACGGATGCTGATCTGAAAGTGTATCTGGAGCAAGCAGGATTTTGTCAGATCCAAAGCCACAAAAACAAAAAGGGCTGGCTGTGCATCACAGCACAGAAATGAGGTGCGATCATGTCGAAAAAGGCAACGGAGTTTCAAAGAAAAGCAATGAGCCGGATGTACCGGGGCAAGGAGATCTTCAAGCCTTTGAAACCGGCTGGATCGATGAAAATGTCGCCTGTGTGCGGGAGTGGGTGGCAAATATCTTCTTCTACCGCAAGGGCGATCGTGATGCTCGTGCTGATCTGGAAGCGAATGCTCCCATTGAAAAGCACAGGACAGCGGATACTGGCGTCCCTCTGCAATCCTATCGCCTTTGCCGGGATCGTGGGCAATCTGTTCACGCTTCTGCCGTGGCCGCTTAATCAGATCGACCACGGAACGGAATCCACCGGGCACCTGCTGGTTCTGGCGCTTGGACTGGTTCTCCTGCGAGAAATGACAAAAAGCGGAGAGTTAAAAGAGGTGGAGGTCAGACGATGAAGGAGACTTATCTTTCCCGTGATTTCCGGGAGACTGCGGCACAGCGCTTTCCCACGCAGGCAAAGCAGCTGAACGCCGCTTTTGATGCACGCCTGAATGCGCTGCTGGCTGAAAATGCAGGTGCAAGCAAGGAAAAGCAGTACCACCTCAAGCGGCAGATCTTACCGGGCATTGCGGCCTACGAAACCTTACAGCGGGTCATGCCGAAAGAGGAGGCACTGCAAACCGTTCACGGCTATGTGGAGCGCTTGGCGAGAACGAGCCACAAACAGCTTGCCGCCCTGCTGCACATACCGGGGCTTTACCGCCTTGTTCCCAGTGTTTTTGTCAAATCCACCCGGAGCGTTTTCGGCCCGGCGGCGGGCTTTGCCCCAAAAGAACTGCAGACCGGCAACGGCGTCTGGCGTGTGGATATGATGAAGTGTCCCTATCACGACACCTGCGCAGAATACGGCTGCCCGGAGCTGTGCCGTTGCTTTTGCGACAGTGATGACATCAGCTATACCGGGCTGCATCCGAAGCTGATCTGGGAGAGAACCATGACGCTGGGGCGCGGCAATGATCGCTGTGATTTTTGCATGAAGGTTCGATAATAGCGGGGAGACATATTGGCATGGAACACTTTCTGGCAGACGGCGAGACAGTGGCAGATGCGCAGCAGAATCAGGAAAGTGAAATACAATGAAAGTTACAACATTAGACGAGAAATCCATCCGTGATATCGGCCATGCCTTCGGCTATTATGACTATGGAGAGGAAACAGGAATGTCCGCTGCCTTTTCCGGGAAAGAAGCCACGGCAAACTATATCTGCGCTTATGTGCGCGGGGTGCTGCGGGGCGGCTTTCTGCACACCACCAGCGAGCGGGGCGAGGGCTATATCGCCTACAAGCTGCCGAAGGAGAAGATGGGGCTCAAGACCATGTGGCCCATTGCCTGCGGAATGCTGCACAACTCTACTCTGAAGCGCCTTCTACGGTTTGGAATCGCCATCAAGCGGGGCGGCGCTTCCCTGCAAGACCGCATGGACAAGGAAAAGAAGCCTTATATTTTCGTTGGCCTTGTCTGTGTGCGGGAGAAATATCAGGGGCAGGGTTATATGCGCAAGGTGCTGAACTTTGCATTTGCCGAGGGCGACCGGCTGGGCGTGCCGGTGATTCTGGAAACGGATGCCAAAAGCAAGTGCGACAAATATGTGCATCTGGGCATGGAACTTGCCGGGATGCACGATCTTGGTGCATTTGGCAAGCTGTATGATTTGATCAGGTACCCGGAGCCGACCAAAGCAAACGGGACAGTGTGAGGAAAGAATGGCGGCGCAATAAAGAAAAAACAAAACGGTTCATCCGCTGGTGCATACGGTAAAACCAAAGGGAGTTCTGCCCGGACCTTCGTCCGTGACAGAACTCCCTTTTTTACTTCATAAATCTCAGTGCGAAGGTCTGCCGGGCAGCAGGAAAAAGACGTTCATAGCGCTGCCTGCTGCCACGCTCAGCGGAGCAAAAACCACACGCCCAGCAGAATCGCAAGGAAAATCAGATTGGACAGGGTGAACAGCCCGAAATACTGTCTCTTCCCCTGCGGCAGCTCCCGTGCAATCTGCCGGTAGGAAATAAGACTGGCCATGGATGCAATCAGAGTGCCAAGACCTCCCAGATTGGTGCCGATAATGAGGGCTTGTGTCTCTGCCGTGAACCCGGACAGCAGCAGGGCAGCGGGAACATTGCTGGTGATCTGCGAAGCAAGAACCGCTACCAGAACTTCCCGACCGGTCAAAAACTCCTGCAGCCAGCCGGAGAAAGCGGGAATGCGGCCAAGATTGCCAATGAAGATGAAAAAAGCTACAAAGGTCAGAAGCAGGGAATAGTCCACCGTCCGCAAGGTGCGTGGGTCTGCAAAAAGGGCGCAGACGAGCACAGCGGCAAAGGCAATGCCATAGGGCAGCACCCGGATCACGGACAGCAGGCAAACGGCAAACAACACCAGATACAGCAAGATGATTTTCTGATCTCCCTGAGATGCAGAGGAAGAAACAAGCTCGTCCACGGAGAGGGCGGCAGAGGTTTTCCGGCAGACCATTGCTGCCCAAGCCAGCAGCAGGAGCAGAGAGACCAGGGTGTAGGGCAGCATAAGAAGCACAAAGCCTCCGATGCTCATGCCGCTTTTTCCGTAAAGATAGAGGTTCTGCGGGTTGCCGATGGGAGTCAGCATACTGCCAAGGTTTGCCGCAACGGTCTGCATACAGACCACCGGGATCAGAAGAGCGCGGCGGACATCTGCTCCCAGACGGTTCAAGACCACGAATGTAAAGGGAACGAAGGTCAGCAGGGAAACATCGTTGGTGATGAACATACTTCCGAAAAAGCACAGCCCGACCAGTACCATCGGCAGCTGAAAGGTACTGTGAGTGCGAGACAGCAATGTGCGTCCCAGCCCATCAAAAAAGCCTTGCCGCCGCAGCCCGGCCATGACCGTCATCAGGGAAAACAGGATCGCCAGTGTGCGCAGGTCGATATAGCCGATATACTGCACATCCGGCGGAACAAAGAAGGCGGAGACAACGGCCAGAACAGCGGCTGCGGTGAGGACCGTTTCCTGCTGGAGAAATTGTTTGAGTTTCATAGAGACACATCCTTATAGTTGCAAAGGCAGTCCTGATGCGGTGCCGGACGGCCTTTTTTGGTATTTCAGAGCAACAGCTTTTGCAATTCATTTTTGCAGCACCATCCTACTCCATTAGCGGGGCATCGTCAAGAGAAAACAGAAAAAACGCGATTCGAGCAAGAAAAAACGGATGGCTCCGCAGAACCATCCGCTAAAACCGGTATACTTAGTCTTTCCGATACTTATACGCACCCTCAATGGCGTCAATTTCCGTGGGAATACAGAAGTTTACGTCCTGATACATGGAAGAGTAGCCTTTTAAGCAAGAATCCCGGTGGACTGCAAAAACAACACCAGCATCATCACCGGGGCAACATAGCGGATCATCACCCGGTAGAGCTTCTTGCGGCGGAAGGTCTTGCCGCCCCGCTGCATCTCGTCAATGACGTAATCCGGCGTCATGACCCAGCCGATCAGGATGGTGGACAGCAGGGCAATGAAAGGCATCATGACACTGTTGCTGACGTAGTCCATGATATCCAGCAGCTGAGCCGCAGAGCCGTTGGGCAGCTGTACCTCAAAATAGAAGATGCTGTAACCCAGCGCAATGATGGCGGAAGCGGCCAGATAAATGACCGCCAGCACAAGCACCGTCTTTTTGCGGCCCGAGTGGAAGATCTCCATGCAGTTGGCGGTGATGGATTCCAGCACCGAAATGCAGGAGGTCAGGGTGGCAAAAATGGCGGTAACGAAGAACAGGATGCCCACGAAAGTACCGGCCTTGCCCATGGCGGCAAACACCTTGGGCAGAGAGACGAACATCAGGCTGGGGCCTGCGCTCATGCCCTCGGTGCCGGAGAACACATACACGGCGGGGATGATCATAGCACCGGCCAGCAGAGCCACGCCGGTATCAAAAATCTCGATCTGATTCACCGCCTTGTTCAGGTCTACGTCCGGTTTGACGTAGGAACCGTAGGTGATCATAATACCCATGGACACGCTGAGAGAGAAGAACAGCTGGCTCATGGCGTCCAGCAAAATCTGCAAAAAGCGGCTGACGGTCAGCCCTTCCATATGCGGGGTCAGGTAGTAGCGCAGACCTTCCAGACCGGTGCGCATCTGCCCGGAGGCGTCCTCGTGGCGCAGGGTGAGGGCGTAGCCCGCGATCACGACTACCAGCACCAGCAAAATAGGCATCATGTAGCGTGACACCCGCTCAATGCCGCCCTCCACGCCGTTGTACACGATGAAAGCTGTTACGCCCATGAACAGCAGAGCGAACACCACGGGCGACACCGGCGAGGTGATAAAGCTGGTGAAATAGCCGTCCTCGGCAGCGGCAGCAGACTGCCCGGTGAGGTAGACCACCGCATATTTCGTGATCCACCCGCCGATGACGGCGTAGTAGGTCATGATCAGAACCGGCACCAGAAAGGTGAGGATGCCGAGAAATTTCCACTTGGGGCGCATGGTCTCGTAGGCGCGGATGGCACTCTGCTTGGTGCGGCGTCCGATGGCGATATCCGAGGTGAGCAGGGTGAAACCAAAGGTCAGCACCAGCACCAGATACACCAGCAAAAACAAACCGCCGCCATCCTTTGCGGCAAGGTACGGAAACCGCCACAGGTTGCCGACACCCACCGCACTTCCGGCGGCAGCAAGGACAAATCCGATTTGTCCGGAGAAACTGCTTGCTTTCTTTTCCATGATTCTCAAACTCCTATCCTAACTGCAATCCAGCATTTTGATTCGTTGGCAACAACGGCTGGATTGCGTGTCGCAAAAGATGCTGCTTGGAGCAGGCATCTTGTTTATCTTGCGACGAACTATTGTAATATAGGATAACATGAAGTATCATATCAGTAAACACAATAAAATTACTACGACCTATAAATTTTACTTATGGAGTGTTTGCGATGCGGGAACAGAAAGACCGATACGAGATATTTTTGAAGGTATGCGAAACAGGCAGCTTTTCCAAAGCAGCGGAGGCACTGAACTATACCCAATCCGGCATCAGCCAGATGATGGCAGGGCTGGAAGAAGAACTGGGCGTGCAGCTGTTCGCCCGCATCAACCGGGGCGTGACCCTGACCGATAACGGAACACGTCTTTTGCCCTATATCCGGGAACTGGCAAACCAGAAGACCCGGCTGCGGCAGGCGGCGTTCAACATCAACCACAAGGTGGAGGGCAAACTGCGGGTGGGCAGCTTTTCCAGCATCACAACGCTCTGGATGCCGGAAGTTGTGCACTATTTCAAGGAGCATTACCCGAAGGTGAAGATCGAAATTCTGGACGGCAACTATGATGAGATCCGGGAATGGATCATCCGTGGACAGGTGGACTGCGGTTTCCTCTCGTCCATTGTGGCAGACGACCTGAAATTCTACCCGCTCCGGGATGACCCGCTGTGTACCGTGTTCCCGGAGGGGCATCCGCTGGCTGCACATTCCAGTGTGACTCTGCCGCAGCTGTTTCAGTATCCGCTCATCATCGAAACCCCCGGCTGCGACAACGATATCCAGCACCTGATGCTCAAGTGCCCGGTGAAGCCGAATATTGCATACAGCTTCCGGGACGATACCCTCATCATGGCATTTGTGCGCAGCGGGCTGGGCGTGACCATCTCGCAGGAGCTGGTGATGCAGGCATTCGGCTGCCCCGGTGTGGTGTCCCGCCCGCTGGAGCCTGCCTGCTGCCGGACGCTGGGGCTGGCGTTTTCCAAGACGGCAAGCTCGGTGGTGAGCCGGACACTGCTGGAATATCTGAAATCCACCCGGCAGCGAAAGGATACACCGCAGATAAAATAAGAACGAAAAGCGTGATATACTGAGTGGGAAAACTAGGAATTGCGGGAGAGAACACGATATGAATTTAAAATATAAGAGAGCAACGCTTGAAGATATCGATATATTGACAGAAACGAGAATAGAGGTGTTAAGAGCGGCTAATAAACTTTCTACTGATACGGATATGAGCGAAGTTGAAAGACGATCCTATAATTATTATCAAAAAGCGCTTTGCGACGGCTCTCATATTGCATATTTGGTTTTTGACGGAAATCGTTTTGTAGGGGCTGGTGGTGTTAGTTTTTTTCAAGTAATGCCGACTTACCACAATCCAAATGGAAACAAGGCTTATATCATGAATATGTATACTGATCCTGAATATCGAAGACTGGGAATTGCTTATAAAACATTAGATATGCTGATTAGAGATACTAAAAGCAAGGGTATTACAGCTATTTCATTAGAAGCAACTGAGATGGGACGACCATTGTATGAAAAGTATGGATTTGTAAAAATGAATGATGAAATGGAATTGCCAGAGTGATAACTTCGCGTTTGTAGAGCGAAGCGGAACATGAATGCCCCAGTGGAAGGCAATTACTCTGCGTTCTCCGGTTTCTGTTCCGCAGGCTTTATGGTCTTGACCCGCAGGGTGAAGTACAGCAAATGGCAGACCCACACCACGGCAATGCAGACCCTGCCGATGGGCGCATTTTTCATGCATAGAAAGCCGATGGCCATAACAGCGGTGACCATTGCGATGATCTTGCATTTTGTTTCGGCGGTCATGGCTTTTTTCTGAACGAAGCTGTCCAGATGTTTTTTATATAAGTTCGTACCTACGAACCAATCGTGCAGTTTTTGGGAGCTTTTCGCAAAGCAGAGCAGGGTTGCCATGTAGAAGGGGACGGTGGGCAGAATGGGAAGCACGATTCCCACGGTGCCCAGAACCATGCAAAGAAAGCCCAGTACGATCCAGAATGCTTTTAAGAGTTTTTTCATCATCTTCTCCTGTTGATTTTTGTGTTGCTGCACGGCAGTGCAGAGCGAGCGTCTCCGTCACAGTTTCAAAACGGAGATCTTAAATGTTAGTAATAACTAACTTCCTGCCTTATGAAAAGCCGCCCGTTGGCGACTTTTCTGGAGAAATAATACGATATTCTGGAAACTTTGTCAAGATGTACTTTGCGGAGCGCCGCGCCTGTTACCCGTATATTTCCCCTACGATCTTTCCGCGCGCAGCAGCGGGCAGAAGCTTGCACAGCAGGCTCAGGAATTTATACTGTGCACCGGCAACATAAACGACGGCGGGTTTCTTTTTCTCCACAATGCCGGCAATGTACCGTCCGATGTCTGCCGGGTCCATGCCGTTTTGCTCGTCGTGCTCCATCTGACTGACGCTCCGGGAGATGCGTCCGCCATATTCATCATCGCCGAGAATACTTTTCTGGCGTGCTTTTGTAAATCCGGTGCAGATGTCTCCCAACTCTACAACGGTAACATGGATGCCATAGGGCTTGACTTCGTTTGCCAGAGCGTAAGAGTAAGAAGAAACGGCAGCTTTGCTTGCAGAGTAGAAGGTCTGGAATGGAATGTGCGCTACGGCGGCAACGGAGCTGATGTTCACAATATGCCCCTTCCCCTGACGGCGCAGGAAGGGGAGAACTGCTTTATAACAGATAGCTTTTCATAAGCGAGTGACCTGAAAAAGGCTGCTCGCTTTTTTATCGTCATCGCAGTATTTTTGAGGGAACGGCTTTTTGCCGGTAAGGGATAAACGCGTGTCGTAAAAATAAGTGCTCTTTACGAGAAAAAATTCTTGAAACGCTTTTGCTATAATGTTACAATGTATACTATATAATGGTATATATTCAAAAAAGCTGCTGACAGCAGAACGAGAATGATATTGCAAGCACCTTCCTGAAATCGGTGAAGTGAAAATAAAGCCGGAATGAGACCGTCTGGGGCGGAGAAAGATTGGATAAAATGAAAAACTCTGGAATGAGCGAAACCATGCAGACCTTGATGCGGAAAAGCGCCTGTGTGATGCTGAGCCTGCTGCTGTTGCTGTCAGCCGTGCTCCCTGTGAAAGCTGCCGCAGAGACCGCCCCTGCAAAGGTCGTCCGTGTCGGCTCGTTTGAGGATACTTTCAACTATGTCAACGAGAAGGGCGCAAGAAAAGGCTACGGCTACGAATTGCTGGAGACCTTATCCGGCTATACAGGCTGGCAGTTCGAGTATGTGACCTGCGACTGGTCAGACTGCTTTGAAAAGCTCGAAAACGGCGAGATCGACATCATGGGCGATATTTCCTATACGGAGGACCGCGCCGGGGAGATGCTGTTTTCAGACGAGCCGATGGGAGTGGAAAAATATTACCTCTACGCCGATCTCTCACGCGCAGACATCTCCGCCTCCGATTTCAAAACGCTGAACGGCAAAAAGATCGGCGTTCTGATGGGAACGGAGCCGGAAGTGATGCTGACCGAGTGGGAAGAAAAATACGGCCTGAAAACGGAACACGTCAACGTCTCCAACAACGAGGATGTAAAGCAAAAACTGGCAAACCACGAGATCGACTGCTTTGTTTCGCTGGAAGAATCCTTCTGGGCAGAGCGTGGCATCTCGACCATAACCCGTGTGGGAGAATCCGGCATCTACTATGCGATCAACAAGGACCGTCCTGATCTCAAGGAAGAACTGGACAGTGCGATGCGCGCGGTGGAGGACGAGGCTCCTTTTTATACGGCAGATCTGTACAAAAGATAGTTCTCAATGGATTATACGCCCATCCTTACGGGGGAGGAAAAGGCGTGGCTCACAGAGCATGGCGCAATCAGGATGGGCTTTCTGACGAGCGACAGCGGCGTCAGCACCTTTGACCCTGCCACCGGGAAGCTTACCGGGGCAATCACGGATTATATTCTGTTTGCAGCAGATTGTCTGGGCAATCAGGAACTGGAATTCCATCTGGTCGGCTATGACAGCAAGGAAGCAGAACTGGATGCGCTGAAATCGGGCGAGATCGACATGATCTTCCATTGCGACCAGAACCCCAATCTGGCGGAAGAGTATCACATTGCCCGTACCAACACAACGTGGACCTTCAACCTGATGGCGGTCACGAACAAACAGTACTTTAACGAAAACAATGTAAACCGTATTGCCGTTCCTCAAAACAAACTCTCCCTGAAAAAGTACCTTGCGTTTTATTATCCGCAGTGGGAGATCGTGGACTGCGATACACAGGAGGATGCGGCAAAGCTGGTCAACGACGGACAGGCGGATTGCTTTGTTACCGGGATCAGCAGTGAGAATAAATACAGCAAGAAATACAGCTTTTACAGCGTTCCGCTGGTAAACCCTGTAAGATCCTGCTTTGCGGTCAATAGCGGAAACCGCAGCCTGTTGTCCATCCTGAACAAAACGATCAAGGCAATGCCTGTTAATATGCTTGCCGGCGCGCTTGCGATGTATAAGAGCTCCGCGCGGAAGGTTACCCTGAGCGATTTTATAAAGGATAACTTCTTTATGGTTATGCTGATCAGCAGCATTGCTGTTGCAGTTGTTCTGCTCACGATTTTGATGCTGCTCCAGAAGGCGCGTAAAGCCGAAGCTGCTGCAAGGAAAGCCGCAAACGATACGCAGGAACTGAATGCAAAACTGCAGGTCGCTGTGGAAAAAGCAGAGAGCGCGAACCGCGCCAAGTCCACCTTCCTGTTCAATATGTCCCATGATATCCGCCACCCCCATGAACGCCATTATCGGCTATGCAGACCTTGCCTCCCGGCATCTGGACGCCCCTGCAAAGCTGGAAAAATACATGGAGAATATTCAGGTATGCGGACAGAACCTGCTGATGCTGCTGAACAATGTGCTGGATCTTGCCCGCATTGAAAACGACAAAACGGAGATCGAATATTCTGTTTCGGATATTGAAAAAGATTTCCGCAACTGCATTGCGATATTCCAGAATCAGGCAGACAGCAAGGGGCAGACGCTTATGGTGACGACACAGCTGCTGTATCCGTATGTCTATGCGGATATCCCGCACCTGACCGAGGTGTGCACGAACCTTGTCAGCAATGCGGTCAAATACACCGGTGCCTGCGGCACGATCTGCTGTGATATCACGCAGAAGCCCGGCGAAAAAGAGGGCTGGTGCAATACGGTGATCACGGTTACCGATAACGGCATCGGGATGTCGCAGGAGTTCCAGAAGCATATCTTTGAGCCGTTTGAACGAGAGCGCACCTCCACCGTCAGCAAGGTGGAGGGCAGCGGCATCGGAATGGGCATTGTGAAAAAGCTGGTCGGGCTGATGAGCGGCACCGTGGAAGTGGAGAGCAAGATCGGTGTGGGCTCCACATTTACTGTCACCATTCCCAGCCGCATTGCCTCGCAGGAGGAAACACAGGCGAAACGAGAGACCACTCCTTCGGACGAAAAGAGCCTGTGCGGTGTAAAGATCCTGCTGACCGAGGACAACGACCTGAATGCAGAGATCGCCACCGAACTGCTGCGGGAAGAAGGCTGCACGGTAGACCGCGCAAAAGATGGCGTGGAATGCGTGGATATGCTGGAAAAAGCTGCAAACGGAACGTATCAGCTGATCCTTATGGACATCCAGATGCCGGTGATGAACGGCTACGATGCGGCAAAAAAGATACGGGGGATGGACGACCCCCAAAAGGCAGACATCCCCATCATCGCTATGACTGCAAATGCCTTCTCCGAAGATAAACAGGCGGCGCTGGATGCCGGGATGAACGACCATGTTGCAAAGCCGATCAATATGAACATCCTTGTGCCGACCATCCAGAAATACCTTTGATGCGGACAGAAAGCTTTGCATAAGGATGCTTGCAGACCGCAATACACTCGCTAAACGAATACCGCCGAGGATGCTTCCCGTTTTGGGAGACATCCTCGGCGGTCTTTTGTATATTTCCGCATTCTCGCTGGTCTATCTCAAAAAGGCCTACGACCACTGTCTGGAGCTGGGCATCACACGCAAGGAACTGAGCAACGTGATCAAATCGAGCCTTATTTTTTCCGTTGTGCCCAGCCTTTCCATCGTGGTGGGCCTGTTCGTGCTCATTGCGGTGCTGGGCAGCGTGTGGGCTTGGTGGCGGCTGTCGGTCATCGGCTCGCTCTCGTATGAAACCATGATCTCCAGCTCCATTGCGCAGGTGCTGGGCTACTCATCCTCTGCAGAAATGCTGGAAAGCGCCACCGGACGGCAGTTTGGCGTGGTGATGATCCTGATGAGCGTGGGTATGCTGAGCGGCTTTCTGATCCTGCTGCCCTTTGGCAAAAAGCTGTGCAAAAGCGTGGACCGCTCTGCAGCCGAAAACGGCGGCAGCACTTGGAAAAACGTGCTGTCCGGTGTGTTTATGCTGGTGATGTTCTCGGTGTACATCCCCATCCTGCTGTTCACCGATAATGTGCAGGCTGCCGTTATGATCACCGGTCTTGTGATCGCCATTGGTGTGGGTGTGCTGGCAAAGCGCCCGGGTCTTGCATGGCTCAATAACTTTGTGATGGCATTTTCCATGCTTGGCGGCCTTGTCTCGTCGCTGGCATGGGTACGGATCTTCGGTTAAGGAGGGAAACGGACATGAGTAAAGCAAAGACTGAGACCAAAATGGACTCCTTCCAGAGCTGGGCGCACCGCTGGGGACGCGTGGGCACCCTGATCGCCCTTATTTACATGGCGGCGCTGCCCTTTGTGGTGCTGGCTGCCTATGACAGCATCCCGTCTCTGGGCGAGGTGTTCAACGTGAACACCTTTTCCATCCTGCTCATCTACATCCCGGTGGGCTTTTCAGAAGCACTGAGCTACACCCCCATTCTGGGCTGCTCGGCGTATCTGGCGTTCATCACCGGCAACATCATGAACCTGAAGCTTCCGGTGGCGGCAAACGCCATGAACCTGACCCAAAAGCAGCCCAACACCCCGGAGGGTGAGGCCATTGCTTCGGTGGCTGTTGCGGTCTCTTCCCTGATGACCGTTGCCATCCTGACGCTGGCAGCGGTGTGTACCTCCTTCATCAGCCCGGTGTTCGAGCTGCCCGCCGTCAAAACTGCTTCCGGCTACCTGCTGCCGGCTTTGTTCGGCTCCATGGCGCTGGGTCTGTTCGCCAGCTCGTCCAGCGGCAGCAAGGTGGTCAAAGGCGGCATCAAGGGCGTGCTACCGGTGCTGATCATCATGACGGTGCTCTCCCTCGCCGCACGCCTTGCAGGCTACGGCTCCGTGCTGGGCGGGCTTGTGGGCATCTTTATCATCGTGATGCTGCCCATCGGCATCCTGACCTCCTATGTGCTGTGGAAAAAGGGCAAGATCCAAGTGGTGGACAAGGAGCAAAAGGAAAAATAAGCTAAAAAGTCTCCTGACGAAAAAAGCCGGCGGAGGACTATACTTTAACAAACGAACGGACTTCTGCGCGTGTTTGGACGCCTGCAGAAGTCCGTTTTGCGTGCAGAGACTTTTCTGCGGGGAAAAAGCATGGTATACTGAAGGCAGTGAACCGGAACGGATCAATGAAAGACGAGGACTGTAAAATGAACATCGAAGAACGGGCGGCACAGGCTGCCGCATGGAAAGCAGCCGGACAGTGCAACTGCGCACAGGCAGTGCTGAAAGCATTCGAGGACAAGCTGCCGGTGGACACCGACACCCTGATGAAGCTGGGCGCAGGCTATGCCGCCGGTATGGGCTGCATGGAAAGCACCTGCGGCGCATTGATCGGCGCAGTGATGGTGGCAGGCGTCGTCACCAACGGCAAGGGCACGCCCCGTATCTCCAAGGAATTGCTGCAAAGCTTTCAGGAAAAGTGCGGCGCTACCATTTGTAAAGATCTGAAGGGTGTGGAGACCGGCGCACCGCTCTGCCCCTGCCCGGAATGCGTCCGTAACGCCGTGCTGGCACTGGGCGAGGTGCTGGGAGAGTAAAATGAAGAAGGTGCTGTTTGTCTGCCACGGCAATATCTGCCGCAGCCCTATGGCAGAATTTGTGATGAAGGATTTAGTGGAAAAGGCCGGGCTTTCCGCGCAGTTTGAAATAGCTTCGGCTGCCACAAGCACCGAGGAGATCGGCAACCCGGTCTATCCACCCGCCCGGCGCAAGCTGGCAGAGCACGGCATCTCCTGTGCAGGCAAGACCGCCCGGCAGATGACCCGGCGGGACTATGAGACCTACGACTATCTCATTGCCATGGATCACAACAACCTGCGGAACATGGAGCGGTTTGTGGACAGCGACCCGGAGCACAAGGTGTCATTGCTGATGGATCACACCCGCCGCCCCGGCGACGTGGCAGACCCGTGGTACACCGGAGACTTTGAAGCTACATGGCAGGATGTGCTGGAAGGCTGCACCGCCTTGCTGGAAGAGCTGCGATAAAAGAAAGCACTTTCAGAAAGATCGCCTTAAAGAAAAAACAGCGCCCCGGAGAGTTTTTTGTCGCTCTCCGGGGCGCTGTTTTATTGCGGTGTTTCTTTTGTGCGCAGACGCCGACAGGCGTCCTCTTTCACAAGCTCGATGACCACCGCCGTCAGGGGGATAAAGAAGATGATGCCGATGATGCCAAAGAGCTCTCCGCCGATCATGGCGGCAACAAGGGTGTAAAGCGGGGAAAGCCCTACGGACTTTCCCACCACACGGGGATAGATGAACTGGTTTTCAATAAACTGTACGGCAAGATACACGATAAGGCAGCGCACGGCCAGCACAGGGTCAACCAGCAGCACAAGGAACACGCTGACTACGCAGGAGATCAGCGCACCCACATAGGGGATGATGGCGCAGATGGCGGTCAGCACCCCCACCAGACTGCCGTAGGGGATCCTGAAAATGGAAAACGCAAGGGCCATCAGAACGCCAAGGATCACCGCTTCGCTGCATTGTCCTGTCAGAAAGCTTGCGAAGGATTGACGGAACAGTCGGCAGAATTTCAGGACTCCGGCGGCGTGGTCGGGCTTCAGGTAGGCACACACCAGTGTGCGGGCGTGATGGCCAAGGCTCTCCGTCCCAAGGGACATATAGATGGAGATGATCAGCGCGAACGAGGCAGTCACCACGATATTCACCGTGGCGGATACTGCCCCTACTGCATTGACCAGCACAGTGTCGATGCCTGCGGTGATCTTGTGCAGCAGCTGTTCCCAATTGATGCCTTCCAGCCAGCTCATCAGCCAGCCCATGTCGGTATTCTGTGCGCTGAGATAGGCGGTCCAGCGGGGGATGTTGGCTTCGATCTGCACATAAAGGCTGTGGAAGGACTGTACCAGCTCCGGGATCAGCAGGGTCAAAGCCAGCACCAGCACCAGAGCAACACCCAGCAGGGTGATGAAAAAGCTGAGAATATGGATGGCTTTAGCCGAGGGCTGCTTTTTCGCCTTGCGGAACAGGCTTTTCAGCCGCTTTTCCAGCCCGGTCATGGGCACATTGATGAAAAGCGCCAGAATACCGCCCGCCAGAATGGGCAGCACCAGATCTATGAGCTTTGCGGCAAAGGCCAGAACGGCAGAGAGCCGCAGCAGCGCTACAAAAAGCGTTACCCCTACAACGGTAACAAGCAGATACTGTTTTGTTTTTGGTTCCATGCAAAGATCCTTTCCCGGAGGTTTATGGCAGCAGGCTGCAAAAAGACCGTCTGCGGACTTTTTATCGTATTTTTTAAAAATAGTGCCTGTCAGAACGGCATACTTGTGAGATGCAGTTTGCGGATGCTGCTTGTGTATTTATAGTATTGTAATCAGAAGAAACAGGCTTGTCAAGACGATGCAAAATGGCTGCGCAGCTTTATGACAGTACCATTCCGCTCTCTTGGGAGGAAAATATAGCTGCGGTACTGTTTCTGACGATATTGCTGCCGGGGCAGCGCGAATTTTTTTAAAGCTCCGCCTCCAAAACTGCGTATTTTGGATATGCAGCTTTGGGGCGTTTGCGTGAAAAAATGCAAACTGCTGCAAAAAGCCGCGGTACCGTAAAAAGGGGAAATAAAAGGACTGAAAAGCAAGCTGCGGAAAGGTACGGGGACTGCTGTGCCTGTGCTGCAGATGCATAAAAATCGGCTTTTTTCGGCAGGGGAACAGCCTGAACGGCGGCGTTCTGCTGGGCGCGATCCCGGGCATGACCGCCACCATGGGCGTGGCGCTGCTCATTCCGTTCTCTTTTGGTATGGATCTGATCCCGTCCATCGGCCTGCTGCTGGGCATCTACTGCGGCGGTATGTACGGCGGCTCTATCTCTGCCATCCTGATCCATGCCCCCGGCACCCCGGCTGCTGCCGCCACCCTGCTGGACGGTTACCCCATGTGCAAGAAGGGACAGGCCGGCAAGGCTCTGTCCGTTGCAATGTTCGCTTCCTTCTGCGGCGGCGTCATCGGTGCTCTGGTCATGACCTTCCTCTCTCCGCTGGTGGCTGATATGGCCATGAACTTTGGCCCTAGCGAAATGTTCATACTGGCTGTCTCTGGGTGTTCCCGGCGACTCCGTCACCGCGATCCTGCTGGGTGCCTTTATCATGAAGGGCATCACCCCGGGCCCCATGATGTATGTCACTGAGCTGCCCACCGTTTACCGCGTGTTTGCGGCTCTGATGCTGGCAAACCTCTGTATGCTGGCTGTAGGCTGTCTGGGCGTCCGCTTCTTTGCCAAGATCGTTTCGGTGGAGAAAAAGATGCTGTACCCCATCATTCTGGTCATCTCTCTGCTGGGTGCCTTTTCCATCAACAAAAATGCCTTTGATGTGGGCGTTTGCGTAGCCTTCGGCATCATTGGCTGGCTGATGAATAAGTACGAGTTCCCGCTTTCGCCCATTCTGCTGGCTCTCATTCTGGGACCCATGTGCGAAAAGAACTTCGTCCGCTACATGAACATCCAGCGTGGCAACTTCTTTGCCATCACCACCTCTCCTATCGCCATGGTCTTTGCCGCTGTGGCCATTCTGGTCATCGTGTTCTCGATGTATAATCAGAGCAAGATCAACAAGAAAGCAGCCGCTACTGCACAGGAGAAAGCATAACCTCCTGACAAGCGCTGCCGGATAAATAACAAAAGCGCAGCTGTCCTGTTTTTGCAGGGCGGCTGCGTTTTTGTTATACGCTGCGGCTGTAAAAAACAGATGCAGTGCGAACTGCGGCGTACCCATTGGAACCCGTTGGCATTTCAAAAAAGCGCTGATGATCGCCGGTAGGCAGTGGCAACGATTTTGCTTCCGTTGTCTTTATAGCAATTCAAATTTTTAACCTATATGGTAGCAATTCAACTGTTTAATGCGTTGGCAACAATGTGGAATTGCATATCGCCAATATGTTGTTTTAACGTTACAATGTTTTTTGCCCTGCGATAAAACCTCTTGACAACGGGAACATTTTTGATTATAGTAGAACTAACAAACATTAGTTAGCAAAGGGCGAAGAAAAATGGAAGACACCAAACAGCGCATTCTGGAAAAATCTCTGGAACTGTTTTCGACCAAAGGGTATGATTCCGTCAGTGTTGGCGAAATTGCAAAGGCGGTCGGTATCAAGGCACCCTCGCTGTACAACCACTTCCCCAGCAAGCAGGCGATTTTTGATGCCATCGTAGAATCAACGGCTGCCCACTACGAAAAAGATACGGGCAGGATCGACATTCATGTGCAGAATGTAAAGCAGGACTGCCCTACGTTTTCTCATATCCCGGAGCAGGCTCTTGCGGACAAAGTACGGCAGATCTTTCTGTATTCTTTGCACGATAAGCAGGTCAGTCAGTTCCGCCGGATGATGACGCTGGAGCAGTTCCGCTCCCCGGAGCTTGCAGCACTGTTCTCGGAACGCTATGTGGACCGTATGATCGCTTACCATGCAGGAATCTTCCGCTCCCTGATTGCAGGCGGTGAGATTCGGGACGAGGATCCGGATACATTGGCATGGATGTACGTTTCCCCGGTCATCACCCTGCTCAGTGTCTGCGACCGCCAGCCGGAACGGGAAGCCGAAAGCCTTGCAAAGCTGGATGCCCATGTAAAGCTGTTCTTCCGTACCTTTAACATTGAGGGAGGTGAAAAATAAAGGAATTTTTAAAATTTTTATTGAAGTAGAAAAATGTCACAAATGCTAAAATCAAAGGAGAGCTTTTTGAAACATACAACATTTGCACTGGAGCTTGTGGGCTGACCGGGAGGTCTGGCAAATACCACAAGCCATTCCTCCCGAAGACGAACAGACACAAATCTTCAGGAGGACGATACCATGAATCGTGAAAATAAACGCAAGACCTTTGAAAAAGGCTACTATAAAACCCACGCCTGCAACGATACCTTTACCTGCAAAGTCTGCGGACGGATCTGCACCCCGCAAAATGCCGGCAGCGACCACCGCAACCATTGCCCCAACTGCCTGTCCAGCCTTCATGTGGACGAAGAACCCGGCGACCGTGCCTCCGACTGCGGCGGCATCATGGAGCCGGTGGCCGTCTGGGTACGCAAGGGCGGCGAGTGGGCCATCATCCACCGCTGTAAACGCTGCGGAAAACTCAGCTCCAACCGGGTGGCGGCAGATGATAACCCCATGAAGCTCATGAGCATTGCCATGAAGCCCCTGTGCTCTCCGCCGTTCCCGCTGGACTATATTGAAGAAATGACCGCCTTGATGGGCGGCGATGGACGGATGCGGTAAGCCGCAGGAGAAACTACAAGATGGACTATATCAGAGTTACCAAGGAAAACATCGACAAGGAACACATCTGCTGTGCCATGTCCGGCAAACAGAGCCTTGCTAAGAAGGAATGGCTCAAGCAGCGCTTTGAGGATGGACTGGTTTTTTACCGCAGTGCAGAGCGCGGCAAGTGCTTTATCGAGTACATCCCGGCAGAAAACGCATGGGTGCCCATTGATGCGGCAGGCTGGCTTTATATCAACTGTCTGTGGGTCTCCGGCTCCCTGAAAGGTCACGGCTATTCCAGCGAACTGCTGGAAGAATGCCTTCGGGATGCCAAGGCGCAGGGCAAAAACGGCGTTTGCATTCTGTGTGCCGAGGGGCGCAAACGGGAGTTCCTCGCTGACCCAAAGTTTTTGACCCATAAGGGCTTCAAGGTTTCGGACATCTCCGATTGCGGCATTAACCTCATGTATCTGCCCCTTGCAGAGAGTGCCCAGCCGCCAAGATTCAAGGCCTGTGCCAAACATCCCAAGGTGGAGGAAAATGGCTTTGTCCTTTATTATACCGACCAGTGCCCCTACACCTATTATTGGGTGCCAAAGGTGCAGGAGATTGCAAAGGAACATGGAATCCCGTTCAAAGCCGTTCACATCACCGAGAAAGAGACGGCTCAGAATGTGCCTGCACCGGTCACAACATACGCATTGTTCCGGGATGGGAAGTTTGTGACCCAGAGCATCCAGTCGGACAAGAAATTTTTGAAATTGGCAAACGCAGCGGATTGAGAGATTCAGGAGGAAAAATGCAATACGATCAAACGATTATCACTCCAAAAGGACTGGCAGTCCACATCCGAAACGGTGCGGCATCCGATGGAAGCGCCGTGCTTGAAAACTTTAATTTGACACACGCGGAAACCGATTATCTGCTGAGCTATCCCGATGAAAATCACTTTGACGCGAAACAGGAAAGCCAATACTTGGAGAAAAAGTCAACCAGCCCGAATGAAATTGAGCTGATTGCCTTTGTAGACGGTAAAGTGGCAGGAACTGCCGGAATTGATGCGATCGGAACGCAGTATAAGGTGGCGCATCGTGCTGAATTTGGCATCAGTATCCTGAAAGAGTATTGGGGCCTGGGGATCGGGCGAGCCTTGATGGAAGCCTGTATCCATTGCGCTAAAACCGCCGGATACGCTCAGTTGGAGCTGGAGGTAGTGGCGGAGAACGCAAGAGCGATTTCCATGTACCAGACGGCAGGATTTGTGGAATATGGCAGAAACCCAAAAGGTTTTCGCTCTCGGAACGCTGGATATCAGGAACTGATCTCCATGCGGCTGGAATTATAAGTTTTATCATCAATCAAGACGCCAGACGCAAAGACGCAGAGCAGAACTTGTGAAAACAAGCTGCCCTGCGTCTTTTTGACACCGGAAAGGACTTTCTATGAATTTTTTGAGATTGATTTTTGGTGGAAAAGAGCAATGGATCGAATTTGAAACTCTGTACTCCACCCCGCAGCTGGAGCGTTTGCGGATCTTTATGGCGGAAAACAAGATTCCCTACAAGGTGCGGGCGGCACTGCTTCCGGTATCGCTGAATACGCCGATGCCTACCGGAGCAATGGCTCAGTCCTTGTGGTACGTTGCAGTTCGTTCCGGGGATGTCCACCGGGTGCAGCACTATCTTCGCGCAGAAAGGGATATCTAAGATGGAGCAGTTATCGGTACGTCTGCTGTTAACGGCTGGCATCCTGCTGCTGATCGCAGGGGTGATTTTTGCCATTCTCCAAGTATGGCTCTATACTGGCCTTCTCTGGGCGGGTGTGTTTGGATGCCTGATGGCAGCTCTGAACTTTAGGAATTCCAAAATCGATGGCGGCTAAAGCACACGGCATCCCCGGTAGACATTCCTACTGGCAGGAACCCTTGCCAGCTGCGGATGGCCGCTTTTCTTCAAATCCCCTCTAGGTCAGCATAAAAAGCAAAACGCCCTGCCGGGATACGGCAGGACGTTTTGTTTTTATGGACCTAGAGGGATTCGAACCCTTGACCTCTCGGATGCGAACCGAACGCTCTCCCAACAGTCTCGCTTTTGTGCACACCTTATGCACCGTGAGAAAAGAAAAATCAACGTATATTCGTCCATATAGAATATTCTGCCATTCAAACCACCTTTCTTGGTCACAAATATGGTCTCCAAGCCGCTGATTTTCGAGATGATGCAGTTTGGGGCGTAATATGGTTGGCGGACAAGTGAGCTACAGGCCCTTGAGATGTAACTCACTTGGGGTTCAGATGTATCACATCTCAATTCACAATAAAATACGATGTGCCGTAAAAGCGCAACTTCAACTTTGAATGAATGGAAGCTGCGCTTTTTACATTTGACAACAAGTTGTAGATTGACAATAGGACTCATACACGATAAACTTTATATAGTATTATGTAGATCAGAAGGAGGCCAAACCATGAGCGTCAAGTATACTACCCCTGCCCAACACAAGAGCAACCTCCGCAATGTGTACGGCACCTTTGCCATTGAGGGAATGACCATCAGCAAGGACACGCGCAGCAACCTTGACCGCATTGGCAGCGGTCAAGCCAGCTATCAGCAAATCGTGAATGAACTGCGTGCAAAGTACGTGAAGAAGGGCTGATTATGTTCTCAAAGTATGATGTCTACACCACAGTGCAGTCCATATACTGCTACCCGGATACGGATGTTCTGATCAACAAGTTGAACATTCATGATAAAGCCGAACTCAAACAGGCCGAAGAAGAATTTACTGCAGTCAAGCAGATGGCTCTGTTGCAGGAGCCAATCAAGGGACGTTTTACCAAAACTCACCTGTTTCGGATTCATCGCTTCCTTTTTGAAGATGTGTATCCCTTTGCAGGGCACATCCGTAAAGAACAAATCAGCAAAGGGGACACGATGTTCTACCCGCCAGATCTGATTGACCGGGAATTGGAACGTGTGTTCAAAAACATTCACTCCAAGAAGCTGCTTGCCGAACAGGATAAAGAAAAGCAGATTCAGAATCTGTCGCAGACGATGGCAGAGCTGAACATCATCCATCCCTTCCGCGAGGGAAATGGCCGTAGCACCCGTGAATTGATTCGCTGCATGGCGTTGGAATATGGTCTGCATATTAACTGGGGCAACACTGACCGGGAAACCTTGATTAACGCCGCAATCGCTGCCGTAGACGATGATATGGCATTCTGTGATGTTTTAATGCAGTGTGTTGAAACGAAGAACTAGCAAAAACGCCCTGCCGGGATACGGCAGGACGTTTTGTTTTTATGGACCTAGAGGGATTCGAACCCTTGACCTCTCGGATGCGAACCGAACGCTCTCCCAGCTGAGCTATAGGCCCATGATGATGACGCTGATAGTGTACCGCGTTTTAGGGCGTTTGTCAAGCAGTTTCGGAGAGCATGAGCGGAGACTTACAACCGGCCAAGCTGCCAGAAGGCTACGGCGCTGGCGGCGGCTACGTTGAGGGAATCCACCCCATGGGACATGGGGATCTTTACGGTGTAATCGCAGGCGGCGATGGTGCTGCCTGCCAGCCCATCGCCCTCGGTGCCCAGCACGATGGCAAGCTTTGGCTCGGCGGCAAGAGCGGGGTCGTCAATGCTGACCGAGCGGTCGCTCAGCGCCATGGCAGCGGTCTTGAAGCCCAGCGCGTGGAGCTGGGCGCTGCCGTTTTCCGGCCAGTCGGCAGGGCAGGTGCCGATCTGCGCCCACGGCACCTGAAACACGGTGCCCATGCTCACCCGCACCGCGCGGCGGCACAGCGGGTCGCAGCAGGAGGGGGTGATGAGCACGGCATCCATGTTCAGCGCGGCAGCGCTGCGGAAGATAGCGCCCACGTTGGTGGAATCCACGATGCCTTCCAGCACAGCCACCCGGCGGGCGTGGGCACAAACCTGCTCCACCGTGCGGGGCGCAGGGCGGCGGAAGGCGCACAACACGCCCCGGGTCAGCGCAAAGCCGGTGAGCTGTGCCAGCAGTTCCCGGTCGGCGGTGTACACCGGCACATCGCCGCAGCGGGTCAAGATCTCCTGTGCCGGGCCGGTGATCTGCCTGCGCTCCATCAGCAGGGAAAGGGGCTGATATCCGGCGTCTAGCGCCCGGGCGATCACCTTGGGGCTTTCGGCGATAAAAATGCCCTTTTCCGGCTCCAGCCGGTTGCGCAGCTGCGCCTGCGTGAGCCGGGCGTAGATGTCCAGTTCCGGGGCGGTAAGGTCGGTGATCTCGTAAATGACAGGCATGGAAACGCTCCTTCAAAACAGATTTTTCCTTATTGTAGCACAAGCCGGGGCAGAATGCAAAATCCCTGCTGCACACAGAGCACAGCAGGGATTTGAATGCAGAAGGAAAAGCAGCCGCTTACTCAGAGCGCAGCGCCTTGACGGGGTTACTCTTTGCGGCGCTGCGGGCGGGGATCAGGCCGCCCAGCATGGTAAGCAGGGTGGCCAGAACGATCAGAATCAGCGCACCCAGCGGCGGCAGAGCGGCCACCACATTGGCGTTCCCGGCAAGGTGGTGGATCAGCATATTGCCAGGGATCAGCAGCACAAGGCAGAGCACCACGCCCATTACGCCGGAGCAAAGGCCGATGATAAAGGTCTCGGCGTTGAACACCTGCGAGACATTGTGTTTGGAAGCACCGATGGCACGCAGGATGCCGATCTCCTTGCGGCGTTCCAGCACGCTGATATAGGTGATAATGCCGATCATGATGGAGGACACCACCAGCGAGATGCCCACAAAGGCAATGAGCAGGTGGCTGACCATGCTGATGATCTCGGTGACCGAGGTCATCAGGGTGCCTACCATGTCGGTGTAAAGGATCACCTTGTCCTCTTCGCCCTGCTGCCGCATGGCGGCGTTGTAGGCGTCCAGCTCGTCCACGATCAGCGCTTTGGTATCAAAGCTGTTGGGGTAGATATAAATGCAGTCGGGCTTGGCGTAGTCTATATAGCCGATGCTGCTCAGAACACTGTCGTAGCTGGAAGCGGAGGAGAGCAGGGTGCTCCTGATCAGATCGGTAAGGTCGGAGCCGGTCATGTTGAGCTGGATCGCGTTCTGGAAGGCAGCAGGGTCGACCTTGAGAGCGCTTTCCACCTGCCCGCTCAGCTGCGCAATGTTGCTTTGGATCGCCTGTGCGATCTTCTGCTCCAGCTGTCCTGCCAGCTGCTGGATGGCGGGGCCGATCTGGCTTTGTACGGCAGCAGTAAGCTGGGTCTGCAATGCCTCGCCCAGCTGGGTGGAGTAGGTCTCCATGACAGCCTGCATATTCTGCTGCAGCACATCGGCAAACTGCTCCTCCAGCCCGGAGTCCTCCAGCAGGTCCCCGATGGATTCCGACAGCAGCTTCTGGAAGGCTTCAGTTTTCATATAGGAGGAAAAGCCCAGCTTGTCCAGATTCAGCAGACCATTGCTGATGAGATAGCGCTTGTAGCCGTTCATGATCTTTTTCATCAGCTCCTGCAGCGCATCCTGCGAAAGGTGCAGCTCCACACCATCGAACAGCTCCCGCATATCCATGTCCGGCAGGGGCAGTTCGCTCAGATCCAGCTGGAAGCTGGAAGGGTCGATGAGGGTGGAAAGGTCAAAGGAGCCATCTGTCAGGTCAAAGGCGCCGCTCAGGTCAAAATGCAGGGCACTGGTATCGAACTGAAAAGCATCCTTGAGGGCATCCGTGTCTACCGAGAACAGGGAGGCGATGTCCAGCACAGTGCCGCCGGCAGCGCCAAAGGGCTCGCCGGTCAGCACGTTCGTGTCCGGGTCGGCCAGCTGCTGGCGCACGACGGTGCTGTCGGCAGCCTGATCGATCACGTGATAGGTCAGCTCATGCAGATAGTCCAGCCCGGTGTACAGGATGGCAGAGGTGGCATCGGCCTTGGGCTGCACAACGCCCACAACGGTCAGTTCCTCACTGTCGGCCACGACCTGCTGCATATAATCGGCATCCGCCTGCTTGTTCAGCCAGAGCTTGTGTTCGGCATCATAGGTGTAGCAGTCGGCTTTGTTGACCAGCCGGAAGGTCTTGCCGAGAAACTCTTCGTAGTTGTAGGTGCCGTAATCATCGGGCAGATCGACCAGCTGGTTGCTGGCGTACTGCTGCAGGATCTTGTCCAGCTCTGCCTGATCCCGCATTCCCATGGCGTATAGGGCATAGTCCGAAATGCTGCCGTTGGCGCTCAGCACCAGCACCAGCTCGTTGTACTTTTCCGGCCAGCGGCCGGCTTTTACATCGTACTGATCCTCATATAGGGCAGGGGTCTCGGCCATTTCGCCGAACACATGGGGACTGGATACCGAGGTGAGCAGACTGGATACCGAGGTGTTCTGACCGGCAAGGTCGGTAAAGGTGGTGTCCGGGTTCAACTTATGCACCGTGCCGTCTGCGTCCTGCCGGTAGATCAGCGGGGAAGCGTTGTAGGTGTATTCCACCGTGGCATTATCCCGGATGGAACAGGCGTCGCTGTCCAGATAAGCCTTCAAAGAGCGCAGGTCATTGGTGGCAGCGCCGATATTCAGCTGTGCCAGCATCTGCCGGACCGTCACCATGCCCTCCGGGGCGGGGGCAGAGCCAAGCGCATCGGCATGGGTGCTGGGGTCCAGCAGGTTGGTCAGATCCATGCCGGAGCTGCTGATCTGCAGCGGATAAGAGGCCAGCGTGGAACGCTCTGTTTCGCTGATATAGCGGTTTACACCGTTGGAAAGCGAAAGGATCAGCGCAATACCGATGATGCCAATGGAACCGGCGAAGGCGGTGAGCAGGGTGCGCGCCTTTTTGGTGAGCAGGTTGTTGAAGCTGAGGGAAAGGGAGGTGAGCAGGGACATGGAAGAGTGCCCCATGTTCCGGTGCACGGGGGCTGCGCAAACAGCATCGTCCTCGGGCTCGTAGGGCATGGAGTCGGAGCAGATGACGCCGTCCTTCAGCGTTACGATGCGGGTGGCGTAGCGCTCGGCCAGCTCCGGGTTGTGGGTGACCATGACCACCAGCCGGTCACGGGCCACCTCCTTGAGCAGCTCCATCACCTGAAGGCTGGTCTCGCTGTCCAGTGCGCCGGTGGGCTCGTCTGCCAGCAGGATATCGGGGTTGTTCACCAGTGCACGGGCAATGGCTACCCGCTGCATCTGCCCGCCGGACATCTCGCTGGGGCGCTTGTGCAGCTGGTTGCCCAGCCCCACCTGCTCCAAAGCCTTGGCGGCACGGCGGCGGCGCTCGGCCTTGGAAACGCCCGAGATAGTCAGTGCCAGCTCCACGTTGCCCAGCACGGTCTGGTGGGGAATCAGATTATAGCTCTGGAACACAAAGCCGATGGTGTGGTTCCGGTAGGAGTCCCAGTCGCGGTCAGTATACTTTTTGGTGGAGATGCCGTTGATGATAAGGTCGCCGCTATCGTAGCGGTCCAGACCGCCGATGATGTTCAGCAGCGTGGTCTTGCCGGAGCCGCTGGGACCCAGAATGGCCACAAATTCGTTATCCCGCAGGTTCAGACTGACGTTGTTCAGTGCGTGCTGCACCAGCTCGCCGGTCTTGTATTCCTTGTTGATCTGTTTGAGTTTGAGCATAGATGTGCCTTTCCGGTACCGCGCCGCCGGGCGCTGAGCCTATGGATCAAAGTAGGTGAGAGTTACAGACAATATATAATTTATTATAGCAAAATCTTGTGAATAAACCATGACAAGATAAAGCAGGAAGGACAAAGCCGGCGTTTATCTGCGTGTATAGGACAAAAAAGAGAAAACGGAAAAAGATACCGGTTGAATTTACGGGGCGAACGTGCTATTCTAAAATTGTCAGCGGCGCACGGAACAAAACACGGACACCCATTGCGCCGCATGAAAAATGTGTCGGAATTGAAAAACTGACGACACATTTCTGAAAAGCCGCATAAACCAGACATGGACGAACATTTCTTTAGGATTGTAACAGCTTCTCCTGCTCCATACAATAAAAAAGGACATTCAAGGCAAAAAAGCAATGCCCTTGCGGTAAGGAGGAACTGAAATGGAACGTACATTTTCACCCATGATCCGGCAGTATTCTGCCATTGATGGCTTGCAGAAGGCGTATACGCTGGTGTATGCCATGGAGGTGGAGGGCACACAAGGCTGCCGACTGACCTTATGCAGGCTGGGCAGCCGACAGCGGGTGGACAGTCAGTATGTTGCGGCTGCGCCGGAATTCTGCTATCGGATCCTGCGCTATTTGTGCGAGAATGGAGTTCAGCCGGAGATCTGGCAGGATGTTGTCACAGAGCTGACGGCTGTCGACCCGGCAGGAGGGAAAGGCGGCGCTTGGTGTGAACAGTGAGCGAACAGCCCAGCTGCGGGTTGCCCTTGCAAGCTATGATCTGAAGGAACTCCGTGTTCAAAAGCGCTATCTGCAGGAACAGGGAAGCGCCATTGAATGTACCTGCTTTTGCAGCGGGGAAAAGCTGCTGCAGCGGCTGCAGCAGGGTGCCCGCTGCGACGCCGTGGTGCTGTGCAGTGAGCTGGCGGATATGTCTATGGAGCAGTTTGTCCGGCAGCTGTATCAGCTGAAGGAAAGGCCGGTGCTGCTGGTGCAGTGTGCAGGCCGACGCAGAGCTGCGGTGCTGCCGGAAGGCTGCGACCGCTGTTACTGCGTAGAAGGCACTGAGCTGAAAAGGCTGCTGTGGCAGCTTTACCGTATGCCGGGCCAGCAAAACCAGCAATTGGAGCAGCAGTGCGGCCAGCTGTACGAGACATGGGGCATCTCACGTGCAGACATCAATGCCAGATACCTCACCTGTGCGGTCAGCATTGTGTGCAGCACCAGCCAGAAGCTGGCGATCCGCAAGGAGATCCTGCAGGCGGTGAGCGAGCAGTTTGAAGCATCGGTCACTGCTGTGGACAGCGGCATCCGCCGCATGGTGGATCAGCTGGAAGCAAGGCCGGGGCCTGCATGGCTGGCATTTAAAGCCGATACGGGGCTGGGCAGCGGCAAGCCCACCACCGGCAAGCTGATCTATGCGGTCAGAAGTGCTGTGCTCCGGCAGAAAACAGATAAATAAGTGGTGTCCCGGGAGGCAGAGCAATGAAGCAGCAAAGGACAGACGCGCGGTCACTTACGGCGGATCAGCAAAAGCGGATCGAGGAGGTCTGTTTTCGCTCGCTGGCGCTGATCGGGCACAACTGTGAATATCTGGAACAGCATTTTGACCGCACCGGTGCAGATGAGTCTACCCGGCAGGCAGTGGCGGATATCAACGCCGCTGCTGTGAAGCTGGACCGCACCCTCAGCGAAGCTATGACTTTGCTGGAGTTTCTGCGCGGGGACGAAAAGCCGCAGCTGTATCCGGTCGATCTGTGTGATCTGCTGCGGCAGGTGGCGGCGCAGGCTGATATGATCCGGGCGCAGCTTGGGGTGGAGATCCATCTGGATTACGGCGGGTGGACCTCCTGCTGTGCGCTGGCAGACCGCAGCGATGCAGAGCTGCTGTGTCTGCATCTGCTCTCCAATGCACTGCGTGCCAGCCGGGAGGGCGGCAGTGTCAATATTGCGCTGCGCCGCACCCAGACGGCATGGCTGCTGACCTTTACCGATGATGGCTGCGGCCTGCCCGGCGAAGATGCGCAGGCGGCGCTGGAAAACCGCCGCAGCTTTCTGGGCGGGGCACAGTTGGGGCTGCTGCTCTGTCAGGAGTGCTGCCGCAGGATGGGCTGGAGCCTGCAGCTGGAGCCTGCGCCTGAAAAGGGCACCAGAGCGGTGGTAAGCATTCCGCTGTATGCGGGCGAAAGCCGTCCCGACGGCACAGTGGAGCTGCGCACCGACACGGAGACCGAGCAGGAGCAGCGCCGGTATCATCTGCGCGCTATGCTGGTGCGGGAGATGCGCACCATGCCGGAGCGCGGAGACCCGGAGAAGGAGCTTTAATAATGTAGAGGGGCTGCTGCACAGCGTTTTGTGCGGCAGCTTTTTTTGAAGGAAAAAACGACACTTGTTCACAAAAAGTTCAGCCTTTTGAGCAAAAAATACTATTTTTTTCGTGTAAAATAGACAACATGGATTGAATGCTGCCCGCGATTGGATTATAATAATAGTGTATGCAAAAACGTATTTACTGCATTTTTTATAGCGAATGCTGCTTGAAAACAGCGTAGCTGCGCGATACGGGCTGCTGAAAAGAGAAAGCTGCCGTTGCACACCTTTGCTGCAAACGGCTGTTTGCCATGGCAGCCGGGGCGTTACGCTCCGGTTATTTGTCCTTAGGAGGGAAAACAAGGTGAGAGTAGGTCTTGACATCGGCAGCACCACCATCAAGTGTGTGGTGCTGGGCGAGCATGATGAACTGCTGTATTCTACATACGAACGACATTATAGTCATATTCTGGAAAAGGCGCAGGAGCTGCTGCGACGCATTGATGCCGAGCAGCTGCATGGCTGCAAGGCGCTGCTCAGCATCTCCGGTTCTGCCGGTATGGGCTTGGCAGACAGCTGCGGCGTGCCCTTTGTGCAGGAGGTGTTCTCCACCCGCGTGGCGGTCAAGCGCTTTATGCCTAAGACCGACTGCGTCATCGAGCTGGGCGGTGAGGATGCCAAGATCCTGTTTCTGACCAACGGCACCGAGGTGCGCATGAACGGCAGCTGTGCCGGCGGCACCGGTGCTTTCATCGACCAGATGGCCACCCTGCTGAAGATGAGCGCCGATGAGATGAACAAGGCTGCAGAGCAGGCGCAGCGTACCTATACCATCGCTTCCCGCTGCGGCGTGTTTGCCAAAAGCGATGTGCAGCCCCTGATCAATCAGGGTGCCCGCACCGAGGATATCGCCGCCAGCATTTATAAGGCGGTGGTCAACCAGACCATCGCCGGTCTGGCGCAGGGACGCCCCATCAAGGGCAACATCCTTTATCTGGGCGGCCCGCTCACCTTCAGCACCGTGCTGCGCAAGAGCTTTGACGAAGCGCTGAACGTGACCGGTACCTGCCCGGAAAACAGCCTGCTGTATGTGGCGCTGGGCGCTGCCCTATATGCCGATAAGGAATTTGTGCTCACCGAGGTAGCCGCTGCGCTGGACAGGTACGCCGCTACCGCTACCTATGCCAGCGAGCCGCCGCTGTTTGCCAGCAAGGAGGAGTACGAGGCTTTCCACGCACGGCATATGTCCCACAGTGTGCCCCGCGTGGCTTTTAGTGCCCACTGCGGGCCGGTGCATATCGGCATCGACTCCGGCTCTACCACCGTCAAGCTGGTGGTGGTGGACGAAAAGAGCCAGATCCTGTACACCAACTATCAGCCCAACCTCGGCAACCCGCTGCCCCTCATCCGGGAACAGCTGCTCAAGATCTATAAGGAGCACCCGGGGCTGCAGGTGGCGAGCGTCACCACCACCGGCTACGGTGAGGAACTGGTGAAAAACGCCTTCCGCTGTGATTACGGTCTGGTGGAAACGGTGGCGCATTTTACCGCTGCCAAGTACTTTATGCCGGACGTGGATTTCATCATCGACATCGGCGGACAGGACATGAAGTGCTTTAAGATCGAGGATGGCGCGATCAGCAACATCTTCCTGAACGAAGCCTGTTCCTCCGGCTGCGGCAGCTTTTTGCAGACCTTTGCACAGGCACTGGGCTATGATGTCAAGGAGTTCGCCGCGCTGGGGCTGTTCGCGGACCGCCCGGTGGACTTGGGCAGCCGCTGCACAGTGTTCATGAACAGCTCGGTCAAGCAGGCACAGAAGGACGGTGCCAGCATTGAGAATATCTCCGCAGGCCTGTCCATCAGCGTGGTCAAGAACGCGCTGTACAAGGTGATCCGCGCTTCCAGCCCGGAAGAGCTGGGCCGCAAGATCGTGGTGCAGGGCGGTACCTTCTATAATGAAGCCGTGCTCCGCGCCTTTGAAAAGGAGATGGGCGTGGAGGTCATCCGGCCGGATATCGCCGGCTTGATGGGCGCTTACGGCGCTGCTTTGTACGGCCTGCGCCAGAGCCATAAAAATAACCAGACCACCTCTGCCATGATGGACGAGCAGGAGCTGGAAAGCTTTGCACAGCAGGTGGTCAGCGTCAAGTGCGGCGGCTGCGGCAACCATTGCCAGCTGACCGTCAACACCTTTGCCGATGGCCGCAAGTTCATCTCCGGCAACCGCTGCGATAAGCCCGTTACCGGCAAGAGCGAGGACAACAGCCTGAATCTGTACGCCTACAAGCAGCAGCTGCTGGCCAGCTACAAGCCTGTGCCCGGCAAGCGCGGCTCCATCGGCATCCCGCTGTGTCTGGGCTTCTACGAACTGCTGCCCTTCTGGTACGCCTTCTGGACGAGCCTTGGCTTTGCGGTGCACACCAGCCCGGTGTCCACCCGCGGGCTGTATCTGGCCGGACAGGCTACCATCCCCAGCGATACCGCCTGCTTCCCGGCAAAGCTGAGCCACGGCCACATCAAGGCGCTGAGCCAGATGCAGCTGGACGCCATCTTCTACCCCTGCCTGACCTACAATGTGGACGAAGGCTTGGGCGATAACCACTATAACTGCCCGGTGGTGGCCTATTACCCGGAGGTTCTGGCAGGCAACTGCCCGGAGCTGGAGGGCAAAAAGTTCATCTATGATTATGTGGGCATCCATCGCCCCAAGGACTTTGTGCACAAAATGGCAAAAGAGGTGCTGCCCAAGTACTTTGGCGGCATCTCCGAGCGGGAAGTGCAGGCCGCAGCCGATGCTGCCTACGCGGAGTACGAAGCACACATGGCAAAGATCCGAGTAAAGGGCAGCGAGATCATCGACGAGGCACGCCGTCAGGGCAAGCGCATCATCGTGCTGGCAGGTCGTCCCTACCATGTGGACCCGGAGGTCAACCACGGCATCGACCACCTGATCACCCGCCACGGGGCTGCGGTGGTCACCGAGGACAGCATCTCTAACCGAGTGCAGAAGTTCCCCACCAGCGTGCTGAACCAGTGGACCTACCACAGCCGCCTGTACGCTGCCGCCAAGTACTGCACCACCCAGAAGGATATGGATCTGGTGCAGCTGGTGTCCTTCGGCTGCGGTGTGGATGCCATTACCACCGATGAGACCCGCGAGATCCTGCAGCGGGGCAATAAGCTGTATACCCAGCTGAAGATCGACGAGATCACGAACCTCGGTGCCGTGAATATCCGTCTGCGCAGCCTGTTTGCCGCACTGGACGAGCGGGACGAAGCCGCCGCAGAAAAGGCAGAGTAAAAGAAACCCTGAGATAGGCTGAAAAACTTCCCCCGGCGGGGGGAAGTTTTTGCGGGGACTATCTTGTTTAGAGCAACATAGGAGGAACCTATGGAATATCATTATCCCAAATTTACCCCGGAGATGAAAAAGACCCACACCATCCTGATCCCCAACATGGCCGTGACCCAGTTCCGGCTTATGGAGTACGCACTGCGCTGCGAGGGCTACAAGTGTGAACTGCTGGGCAACTGCGGCAGTGCCGTGGCACAGCTGGGGCTGAAGTATGTGCATAACGATACCTGCTACCCGGCGCTGCTGGTCATCGGCCAGTTTCTGGATGCGCTGAACAGCGGCAAGTATGATCTGGAGCACACCGCCCTGCTGATCACCCAGACCGGCGGCGGCTGCCGCGCCTCCAACTACATCCATCTGCTGCGCAAGGCGCTGGTCAAGGCCGGTTACCCGCAGATCCCGGTGGCAAGCCTGAACTTTTCCGGTCTGGAAAAGGACAGCGGCTTCCAGATGACCCTCCCGCTGGCGCGCAAGTGCATTGCCTGCATCTTCTACGGCGATATGCTGTGTGCGCTGCGCAATCAGGTGGCCCCCTACGAGAACGAAAAGGGCGCTGCTGACCGCATGGTGGATCGCTGGATCGCCCGTCTTGGCCGTGCCTTGCTGGCCGGAAAAGGCTTTACTTCCCGGGAAATGAAGCACACCTTCCCGCTCATTGCCAAGGACTTTGCCGCCATCCCGGTCACCCGGGTGCCCAAGGTCAAGGTGGGCGTTGTGGGCGAGATCTACGTCAAATACAGCCCGCTGGGCAACAACGATCTGCAGAAGTTCTTGGAAAGTCAGGACTGCGAGGTGAACTTCCCCGGCCTGATGGGCTTTGTGCAGTACTGCGCCTTCAACATGGGCGAGGATCATGTGCTGTACGGCGGCAAACTGGCTGTGAAGGTGGGCACGGATCAGTTCCTCAACTGGTTGGACAGCGTGGAACGCGTCATGCTCAAGGCCGAGACGGACGCCGGGTTCTATGCGCCGGGCCCCTTCAAGGAGCTGGTGGAAAAGCCCAAGGGGGTCATCTCGCTGGGCGCAAAAATGGGCGAGGGCTGGCTGCTGACTGCCGAGATGATCGAGCTGGTGCAGGGCGGCTACGGCAACATCGTGTGTGCGCAGCCCTTTGGCTGCCTGCCCAACCACATCGTGGGCAAGGGCATGGTGAACAAGATCCGTGCGCTGTACCCCAGCGCCAACATCACCCCCATCGACTACGACCCCAGCGCCACCCGGGTCAATCAGGAAAACCGCATCAAGCTGATGCTGGCTGTGGCAAAGGAGCGCCTGAACGCCCCTGTGGAAGCTCAGCCGCTTACGGCAGAGCAGCTTGCCGGCGGCGCTCCTCAGGTCGGCGCTACCGTGTAACAAAAGCAAATACGATAAAAACAGGGGAGCCGCTGCACGGCATTTTTACGCAGCAGCTCCCTTTTTGCAGGAAAGGAACCGCCATGGAAAAGCCCGCAGCTGCCTGTTATCATCTGCCCGGCCTGTTCGAGTTTTACGAGTTGTACCGCCGTTTTTTGCCGCTGTACCGGGAACACCGGGAATATTTTTACGACTGGTGCGCCATCGGCTCTATCTACGGCGCACCGGCGGGCTGCATCTGGGGCGGGGGACGCATCTCCTGCGGCGGGGCGGCTGCGCGCGAGGTGCTGGCGCTGCTGCGGGAATACGGCATCTCCGGGCGGCTGACCTTCAGCAACTCCCTGCTGCGGGCTGAGCACCTTGCCGACCCGCAGTGCAACGCCTTGTGCGAGCAGTTTGCAAAAGGCGGCAGTGTGCCAAACGGCGTTATCGTCCATTCCGATTTGCTGGCGGACTATCTGCGGCAGCGCTGGCCGGAGCTGTATCTGGTTTCCTCCACCACCAAGGTGCTCACCGATTTTGCGCAGCTGCGGCAGGAACTGGCAAAGCCGCAGTTCCGGTATGTGGTGCCGGATTTCCGGCTGAACCCAGCACTGGAACAGCTGCGCACCCTGCCGCCGGAGCAAAAGGCGAAGGTGGAGTTTTTGTGCAACGAGTGCTGCTGGTTCGGCTGCACCGAGCGCAAGCGCTGCTACGAGACGGTCAGCCGTCAGAATCTGGGCGAGGACTGCCCGGACCACCGCTGCGCCGCCCCGGATGCCGCCGGGGGCTACCGCTTTTCCAAGGCGATGCGTAGCCCCGGGTTCATCGGGGTGGAGGATATCCGGCAGCGGTATCTGCCCGCAGGTTTTTCCCACTTTAAAATAGAGGGCAGGGGACTTGGCAGCGCACTGGTGCTGGAATTTCTGCTTTACTACATGACAAAGCCGGAATACCAGCTGCAGGTGCGGGAGACAATTTATCTGGACAATATGCTGGATCTTTTTTAAGAAAATCGCACCGGGCAGACCGTTTTCTGTCCGGTGCTGCTTTTTGCCTGCGGGATTTATACCGGAAAACTTTCTTTTCCCTCCAAAGCGTGTTACAATAAATAAGATATTATTTTTAGAAGCTGCTTACGAAAGCAGCTTCCTGTAGGAGCAGTGCATGGAAACAACGCAAAAACAGATCGTACTGGGCATTCTGGCCCATGTGGACTCCGGCAAGACCACCCTCTCCGAGGCCATGCTCTACCGTGCCGGTGCCATCCGCAAGCTGGGGCGGGTGGATCACGGAGACGCCTTTCTGGATACCGACAGCTTGGAAAAAGAACGCGGCATCACCATCTTTTCCAAGCAGGCGCTGCTTACGGCGGGCAATACTGCCATTACTCTGCTGGATACACCCGGCCATGTGGATTTTTCCACCGAGACCGAGCGCACCTTGCAGGTGCTGGACTACGCCGTGCTGGTGGTCAGCGGAACGGACGGCGTGCAGAGCCATACCGAAACGCTGTGGCGGCTGCTGCGGCGCTACCATGTGCCCACCTTTGTATTTGTGAATAAAATGGATTTGCCCGGCATGACCCGGGAACAGTTACTCAGCCAGCTGAACCACCGCCTTGGCGAGGGTTTTGTGGATTTTGGCGCAGAGCCTGCCGCCCGCAACGAAGCACTGGCGCTGTGCGATGAGCAGCTGATGGAAAAAATGCTGGACGCGGGAACCTTGACCGATGCAGACATTATCCCCGCAGTTGCCCGGCGGCACGTTTTTCCGTGCTGGTTCGGGGCGGCACTGCGTCTGGACGGAGTGGATGCACTTCTGGAGGGGCTTGACCGCTACACCCGCCCCGCCCCGGCACTGCACGCCTTTGGCGCAAGGGTATTCAAGGTGTCGCAGGACGAGCAGGGCACCCGCCTGACATGGCTGCGGGTCACCGGCGGGGAGCTGAAGGTAAAGGCTCTGCTTTCCGGCGAAGCGGACGGTGAGCCGTGGGCAGAAAAGGCAAACCAGCTGCGGCTGTACTCCGGCGCAAAGTATACCCTGACTGAGGTCATCGGCCCGGGACAGGTGTGTGCCGTGACCGGCCTGACCCATGCAAAGCCCGGCACCGGGCTTGGGGCAGAGCGGGACAGCGATGTGCCGGTGCTGGAACCGGTGCTCAGCTATCAGGTGCTGCTGCCGGAGGGCGCGGATGTGCACGCCGCGCTGGGCAAGCTGCACCGGCTGGAAGAGGAAGAGCCCCAGCTCCATGTGGTGTGGAACGAAAGCTTGGGCGAGATCCATGTGCAGCTGATGGGCGAGGTGCAGCTGGAAGTGCTGCGCAGCCTGCTGGCAGAGCGGTTCGGGCTGGAAGTATCCTTTGGCCCGGGCGGCATTTTGTATAAGGAGACCATCACCGAGCCCATGGAGGGCGTAGGCCATTACGAGCCGCTGCGCCACTATGCCGAGGTGCATCTGCTGCTGGAACCGCTGCCCCGGGGCAGCGGGATGCAGTTTGCCGCCGACTGCCGGGAAGAGGTGCTGGACAAAAACTGGCAGCGGCTGGTGCTGACCCATCTGGAAGAAAAGCAGCACCTTGGCGTTTTGACCGGTGCACCGCTGACCGATGTGAAAATCACCCTGCTCACCGGCAAAGCGCACCTTAAGCACACCGAGGGCGGAGATTTCCGGCAGGCTACCTACCGTGCCGTGCGGCAGGGGCTGATGCTGGCAAAAAGCCAGCTGTTAGAGCCGTGGTATGCCTTCCGGCTGGAAGTGCCGGTGGAGAACATTGGCCGCGCCATGAGTGATATCCAGCGCATGGAGGGCAGCTTTGACCCGCCGGAAAGCGGCACCGACACGGCTACCCTGACCGGCTTTGCGCCGGTATCTACCATGCGCAGCTACCCCATGGAAGTGGTCAGCTACACCCGCGGCAGGGGACACCTGAGCCTGACGCTGGACGGCTACCGCCCCTGCCACAACGCGCAGCAGGTCATTGCAGAGAGCGGCTATCAGCCGGAGCATGATCTGGAAAACCCCGCAGATTCCGTGTTCTGCGCCCATGGTGCCGGCTTTGTGGTGCCGTGGAGCGAGGTGCGCAGCCATATGCACGTTGAAAGCGGCTGGGGCAAGGCAAAGCCTGCCCGCCCGGAGGTGCAGGCTGCGCCCCAGCGCCGCGCTATGGCCTACCGCGCCACGCTGGAAGAGGATGCCGAGCTGCTCAAGATTTTTGAACGCACCTACGGCCCCATCAAGCGGGACCCGCTGGCGGCTTTCCGTCCGGTGCAAAAGACCGAACGCCCGGATTTTGCCGCCGAACAGTGGGAAATTGCCCCGGAGTATCTGCTGGTGGACGGCTACAACATCATCTTTGCGTGGGACGAGCTGAATGCGCTGGCAAAGGAAAGCTTGGACGCTGCCCGCCGCAAGCTGATGGATATCCTGTGCAACTATCAGGGCTACCAGAAGTGCGTGCTCATTCTGGTGTTCGATGCCTACCGCGTGCCCGGCAGCCCGGGTGCCATTGAGCAGTACCACAACATCCATGTGGTCTATACCAAGGAAGCCGAGACCGCCGATATGTTCATCGAGCGGGTCACCCACGAGATCGGCAAAAGCCGCCGCGTCCGGGTGGCGACCTCGGACGGCATGGAGCAGGTCATTATCCTTGGTCACGGCGCGCTGCGCGTGTCCGCCCGGATGTTTCACGAGGAAGTGCAGAACGTGGAAAAGCAGATCCGCGCCCTTGTGCAGGGACAGGCGTAATGCCGCCCCTGATTTTGAGAGAATGCATTTGCAGCGGCCTATTGGCCGCTGCAAATGCTAAATCTAAAATAATTATTCCGCTAGAAATGCCCAGAGCAACGCGGAGGGCATTCAAATCGTTCCACTGGAGGTGCACCCATGGCTGTGGAAATTACCGAAGAATTTGTCTGGCAGAGCATCCCGCCCCGTGCCCGGGACAGCCATAAGGGTACCTTTGGCAGCGTGCTGGCGGTGGCGGGCAGTGCCTTTTACCGGGGCGCTGCTCTGCTGGCAGCCGAGGGCGCACTGCGCACCGGGGCGGGCATCGTTACCCTTGCCAGTGTGGAACCGGTGGTCAGCGCCGCCGTCACCCGTCTGCCGGAGTGCTGCCTGTGCCCCTGTAAGGAGGGCGCACAGGGCGGCATTGCGCCGGAAAATGTGCCGCTGCTCCGGCGGCAGAAGGCTACCGTTCTGCTGCTGGGACCCGGCCTTGGCGGCACAGCGCAAAGCGCTGCCCGGGCCGCCGAGACCCGCACGCTGGTGCAGCAGCTTCTGCCCGGCTTTGCCGGGGCTGCGGTGCTGGACGCAGACGGCCTGAACGCCGCCGCGCAGCTGCTGGCCGAGGGCAAGCCCTTTCCGCACCCGGCGGGGGAGCTGGTAGTCACCCCGCACCCCGGCGAGATGGCGCGCCTGACCGGGCTTTCGGCGGCAGAGCTTGCCGCCGACCGGGAGGGGATTGCCCTGCGGTATGCCAAGGCGTGGAACGCCGTGGTGGTGCTGAAAGGGGCACACACCGTGGTGGCAAGCCCGGACGGGCGGGTGTGCGTGAACCCCACCGGCAACCCGGGGCTTGCCCGGGGCGGCAGCGGGGACGTGCTGGCTGGGATGCTTGCGGCGCTGCTGGCCTGCGGTCTGCCCGCTTACGAAGCCGCTGCCTGTGCGGTATACCTGCACGGT